>Ga0209755_10000523_pt1 | contig 69583 bp, 61 predicted proteins | sample TergutCo191P1_FD_187301 | JGI IMG/M metagenome (GOLD analysis project Ga0209755, IMG submission 187301) | Cornitermes sp. P1 segment gut microbial communities from Petit-Saut dam, French Guiana - Co191P1 (SPAdes) (version 2) | ecosystem: Host-associated > Arthropoda: Insects > Digestive system...
TCTGCCGGAAATCATCACGGCGATAGTTGCTGCGATTCCCCAAATCATCGAAGGGCTGATTAAGGCGATACTCGGCTCTATCCCACAGCTTATTGACGCAGGGATAAAACTGCTTGTGGCGTTGATTCAAAACTTGCCGCAGATTATAACCACGGTCGTGACGGCAATACCGCAAATTATATCATCGCTTGTTACAGCCATTATCGGGAGTATCCCGCAACTGGTGCAAGCGGGCATACAGCTTTTCGTTTCGCTGATTAAGAACCTGCCAACCATCATCGTGGAAATCGTGAAAGCCATACCGCAGATTATCACGGCTTTGGTTAAAGGCTTTGCAGACAACATTGGAAAAATGGTGCAGGTCGGTGGCGACCTCATCAAAGGCTTATGGCAAGGAATCACCAACGTAGCCGACTGGCTCTGGAGTAAAATATCAGGCTTCTTCGGCGGCGTGGTGGATAAAATCAAGAACTTTTTCGGAATCAAGTCCCCGTCAACCTTGTTCGCAGGGCTTGGCGAGAATATGGGTGAAGGTATCGGCGTGGGCTTCGAGCGGGCTATGGATAAAGTCGGCGAGGATATGCAAAACGCAATACCCACATCCTTTGACGGACCCGGCATAGACGTAAATACAAATGTCGGCAGCGGTATTAGCGGTGTCAGCGCTTTCAGCGGTTCGCTGATTACCATACAGCAGATGATAGTCCGAAGCGAGGACGACATCCGCAGGGTTTCACAGGAACTGTATAACTTAATGCAGACCGGCTCAAGGGCGCAAGGCCGGTTCAGTCCCGCATAAGGAGGTGGCGGCGTGGGATTCACTTTCAATGGAATAACATCACGGAGCATGGGAATCAAGGCGCGGCTTACCTCTTGGCAGGCTTCGCCGCCTTTGCGGAACTCATTCATAACCATACCCGGCAAACCCGGCGTTGCGGACTTCGGGAGCGACGGAGCGGAGCGTGTGATAATCGTGCGGTGTAACATCTTCCCACAGTTATCGTTTTCCACTCTGGTCGGCGTACTGGATGCTGTCGCCGAGTGGCTTGACCCTGAAAATGGACTAAAGCAGCTTGTGCTTGACGATGTGCCGGGCAGGTATTTCACGGCTCGGCTCTCCGATGTCGTTGACTGCGAACGGCTCGTTATGTCGTCGGGCGCATTTGACTTACGCTTCGTCTGCCCTGACCCTTTCGGCTATGCCCAGACGGACGAGAGTTTTACCCTTACGACCACAGGTTCTAATACGGTGACAAGGACAAAAGGCAACACCGACTCCGAGCCTGTGTATTTGCTCAAAGGGGTTATATCGTCAAGTTCGTCAACCTACATTTCACTCAAGACGAACAATGAGGAACTGAGGGTGGTCGGCGCGCTTGCTTCAGGCGAAACCCTCGTTATTGACAGCGGCAAGGTCACAGCAAAAGTGGTCAACGCGCAGGGAGCGACCTTGCGGAACGGTCTACCGCTGCTCTCGGAGTTGAATTTTCCCATACTCCGAAAAGGCACGAACACCGTGGCGATAACGACTACGGGCGCGACATTCACGGAACTGCGAATACAGGCTATGAGCCGATGGAGGTGAGAACGTGGCTGTAAAATCCATACTGACATCACAGACCGATTTTACCGGGGAGTTTCCTATTACCCCAAAGACCGCCGCCATGTGGCGGTTTAACGAATCCGCGCCGGACAGCCAGACACGACTTGCCGATTCATCGGGTAAAGGACGCCACTTCACAATATCAGGCTGGGGAAGCACGACTGCAGGGCTTGTAAGTAGCCGCCACGGTCGGCAGTTAAGGCTGAATCTCAATAACCCGACTACAGAAAAGACACACCTTGTCGCTACGAATGACGGCACGTTCTTTTCCAATCTCGGCGGCAAAATCGCAGTGGGCGGCTGGATTAACCCTACGACTTATTCAGTCGGGCAGAACTTTATACCGCTGTTCAACACCCGCCAAGGACCCGGTCAGCCGCTTTTTTATATTTCCCTGTACCAAGGCAGGCCGAGAATGATGATATACAACTCGGTGGGAACGCTTATCCTTGATACCAGTGAAACGCCATCGTTTAATCTGGTGAATAACGGTTGGTACTTCCTCGGCGCGATTATAGGCGTTACCGCGAGGACTTCGCAGTTAATCGTGTGCAACCGAACCGACGGCACGGTCTGGAAAGCGCCTGTGCGGACATTATCGGGAGATATTAACCCGAACTGCATCGCAAACATCGTCATGTGTATGCACGCCGACCAGTATTATTTTGCGGGCGGCATTGATGACTGGTTCTTTGAGACGGACAGCGGTTTAACCATTGATGACTTGGAGCGTTATTTCCGTCAGGCTACGCTCGGCAACGGTGCAGACTCGGCGGCAAATGTTGACGCACTTGCCGAACCCGGTGCGGTCATGCTCAAAAGGACAAATAATGTTTATGCCGAAAGTGGTGTCTTGGAAACCACAGCCGCTGACTGTGCATTATCTGGTAGTGGTCGGGTGTCGATAACAAGCGCATATACAGCAGGAACTACGGCAATAGCCATGATTGAAACCGCCACATCAGACGACCTTGTGGATTGGACTGCTTGGCAAGCGGTAGGCACTAATGGCGAGTTGGCTTCTCCGAACCGCGCATATATCCGCTACAGGGTAACTCTGACCACCAATAATACAAGCGTCACGCCGAAACTGCTTGATATTCAGCTTTTCGATATTCCAAAATCGCCTTATGAGCGATTGGGATTAGCAAGACCAGTGGTTTTGAATTCTAATGGCGCATGGGAAGCGGTTCTGGAGAACGCTTTTGACATTATTGTCACCAGCGAAGTCAACGGCGCGGACACTTTGGAATTTAAGATGTCATTTTCCGACCCGAAGCGGTCGGTGCTTGATAATGAGAAGTTGGTGCAGATTGCGGGCGACATTTACCGGCTGCGGACGCTCACCGATGAAAAAGGCTCGGACGGCAACGGCATACTGACCACCGCCTACGCTGAAGCCGCATTCTATGACCTGAACTTTTCAGCGGAAAAACAGCCGATTGAATTTAACGCCGCTCTCGCAGTCGAGCCTTTGGCGTATGCGTTATCCGGAACGGGGTGGTCGGTCGGCAAGGTGGATGTTTCGACTTTGCGGACTTGGAATTGTCAGGAAAAGAATTCCCTCGCTATTTTGCGGATGGCGCAGCAAATACACGGCGGCGATTTGGTTTTCGACAGCAGGAACCGCCTTGTGAGCCTGCTTGTGTTCAGCGGCAGGGACAGCGGCGCATTGTTCGCCTACCGAAAAAACCTCACAGGCATTAAGCGTGTGGTGGACACCCGCTCCCTCATAACAAGGCTTTATGCTTTCGGTAGGGACGGCATGACCTTTGCCGCCATCAACAACGGCAAGGAATATGTGGAGGACTTCACATATTCGAGCGAGGTCAGGGTTTCGACGCTTGACCTTTCTAACTTCACGAACCCCTATCAAATGTTGGAGTTTACGAAAATGCGGATGGCTGAGTTTGCCAAGCCGAGGGTGTCCTACGTCCTTTCGGCGATGGACTTATCTGTGCTGACAGGCTACGAGCATGAGCAGTGGGATTTGGGTGATATAGTCACCGTTGATGACCGTGACCTTAATTTCACAATAAAAACAAGGGTGGTTCGGCGGCAATATAATCTGCAAGAGCCGTGGAAAACGGTACTGGAGTTATCCTCAAAGCTGCGTGAACTTGGCGATATGACAAACGACACATTTGCCGACCAATTCGACCAGAGCAGCCTTATCGGAGCGGAAATCAGGGACATGGTACCGTTTAACCATCTACGGAACTCCCGTGCCGATGATGGCTTCGCTTATTGGCAGAACAGCGGCTTCGAGGTGGATACACAAAACGGCGTGTCCGGCACGGCTTCATTCAAGGCGGTGGGCGTTCCCAACATGACTAAAAGCATAGCGCAGACAGTCTATCCCGCCAACCGCCGAAGCTATACACTGTCGGCACAGATTGGCTCGGAAAACTTACAAAAAGGCGTAAACGGTCAAGTCGGCATTGAGGTGGTTTTCGAGTACGAGGACGGCTCTACGGAGACAAGATTTATCGATTTATTCTGAGGAAGGATGGTGATAGTGTGGCTTATTTACAGCAAATAGCGAGGGACGCTTCGCCTAAAGGTTGGGGCAGGCTCCGCTCCATCACCATCCGACTTGTCATACAAAACTGCACAGGCGAGGTGTATTTCACCGATATTATGCTCCAACCGGGAACGGTCGCCACAGGCTGGGTTGGCAACGTGTCCGAGATTAAATGGACGGAGGAAGGCTGATGAAGGTCTATAATTTTATCCGCTTTGCCGAGGCTATTAAGCCCAAAAGCGATAAGCGTGTGGTTTCAGTAACAATCCGTCCGCTCCTTGCCGACTGCACAGGCTCCATATATTTCACCGACCTTCAGCTACAGGAAGGCGATAAGCTGACAGGATACACGCAGCACACAACGGTCATGCTCCGAAACCCGCAGAACTCAGTCCGCTTCCACAACGGCGTGGTGCGTTCCGGCGATACGGTTATTATTTTCAATCTCAGCGGAATATCCGAAGGGGCTACCCACATAGACCTTGGCGGCACATCGTCAGGGTTAGACTGCTACATCTACCCAATACAGAGCATGGCGGCGGGCAGTGTTTCGCTTTCCCAAGGTGAAGGTTCGCATGAAGCGGTATTCCCCACGGTGGTAAACGCCGGGGATGAACTGGCGCTTAAAGCGTCCACCCGCCAGTGCCTACACAACGGAATCCCGACGCCGAAACATGGTTTTTACCAATACACCGCCGCGCAGGACAGCAAGCACCAAGTGAAACTGGAGGACAGAAAATCGGCGCGGGTGTATTTCGAGTACAGAGAAATGTTGGAAGGAGAGCCGCGCCTATGAGCAGGGATTATTTAAAAGGCAAACGGTGCATGGTCTGGTCGTTCATGGGCAACTCACGGATGTATCAGGCACTCCGTGATTATAGCGACCGCTTGGACACGGTCGGCATCTTCACCTTCGAGGTGGATATCACAGGCACAATCAGCGAAACAGGCACGAGCATATCCAGTATGCTCCCGTATATAAACCGATGGCCGCATATCGACTGGCTGCTCACCATTATGAACCACGGAACGGAGAGCATCTTTACCGCACTTCGCAACAACACAAACGGCGCAAAGACCAAGTTCCTCTCTGAAATCGTGAGGATTATGCAAAAGTACCCTTGGTGCGCCGGGGTGGACATCGACTTGGAGCGCGGCGGCGGGTTTGAGAACCGGGACGCGGCAAACGCTCTGTTCAGGGATATTTACCAGACTGTCAAAGCGTTTAATCCTGCCAAACTGGTCAACATCTGTCTGCCGGGCATGACCGGGGTGCAAGGCTCTGTCGGTGGCGAGAACTGGTGCGTTTACGCCGACCTCGACCCATACTGCGACATCGCCGCAATTATGTCATATGGGATGGCGTGGGCGGGCAGCGCTCCGGGTCCCGTGTCGCCGAGAAGCTGGCTTGAGGGCGTGTACGATTACGCCGTGCAAGCCATGACTCCCGACAAGATATTCTTTGGGCTTCCCGCCTATGGGTGGAACTGGCAGATTTACGATACCCCGCAGAACCTCGGCAGGGTTTATCGCGGCGTGTCAAACACCTATTATGCCGCAAAACTGTGGATGCTTGGCGGCTACAATTTCACCGACGACCAACCGCCGCAGCCGATGATACCCATCATCGCCTATTGGGACGACCATGACAAAGTGCCGTGGGCGCTCCCGCAAGTCTACGATTATATGGAAGGATGGGACGCCGTTGCAAGGGAAAGCCCTATCGTGCAGGAGATGTACAACCGCCGCCGATATTTGACTTGCTACGGCAAAACGCAAAAAGCCGAGTTCGGTACGATTTATGTTGACCGTGACGGAACGCCTGAAGACTATACGGACGGCGTGGTGGTCGGCAACGGCACGATAACATTGTCGTTACCTGATGGCACTGCGGGTTATAATTTCACAGTAAGCCAATCAGGGGTTTACGATGTGGCGGTGCGGGTTTGTTTTCCATTTTGGGACAAGAACGGCATAAGCGTTTCGCTTAATGGCTCGACGGTACACTTTTCGGAAAACCGTCTGTGGTGGCCGTATTGGAAGCGGACGTGCTGGCTCTACCATTCAAGGCAGAGCCTGTCGGTGGGAAACCATGCCCTCACAGTTGATGGCGGCGTTCCCGGCGTACAGTTTTACGGCTTCCGAATATGCTCGTCTTTCAGCGAAGAGCCGACGGCGGGTGAAGCGACCTTTGCGCTCTCGCCGCGAAGCTTTAAGGACGTGAACGGCAATACCGCCGTGCCGGATAAGGGATTCAAGCTGACCACCGAAGTCCTACGGCGTAGACCTGACTCAGCTTTGGCGTGGTATGAGGACTTCCGAGACCCTGTTACTTTGCAAAACACTTACTGGACGACGCTTTACGGCAACTGGTCTGTATGGCGAAGCGTGGACTGGTCGCAGGAGAGGGTATATTCACAGCTTGAGGGTAGCGGTCAGATTGCATGGAACTTCGGCGGTTTTACAGACGTCCATGTCAGGGCGCGGATTGCGTTCCCTCAAAATGGGAGTGGTCGCGCCGGGGTATTCATCGGCAATATTTTCTGCTGTATCAACATCGATAACCAGAGGGTGGAACTGTATCAAGGCGGCTCTCTCCTCGGAAGCTGGCAAGGCTCGTATTCCAGAACGCCAAACGCCGATATACGCACGAACCCGAATATGTACCTTATCGAAATGCGCAAGCGCGGAAACCGTGTCAGGGTTTACTCAGGCTCAAGCAACACGCTCCGCTTTACTGCAAACGTCAGCGACACATCAGGATTTTGCGGTATCCAGTCCGACGGCGAAATCAAGTGCGAACTGCTCCGCTTGGGAGACGCTTGGACTTACGAACCGTATGAAGCCTTTGACGTGACCATGCCGGACGGTTCGTTCATGCGGTACGGCAGGCTTCCACGGAGCGGCGTGACTTGGGATAACGAGTTTCAGGTGTTTGCGGTAAACTCCGATGTCGAGGAAACCGCCACCCGAAGCGACGATATTTCGATGGACTATGACTTTTTCCACAGTGGTCTGTTACAAATACCATGCAACGCCGATTATACGGCGCGGATTGTGCCGAGGGATATAAACGTGTGGATTGCGCGGCTGTTCCTTGGCGACGCTGACGGCTTCTCAATACTCTACTACCAAGATGTGGACAGCCTCGTCTATTGGTCGAATGAAGCGGCGTACCGTTGGGGGCTTCGCGGCATTGCCATCTGGTCGCTCGGTCAGGAGGATATGCGGCTCTGGGAAGCCTTGCCGAAACAGATTTAACTTTATAACAAAATAAACATTGGCACAGACGCTTGCCATTACCGGCAAGCGTTTTTGTATGCGAAAAAACAGAAATTGGAGGTAACAGACATGAAGTATTGGGCTTTTATTCAGGCAGGCTTTGCCGCCTTGGGCGGTTGGCTGGGGTGGATTCTCGGAGGGTTTGATGGGTTTCTCATCACCCTCGTTGTATTCGCTGTTGCGGATTACATCACGGGCGTTATGTGCGCCATCGTGGAAAAGAACCTGTCCAGTGAGATTGGGTTCAAGGGCATTTTCAAGAAAATCACCATCTTCGCAATGGTGGCGGCGGGTCATGTGCTGGATTTCCATATGCTGAACCCTACCGGCTATGTCGGCGACCACTCCGCAATCCGGACGGCGATTATTTTCTTTTACACCGCCAACGAGGGATTCTCATTGGTTGAGAACGCCGCTCGGCTCGGTTTGCCTGTTCCTGAAAAACTCAAAGAGGTGTTTGCGCGGCTGCGCGGAAAGGATGATAAAAATGAACCTACAAAAACTGATACTGACTAAAAACGAGTGCTATATCGCAAACAGAACCATCGCGCCAAAGGGCGTCATGGTTCATTCCACAGGCGCGAACAATCCGAACCTGCGCCGCTATGTGGGTCCCGACGACGGCTTGCTCGGTCACAATCCCAACAACAACCATTGGAATCAGCCGCGCCCGGACGGTCGGCAGGTCTGTGTCCACGGTTTTATCGGCAGGCTTGCTGACGGCTCTATCGCAACCTACCAGACCTTGCCGTGGAATCATCGCGGCTGGCATTGCGGTAGCGGTTCAAGGGGAAGCGGTAATGATACTCACATTTCCTTTGAAATATGTGAGGACGGACTGACCGACGCCGTCTATTTTAATTCCGTATACAAGGAAGCCACGGAACTTTGCGCTTTCCTCTGCAAAGAATACAAACTCGACCCGGTTGCCGACGGCGTTCTTATCGGTCACTTTGAGGGGCATCAGCGCGGCATCGCTTCCAACCATGCAGACCCGCACAACTGGTTTCCAAGGCACGGCAAGTCGATGGACACGTTCCGCGCCGAGGTGAAACGGCTCTTGGATTCCGACACACCGATAACGCCGGTCGAGCCACCGATACCGAGTGAGCCGTCCGCTCCGTCCGATGTTAAAAAAGGCGATATGGTCAGGCTTGCCGCCGATGCCACCTATTATGACGGCAAGGAAATACCCGCTTGGGTAAAAAGACTGGACTGGATTGTTAAGTCCGTCAAAGGCAACCGTGCCGTTATCGACAAGAGCGTGTCTGGCGAAAACTCCATCAACAGTCCCGTCAACACGAAGTTCCTGACGGTGGTCGGCGATTCCGCACCCGCTCCAACGCCACCGACGACATTTCAACCGTATACCGTTAGGATTACAGCCAACGCGCTCAACATCCGCAAAAGCGCGGGTACGGACACCGCAGTCGTCGGCGTTATCAACGACAGGGGTATCTACACCATCGTCGAGGAATCAAGCGGCGTCGGCGCATCCAACTGGGGCAGGCTTAAGTCCGGTGTAGGCTGGATTAGCCTTGACCATGTGCAGAAACTCTAAACAGGATAACGGTTTATAGTCCCGTGATTCGGCTTGCCGCCGTCTTGCGGGACTTTTTTTAGTTTACACGCAAAATTGGCCTCCTCCCGTGGCTTATTGTGAAGGCAGACCTTGCCTTCGGAGGAGGCAAGAACATGACGGCATTACAAAAAGAACGCATAAAGCAACTGCGCGCCAAAGGCGAAAGCTACGCAGCTATCGCTACTGCGCTCGGCATATCCGAAAACACCGTGAAATCTTTCTGCCGCCGAAACAATCTCGGCGCGGATTGTATAGCCGAACAGCCTGTCACCGATTTTGAGGTTTGCGGGAACTGCGGCAAGCCGCTCCAACATACGCCGGGCGCAAAACGGAAACGCTTCTGTTCTGATAAATGCCGCTTGGCGTGGTGGAGCGCTAATCCCCAAAGCATAAACCAAAAAGCACACTACAGTTTCACTTGCGGTGGGTGCGGAGCGGAGTTTACCGCCTATGGCAACAAGGGACGGAAATACTGCTCCCATAACTGTTATGTCGTAGACCGCTTCGGCAAGGCGGTGGCGAAATGAACAGTGAGCATTTTGAGCGGGAACGGCTCTACCAAGCCACCATCGCCATTGCACGAACAATGCTCCGACAGGGGCTTATAACCGAGGATGAGTTCAGCATAATTGATACAAAGATGCGTGAAAAATACAGGCCATTTTTGGGTACATTATGCCCCTCCAAATCGCCGAATTAACTTGCTATTACGGGCTTTTAGAGTGATTAATAGTAAGTGGAAAGGAGGGGGTTTCATGCGGAAAATCAAAAAAATCATACCGACTGTGTCGAGCCTGCCGACCAGAAAAAGAGTGGCGGCATACGCAAGGGTGTCTGTTGAAAAAGGCAGGACGCTTCACTCACTCTCGGCACAGGTCAGTTATTATAGCGAGTTTATTCAGAAACATCCCGACTGGGAATATGTAGGCGTTTACGCCGACAGCGGCGAAACTGGCACAGGAAAAAAACGTGGAGAATTTGAACTGCTCATCGCCGACTGCGAAGCCGGGAAGATAGACATTATCCTCACCAAAACCATCAGCCGTTTTGCCCGAAACACCGTTGACCTACTGGAGACGGTTCGGCGGCTTCGTGAAATTGGTGTCGAGGTTCGTTTTGAAGAACAGAACATAAATTCCATGAGCGGCGATGGCGAGTTGATGATGACCATTCTCGCTTCGTTTGCACAGGAGGAAAGCCGCTCACTCAGCGAAAACGTGAAATGGGCTATCCGTAAAGGTTTCAAGGAAGGCAAGACGAACTCATTCAATATTTACGGTTATCGTTGGGATGGCGAGAAATTCATTATCCACCCAGAGGAAGCCGAGGTCGTGCGGTTTATATATACCGATTACCTTGACGGTTTTTCCCCAAAGGCAATAGCAAGGAAACTGACTGCGATGGGTGAAAAACCAATGTACGTTGAAAAATGGTCTGAATCCACAGTGCGTATGATGCTCGAAAACGACAAATATGTCGGCGACCTTCGCTTGCAAAAAGTGTTTGTCGAATGCCATTTATCCCACAGGGACAAAAAAAACAACGGCGAGTTGCCACAGTACCTTATAAGCGACGCTCACGAGGCCATCATCGACAGAGAAACTTTTGCTACGGTTCAAGCTGAAAAAGAACGCCGTAAGACGCTTGGGTGTTTTGCAGGCAAGGTTCACAATAAATCGAGTTTCACAAGCAAAGTCATTTGCGAGGTCTGCAACCGGCCATTCCACCGCTCTACTCGCAGCCGCACAAATGGCAAGTTCAAAGTTTGGGTTTGTGCCAACCGTAAGGAAGGCAAGCCTCGTGAATGCCATGTCAGCGACTTGCCAGAATACATTTTAGAGAAAGTTTCGGCGGAGGCACTTGAGGTTGCGGAATTCGATGCTGAAGTTTTTGAAAAGCAAGTAGAGCAAATAATCGTACCGTCCTCTAATACGCTTGTTTTCCATTTTTATGATGGGCGGGTTATTTCAAAGGACTGGGTCTCCACAGCAAGAACGGATTGTTGGACACCTGAACGGCGGGCAGCATGGGGAAAGTTCCAAAAGGGTAATAAGAATGCGAAGGGAGGTAAACGGAAATGAGCCAAAAGAAAGCAGTCACAGTTATTCCCGCCACAATCAACCGTTTTACCTCGGCTTCAATAAATGACGTTCGGAAACGCCGCACGGCGGGATATGCACGGGTTAGCACCGACCATGAAGAGCAGCAGACTTCATACGAAGCCCAAGTCGATTATTACACCACTTATATCCAAAGCCGTGAGGACTGGGAGTTTGTTACTGTTTACACGGATGAGGGTATTTCAGCAACGACCACCGCCAAGCGAGACGGTTTCAATAAAATGGTCGCAGATGCCCTTGATGGCAAGATTGACCTCATCGTAACAAAGTCGGTGAGCCGCTTTGCTCGGAACACAGTCGATAGCTTATCCACTATCCGAAAACTCAAGGAACACGGCACGGAGGTTTATTTTGAGAAAGAAAACATCTGGACGTTTGACGGTAAAGGCGAACTGCTGATTACAATAATGTCGTCGCTGGCGCAGGAAGAGAGCCGCTCCATTTCGGAGAACTGCACTTGGGGTCAACGTAAGCGGTTTGCTGACGGCAAGGTCTGTGTTCCCTACAGCCGTTTCCTCGGCTACGACAAAGGCGAAGACGGACTGGTCGTTAATGAAGACGAAGCCGTGATTATAAAGCGAATTTACAATATGTACCTTGAAGGCGCAACACCTCACCGCATTTCCCGAACCTTAACGGAGGATGGCATTTTAACTCCCGGTGGCAAAGAAAAGTGGAGTCAGAAAACGGTGGAAGCCATCTTAACCAACGAAAAATATAAAGGCGACGCCCTTTTGCAAAAAAGCTACACGGTGGACTTCTTAACAAAAAAGAAGAAGGTCAACGAGGGCGAGATTCCGCAGTATTATGTAGAAAACGCCCACGAAGCCATCATCGAGCCTGTCGTTTTCGAGATGGTTCAACAGGAAATTCAGAACCGAAAAAAAGGCAAAAATCGGCACAGCGGCGTCGGGATGTTCGCAAACCGAATAAAATGCGGAGAGTGCGCCTCTTGGTACGGCTCGAAGGTCTGGCACTCCACCAGCAAATACCGCCGCACCATTTACCAGTGCAACCATAAGTTCAAAGGCGAACACAAATGCGGCACTCCACATTTCGATGAGGAAACCATCAAACAGCTTTTCGTTTCGGCAGTCAACAAGCTACTCACCGACAAAGACGAGATTATCGCCAACTTCGCTCTGGTCAAGGACGGCCTTTTCAACACGGATAGCCTTGAAGCCGAACGGTCGGAATTGCAAAACGAAATGGCGGTAACCGCCGAACTCATACAGAAGTGCATTGAGGAAAACGCCCGCATTGCCCAAGACCAGAGGGAATACCAAGAACGATACGAGGGCTTGGTGGAACGGTTCGATACAGCAAAGGCTCGGCTCGATGAGGTCTGCGAACTGATATCGGACAAAAAAGCCCGTGGCAAACTGGTGCAAGCCTTCATCTCCGAACTCGGCAGACAGGAAGGTTTGGTAGCCGAATTTGATGAGCGGCTCTGGTTTACCATCGTGGACTTCGCCACGGTCTACAGCGAAACTGATGTACGGTTCACGTTCAAGGACGGGACGGAAGTCACGGCATAAACAAAAAAAAGGCATCAAACAATCATTTACAGTTTGTTGCCGTTTTTTCGTATCTATGCTCAATCTTTAATCCGAATTTCCTCAAATCGAAGTTTGAGTTTTCTGTATAAATTTTCCATGCTTTTATCCCCATCATTATTAAGGAAGAAGCAAAAAGGCACACTGTCGGTTTCTCTATGCTTTATGACGCAAGCACAGCATCTGCTATGGTTTGGGCAGGTTCTTTTTGGACACGCACATTCTTTGACATTTTCGCAGCTCATATGGCAAGCACCATCTAACAGCAAGAGCCAGATTCACATGAACCCGTTTGTTCTGTTTCACAACAGACCTCTGAGACGCAATTGAAAATGCCATAATGTACAGAGCGGTCACCTGTTACTTTGAACGCCTTATTATAGCGTGTTTCTGTAAGCATTGAAGCCGTGTTTCCGCAGACAAGCGTGGGCTTGCCTGTTAAAAAACGATGATTTTCATCAAAGTCAAAGTGATGTGGGTAGCCAGGTACATCTCCATTATAATATGCAACCTGCCCGTAATCTTCGCAAGCGTCTTCTAAATCGCCAATTTTGAAAGCCCGCACTGTCCGTGATGAAAAAGTCGCAAACCCAAGTTTATCCGCTATTTCCCCGCTCAGTTCAAGGTTACGAACGTTTGTGTAACGGAAGTCTGCAAACCCTATGGCACTCATTATGCGCCTGAAATCTTCGGTATACAACGTACCGCTTAGGCATTCACCGCGCAACACGGGGTCGTTTGCGAGGTGTGCCGGTATACGCCTGTCAGAAAAAACATCGGCAAAGTACAATTCACCACCCGGTTTTAGGACGCGGAATACTTCTTTGAATACTTGCTCTTTGGCGGGAGACAAGTTAATCACGCAGTTCGAGATAACAACATCAACACTATTGTCTTCAATTCCAAGGGGTTTTAAATCTTCGATGTACCCTTGTAATAATTTTACGTTTGAAGATACAAAGCCAAAACGCTCACGTTGCTCGTTCTGATATTTTTTTGCAACATCTATCTGCTCAGTCGTCATGTCAACGCCGATGGCACATCCCGATTCCCCAACAAGTTTAGATGCGATGTACACATCCCTACCGGTTCCGCACCCTAAATCAAGAACCGTCATTCCCTCAAGCAACGGCGGTAACGGTGAACCGCAACCGTAAAATTTTGTCAGGATTTCATCTGCAATTAAAGGCAGAATATCTCTGATTTCCGCAGGCGGCTTATCCAAGCTGCAACACGCGCCAGATAACAAATCCTCGTTGCTTTGCAGGGTTTTTCCGTAATACTCTTTCACAATGTCGGTTACTGATGACTCCACACAGCAATCGCTTGTTGTGGGGCAGCAATTATTTTGTTCGCTCATTTACAACAATCCTCCTGAATATTTATTTCATGGCAAATGCAATCATCACTCGCCTTAGTGACTGCTTCTAAAAAATCTTTGAGGTTTTTCACAGTTTCATCGTTTAACGAGTAATACGTCCATTTACCCTCCTTGCGTCCATTAGCCAATTTGCAATCGCAAAGGCTTTTCATATGATGCGAAAGGGTCGGCTGGGTTATGTGGAATTTTTCTAAAATCACACAAGCGCATAGTTCCCCGCATGACAGCATATCAACAATCATGAGCCTGTTCGGGTCAGACAGCACCTTGAAAAACTGGGCATACTCTTTATATTTATCTTCCATCTGTTCACCTCACATAGATTTGCGTCTATGTGATATTATACGCAACACATAGATGAATGTCAATATGTTTTTTGAAAAAATCCTGTTCATCCGCAATTGGAATAAACAGGGATATATATGCAAAAATATTTTATTTGTATGACTTACGCCGCTTGCACACCCCTTTTGGAAAAATGCACACCCCCTGACGAGTTTTGCACACCCCTCGAAGTAAAATGCACACCCCTTGAAAGCCGAAGCGGAGAACCGTTAAATTGTATCAATCTCGCCACCATTATTTCAAATATCTCGCCTTCTGTCGGTGCAAGCACCTCGACCATATAACGAACAACTGTTGATGGCGTGAAAAACTCTCCGCCGCCTTGCCCTTCCGCAAGAGCGAACTCACCAAGAAAGTATTCGTAAATTTCGCCGAAAATGTCAAGGCTGACATCGGTGGGAATATCCTTAAATACTTTGAATAACTTCGCCAATACAAGTGGGTCATCCTCACTGTTTACGCTGTAATAAACGTCTTTGGGCAAGGTATCGGCAAGTTCGGTGGTATATTTTTCGAATTCTTCCATTGCGGTTTTTGTTTTCTCTGCAAGATTTTCAGATTCCGGCAGATTCAACAGATAATCGAATTTCGCCTCTGCCGGTAAATAGTATCCGCATTTTTCAATAGCGATTTCGTGTATCGGGCGTTCGGCGCGAGAACCTTTGGTCTTTTTATATTCGGCGTTAATTTCAGCTTCAAACTTACTGTACTTGCTCTGTGCGAAGCGCAGGAAAATAAGCCCCAAGATAGGTGTGGCATATTCAGTAGACTTCAAGCCGGAGTTGGCTCGGAGTTGGTCTGCGCTTTGCCACAGCCTGTCCTTCAAGTTTTTCAGTTGCTTATTTGTCATGTCCGTTGCGCTCCTTAACGGATGATTATTCGTCCGATATTAACGAATTGAGTTCTTATAGTTTGTGTTTTTAAGATAAATGTACTCCTTGTAGCTGCGTTTCTAAGTATTTCAATTCGCGCTTAACAATATCTCTATGATGTAAAAACATTTCCATTATTACCTACTATCTCACGTCCTCCGTAATCTATCACTTCGAGTTGCATTTTATCCCTTCGGCTTGCGTCCGGGTTTCCCGTTGACCGCCGTGCGCGTCGGTTTAGGCGTATCTTCCGGGATTGCCCAGGCGTTACCGAAACGCGATGCGTCTTGTATCTTACCATTTTTACACAGCAACTGCACTTGGCGTATTGATACACCCCAACGCTTCGCCATTTCCTCAACCGTCACATAACCCTTCATCGCGCCCTCCATATTCACCGACACAACATCACACAATAATTATATTCGTTCTTGCGTAAAACGTCAAGCGGTTTTGAAAAATTTGCTTCTCGTCAGCAACTTTATTTCAAACACCGTTGACAAAACTTTACGGAAGACATATGCTGTAAAAAAGAGCGTCAACAAATGCAGATAGTCTCTCCTCAAAAGGGTGAGACTTTTTTTTATTAAAAAATTTTTTCGTGTCGAAAAAAACTGCGATTTTGGTGAACGCAAGGTTAGATTTTTATACTTAATGCCGCTGCAAATGTGAAAAATATGATGAAATATACAACTAAATTGTGGGTAAATAAAATATAAATAATGATATTTAATATTGACTAACGTAAAATGATGATGTAATATTTAACTGTAAAGCGAGATTAGAGACAGACAAAAACCCATGAGTATGAGGTAGAAAAATGAGAATAAAATTAGTAATTGCATCCGATGATGCAGATTATGCGAAGCATTTATCAGACTATATCTCCCGGCAATACTCCGACACAATAGCTGTGACATTATGCATGACAAGGCATCGCTTTCAAGCGCTGCTGGAAACACAACGATTTGACGTAGCGCTTATTGACCCGCAACTAGCGGAAGGCTTAGATTTGAGCTCGATCGGGTTGCCGCTTGTACTGGAAGAAAGCAACTCGCATGAAGAACATAATCGTACCGGAATCAGCACAATCACCAAATACCAAAGGATATCCGCGATGGTCTCAGAGTTTCTGTGCGGATGTGCAAAAGCTTCAAAATACGGCGCGGGCGCAAATTCGGAACAGGCGTGCATTACCGCAGTCTGGTCACCCGCAGGCGGCGTGGGAAAAACAACAGTTGCGCTATCATATGCCGCAAAGAAAGTTTCCGAAGGAAAGCAAGTACTATACTTAAACTTAGAACCATTTTCCAGTGTTCCGGCATACTTTGCGCAATCAGGCAAAAGCATAAGCGCAGCATTTGAAATGCTTGGAAATGGTGAGGGCAATGTCAGAATGCTTATTCGCGGAATTTGCCAACAAGACCGCGGCGCAGGAGTTGCTTATTTTTGCAGACCGGAAAATTTTGACGACATGTATGCTCTCTCTGCTGAGAACATCGCCGAGCTTACGACAGTGTGTGCCGGAGTAACAGACGAATTAGTAATAGACATGTCATGTGTATGCGATTGGCGGACGAGAAAAGTATTTGACCTTGCGGACAGAATTTTTCTTGTAACAGACCAGAGTGCGGCGTCGGAGGTCAAGATTGCGCAGTTTACCTCACAGCATAATGTGTTTGATAGTATAAAAGACAAGTTGGTACTTATCGCAAACAAAGGCGCATCGGTAAGCACAAGAATTTCGGGTACAATTCATAACCTTCCCTTAGTCTCATCAGTGGATTCAACAGAAGTATATAAAGCACTGTCCGGCAGCATGGAGCTCGTGCCGGGATGACAATGCACACTCGCAGTGAGCTTATTAGCAGCTTAAAAGCGCAGGTGCAAAACCATGCCGACCTGACAAGCTTTACAAATGACCAACTCACGCAAATTGTATCAATGGCGCTGGACGAAAGAATAGACAATGCACGAACCTCGAAGAAAGAAGACACTGCACTTATATCGCTTAACTTCAAGGAGAAAAGACATATAACCCTTGCCGTATTCGAGTCGATACGCGGATTGGGTGTGCTTGGCAGGATTATAGAGGATCCGGGAGTTACCGAGGTAATGATAAACGGACATAAAGACATCTTTATTGAAAAAGACGGAGGGCTTTACAAAAGCGAAAGTGAATTTGAAAGCCGAAAAGAGCTTGAAATAATTATTACAAAGTTCGTTTCGAAAGCAGGCAGAGCAGTAAACGAAAGCGAGCCGATTGTTGATTTTCAATTGGACGACGGCTCGCGGGTAAATGTTGTGATGCCACCGATAGCCCTAAACGGTCCGACTGTTACAATACGCAGATTCCCGAAAGAAGCAATGACTATTGAAAAACTCATTGCGCTCGGCTCAATAACGCAAGAAGCTGCGGAGATACTGCAATTGCTGGTTATGTCAAAATATAATATTTTTGTCAGCGGCGGAACCGGCAGCGGAAAAACGACATTTCTGAATGCACTTTCAAACTTTATCCCCAAGGATGAAAGAATAATAACAATAGAAGACTCCGCCGAGCTTCAGATAAAAAACATAGATAATCTTGTGAGACTCGAAACACGCAACGCAGGCTCCGATGGGAAAGGCGCCATTACAATACGAGACTTGATAAAATCTGCATTGCGCATGAGACCGGAGCGCATTGTAGTTGGAGAAGTTAGAGGTGCGGAAGCGCTGGACATGCTACAGGCGATGAACACGGGGCACGATGGCTCGCTATCAACAGGACATGCTAATTCAACCTTTGATATTTTAAGCCGGCTTGAGACAATGGTGCTTCAAGGCGCGGACGGGCTGCCGCTGGAGGCAATACGGCAGCAAATCGCATCTTCAATCGACATAATAATCCACCTGTCGCGGCTGCGTGATAGAAGCCGCCGTACAATGGAGATTACTGAAGTACTGGACTTTGACAGCGGCAAACGACAGATAATATTAAATCCGCTTTTTCAGTTTCGAGAATCCAAACTAAGCACAAAAGATAAAGTAGACGGACAGCTAATAAGAACAGCAAATGCAATGAAAAACACATATAAACTGGAAATATCGGGCATTAACAGGGTAGTCTAGTACTTCGTTTTTTTAACGAAGTCAGGCGGATAAAGCGTTACAGGTCACTGGGTATCCAAAAACACAGGTTGGTTACAGTCAATGCACGTCCTTTGCGGCATAAACATGTAAAAAACTGATAACTTGTGTGCTTGAGACTGTAACCATTGCGAGTTTTCGGATACCCCAGTGTCCTGTAACGCTAAAGATGTCATGAGATTTGTGGGGGTATTTGGAAAGCGGAGTACTACAAATCAGCAAACGAAGCACAAGAAATGATATGAACGGCAGGAAATATTATGGAGACCAAAATAGAATCAGAAAGTATATCGGTACCTGATTATTCGCGCAGCCCATGCAAAACGCACGATTATATTATTGCATTTCTTGCGGGATTTGCGGTTGGCTTTCTGGTCATCTTTATATTCTATAGACTTATCCCCTTGTCGATTATAGGAGGGTGGATAATCGGTGCAGTGAATATTATTGTATCCGCGCGCAGAACAGTTATAAAAAGGCGGATTAAACTACGGCTACAGTTTTATGATCTATTAGAAGCAATGTCGGTTGCCATGAGATCCGGAAATACGCTCCTAAAAGCAATACAAAGCGCGCGGGAAGACCTGCTGCTCATATACCCGGAAGACAGTGACATAATCGTTGAACTAGACACGATAATCGGACGCTTTAACAATGCCGTACCGCTATCGGAAGCTTTCTCGGATCTTGCCGAACGAAGCGCCATTGAAGACATTGCCAGCTTTGCCACAATTTATGCGACAATTGAAGGGAAATCAGGTCGTGCTGATGAAATAGTGCGGGAGATTCAGCAAATCATAGCAGACAAGATGGAAATAGAGATGGAAATAGACACTTTGATGACAGCAGCGCGATCGGAGGTCAGCATCATGCTGCTAATGCCGCTTATAATTCTTGGGATTATCGGTTATGTGGGTGCAGGATTCATAGACGCCATATATACAACCGGCATAGGGCGCGCTGTGTCAACCGGAGGGCTTGCGGTATTTATAGCAAGCTATGTGCTCGCAAAGAAATTCAGCAGCGTAAAGCTATAATATATACTCTTTAAATAACTGCCGAACGGAGGGATCACTTGCTCATTATTGTCATGGTTTTTGTTACTGCGCTTATAGTCGCATGGCTGATATTACTCAGCCGTGTAAATAGGGACGATTGGATTGCGGCAGCCTGTAGCAAGTTATTGGAAAACCTTGACAGTATTGAGAAGTTGCACCTACAAGAAAAAAATATGAAAAAGATAAAACATGAATTTCACGGACTTGCAAACATTCGCAATTTGCTCCCCATTAACCGTGATAATAAAAAGAAAATAGCAAAGCTCGAATCAGATAACAAAAATCTCAAACAAGGCGTCTTAGGAAGTATAAACATCTTGATAATGCCGGGATATGTTCTGGTACGAGAGTTTGAAGTGCTTGGCAAGGGGAGTCTTCACAAGAAAATAATGACATGCTGCTACGAGCTTTATGGGAAGAAATATGCAGCGTGCAGAGCGAAGCAACTTCTGGCAAAACTTTTCTCATACCCTCTGGTGGGCGTAGCTGCCACACTTATCCTGGGAGTACTGTTCATGGGAGCGGGTAGTGTGACAGCAGGCACGGCGACGCTTGGCATAGGAACTGTACTGGTTTTGGTGCTTGTATATGCCCTGTATGACGAGCTATGTGACCGCGTTAGAAAAAGAAGAAATGAGATCAGAAAACAATTTCCAAATGTTGTTTCAAAACTTGCCTTGCTAGTGACTTCCGGGATGGTAATGGACAGAGCGTGGAAAGAAACCGCACATAGCCACGAATCGGAAATATACCAGGAAATGAGAAAAACCTCAGAGGAGCTGGATAACCTTGTAAGTCCGGAATCAGCATACGGCAACTTCATAAATCGCTGCAATACAAAAGAAACAGCAAAGCTTGCCTCAGCGATATTGCAAAATCTTTCAAAGGGCAATGCAGAAGTGGGCAGACTGATGAAAGAAATGGCGAGGGAAGCTTGGCTTGAACGCCGACATATGGCAAAAAGAGACGCAGAAAAAGCAAATTCCAAGCTAATGATTCCGACAATGATGCTGTTTCTTGCGATTCTGATAATGCTTATGGTACCGGTCATGATGAACTTTTCAGGGATTTGACAAATCAGCAAGCTTCCCTGTTCCAAAATGATACTGTTCGATGGATGTCCTAAAACTCGCTTTGTTTTCTGTCACAGTACACAGATTATGAAAACGATGTACAAGCTTATAAGCGTGCTCAAAAACAAAAGAAAAAACAATGGAAGGAGGGAGACTGGTATGCTAAGAAAAATATCCGATAATCCGCCGTTACTAACACTAATTGCAGCTAAAGCAAAAGAACTAATGGAGGACGAGAGTGGCTTATCCGGCATTGTCGTTGCAATACTGCTGATATTGGTCGCAATTCTTGCGATAGTGCTGGTATGGGGATTTCTCGGCGTTTGGCTGCAAGAACTATGGGAACAAATCACAAATCAGGCAGGGCAAATCTCGTAGCAACTTAGCGACATGTAACACCAAAAAGGCAAGAGGGAGGGTGGCTGCATTGATAAAAAGTGAAAAAGGACAAGCATTCGTTGAAGCAGCCATCCTGTTCCCGATCATGATTATGATTTTTGCGGGGCTGATCTTTCTATCATTCTATCTGCCGACAAGAGCGGCGCTGCAACGCGCAACGCAATATGCCGCAACGGCAATAGCCGTTGTAGAAAGCGACACATGGATTGTTTTTGATGAGGGCGCCGCTGAGCACAGATGGGAAACAAATAAGGACAGTTTGCGAAATGTCTATGCAGCATTTTTTACAAGAACAAATGACGTAGAGTCACTGGCATATGAAATTGTAAGGCAAGTAGAATCGCGAAATCTAAGCTCAAAAGAAGGGATCTTAACGGTAGAAAGCTCGATTATCAATCATATAATCTACGAAGAGATCACAGTGTCGGCAACAAGAACCTTTGAGATTCCCATTGACCTTTCATTTGTACGGTTTCCTCAAGAAATAGCAATTACAGTGACTTCAACCGCCGCGGTGCAAAACGGAGATGAGTTTGTGAGAAATGTTGATATGGCGGTTGATTTTGTAAAACTCATTATGGAAAGATTTGGCGTCACAGATATATCCGAAAGTATCAACTCCTCCGGTACAAGAGTCCGCTCGCTTTTGGGATGGTGAAAATGAGAAAGCTTATAAAAGACATAAATGGTGCTGTGACAGTTTTTATAACATTACTGCTGATACCCGCGGTGCTAATCAGTGGCACAACAGTGGATTTGGCGCGCATACATACAGCCTACAGCACAATTGAAAATGCAAACCACCTTGCGGCGAACACTATGCTAACGCAATACAACGCACTCCTGTACGACATATACGGAATAATGGGAATTGCGCAAGATGACCCGATACTCGAAAGACTGCTGGACGAATACATTACAGTCACAGTATTTGGAGAAGAGCTGCAAGACAGAACGATTGGCACGTTACAGTTGTTTTACGGGGCAAACATACATATGACAGAGCCGTATTTCCCGGAGGGGAAAAATCTGCGCGACGAGCAGGTACTAAGGCGGCAGATTGAAGAGTATATGAAGTTTCGAGGACCGATACTGCTAGTTTCTGAGCTGCTTGACAAGCTATCTGAGAATAGAATCCAAAATGATGCGCAGCTAATAAACGACAAAATGGAAATAGACACGGCAATAGCCGACATTTTTGAAAAGTACAGACAACTATACAATGCGATAGTAGCAGCGGATAGATGCACCCAAGCAATAGGCGGGATTGCCGGAGGATCATTTGGGTATACCTCCAGCGTACTAACATATATATACGATGAATTTGTTGAGCTCGGTCGCCTTCAACAAATGTATCTTATTGCCGAAGAACCGGCACACAGGGCATATATCCAAATGATGTATAATGCGAGGTTTCAAAACATAAGGTCGCTTACTATAGGCGGTCCGCGCATTGGATTCTTCCAGGATGGTTCTTGGGGCAGACGGACAAATATAAATGTAGGACTTACGCAGGCTATAGAAAACGCCATTATTCAAGCGGAGAACTTCAAACCGAATTTTGATAGAGTACTGACAATAGCAAGAGAAATTGACGCCATGAAAGCAGAGCTAAAACAAAAAATAGATGACTTTGAGCGCAGGATACAAAGCGGCGAAATCAGTCAGGAACTGGTAGAAGCATTCACTCAGCCGTATGATAACCCGGAGCAGTCAATTCTTGGACGCTATCGCGCTCTTATAAGATGGGAGATTACACCAATGGCTGAAGTCTACAGAAACGGCGGATATAGTTATATTGACGATATACACAAGCCCATGCTGGAAGCGGTGAGATATAGAAATAGATACAGTCCAGGCTGGGGCGGGCTATCAATCGGAGAGCTGACAAATATTCCATTCGACGGTCGCTTCGATATATTAACAGCGAACTTGCAGAGCTACACGAGTTTTCCCAGAGATAATATCACATATAAAATGCTGCCGGGATTTTTGCGTTTTGCCGAGCATCCCGGAGAAAATGAAGCGTTTTTTGAAGAACTTCATACAATGATGAACGGACCTGCATTGCCTCCGGTAAGGCTTTTTGACGGACAGGAAAACGCAACAGGCGGTGACATTGAAGAGCAGCAGCGAAGCATGATTGACGAGCTTCTTAATATTGTACACACGGCATATAACGGGCTGACGAATGAACCGCTGGGAGCTATGTATATTAATGAAGCGCGAGCTCCGGATGCTGAAGCTGTAAATGTTTTTGAAATCCTTGAACTAATTCCGGAGGCGGCGTCGGCACCATCGCTCAGCATTATTCAAGACCCGCTGGGAAGCCTGGCAAGAGCCTCGGACTATGTCCTTCTGCTAACATATAGCACCTCAATGTTTTCAAATTACTCAACTGCTAAGCCGCAAAGCATAGGGCATTCAGGAGAAACCCCCAATCCTGCGCATCTTGATAATACAATCAGCGGAGTGCCGATGAGCCCCGAGGTAAATTATTTTTACCAATCTGAGCTTGAATATCTTTATCACGGAAGCGAAAGCGCGGCGGCAAATCTAAGCTCGGTTACAAGGCTATTGTTATTGGTACGGCTAATATGCAACTACATAAAGGTTTTTAGTGTGAGCGAGGTGACCACGATAGTCACAAGTATAAAAGCCGCATTTTCATGGGCGCCGCCACTTGCGTTAATTCTGGGAGAACTTGCTCGCGCCGCTTTTGTCGCTGCCGAATCTGTTATTGATGTTGCGGCGCTGCGCACAGGGCATAGGGTTCCGCTGTTTAAAAATGTTGCGGCTGGAGAATGGATAGCGACGCCAAGCGGGGTTCTTAGAGCCGCTACAAATGTGATTACCGGTGAGAGTGTAGACGGAGATAGATTTAACAACTCAAGAGGGCTATCCTATATGAACTATATGCTGTTCTTTTTCTTGACAAAGGCAGTATTTGACGGAAACGCGACAACCGAACTCACAAATCGTACAGCAAACCTAATTGAATGGAATATCATAAATTACGATGGAAATATTAATGCCGATGAAGCGCAGATGGCGCAGGCACTTGCCCAGAGCAATAGCTTCAGACTGGAGAACATGAAAACGGATTTTAGTTTTACAACTACCGTAGATCTTAGAATGCTTTTTTTGTCAATGATTTTTGCACAAAATTTCTCGCAGTCAAGAGGCATAGGTGTGCCATCGGCGATGCCAATCTCAGTGACAACCCGTAGAGGCTATTAGAAGGTCTGCGAAAGTTATTATTTGAAAGGTGTAATACCATGCACAAAGATGAAAAAGGATATGTCATTGTAGAAACAGTATGTGCATTTATCCCATTTGTCTTTCTGATAATATCCATTTTAAGCCTTATAAACATTGTAACTTTGCAAGCGCGGGTTCACTATGCGCTGACCCAAGCGGCAAAAACACTGTCTGTATACAGCTACATATTGGAAGTTACAGGAGTGGCTAATGACTTGACGGCACTTGATAATAAAGCGGGCAAAACTGCGGTCACAGTAAATGAACTGCGCAGCGACTTAAATTCGATTCTCAACGGAATAGGAACTCTGGCGGATATGTGGGGATCGGCAAACCGTATATTCGGAGCGGGGGAACAGGCTATCGGTAATCCGGAAGCGCTCGTAGAGCAACTTACAAGCTACGGAATAAATGAGATGCGTAATCAAATTTTTGAGACAATGGTTCGTCCGCTTGTTGGAAGATACCTTATGAGCGGTGAGCTTAGCGGAGATGAGTACCTTCAAAGCGTTAGGGTGATTAACAGGCATACCGGAGCGACAGGTCTTGCTGCACTGGAGTTTTATCAATTTAACAACTTAGGGCTTGGAAACAGTGTGTTGATTGATGAAAATGGCAATGTAAAGCTGACAGTCGAATATGAGGTGGAATACTCATTCGGTGCGCTGCCCCTTCCTTTCCGGCCTACGCTTAGAATAACACAGACTGCTGTTACAAAAGCTTGGCTGAACGGCAGCGGAGGAGGATATTGGTAATGCAACTTAGTGTGAAGCAAAGACAAACGCTGATATTCAGCTATATATGGCTGCTCATTCCATGCGCCGTGCTCCTGTTGGTAAAAGGAGACAACTCAGAACCTTCTACCGTACTTATGCATGGGTTACTTATAGTATTTGGCTATATTGCCTCAGTAGCTGATCTGAAAAAACGGATAATTCCAAACAAACTTGTTCTGACAATGCTAATCGTATGGAGCATGGCAATAATACCCAATCTCTACATTAACAGCAGCAAGGCAGTTTTAATATTGACGGATTCCGTATTGGGTTTTGCTTTTAGCGGCGGATTATTCATGTTGGTGTACGTTATTAGTAAAAAAGGTCTGGGAGGCGGAGACGTAAAGTTTATGGCGGCAGCCGGACTGTACTTAGGCTTTGACGGAGCCATATCGTCAGTTTTTATCGGAACAGTCATAGCGGCGTTGACCGGGGGCTTATTAATTATACTGAAAAAAATAGGCCGCAAAGACCCCATCCCCCTTGTACCATTCCTCTATGCAGGCATCATGACAACGGTGCTATTGCTGTAGTAGATACGGCAAAACAAGCTGCAATAAAAAACTGCCAGAGGAGAGTGAAATGAAGCGTACAAGCAGAATTATAATCACAGCGGGTTGCGCAGTGCTGCTCTTTATAACATGGATAGTTACAATAAGCTCGGAGTCAAGCCTTGACAGACAACGTGCACTTATTGTACAAGCAGCGGAGAAAATTGATGACGGGGTATACATTCTTGCCGTGCCGCTGCTTGAACAAGCCGCCGGCTACAATACAGCACAAACTATTATTGCAGAAGAAAAGCTTAAGCAAGCATACTTGGCGCTTATGGATAACTGGGGATTTCGGCGAAGATATACCGAATTACTCGACAGACAAATGAGCAGAAGAGATGCTCCCCCCGATGTTTTTGCCGAGGCGGCAAACTACTATTTTAGTATATCGAGAATTACCCAAGCGCTTACAGTACTGAAAAACGGAATCGAGGCAACCGGCTGTGAAGAGCTTATAGCATTATACGAAAGTAATAGATATGCATATGAGACCATACGCACATCATATGAATACATTGCTGCAATACATGGTGTGACCATGCAAGTACAAAGAGAAGGATTGTGGGGGATAGCAAGGTTAGACGGAACCACTTTAATCCCATGCATGTATGAAAAAATCAGCACTTTTTCCGATGGAACAGCCATTGTCATGAGTTCCGGAGAGATTTTCGCAGTAGACGGAAATAACAACCGGATAGCCTTGCATCGCGGGGGCGCAACTGACATCGGAAATCTTTCTGACAACCGCATTGCGTTAAATATAGATGGAATTTGGAGACGCGCATCCGGAAGCTTTGCGCTTGGCACTGCCGGCTTTGAGCGGATAGGGACATATTCCGGGGGATTTGCAGCCGCGAGACTAAACGGAAGCTGGGGAGTGGTAGACGTCGGAACGGATTGGCTTATTTCACCTGAATATGATGCCATTATAGTTGATGAACTCGGACGGTGCTACGGGCAAGGCGCGGTTTTTGTGAGAAATGGCAGTAGCGTATACTTATATGCAGACGGGAGGCGTGTCGGCGGCGTTTTTGAAGATGCGCGGCCATTTTCAAACGAGGGATACGCTGCAGTTATGCAAAATGGTAAATGGGGATTTATCGACACGGACGGAATACTTAGAATCGACTTTGCGTTTGATGACGCATTATCCTTCGGGCAGCATCTGGCGGCAGTGAGGATAGGAGAACATTGGGGATATATTTGTATAAATGGGCAAATTGTAATTGAACCGATTTTTTTGGAAGCAAAGAGCTTTTCTGATGCAAGCGCACCGGTTCGCACTGAGCGGGGTTGGCAAATCATAAGATTACTGGAATACAAATAAAGGAATGGTGAGAACATGAATTTCGATATCAGGCATAATGACGATTTACTGACAGGCACAACACTAATTGTGAGAATCAAAGAAAACGAAGTCGATGAGAAAGCATTGAAAACTATTCAAGCTGACAGACCGGAGTTCTTGCTGCCATTTCACCATTACTACATTGATGGACAGGTTCAGTTTGTATATCAAATCGGGATGTTCTGCAACTTGAAATATATCAGCGGGAACCGCACGGCAAAAGAATATGCTCAGTTGTGGATAAGTATACTCAGACCGCTGCTCGATTGCGAGGATTGGTTTATGCAGGCAAGCTCATTTTTATTAGATATAGACTATCTATACTATGACAAAGATAGAAAATCATGCTGCTTTGTCTACATACCGTCTATTCACAATGCATCGGATCATTCTGCATTGAAGGAGATGGCAGCAGATGTTTCTGAAATTATAACAGTTGACGACGCATGTTTAGAAAACAAAATTTTGCGTGCAATAATGAAAAACTTTGAGCCAAAGGATTTGCTGAAAACATTGCGTCTGGCGATGGCGGACAGCATTAGAACATCAGGCAAAGGCGTCTTTCCAGCGGAAAAAGAAAGTGAAAGCACTTTTGTACCAAATACAACGGATAATATCATTAGAGAAAAAGCTTTAGTGCAGGCAGCGCCGGAGCCATTTGCCGAGAGAGTTGAGCAGGTGCAGAGTTTACTTCCAAAACCGGAAAAACAAAAAGAGATGCCTTTTGACCAAGGTGAAATCATCATTGACATTCCGGAAAAAAGTATGCGCAAAACAAAAGACAAATCATCAAGCAAAGACAAACAAACAAAGGCAAAAGAAAGAGAGCGGAGAATGAACCGCCTGTTTGAAGAGCTGTTTGGGAAAAAGAAAGACCCGCCGCCGCAACTAGCGCAAACGACCTGCGCAAGCCACAACACCGGGACTTTTACGCATGAAAAAACAGCGGCAGATACAGGGGACTTGCCCGCTGAAAACAACATTGTCAAAATGCCGCAAAGCGAAATAGCGCGACAGACAAACATACAAGGCACAATGTATAACGACAGTACAGAAAGCATAACAATAGGGACAGGCGGAGCGTTGCTTCGCAATATAGGAAAGCTGCAGCTCCCGCTTATAATAGAAGTGGAAATTGAAGAGGGAAAGATATTCGGAATCGGAAGATATGATGCGGCATTGGGGAAAAAGCAGTCAAGCTTTGAGTTTGATAAAAAGACAAAGGCGATAAGCCGGCGTCACTGCGTTATAAAGAGGGATCCGGACGGATATAATATAATTGATTTGGCGTCAAGCGCCGGCACATTTGTAGATGGTGAACGGCTGCCGCCCAACACACCAATAAGACTCGCCAATGCATGCAAGGTATCATTTGGCAATGCCGGGGCAGACTACATATGGGAGCAATAGCATAATGAACATTCTAGACTTTGCCGAAATAGAGTCTTTATTATCCAAAGGTCAAAATTCTACTGTATATAAGGCATGGCACACCCGGCTTGAAAAACATGTTACCATAAAAGAACAAAAATATTCCGATAAAACGGAACTTGAAATAAATCGCAACGAAGTAGAGTCACTAAAAAACATAAAAAGCAACTATCTGCCAATAGTCTATGATTTTTTAGTGTGCGAGGACAAAAGTTATACAATTCTTGAATTCATAAATGGGCTGAGCATGGACAAACTCATACAAAAAGGACGGAAATTTACGGTTTCGCAGATAACAAAATGGTATAGACAGCTCGCTGTTGCGCTTAAAGTGATTCACGAAAAAAACATTTATCACCGCGACATCAAACCCGGAAATATCATCTTGACTAGTGGGGGAAAGAACCCCGCAAAGATAATGGGCAGTGGGTTTTTAGAGTCTTCCGATATATGTCTTATTGATTTTAATGCCGCATATGTTAAAGGCTGTGAACATAGACAATGTTCTCGAAGCATAGGCTATGCATCTCCCGAACAGTTAAAAATATTCAAAGCATATCAAACCGCATCGATACGACACTTGCGCGGAGATGAGACCCAACTGCTTGAAAGGGACTGCCGTACAGAGCTACTTCGTGAAAATAAAGAACACACAACTATAAATCAAATTGATTGGGCTCGTTCCGACATATACAGTCTGGGCGCGACAATGCTGCATCTACTGACAGGAACCAGACAGCCGAACCCATCAAAATATGCAAAGAGGGTACGCCCCGACACAATGCTGTCTAAAATAATAGAAAAATCGATGCGCACGAATCCCGAAAAACGTTTTTCCGGAGCAAAACAATTATATAATGCGTTATGCGATATCGAAAAAAGCGGCAACAAGTCAGCGCAGCAAAAAACAGTGATGACAATATTAGAATCCCGCTAAAAACCCACACCCACCGATTAGTAGACACTGAGTTTTTAGCGGTATTTAAAAAACGCTAGTCATCATCGTAATACTGCTACAGCAGTCACATCAAGAAATGGACAATAACCGGGCATTTTACTTGTTATCTCTAATTTCCAACAGCTTCTGCTTAAGCTCGCCCTCGATACGCCCCAGTTCAACCTCGGCGGAGCGGCGGCGTTGAGAGCCCTCGGCTTGAATTGTGCGGACTTCCTCAAGTGTTTCGATAAGCTTCTGATTTGTGTTTACAAGCGTCTCAATATCCACAACGCCGCGTTCAGATTCCTTGGCTATCTCGATAGTTCCCATTTTAAGCTGCTCCGCATTTTTGTTGAGCAGCTCATTGGTCATATTTGTAACTTCACGCTGCGCCTCCATCGCCTGCTTTGCATTGTGCATGCCAAGCGCGAGAACCATTTGACTTTTCCAAAGAGGAATAGTATTGACAATTGAAGTCTGGATTTTCTCAATCATCAGGGTATCATTGTTTTGTATTAGACGAATCTGCGGAGCCATTTGAATTGAAACCATTCTCGTCAATTCCAAGTCATGAAGCTTCTTTTCAAAGCGGTTGATCATATTTGCGTAATCATTTGCGGCCTGAGCATCTTCAGGCTTTCCGGACTGCGCGGCTTTTTCCCTTAACTTAGGCAGCTCAACATCGACACATTCTTGTAACTTTTGCTTCCCGGCGATGATGTACATTGACAACTCCTTGAAATATGCCTGGTTGACCTCATACATCTTGTCGAGCATAGCAGTGTCCTTGAGCAAAATGATTTGATGTTTTTCCAGCATCTCGGAAATCTTGTCAACATTTGCTGAAACCCTGGAATGCTCGGCTCTCATTGACTCAATACGATTGCGAATCTTTTTCTTTACGCCTAAAAGACCCCTTTTCTCATCCTGACCTGCCGAAAAACCCCTGAGCTCAACGACCAAAGATGAGAGCATATTGCCGACCTCTCCCATATCCTTTGTCTTGACACTTTTAAGTGTGTTTTCAGAGAAATTTGCAATATTGCGCTGAGAGGCCGCACCATAAGTAAGCACAGCATTTGTGTCTCTTATGTCAATTTTGGCGGCAAAATCGCGAACCAATTTCTGCTCGGCTTCACTAAGTTGGCTGATTTCCAATGGAGCAGCCGATACAACTTCCGCATCTGATATAACAGCAGCTTGCGGAACGCTCGCGCTATTTGGCTCAAGGGTTAGACTGGGAACATACTCCAAAGCGCTCATTTCTTCCATAATTAATCTCCTTTTATACTTATTGAAAAACGCTCGGCAAGCCTTCTGACATTTTTTTGTTTGCCGCTAACCAGTAACGCTTTTGAAACAATATTTCAAACAAAATTTATAAGGTGTTGACCATTATATACTATTGGTATATTATTGTATATCATAAACATAAAGTATTTATATTAAAACTTTATGAAAAAAGGATTTATGTTTTCAATAATAGGGGTTCTCAATAAACTCTGCCACAATGATGAGCAGCGGATTTCTCGAGACGCCCGGTAACCACTGGAGATACATGTGATAAAAATAGCACCGTCAATTCTTTCGGCGGATTACACAAAACTCGGAGACGAAATAAACAGTGTTAGAAGTGCGGACTACATTCATTTCGATGTTATGGACGGAGTATTTGTTCCGAATTTATCGATTGGGTTGCCCGTGCTTGAATCTGTGCGCAACTTCACGGATATGACCCTCGATATTCATCTGATGATAACTTCGCCAAGCAAGTACACAAAACGATTTGCACAGGCGGGAGCGGACATCATAGTGTTTCATGTTGAGGCGGAAGCGCCGGAAAAAATCCATGAAGCGATTGAAGAGCTGCAAAGTCTTGGGAAAAAAGCGGGATTATCAATAAAACCAAAAACTCCGGCGGAAGCTATTTTTCCATATCTTCACAAACTCGACATTGTGTTGGTTATGACCGTAGAACCGGGATATGGCGGACAGAGCTTTATTGCCGAAACTCTGCCAAAGATTTCAACAATAAAAAAAGAAATATTGCGTCGCAAGCCGGACTGTGAGCTTGAGGTCGATGGAGGGATAAATCTTGAAACGGCGAAACTCTGCGTTAATGCCGGAGCGAATGTGCTAGTGGCGGGCAGCGATATTTTTAATAAGAAAGACAGGGCAGCGCGCATATTAGAGCTGCGCACTGTAGAGAGGTAGTATGGAGTTTTTTCCTTCTGCGCTTGAAAATCTAATCGACAAATTTGCCTTATTACCTGGAATTGGACGCAAAACAGCTCAAAGACTGGCTTTTTTTGTTGTAGCTTTGCCAGATGGAGAAGCCGAAGCTTTTGCGGATGCGATTGCCGGGGCAAAGAGCAATGTCCGCTGCTGCGATACGTGTATGAATCTTACGGATGGCGACATTTGCGTGGTCTGCCGCAATGAGCGCCGCGATTCAAGTATTATTTGCGTAGTCTCAGATCCGAAAGGGGTTTTGGCAATTGAGCGTGCTCATGAGTTTAACGGAAGATATCACGTGCTTCACGGAGTAATCTCGCCGATGAATAACATTGGTCCGGACGACATTAGGATAAAAGAACTCATCGCAAGAGTCGGCGATGGAAATGTAAAAGAAGTTATAATGGCAACAAACCCGGACACAGAGGGAGAAACTACAGCCAGATACATCTCTCGTCTGCTAAAGCCGTTTGAGATAAAAGTCACGCGGCTTGCCTACGGAATACCCGTCGGCGGCAGCTTGGAGTTTGCCGATGACGCAACACTGATGCGCGCACTGGAAGGAAGAATGGAGATATAGCGCTGAGCACCCAAACATACATCAATTATGGACGAACTCGTGCGTCCCCAATGTCGCGAGAAAGAAACAATAAGGAGAAAAAATTACCCATGCCAGAAAAACTAAAAATAATTGCCCTTGGCGGTCTCAACGAGGTCGGTAAGAACCTTACGGTATACGAATATGGTGAAGATATCATAGTTGTAGATTGCGGTTTAGGTTTCCCGGATGACGACATGTACGGAGTCGACATAGTGATCCCGGATGTGACGTACCTCGTCAAAAATCAATCAAAAATCAAAGGTATAGTTCTTACTCACGGTCATGAAGACCACATAGGCGCACTGCCATATGTTTTGCGTGATATCACGGCGCCAATATATGCAACACCGCTGACAGCAGGACTTTCAGAGCTAAAGCTTGCTGAGCACAAGCTGCTCGACAGAATCGAAATAATGATAAAAAAGCCGGGAGATACGTTTGTGCTTGGTTGCTTCAAGGTGGAGTTTATACATGTAAACCACAGCATACCGGATGCAGTTGCGCTTGCAATAAAAACACCGATAGGAAAAATTGTTCACACGGGAGACTTCAAAATAGACACAACTCCGGTTTCGGGGGGAATGATTGACCTTGCGCGTTTTGGCGAACTTGGAAACAAAGGGGTCTTAGCACTGCTCGCAGATTCGACAAATATTGAAAGACAAGGATATTCACGCTCAGAACGCAATGTAGGAGAAAGATTTAACGAGCTCTTTGACGGGTGTACTTCCCGCATAATAGTGACAACATTTGCATCGAATGTGCATCGCGTGCAGCAGGTTTTGGACTGTGCCGCCAAATATGGCAGAAAGGTTGCAATAACGGGACGCAGCATGGAAAATGCGATGCGTGTCTCAACAGAGCTTGAAAGTGTGAAGTTTCCCGAAGGCATTCTTACAGACTTAAACCAGATAAAGAACCTTCCCCCTGAAAAAATCGTTATAATCACAACCGGGAGCCAAGGCGAGCCCATGAGCGCGTTGCACCGCATGGCGTTTGCCGACCATCGGCTTATAGATATCAAGGCAGGCGACAGGGTTATAATTTCATCATCGGCCGTACCCGGCAATGAAAGAATGGTGAGCCGCGTCATTGATGAGTTGTTTAGACGCGGAGCCGAAGTAATATATGATAGAATCTCTGACCTCCATGTTTCGGGTCACGCATATCAAGAAGAACTAAAAATGATGATAGCACTTACAAAACCAAAGTTCTTCATACCTATCCACGGAGAACACAGGCATCTATGCATACATGCTAAGCTTGCCGTATCAATGGGGATTAAACCCGGCAACGTAGTCGTGCCGGATATTGGAAAGGTTGTTGAGATGTCGAGCAAAAGCATCGGCAGCAATGGGACAGTACCTGCCGGCAGAGTCTTGGTCGACGGAACAGGCGTAGGTGACGTTGGTGCGGTGGTGCTCAGAGACAGAAAACATCTGGCGCAAGACGGCATGGTAGTTGTTATTGTAAACCTGTCAAGAGAGGATGGAAGCTTGGCGACAAGCCCGGATATACTTACCAGAGGCTTTATATATGTAAAAGAATCGGAAGAGCTAATGTCTGAGCTAAGGGAAGTGGTCACGGCAACAATTGACCACTATATCGCAAACAAAATCAATGACTGGGCAGCACTAAAAAGCCAAATCCGACGCGCACTATCAGAACTCCTATACAAGAAAACAAAACGCAACCCGATGATTCTAACGGTTGTGACGGAGATTTAGAAACATATCGAACCGGCTTGCGACCTCATCGTTGCATTGACAGGAGAAAATGAAATATGAGTGTAAACGTCCTGACTGCTATTGCGAATATAGTCAACATGCAAATCGGAGAGCTAAAAGCATTTTATACAAGTAGGAACAGAGCCAACAGTATGGGAGAGGCGCTTGAAAACTACATAATGGATATTTTTGCGAATACGCTCAATGAAGCTGATGAGCAAAGACGTCTTGAGCTTATAGAGCAAGTGTTTTCCTATCAAGGGAATCAAAATAACCCTCCGGATATGATTGTCCGACACGGCGATGCAATTGAGGTCAAAAAAATCGAAAGCACAAGTGCTGCTCTTGCGCTTAATAGCTCATATCCAAAAGCAAAATTGTTTTCAGACAGTCCGATGATAACAACGGCTTGTCGAAATTGTGAAGAATGGATTGAAAAAGATATATTGTATTCTGTTGGGGTAGTTAATGATAGGAAGCTTTTGAAGTTGTTTTTCATATATGGAGTAGACTACGCCGCAAACGCAGAGATTTATGAGCGGATAAAAACTGTCATTAGTACGGGAATCGAAGAAATACCAGGCGTTGAGCTTGCTGAAACAAAAGAACTGGGACGCGTCAATCGTGTTGATCCACTAGGAATAACCTATCTGCGGATTCGTGGTATGTGGGGAATTGATAACCCGTTAAAGGTTTTTTCGTATGTATATATTCCGCCAAACAAAGACTTTGAATTTGCGGCAATTATAAATTCAGAAAAATACAACTCCTTTCCGCTTGAGGATAGAATGGCACTAGAGAAGAATACTAATGCAAAGCTTAATGTTGCGGACATAAAAATTAAAACGCCCGACAACCCCTCAGTTCTTAAAGAAGCAAAACTAATAACATACAGTAAATAAAGGATTGCACAATGAACATCATAAGTTTATTTGCCGGTGCAGGCGGACTGGATTTAGGGTTTGAAAAAGTAGGCTTCAATATCGTATGGGCAAATGAGTATGATAAAACAATATGGGACACTTACGAGCTCAACAACAATGCAACATTGGACAGGCGAGATATACGACATATCCCATCGGAAGAAATCCCGCAATGCGATGGCATTATAGGTGGACCCCCATGTCAGAGCTGGAGCGAAGCCGGAGCGTTACGCGGTATTGATGATGCAAGAGGAAAGTTGTTTTTTGAGTTTATACGAATCCTCCGAGACAAAAAACCAAAGTTCTTCCTCGCAGAAAATGTATCAGGGATGCTCGCAAACAGACATAATGATGCCGTGAAGAGCATTATTAGCATGTTTGAGGACTCCGGCTATGATGTATATATTCAATTGCTTAATGCAGCGGATTATGGTGTGCCACAAGATAGGAAGAGAGTTTTTTATGTTGGGTTAAGAAAAGATCTAATGTGCAGCTTTTCATTTCCACCTCATCGCAACCGAAAAGTAGCGCTAGAGCAAGCTATTAGTGATTTGAAGGATAGCGCACTTCCCGCATTGCACAGGAACAAAACTAATGGTGATAGTTGTTTTGTGCCTAATCATGAATATATGACAGGAGGATTCTCAACGATTTATATGTCGCGCAATAGGGTGCGTAGCTGGGACGAGCAATCCTATACAATACAAGCCGGGGGGCGGCATGCTCCAATCCATCCGCAAGCCCCTAAGATGAAATTCATTGAACAGAATAAAAGGGAGTTCGTGAAAGGTTCAGAGGATTTGTACAGACGCTTAAGCATACGAGAATGTGCTAGAATACAAACTTTTCCAGACAGTTTCAAGTTTGTTTATACTGATGTAGCTGACGGCTATAAGATGATTGGTAACGCCGTTCCGGTTAGACTGGCTTGCTATATGGCAAAAGCGATATCAATAAGTCTAGCCAATGAGTATGGCAGCGCCTTTGCGGAGCAACCACCGGAATATCATGAAGCTTTTCACTTGGGTGGAAACATATGGATATAATGCTGAGATTTGAGTAGTCATCAATGAGCGGAGAAGGTTAGGCAAAATGATCGGCAGAGTGTTTTTACAGACGCCATCCTTACTGATTTTAGATAGTGATTGATTTGAGTCTGTGTCTGTATACTAATAATGACGCCTCTTAAAATTCTGACAATTATAACAAACCTATAACAACTTACAAATACATGTTGACAAAAAGTGTGAATGAGTGTAAATTGTTTTGTAAAGCGTGAAATAGTGTGAAAATTACATATGGGTGTGAAATAGTGTGAATGATTATAGGCAGTGTGAAGGAGTGTGAAATGAAAAACCCGTTTAACCCCTCTTTTGGACTTCGACCGGAGCAATTTATCGGTCGGGATGATATTACAGATGAATATCTAAGAGCGCTATCGAATCAAAATAACCCTTGGCGCTCAACGCTAATCGTTGGAGTTCGCGGAAGCGGCAAGACATCGATTCTCTCAGACATTCAATTGAGACTGCAAGAAACAGACGCCATAGTGGTATCCACATCTCCCGAAGGAGATTTTCTTAATCGCGTCTTAGGGCAGATATACAGGCAGCTCCCAAAGACTGCTATCGATAAGCTCCCCAAACTCAAAAGCATTTCAGTCAAACTTGGAGTATCGTTGGAGTTTGAAAGCAGCAAAGACAAGCCATACTTTACAAACAGCTTTGACTACCAGATTACGCAAATGCTTGAAACAATAAAAAAAGATCGCACCCAAATAGTTTTCTTAATTGACGAATCACAAAGGCATACGGCGGAATTACGAGCATTTATCAGCACATATCAGCAACTAATTATGAAAGAGCTGCCTGTGAGCATGGTTATGGCTGGACTACCTGAAGTTGTATCTGCGGTATTAAATGATGATGTACTAACTTTTTTGCGCAGAGCCAACAGGGTTGACTTGGAAAACATAGACATTAACTTAGTTAAGGCAGACTATAAGAATGTTTTCAGACGATCCGGACATACGGTAAGCGAAGACATTTTGGATGAAGCTGCACTGGCTTCGCAGGGCTTTCCATACTTAATCCAGCTAATTGGTTACTATCTATGGGAAAATGTAGCCGGCGGCTTTGACGGAAATATCTTGGAGCAAACACTAATTGAGTCAAAGGCAAGATTATTTAAAAATGTTCATCAGTTGGTATTCGATAATCTGTCAAATATGGATAGAGAGTTCATTTTTACAATGGTCGGAGATACAGGGCATTCACGAATTCAAGATATCCTCATACGTTTAGCAAAAGACAAGAACTACGTCACCAAATACCGCTCGCGGCTGATTTCAAAAGGCGTTATCAAGCCGGCAGGGCACGGACAGTTAGTTTTTACGTTTCCATATATGCGGGAGTTTCTTGAGCAGAAGAAAAAAGAAATCGGACTGTGGTAACCTAAGGCTTGCCCGCTTATAGAGGTACAGGAAATGCCTTTGCGAAATTTCAGAAAAGACCATATGACTTTAAGGGAGCAAGAATTGTGAATATACAGATTTTTGGAAAAACTAAATGCTTTGACACAAAAAAAGCAGAAAGATATTTCAAAGAACGCAAAATAAAATTTCAGCGTATAGACCTTATTTCCATCGGCATGAGCAAAGGCGAATTCACAAGCATAAGGAGCGCAGTCGGACTCGGCGCAATGATTGACGACAAAGCCGCAGGCGCTGAGATAATTTCATATCTTGCATATGACGCTGATAAAGAAGCCAAACTTCTGGAAAACCCGGCGTTTATAAAAACACCAATAGTCAGAAACGGCAAGAAAGCAACGGTCGGATATTGCCCGGAAGTTTGGAAAACATGGGAATAAGTGGTAAAGCATGAGTAAAATTGTTCTTCTGTCTGTCAACGCAAAATATATCCATTCCTCTCTGGCTGTGTGGGTTTTAGCCGCAGCCATAGCAACGTATTCAAAAAAAACACATGATGTGCAAATTTTAGAGACAACGATACATAAGACGAACGAAGAAATAGCACAAAGTATCGCAAAACACTCACCGGAGGCAATCGGAATATCCACATATATTTGGAATGCCGAAAAGCTGCCGGAAATAATTGCGAGGATAAAGCAACAACTTCCAAAAGCAAGAATTATTCTGGGCGGACCGGAAGCCGAGTATAATGCTCCGTATTGGCTATCGTGCGGAGCTGATTTTGTGCTATCCGGAGAGGGAGAGCAAAGCTTGCCCGCACTCTTAGATGAAATCGCGGAAAAAAACAATAAACTCAAAATATCACCGCAAGACAGAGGTACAGATGCTTTTTTGCCAATAGACCCATATACAAAAGAATATTTTGAAGCTCTTGACAACAGACTTGCATATATAGAAACCTCAAGAGGCTGTCCGTTTAGCTGTGCATTTTGCTTGTCAGCAGACAAACGCCTGCACTATTTTCCTTTAGAAATTGTGAAAGAGCAATTAATCAAGCTCTCACAGTCAGGAATTCGCACGATAAAGCTTGTGGATAGAACATTTAACAGCAACACTCAAAGAGCATACGAGCTTTATGAATATATTCTGGGATTGAGTACAGAGTGCTGCTTTCATTTTGAGGTTGCAGCGGACTTATTTGATGAGCGCACAATTACTTTATTGCAGACGGCCACTCCCGGGCGCATACAGCTAGAAGCGGGCTTGCAGAGCTTCCACGAGCCTGCGATTAAGGCAGCATCAAGGAAAACAGATTTAAATCTGGCAAAAGAGAATATACATAAGCTCCTTAAAAATGGTAACATTCATATTCACATCGATTTGATTGCAGGGCTTCCATACGAAACCTTAGATGATTTTAAAAACAGCTTTGACAAAGCATACTTACTAAAGACCCACACACTGCAATTAGGATTTCTCAAGCTACTGCACGGAAGCAAGCTGCGAAATCAAGCAAATGCGCTTGGGATAAAATACTCCCGCACTCCTCCATATGAAATCATCAGCTCAGCATGGTTAAGTCAAGACGAAATGAAGATACTAAAGCAAACTGAAAACGCGCTTAAACACACAGCAAACAAAGCGCGGTTTTTGACCACGCTAGAATATGTGTTCCTCGCCACTAAAATAAGACCATTTGAACTATTTTATTTAATTGGAAGCAAAGCGCCAAACCACGGAACCGATCTTGCAGTATATGCAACGCAGCTATATGAAATATGCTCAAAGCTAGAAGGCGTAGATACAGACAAGCTGCATGACTACATGCTTTTTGATTGGATGGGAATGGTAAAAGGAAAGAACATGCCCGAAAAAATAAAAACAACAGCAAACCAGCGCGGCAGCATTATAGGCATTGCTGAAGAGCAGCTCGGACGAAGAATACGCCGTGACGAAGCCGTTATGCTGCTCTCCGGCAAAGGCATTTATGTTGACAGCAAATCACGAGACCCGGTAACCGGACTATATAAAGTCCTGTTTGCGCATTAGGATAGTTTGCAATAACAAGAATCCTGTGATGATGATTTGATTATCTTTGCACGTGGGAAGAATCATATTGGCTTATATCAAGGAGTCCGACGCCATGCTCTTCGGCATAACGCAGCATATTCAATCTGCGCATGCAACTATCTCCCTCAGCACACCCTAACTCCACAACCGTAAGCATATCCCAAATGGTGCGATCTGAGCCTGACAAGCCATCGATTTGCCATACAATGAAGATGCTCCCCCAACACGATGTCTGAGTTTGTAAGCAAATAACGTGCGAGTAAACATGCCAGTCTTGCTGTTCAGATATTGAAATCTCACTAAAGTTTGGAACAGACTCGTCCATTATTTCGATGCTGACATTCTCTTCAAGAAAGTCATAAAATATTTCTGTGTTCAGGTATTCATATGGGGGGAAGCGTAGAAACTGCCCATAATCATGCTCAAAAGAATTGTGTATTATTTGATCTCTTACCAGCAACCGATAAACGATTAATTCAACCTCTTGTTCCAAACTGTGGTGTATGCGCAAATTGTAGTTTACTTGAGAAAGCCGGTCGGCATAATGACTCCAATCCAGCACCCCGAATTCTTGGTGCGAACGAGGCAGCGGCTCCAAATCAAATGAGGCGTAGCCGTTTTGGTAACCCAAGATGCTCCGGGCAACAATACCGACAGAATGCAAGTTGACCAAATACTCGCCAGGTTCATTGGTTGGAATTAGGATTGGGCAAACCCAAAGTGAGTCGGACAAAGCCTCATCGTCCGAAACGAAAGCATAAACACTGCTGCCAAGAACTTCATAGTCATCATAGTCGTCTTGACTCACATGCGATTGCTCAATGTTTTCAACAACATTTTCATTACTCCAATGAGCTGTCGCAAAACTCTCTTCGGCAATCAGCGGTGCGTCCTTAACCGGCTCACCACTACACGCCGCAAAAACAACCACAGAGAAAATGAGCAAAAGCAACAGAAGCAAAAATAAAACAGTTCTCTTTTTCATTACTAACCTCAACAATTATTACATATACCCATACGGAAGCAATTGGCAGACACTTGACCGCAACCGCTTGCCGTGCGAATTCTTGTCCCCCAAATTGATCTATTCCCGAAAGCATTTCTGAGTGAATACGCAGACGATACTCTTTGCCACATGGGTTATCATTCTACCACCCCCATGAACGAAACATAACACAGCTAATACCATATAGCAATGACAGGCACAACAACGTTGCGATTAAGTACCACTTCGTTACATTTTGTGGTTTCGCAGCAAAACACTTAGCGTGAATTTACCCGTCTCAAGGTTGTAACGTGGGTACATGTCGCCATTATACTTTGCGGCTATTGACCTCATTTGCATTAGACCAAATCCGTGATTTTTTTTATCAGACTTTGATGTTTTGAAGTCAGAGCGAACAGACGCGGATGCATAATTTTCAACATGGAGAGTTATGTAGTCAGCAACATTTGTCATGTTTAGGATGACTTGCCGTGACACATCATCAGCTCTCAATATGCCTTCGATAGCATTGTCCAACGCATTTGCAATGAGTATTGCTAGGTCGAATTGGTCGACCTCTATTACGTCAGCAATCAGCACCTTATGTATGATTTCAATTTTATTCTCGTTAGCCTTTGCCTTTTTGGCTGCTATAACAGCATCAACTGGCGGAATGCCCGTGCTAGCAAGAAAAGAAGTCTCAACGAGACTATTCTGAATACTATCTATCCTTTTAATAACCTCTTGAGTCTGCCCTGTCTTTAACGCCCCTGAAAGCGCAATCAGATTGTTGTTCATTTCGTGCCTGATTGATTTCACATTGTGCTGGGCATTATACAACTCTTGGTAATGCTCAATTTGCATACTTATTATCGCCTGCGATATATCATATTCCCTTTTATAGGATAGTACTTTCCGCTGGTTATAAAGTATGAACATGGTTATAACAAGCAGAGTAAGCGACAGTACTACTGCAATTATTCCTAATGCTGAGTCCTGGATAGCACTGGAATCTAAAGTATAACCATAAACAATAAAGCATACTATAATAGCATGAATTGGCATGACAGCCATCAACAGATTGAACTGTCTTTCTGTTTCCCATTTTTGTTTCATGGGTATTCTGATAAGAAAAACCAATAAAAGCACAAAAAGTTTAGAGACTATTACACCTATCATATATGCAGAGGTTATGTAACGGATATAGTGAGTTGGGATTGCCAATATTTGCACATAAATTGTGCCAACAAGCACTTCCGCAGCAAACAGCGCTGCGGAAATAACACATGTGTGTAGTAGCTTAAATGTAATGCTCGAATCGAAATAGAAGCTTAGACCAAACATGAGCGCAATTGATAGTATCGGAAGCGCCACAGTGTTTATCAGCAATGTTGTGAGAGTTACGCTAAGTATACCAATCAGTGATATTCCTACGATTAACCTGTTCCGACTAATCGTCTTAAAGGGTCTGAATGTTTCAAAATACATGATTGCAACAAAGATTTCCAATGCTGTTCCAACCATATCAATAAAAACTCTCTCCATCAGCTATACCCTATACTTTATGAGGAACTCATTATATCTTCTTAGGCATGCTTGCTTCTTTCGGACGCTCATTTCAAGGGTCTGGTTGTTTACAGTGGTTATAGATGAAATCTCAATGCTTTTTATGTAATACATATTAATCAAAACGTTGCGGTGACATCTTAAAAAACCTTTGTCTTGTAGCTTTCTTTCGTATATATCAAGGCTGTCATTGCACTCGTACAAATCGCTCTCTGTAAAAAACATCACACGACGGTAATACCCACGTATGTATACAATTTTACTGATATCGAGTGCATGGAGAGCCCCATTGCATTTTACGCTGATTAAATGGTGTGCGTCCTCATGTTTTTTTATTGCCCTACATAGCACTTCAGCTATGCTAGCCTCACTGGCAGGCTTTATTAAGTAATCGAAGATTTCAAGTTTTAGAGATTGAAAAATAAATTGATCGAAACCAGTCAGAAAAATTATTATTGCGTTTTTATCGATAAGTCTGATTTTCTGACCTGCTTCAAGCCCGGAGATCTCTGGCATTTGTATATCCAGAAAGACTATATCGTGGGGACAATTTATATGTCCTTCAATGAGACTCTTTCCGTTTGAAAACTCAATCACACTAGTTTCGTGTGGCAACAGGCACGAAGACTCGATTGTTTTTCGCAACTTTGTCCTTGTGGTGCTTTCATCGTCACATATAGCTATTCTCAAGTGTACCCCCCCCCCCTCACTGGCAAAAATTGACTCTAACCTCAACTTTCTTTCTATTCTGAGTTTCGTGTCTACTTCTGCAATTTGTCAAGCTGATTCCGGCAAAGCCTCAAGCCATTACACTATCTCGCGGTACATTGCGGGAGCTTCGGTTTTTGTGACGTGCTCTGCAAGACTTTGCACCTTTACTTTAAGAGTGCGCTGCCCGAAATGTATCTCAATAATATCTCCGACCTTGACAGCATATGAAGCTTTTGCCGGGCTGCCGTTTACGCTGATACGCTTACCATCGCAAGCCTCATTTGCGACAGTGCGCCTTTTTATGAGCCTGGAAACTTTTAAGAACTTATCTAATCGCATTTTTGCTTACCTCAATTTAAACAGGAGACGGCTTTCGAGCCTTAGATAAAAGCACAAAAACCGCCTTCGTTATTGGAACTATTACAGTGGAATGTAGTCTACTTCGCGACTGCATCCTTAAGAGCCTTGCCTGCCTTAAACTGCGGAGTTCTGGTTGCAGGAATGTTGATGGGCTCTTTTGTCTTTGGATTGCGGCCTATGCGTGCTGCGCGAGCTTTTACATCAAATATTCCAAATCCAACGAGTTGTACCTTGTCGCCATCGACAAGAGCCTGAGTTACAGCATCGATTGTAGCGGTAAGAGCTTTTTCACTATCCTTCTTTGACAAACCGGAGTTTGCCGCGATTGCATTGATGAGTTCTGTTTTGTTCATAAAAGTTGTCCTCCTGATAAAATACATTTGATAATATGCATTAAAGAAGTATTTACTCCTCTAACTTCACTTGTTGGTAGAGACTCTCCATCTCATCGAGGGTCATACCCTCAAGCTGCCGTCCTTGCATCTTCGTAAGTTGCTCCAGTTTTGAAAAACGAGATATGAATTTTTCACTTGCAAGTCTAAGTGCCCGCTCAGGATCAATATCAAAAAAACGTGAGATATTAACAGCCGAAAAAAGCAAATCCCCTAGCTCTTCCTCAATGTCACCGTTTCCCTCAATAGAATCCTCAAGCTCCCTTGTCTCGGCTCGCAACGCAGCCAGTGCTCCGTTATAATCAGACCAGTCAAACCCTGCCTTAGCAGCTTTTTTTTGGATTTTTTCAGCTCGCCACAACGCCGGCAAACTTTCTGCAACGCTACGCATGGCATCTGCTATAGTCTCATGCCTCTTCTCCTCGCTCTTTATGTCTTCCCAAAAAGCTAAGGATTCGTTACCGCTGTTAGCCTGAACACTGCCAAACACATGAGGATGACGACGTATGAGCTTTTTGCATGTCGCATCGGCTATATCATCGAAATCAAACCGTCCTGTGGCTTGTGCAATGTCGGCGTGAAAAACGACCTGCATCAAAACATCGCCCAACTCCTCGACCAAATGCTCAGTGTCATTATCATCGATAGCCTCGGCGGCTTCATAAGCCTCTTCGAGAAGATTGCGGCGTATGCTCTCATGCGTCTGCTCTCGATCCCACGGACAACCATCCGGACCACGCAGCAAACCCATGAGTTTTCTAAGGTCTGAAACGTCATATCTATGTTTGTTTTCAAAATCTATCATACTTTTTCTCTTTCCGCAAGACAGTTTTGCAAATTTTTTTACGAAAATTGCCGATTTGGTTATTATTTCAAGAATTTTCATATTTAAGAGGGAGTTTTTTGCGATTTGGAACGAAAGAATACATACAGCGCAGCGTATGAGCCTAGAGCTATAGCACCTTTCCCATAGAGCGCATTAATTGATTCGCTACTCCCTTACCCTGAGAAACTTAGCAAGTTTAGCTCCTTTCGGGAGCAGCAGCATATCATCCATTGTCACCGTTTTTGTAACGACAATGAGTATCACATAGGCGGAAATACCGATCAAAACAGCGGCAATGAGATAAAGAGTAGTTGCCAATTGACCTATTCCAAGCACAGGTCCGCCAAAATAACGCAACAACTCATATGTGCCCAGAGAAGCCATAGCCATTATAACAGCGCAGAGCAGCGGTCTGAAAAAAACTCTGCTAAACTTTGGTCTATCTTTTATCTTCGCCATTATAAAAGAGATATTGAGCACCGAAATGACAATAAAGCAAGCAAGCATCGCAATAGAAGACGCAACCACGCCTATAGTTGAGATTCCGGAAAGCAGGTAAACAAAAGCGATCCTGACCACAGCGCCAATTGGAAAAGTTAATAGCGACACACGTTCATGTCCATTTGCCTGAAGAAAGGCAGTTGTAATGTATTGTAGACAGATGAAAAAAGTCGCAGCGCCCAAAATAGTCAGAATAGTTGTGCCGAGAGGTGTGTCGTGCTGAAAAATCGCCATGAGCATAGGCGCTGCTAAAACCATGATTCCTGTGGATATGGGGATGGCAATCAAGCTGACAATCTTAAGAGACGATTGCATTATTGCGCCTGCCTCACCGGCTCTGCCGCGGGCGATAGCTGCTGCTATAGCCGGGACAATACTGATTGATACCGGAACAACAATAGACGGAAGGAGGTTAGATATAGTAAGCCCCAAAGCATGAACGCCATATAGCGCATTTGCCTCGCGGCTGGAAAAGCCCAATGCACTCTGAAGTCTGCCCATAAGAATGCTGCTGTCGATGACGGTCATAAAAGCCATGAAAGTCGAACTTAGAGTAATAGGAACACTTACTTTCATGATTTTTCCGAATATCGATAAAGGACCGGATGTGTCGGGCGTGCCGCCATCAGAGATAACCACATTTCTGTCTACCTTTTTTTTATATAAAACAAGCACAGGGACAGCCAAGCCCAAGCCTATAGTCACCCCTGTTATAGCTCCGGCGGACACTATTTGCGACTCAAATCCCCTGTGAACAAGCCAAAGTGCTGCGGCTATACCTATCACAGCTTTGAAAATAACCTCTATAACCTGCGACAACGCCGTAGGAACCATATTTTCATGCCCTTGAGCATATCCCCGATAAACTGATATGATGCAGGCAAATAGAACAGCAGGCGCTAAAACACGAATGCCGGGCGCGGCAAACGGGTTGTTCATCAAAAATGCGAGATTCTCTGCAAAAAAGAACATAAGGAGCATCGCGGCAAGCCCGATAAGAAAGAATGCCGGCAAAGCAACAGAAAAATATCGTTTGCCGAGTCTGGTGTTTCCGCTCGCGTTTGCAGACGAGACCATGCGGGACAAGGCAACGGGAACTCCGGCAGTCGAAATTGTCAAAACTAAAGTAAAAATATTATAAGTGCTTTGAAAGGTTCCCGCACCAGCTTCATCAATAATTCTAAACACGGGGATTTTATAAATTACGCTGACAAACTTTGCGAGAAAAGAAGCCGCAACCAGAATAGTCGCGCCTTTAAGATAGTTTTGGTTTCTTTCCTGCAAAGCTACACATCCCATAAAAAAAGTCGCCCCATTTTACACCTAAAATAAGATAAAAGCAACAGATTTGATGAATATTAAGCTTGCATTCTAATTGCACAAAAGCTGTGGATAACTCTGTGGACAATGTGTAAAACCGTTGGGAATTGGGAAAAAAGCCCTTGTGAAAAAAGTGTAACTCACGAGGATTTGTGACCATTAATATTCACGAAACGATGAATATTAACGCTGAAATTATAGAAATTACTCATATTTTTACACAGAGACGATTTTGTAAAAAAGGGCGGTATAAAAACAAAATATACGTATATTATCGGGAAGAAAAGACATCCATCGGCTGATTATACCAGTGCAATTTGATGCACCTGCGGGTGTGTACGGCAGCCTTGCAACGACTTGTTTCGGCAGTATTAGAAGGGCGGAAAATTTCCGCCCTTCCGTCCGTATTAAACTACCTTATGACTCGCACAGTCGCTGTTGTGGTGCGCCCGTCAACCGATACGGTAATAGTGGTTGTTCCTGCCCTGCGTGCAACTACCAGCCCATCTGAGGACACGGAGGCAATATTGCTGTTTCTGGATGAATAGGTAACGCTCTGATTTGTCGCGTCCGAAGGATTGATTGTAGTCACTATCTGATGCCTTTCTCCGACTCTTAATGTTATGGCTGCTTGATCCAATGAAATCGACGACACAGGGATGCTGACCGTTACCGTACTTGTTGCGACTCTGGCGCCGCTGTCACTGACGGCTGTGATTATTGCTGTTCCGGGAGATACGCCAACTACCGCACCATTTGGATCGACTCTGGCGACTGCCGAATTATTAGATGACCACGTTAGCCCTCTTATAGTAGCATTACTGGGTCTGAAAGTGACGGATAAAGAGCTGGCGCCGCCTACAGCAAGCTGCAATGTGCGTTGGTTTATTGTGATGCTCTGCACAGGACGTTGGTCCTGCCTGACGGTGAAAGTGGTCTGAGCGTTGATTTCGCCGCTTTCGTTAGAAACGGTAATCGTTGAAGTGCCGATACTCACGGCAGTTACAACACCAACGTCGCTGACAGTGGCAACTTCTTCATTTGAAGAACTCCACCTAAGCTGCGCTCTATTGACGTCGAATGGAGTAACAAAGGGCTCAAGCCTCACTGTCCTGCCTACTCCGGCTGTTGCCGAAGAACGCAAACTGACTGATTGCAGGACACTCGGCGGAGCGGGTGTGGGAGAAGGCGCAGGAGTAGGAGCGGGAGTAGGCGCGGGAGTCGGCGTCGGGGTGGGAGCTGGCGTCGGCGATGGCGTTGTAGCATCCGCAGGGGCTACTTCGACCGAAACATTGATGCTCCTGCTTCCATCGCGTGAGCGTATCCGCACATTGACTCTGCCGGGTCTGCGAGGGTTTGCCATTCCGTTTTGAATTGCCAAAATTGAAGCATCTGCACTCTCAAACGAAGCGGTTGACAAATCAATACCGGCGGATCTTGCGGCGGCAGCCACTTCCGGAATAGCGGCAAAAGCCGCGGCGGCTTGTGTCTGAGTTCCGACCGTCAGTTGAGATAAATCCTCCGGAGCGGCGAGGACTGAGACATTGATTGTTGACCGTGAAGCGACAGTTCCTGTAGTGGCGCTCACTGTTATGACAGCAGAACCGGCGCTTACGCCTTGTGCACTTTGACTTGGAGATGTTCCGGTAATGCTTACAATTGCTGCATTACTACTGCTAAAGGCGCCGGAAGCAGCGAGCTGCTCTTGGTTAATGCCCGCGGCAGTGGCGGCTGAACGAACACTGTCGTTTGTCCAGTTAAGCGTAATAGACTGTCCGGCTTCCAACTCTAATGTAGTTGCGGCGTCAACGACTATATTGATTCTCAGAGCCGGAATGCCGACTTGGCTAACGGTGAGCATAACAGTGCCGACTGACATAGTTTCAAATACTCTTGTCCCGCCTGTAGCGGCTGTACCATTGTTGGCTATCCTCAGAATCGTCTGGTCCTCGCTAAAGAAAGTGAGAGAGGCGTTAGGATTCATGCCTCGTGAGCTCAGTGCAGTCATGAACGTCGGAATATTGAATATATCGCCTTGCGTACCGTTAAGAAGCGTTATTGTCGGAGCTTCTTGCGGAGAAAGATCGTTTACAACTGTGAAGTTAAATGTAGGCGCGACTGCCGGTGTTCCGACCTGCGGAGGAATTTCCCTGGGAAGTCCGCCTTGTCCAAGCAGATTTCTAAATCCGGCATTCGTAGTATATCTGACCTGCGCAGAAATCCGCTGCTCCCACCTGAAGCCTAGCGGCGGGAGATTGTTGGGGTCAAAATTAATCGGTGGGAGCTGCCCCCAATATCTTCTGAACGTAGTTTCAACCAAGTCGGGCGCACCACCGGTTTCCCTCGCGCCATCATTTACAAATGTCCATGCAGTCACTTGCAAGGGGTTCGGAAGCAGAGACTCATCGGGATTAAAAAGCTCTTGATACTCAAATCCGCCCTCAATGGCAAATACAATAGCAGCGGTTTCAGGCTGAGTTTGAATAAGCCGCATGTAAGTGGAAAGCGGAATCTCGCCGCCGGGAGCAGGAAGGTCATTTGTTCTGCGTGTTATCGTGGGTGGAGCCGGCATTATCCATGCAAAAAACTCGTTACTTCCTCCGGCGTCGGCGGTTTTCACAACCAGCCAAATATCATTTGGATTCGCGTTGCCCGCTCTTGTTAGCGGCACACCATTGATGTCGGTAATTACAACAGTCCCTGCCTGAACTTGCTGGAAACTGATAGTTGAAGGATTCAGCGGCGCTATCGCACCGGTTGCCGGAGTCAGCACCTGCAAACCGGAAAGAACCTCATCAATGAGCGGATTGAAGAAATGTGTATTTGTACTACTGTCGAGGATGAACATAGGAAGGTCAGCACTAGTCGAGCCAAACCATCTGCCGCGCGGGTCTTCGTGCATTCCCCAACCGGGAGGGACATTGGCAACCGATGGCGTAACCACCACTCTTGCAAGCCCCATTGATTCAGCTTGCAGAACATTTGTGTTGCTATTATATGAAAGTAGCAATGATGACGGCGTGCCGTGTTCAATGCGGTCAGGTCTTGCAGAATTATATACAGACCAAGGCGTTGCTTCAAAAACCGACCAGTTCATTTCACGAATAGGTTGCCCCGGCTCCTCGGCACGGATCGTGCTGAAATCACCAATCATGGGAACTGTCAAAGTCCTCGGAGAGTTCATAACGATTTCCATAACACGCCCGTTAAATGGGTCCTGTGTCCAACGCCAATTCTGACCCTGTCTTCCGAGATGAAAGTCCATTCCGGAAACACCGCGCGGAGCGGAAATTATTGCCCTCGGATCGGCTACCTCCGGACCAAATTCACTATTTGCGCGTACAGTGATTGTTGAGCGTCCGATTCCATCTGTCATTATCTGCGGAACAACGTCCGGAGCTGTTTCGACGCGAGCACTGGTTGTCCTTCCTCCATCGAGGGTAAACAACACTACCGGATTTGAACTCTGCCAGACAAAGCTCTCAGGCAAAATATAGTCTGAGGCAAGCGGGCGGACTTGTAAGAAGTTTGACGGATATGGAGCGCCGTCTCTGCCGCGGTTTTCAACAACAGATCTGGCAACTACTATCTCATAGTCAATCTGAGGACGAATGACTACAGTAATCTGCGCAGTGGCAAGCGGCGGAGCCGCCGGTCTGCTGCTGTCAATAAGCCGAACCTCAACAACAGCCTCAGGATGCCCATTTTGTGATGTAGGGGGATTGTTTGTGGCAGTTATTATACCGCTGGCGATATCAACGCTGGCAAGACTTGGATTGAGCGAAATCCATCGGAGCGTAAGCGGGTTTGGTACCTGTGAAACCAATGTGCTCTGAATGGCGGTCAGCACTCTAATCTGATTAGGTCTGGTCTGTGCTCCTGCCTGTAGGGCTACGCGAGTAGGATCGACAAATAATTCGTAATCGGAATCAGGAGCGATAACCCAGATATTTATAGATGCGCGGTTAGCAGGATTATTTGTTGCGGTGACGGTGATGACAGCAGGAGTCTGGCTGCGCCGGGCTGCTGTTACGACGCCGTTTGGACTTATATCGGCAATTGTACGGTCAGTGCTGCTCCATGCAATGGTAGTGGCATTTTGCGGAGCAATATTGAGATATGTTGGATCCCAGAGATTCAGCAGAGCGCCTTCGCGCAGTACGATATCACGCTGCCTGAAAGATAGGTTGCCCGTAACTTCAATAGGACCCCGGACATTAATAGAAATAACTGCTTCTCTGCCGCTCGCGGCGTGGTTAACAACAAGTACGTCATTTCCCTGTCTCAAAGCCGTAAACGAAATTGTGTTACCTTGGGCGCCGGTCCCTCTCCTTGCATCGGCAACAGGAGACGCGGGATTTGTTCTCCAGGTCATAGTTAACGTCAGTTGTGCCACTTCGGAGGGCGTTAGCACCCTGGTTTGACCATTGGGCAGTCTAACGGTCACGGAAAGAGTGGATACAAATGCCGGAGAGCCAACAGCGAAATTTGCGCCGGCAGTTGATGGCGTTGCTGTGATGGAGACGATTTCCGCTTCATCAGGAGTGACGGTTCCCGGCTGGTTGTCCGGGTCATTGAGATAATTGCGTATAGCATCAACAATTTGCTGAATATTTCTATAAGGTCTTTGATTCCAAAGGAACTCAGCCATACGGTCTCTTTGCGCCGAGGTAAAGCTGCGATATGGCTCGGCTGCGGTCTGGAACGAAAGCACCGCAGCGTTTGCGGCAGTTTCTATAATCCTGCGCAAAGCGGTAGGATTTTCCGAACTATTTATTTGGCTTAAAAGCGCAGTTTCAGAAGCCAGACGAGTCTGTACGGAACGCTCAAAAACAGTCCTCACGGCAGCAGCATTTGCAAAAATAGTTCTTCTGCTTGACAGAACCTGCTCTGCAATCCACTGTCTGCCTGCCGATGACAGAGCTGAATACTGGCTATTAGCCGATGTGTCGATAGTAAGGTCTCTTGAGAATTCGGAGTCTTCGAGAATACTTCTTGCCTCAACATGCGAAACAGCACGATTTATTGCGTCCAATCCCCTGTTGCCGCCGCTGGGTATACCAAGTGGATTGTCCGAGGCAAGTATGCGCCTTGTTGCTTCAGCGCCGGTATATGGCTCCGCGCCCTCTAAAATACTATACATGATTCTGTTGTCAAAATCTCGTTGCAGGGAATCTCTCTGAGCAACGCTCAGCGGAGCTAGATGTAATGTTGAACTTGTAAAGAGGATATTGTCGGTGATTTGACCGCCCCAGTTGATATGTAAGGTTTCTTTGAGTGTGCCGACCTCTCTGCCGGGATCGCGGAATACCGGCAAATAGATAAGCAAGCCCTGCCTTCCGCTGAATGTGTCTAAGGATCTTCGCGGCAAGGTGATAGGTGCGCCGTCAACATAGGTGTAAGATATTGTGGCAAAGGTGCCGGCTTCCGGAGGAGCGGGAACAAAAAAGCCTATCCAGTGACCCCAGCGGTTGCCTCTTTGTGTGAGCGGTACGCGATTTGCAGCCGCCTGAGAAACATGAACCTCTGCGGCAGCACGACCTGAGACCATACTAAGACTGAGCGAAGACTGGTCAAACGGTGCGCGTCCGGCTGTATTAGCAAGAAGCTGAACTTGAAGATTGCCGCTTGCGCTGACTCTGTCGATATTGCTGTCCGGCCACTGTGTCCCGGTTCCTGAAACAGACTGCCCGCCTACCGTGGCTGTGATATTGGTGCCGAGAGAAAGAAGTTCAGGAGTTTGCTCTATGACTGCGCCGGAGCTGTTTATCAGAGCATTGCTTATAGTCCCCGATCCAGAAACAGTGACATTAGGAGTCGCGATTGTCAAATGATTTACAGACGTATCGGCAGCCATTACCAGGCTTGCGCCCTGTCCTGCATCAAAGCGGGCATTTGAAACATGTCCGGAATTGAGTCTGACGTCAACGCCGGGACCGTCAACGTTTAGATCCATCAGATTTACACCGGACAAATTGACAACTGAGCCGCTGCGTGCACTTTCGAGTATAGTGACGTCCGCTACTCCGCTGCCCGAAAGAGTGAATCCGGAAATAGCTTCTAAAGTAGGAGCACTAGAGTTATTTGTAATAGAAATGCGCGTGTCGGTAGCGAAACTGGCAACGAAAATACCGCCGGTTACCGTCGTGCTTGACAGTGTGACGGTATTTGAACCGCCGCCGCGGACGACAAGACGACCATTGATTGTAGAGTTTGCAATGACGACAGTTCCGTTGCCTACACCGTCACCAATGACAAAATCTCCGTCTATGACTGAATCACGAAGTTCTGAATTAGGAGAGCGGGACAAAAGCGTGCCTTGCAGATAAACATTGCTAAACCCTGATTCGGGTCTGTATATATTGGCAAATATATTATCAAGTATCCTCACCGCTTGGGCGCGGGTCAGAAAAGCACCGGGGCGAAATGTTCCGTCAGGAAAACCGTTTATATGACCTCTGTCCACAAGTGCAGAGACATGTGTTCTGGCATATCCGGATATAGACTCCGAATCACTAAAGCGAGATAAAGTCCAGTCTGCGTCAAGACTTTTGCCGACAGCCCGGGCTGCCAATGTAGCGGCGTCCTGACGAAGCAATGTACCGTGAGGATCCATCGTTCCATCGGGTCTGCCCTGCGCAATACCCATGCGGTTTGCCGCTGCGACCACATTTCGCAGATTCTCCGGAAGATCGGACAAATCTGTAAAAGCAGAAACATCGGCAAGAGCAGTCGCACCCATTGTGCTGACAATAAGCGAGAAAAACTCCACTCTCGTTATGTTCTGATCCGGCAGAAAACGATTTCCGGTAAAAACATTAGGGTCAATAAACCCCAGATTGCTCCAGCGTTCAATCGAGCCTTCCGCCCAATGCCCGCTAATATCTGTATACGTGCCTGATGCGCTGGCTGAGGGCATTGCTCCGGTTGGAAAAACGCCCGCAAGAATGACCAGAGTCAGCAAAACTGAAAGCACCTTATTAACTATCTTCATCAGATTCCCTCCTTAATTTTCTTCCTCGACATTGCAATATATGAGATGCGAGACAGAGACTGAAAGTTTTCATACGAACAAAATGGAAGAAATTTTTCTACCCAATATTGGTATCGCATTTTATACTATTATACTTTAGTTACAAAGCCATAATATACGAAACATTGACCCTTTTGTTATAATTATGTTAATATTACTGATGTATTTTGATTAAAGCTATAAAATGACCGGAAAAGGAATAGCAAATGATACGGTTTTTTGTAAATCAGACTGATATAGAAGATAAGCTTGTCAGATTAAGTACGCATGACGCAGCGCATGTGCGCTCTTTGCGCCTTCGACCGTCTGAGTTTTTTATTATATGTGACGGAGAAGGAACCGACTATATTTGCAGGCTTCATGAATCCGGGGATAAGGCTTCAAAATGTGAGCAGACATATGCCGAGATTGTAAAAACATGCAGGTCTGATGGCGAGCCGGGTATTAAATGCAGCATATATATAGCGTATTCAAAAGGAGAAAGGCTGGAATACGCAGTACAAAAATCTGTAGAACTCGGCGCCTATGAAATAAGACTATTTCCGTCAAAAAGATGTGTGGCAATACCAAAAGACAAAGATAAAAAGATTTTACGCCTACAAAAAATCGCACTGGAAACAGCGAAGCAAAGCGCGAGAGGGATTGTGCCGCACGTCATAGCGGAAGACTCTCTGGAGATGGCTGTTATAGCAGCGGCAAAAGCGGACTTGCCATTGCTGCCCTACGAATGCGAGGACAGGTTGAATCTGAAAAACGCACTGGAAACGGCTCAAGCACAGACCGCCGGACTGTCTCACATTTCAGTAATGACCGGTCCGGAGGGAGGCTTTGAAGAAGATGAAGTACTGTACGCAAAATCAAAAGCAATGCAAGTGGTCACACTTGGCAGGCGAATCCTCAGATGCGAGACAGCGCCAATAGCGGTATTATCAGCAATAATGTTTCATACAGGCAACCTGGGATAATGGCGGTATTTACATTATGTGCACCGTTTTTGAAATGTCTGATTCATTCATCGTAGCCCCTTCTTGCATAGGAGCCGCAGCTGTTATCGCAGTAATCATATTTTTTCCACTTGGTATATCATTGCAAGATGGACATACCAACGCTGAAATCCCTGATGTTTCCCCTCCGCTGGCGGGCGAAATACCCCGGCAATACATGCTTACCGGTCTTGTAACCGTGCATGGCAACGGAGTTGAAGGTGTGACGTTGGTGCTTTTAGACGTCGACACTATGGATATCGCGCATACCGCGCATACAATGTTCGGAGGCGCCTACGCTTTCAGCGGAGTGACGCCGGGAACCTATCGTTACACAGTGGAGGCGAAGAGTTGCAGAAGGTAGCTGCCTATGGCACATAGTCAAGAACTTTCAAGGATTCCACCTTAGAGGAAATCGCATCAAAATCACTGTCATTATGCAATAAGAGCAAATTGTTCTCTATGGCAATGAGCGAAATTAGGACATCTATTGAGCTTCTAACAGTGACTCCTTGACGGCGCAAACTGAAAAAAAGCGCGGCGGATTTCTCATAAGTGGCGATTTCTTCCGGAAGAAAAAACACCACAAGTGACGATAAGTATTCCTGAAGCTTGTTAAACTCGGCTTCGTCCCTTGCCCCTTGCAAAACCTCATGGAAAGTATAGGAAGCAATGCCATAAGGCAGATTTTGACATAGCAAAGACTCAAAAATTTTGGTTTTTGGATTAGCTTTCCCTTTAAGAAAGTCAATCAGGACAGAGGTATCAACCAACGTCATGAAATATCCTCCCTCATGGTCTTGTAATCATAATCTTCCGAAAACAAGATTTTCCCCTTTAGTTCCAACAGATTCATGCGCGTGTTGTTAGCGATGAACTCTTTTAAGGCTCTGTCCACAACTTCTCTCTTAGTTTTCAATCCGGATATACGTAGGGCTTTTTGCATAACTCCATCATCAATAACAATATTGGTTCGCACTGCAAACACCTCCTTGTGTGTATTGTAATACACACACAAAAGAAAATCAAGGTGATTGAAACGAAAAACAATAAAAACAATCCGACAAAAATATTGACGGACGCATGATGAAAGTGCTATAATAGCCGCTTGGAAGCCCAGGCGGTTGCCGCGAACTGACAAACTAACTACTGAGGTACTACTATACCTCAAAACTACAGTGAGCCATCTGGTAGGGCAGACAGCTCACTTTTGTTATAAAAAGCATTTTACGAAAAGGAGATAGTTCAAATGGGAAAAAAAATCGTGTTAGCCTACTCGGGCGGACTAGATACGACTACCATTATCCCGTGGCTGAAAGAAAACTATGAAAACTGCACGATAATTGCCGTGTGTGTAGACGCGGGGCAATGCAAAGACGCCGAAGCCGTAAAGACCAAAGCGCTTGAAACCGGTGCGGAAAAGGCGATGGTTTTGGATGTTACGGAAGAATTTATAACCGATTATCTCTACCCGATTATCAAAGCCGGCGCTGCGTATGAGGGTAAATACTTATTAGGTACATCTGCCGCTCGACCGCTGATTGCAAAAAAACTGGTTGAAGTAGCCGCTGCGGAGGGCGCGGACGCTATCTGTCACGGCGCGACGGGAAAAGGAAACGACCAAATCCGCTTTGAACTGACATTTAAGGCATTTGCCCCGGATATAGAAATTATCGCACCGTGGCGGGTATGGGATATACAATCAAGGGAAGACGCCGTCGCATATTTACAAAAACGCGGCATAGAAGCGCCCGTAAAAAAGGGTAGAAGCTACAGTAGAGACGATAATATCTGGCACATAAGCCACGAAGGGCTGGAACTTGAAAACCCCGCCATAGAACCTGATTACCGTGAAATACTGCAATTTTCCGTTCCGCCGGAAGACGCGCCCGATACGCCTGAATATTTGGAACTGACTTTTGAAAAGGGCGTGCCCGTAAAGCTAAACGGTAAGCCGCTGCCGCCTGTTAAGCTGATGCGGGAGCTAAACGAAATCGGCGGAAGAAACGGCGTCGGCATTATTGACATTGTGGAAAACAGGGTTGTGGGAATGAAGTCCCGCGGGATATACGAAACGCCGGGCGGAACCATTCTGTATGCGGCTCACAGCGCGCTGGAAAGCCTGTGTCTTGACCGCCAAACAACGGCATTTAAGGCGATAGTGGGGCAGCGCATGGCGGACTTGATTTATAACGGCGAATGGTTTACCCCGCTGTTTGAGGCGCTCACGGCGTTTGTTGATAAGACACAGGAACCAGTCGGCGGGACAATGCGCTTTAAGCTATATAAGGGAAATATTATCCCCGCAGGTGTAACCTCTCCTCATTCTATTTACAGCGAAAACCTTGCAAGTTTCACCACCGGAGATTTGTACGACCACAAGGACGCGCAAGGATTTATCACGCTGATGGGGCTGCCGATCAAAGTCAGAGCCATGAAGAAGAAAGAAGGCACACAGCAATGAAGCTATGGGGAGGGAGATTTACAGGAGAAATGAACGCTGCCGCCAATGCGTTCCACTCCTCCATATCATTTGATAAACGTCTTTACAAACAGGACATAAGCGGCAGTATTGCCCATGCGGAAATGCTGGGGCGGCAGGGTATTATCCCTGCAGGCGACGCGGCGGCAATCGTAGATGCGCTTACAGGTATTTTGGCGGACATTGAAAGCGGCGCCCTTGAAGTGGACTTATCTGCCGAAGATATACATTCATTCGTGGAAACGGAACTTATTTCCCGTATCGGCGACGCGGGGCGGCGGCTCCACACGGGGCGCAGCCGCAACGACCAGGTAGCCCTTGATATGCGGATGTATGTTAATGAAGAAATCGGAGAATTAAAGAAACAACTTGCGCAGTTAATTGGCGTTTTGCTTGCCATTGCAAAAAAGCATAAAATGGATATTATGCCGGGGTACACCCATCTGCAATTGGCGCAGCCTATTACGTTAGCCCACCATTTAATGGCGTATGTGCAGATGTTCCGGCGGGACTGCGAGAGGCTTGAGGATTGCCGCAAGCGCGTGGATAATATGCCCCTTGGTGCCGGCGCTTTGGCGGGGACCACCTATCCGATTGATAGGGAAATGGTGAAAGACAAACTCGGCTTTTCAGAAATAACCGCAAACAGCATGGACAGCGTCTCAGACCGCGATTTTTGCATTGAGTTTGTATCAGCGCTGTCAATTATAATGATGCATCTGAGCCGTTTTTCTGAAGAGTTGATCATATGGTCAACCGACTCGTTTGGTTTTGTTGAGATGAGCGACGCCTATTCCACCGGTTCGTCCATTATGCCGCAGAAGAAAAACCCGGATATGGCGGAGCTGATCCGCGGGAAAACGGGGCGGGTTTATGGTTCGCTCATAACGCTTCTTACGTTGATGAAAGGATTGCCCCTCGCCTATAACAAGGATATGCAAGAGGATAAAGAGGCGGTTTTTGACGGGGTGGATACAACGAAAGCGTGCCTTGCCGTGTTTACCGGAATGATTGGTAGCATAAAGTTCAGAACAGACAAAATGTACAAAAGCGCACAAGAAGGTTACACAAATGCCACAGACGCGGCGGACTGGCTGGTAAAAAAAGGCGTACCATTCAGGGACGCCCACGAGATATCGGGGAGGCTTGTACTTTACGCGATTGAAAAAGGAGCAAAGCTGTCCGACCTGACAATCGAAGAATACAAACATATTTCAGACGTATTTGACGAAACGATTTATGATGCAATTGACCCGGAAGCCTGTGTTAACGCGCGGAATATCGCGGGAGGTCCCGCAGTCAGCGCGGTGACGGCGGCGATAGAAGATGCCGAAGACTTTCTGCGTAAATTGCAATGATAATTGGTGTAAAGTATATGAATGGGGATTTATTGAAAAACGAAGCATTAAAGAAGCATTATCAATGGCGCGGTAAGATTGAGATGATCAGCCGCGTTACGGTTGATACCCGCGAATCTCTGGCAATGGCGTATACGCCCGGCGTTGCCGAGCCATGCCTTGCCATTGCAGAGGATATTAGTAAAAGCTACGAACTTACACGACGCCACAATACCATTGCTGTTGTTACAGACGGCACGGCGGTTTTGGGGCTCGGCGATATCGGTCCCGAAGCGGCAATGCCAGTTATGGAGGGTAAGGCGGTGCTTTTTAAGGAATTAGCGGGGATTGACGCCATACCGCTGTGTATCCGCTCAAAAGATGTAGACGAGATAGTCAACACAATCCATCTGCTGTCAGGAAGTTTCGGCGGCGTCAACCTCGAAGATATTTCCGCGCCGCGCTGTTTCGAGATAGAACGCAAACTAAAAGAAATTTGCGATATTCCCATTTTCCACGACGACCAGCACGGCACGGCAATTGTCGTTTTGGCGGCGATGATCAACGCACTCAAAGTCGTAGGAAAGAACATGGTTGACGTGGCAGTTGTAATAAACGGCGCGGGCGCTGCGGGAACGGCAACTGCGCAGCTTTTAACTAATTACGGAATCCGGAACATAACATTGTGCAACAGACGAGGGGCGTTGGAAACCGGCGCGTGTCTTGCTGACGTGATGAAGGGCGCAGATGTTTTTGTCGGTCTTTCGGCGGCAAATTGCGTGACTGCTGAAATGGTTGCGGGGATGAACAAAGACGCGATTGTGCTGGCAATGGCAAACCCGATTCCGGAAATTATGCCCGATGCGGCAAAAGCGGGCGGCGCAGCTATCGTTGGCACCGGGCGAAGCGACTTTCTCAATCAAATCAATAATGTTCTTGCGTTCCCGGGCGTGTTTCGCGGTGTGCTGGACGCAAGGGCAAGAAACATCACCGAAAAAATGAAAATCGCTGCCGCACAGGCGATAGCGGCGTATGTTCAGCCGACAGCAGACTGCATATTGCCGAACCCGCTGGACAGAAACGTAGCGGCAGCAGTAGCGGAAGCGGTAATAAAAGCATATAAGAACTAAAAGCAACGCATATTAATTACAAAATGGCGGAAGTTTTCGCTATTTCAAAGCTTTAAGAGAAGAGGGCGCCCACATGAAAATAAATGTTTCCAAAAAAATGCACAATGTAAAGTACGACATACGCGGTTCCGTTTCAGCCTTGGCTACCGAGATGATGAGACAAGGCGAAGACATCGTTTTCCTTAACACTGGCAACCCGGCGGCGTTCGGGTTTGTCCCGCCGGATTTCGGCGAGATACTAACAGAAAGAGAGCAGCTTGCCGCCGCATATTCGGACGCAAAGGGTTTGATGGAAGCGCGGGAAGCCATAGCCGCATACGAAAGCAGCAAGGGTATTGCCAATATAAATGTTGACAACGTTTTTACAGGAAACGGGGTGAGCGAACTTATTACCATTTGCCTGCAGGCTTTGTTAAATGATGGGGACGAAATATTAATACCCACGCCGGATTATCCACTATGGACGGCGGCAGCGAATTTGGCGGGCGGCACAGTTGTTCATTATATATGCGATGAAGCCGAAAACTGGTATCCGGACGTCGCCGATGTCCGCCGAAAAGTTACAGCCCGCACAAAGGCAATTGTGGTCATAAGCCCCAACAATCCCACAGGCTCCGTTTATCCATTGGCAGTTATCGAAGAGATATGCAAAATTGCCCGTGAACATAATCTGCTGATTTTTTCAGATGAGATTTATGACAGGCTTCTTATGGACGATGAAAAGCATATAGCTGTCGCCTCCCTTGCGCCTGATCTGCCTGTCATCACGATGAACGGCTTGTCGAAATCCCATCAGCTATGCGGCTACCGTGCCGGATGGATGGTTATAAGCGGCAATCTTTCCGGAGCGCGTGCCTATATGGACGGAATCGTGGTGTTGGCGTCCATGCGCTTATGCTCCAATGTAAATGCGCAAGTCATTATTCCCGCGGCTTTAGCGGATCCGCATTATGCAGGCAACACACTTGTACCGGGGGGCAGGCTCTATGAGCAGCGGGAGTGCGCATATAACGGGTTAAACGCCATCCCCGGCGTCAGCGTTGTGAAATCAAAGGCGGGACTTTATATGTTCCCGAAAATGGATATAAATAAACTGCGAATAAACGATGACGAACGCTTTGTACTGGATTTACTGCGGAGCAAGCATGTACTATTAACCCACGGGGGAAGTTACAATTGGAGCGCGCCGGATCATTTCCGCATGGTATATCTGCCTGAAAAGAATGTGCTGGAAGACGTAATCAAACGGCTGGGAGACTTTTTAAGCGAATATCGGCAGTATTAGGTAGTGGGATTGTTTTGCTACTGCTCAGCCCCCTTTTGCTCGCGCGTTGCATTGCGGTTACTCCACGCTCAGATGCGCATCCTTGCGCATATTCGCGTGCTCCGGCGTCCATGCCTCCGCGTTCGTAATGCAATGTAAGCGCACTCACCGGGGGCTGCTTCATGACGTTTGAAGTGTAGCATTTGTTTGTGTAAATTAAATATTTGCAGTATCTTAGTTCTTGCAAAATATGAGCGCTATCTGTATAATATTATGAAAATGGGGGATGATCGTGCTACGGAGAATTATCTGCAAATTGGGCAATGTAGAGCATATTAAGTCTGGTAGAATCCCGGCTGACGCTTTGCAGGGCGTTATTATGGAGAATATCGACGAGGGGTTTGCAGAAAGATTGCATTTGCAAGGTCTAAACCCTTATTCGCAGTATGTGGAATCTCGTCGGGACGGTCGTTATTGGGTTATCCAGACCCTTACGCAGGAGGCAGGAAAGCAGATCATTGATCCTCTTTTGTCTCCTGCGTTTTTATCCTTTCACTTAAACCGCATTGGCAAGGACATCTCGATATTGGAAAAGACCCAAAGCGAAACGCACATCAAGGAACTGATAGATAATTTTTATTTTGGACAAAGCGAACGCATTTTCCGTATGCGGTTTTTAACTCCAACGGCATTTAAGAGCAAGGGCGAATATATCTTTTATCCTAATTTGCGACTTTTGTATGGAAGCCTGATGCGCAAATATGCTGCTGTTTGCGAAAATGAAGCCGAGCAAGACGAGGACACACTCGAAAGCCTTGTCGAGAACACAATGATTGTACGTTATGATTTGAAAAGTGTGTATAACGAGATAGGGCGTAGTCGTCTGCCGGCATTTTGCGGCATGATTGTAATAAAAGCTACCGGATCTCAACAACTAGTTAATTACCTGCACTTTTTGCTGCGATTCGGCGAATACTCAGGAGTTGGCATCAAAAGTGCGATGGGAATGGGCGCCATAAAGATATTTGAAAAACCCGGATTATACCATTCGACGGAAACATAGAAAAGTACGAGGGGTGATAGCTTGGAAAACATAATGAAGGCTGTTGTTGGGGCACTGCTTCATGATATCGGCAAAGTCGTACAGCGAGCAGGCGGTCTTTCGGGGACGCACAGCAAAATTGGCGCTGACTATTTGGGCAACATGGGAATAAATGACCCTGATATAATCGACTGCGTAAAGTTTCATCACGGCAGGGCTCTTGCGACTGCCGAGGGTGTAAGCGATTATGCATATGTAGCATATATAGCAGACAATATTGCTGCGGCAACCGAGCGAAGGGAAGCGCCCGATGAATCGGCACAGAGCGGATGGGATTCAAAAATGCCACTACAGAGCGTCTTTAACTTGCTTGTGGATAGCTATGTTAGCAACTCACAGAGTATTAAAAGCGAGAGATATTTTTATCGTCCTGTTACGCTTGACAGCAAGGAAGGATTTTGCTTCCCGCAGACAGATGTGCCCAAGTTTGATGAGCACTTTTACGGCAATATAGTTAATAAGTTGACGGACAGCTTAAAAGGCTTTACCATTTCATCGGCGTATGCAAGCTCGCTTTTGGAGCTGACTGAAGCAACGCTCTCTTTTGTACCATCTTCAACCAGCAAGGAAGAAGTTGCGGATATCTCGCTTTATGACCACATGAAACTCACCGCTGCTATTTCCGGCTGTATATATGCATACTTGCAAGAGAAGGGCGAGACGGATTACAAGCAAGTATTATTACAGCAGGCAGAGAAATTCTATGACGAGGATTTTGCGATTTTATATTCCGCTGACATCTCAGGCATCCAAAATTTTATATACACCATACACAGTGCAAACGCATTAAAAACCCTGCGCGCCCGCTCGTTTTATCTGGAGCTTTTTATGGACAACCTTATTGACGAAGTGCTTGACGCTACAGGGCTTACCAGAGCAAACTTGATTTATTCAGGCGGTGGGCATTTTTATATGCTTTTGCCCAATACACAGGAAGTAAAACAGCGCCTGGACTCTGTTATAGCAAAGACCAATGTGTGGTTGCTTGAGCATTTTCGCAACGCGCTATATGTTGCGGACGGGTATTGTCCTTGTTCTGCAAACGATTTGAAAAATGAACCAACAGGCGCTTATGCGGCTATTTTTAAAAATGCTGGTCGTGCAATCTCTGAAAAGAAGCTGCATAGATATTCGGCATCGGATATTCGGAAGCTGAACAACCGCCATGCTGACGGGCGAGAGTGTCGTATATGTAAGAGTTTAGGCAATCACGATGATGACGATACATGCGCCCTGTGTTCGTCTTTTATCGACTTGTCGGGAAGTATTCTGAAACAATATGAAAACGAAGAGGAGGATGTGTTTTTTGCTATAACCCGCGATGTTACAAACAGGAGTGTTCCAATTATGGACGGACTGTTTGCCACGGCAATTAAGAAGCAAGACTTATTGAGAAGACTGGCAACCGATGACGACTTGGTACGTTACTATGGAAAAAATGCATTTTATACCGGCAAGCATCTTTCGACCAGGCTTTGGGTTGGTGATTATTGCAAAGAAAAAGAGCTATCTAAATACGCACAGGAAGATGACGGATTCTCTCGCATAGGCGTCTTACGCATGGACGTTGACAATCTTGGCGCTGCCTTTGTTTCCGGATTCGCAACGGATGACGGGAAGTATAACACGCTCACAAGAACTGCAACCCTTTCGCGCCATTTATCTATGTTTTTTAAGCGTGATATAAACAAATTGCTCCTTGATGAAAAAAGCGCTGTCACAATAGTCTATTCCGGAGGCGATGACATGTTTTTGCTGGGGTCATGGGACGACATTATTGAATCGGCAGTCAAAATAAGCGACGCATTTAACCGCTACACCCAAGGTAAATTGACTGTTTCGGCAGGTATCGGGGTATACCCGATGAAATACCCTGTACATATAATGGCGCGCGAAACCGGAGAGTTAGAGGATTATGCAAAGGGCAAGCGACAAACGGGAGAAGAAAAAAACGCCATCGTTCTGTTCGCGCCTGAGTTTAGGTTTAGCTGGGACGAACTAAAACAGGTGAGGGAAGAAAAACTAGCCGTATTGGAAAGTTTTTTCGGAACAAACAGGGAGAAGGGCAATGCGTTTTTGTATCAGTTGCTCGCCTATATTAGAGATGCTGAATCGGAGCAAAAAGATGGCAGAGCAAAAATAAGCCTTGCGCGATACGCCTACCTACTGGCTAGGGCAGAGCCGGACAATGACGAAAGCAGAGGTCAGTATAGGCGGTTTTCTGAAAAAATGTATAAGTGGGTATCTGAGGATGAGGAGCGCAGACAATTAAAAGCGGCTATTCATCTGTATGTATATTCAAAGAGAGGTGGAAGTGATGGACATAATTAACAACAAAAACTATGTGGATAGAGCGGAAACAGTAATAACAGGGCTGATTGAAGATGCCAAGAATGCAAAGGCTAACAGGCGTTATGAAGAGGACTATGATATCCTCTCAACTTCACAGCTGAGAAAACAGCTCTCTATGACAGCCGAATTATTCACGCGGGCGGAGGGAGAAACATCTGAAAGTCTGAGCTCGGATTTGACAGACGCAATCGAATATCTGCGCGTACAATTTGTTTATCAAGCAGGTAGGGAGATTACGGTTAGGAAATTCATTGAAAAGGCAGAAATTTTGCAAATCCTCAAAACCATACAGGGGAGCAGAGAAGATTTTCTGACTTATTGCAGATATATGGAGGCTCTGGTCGCCTTTCGAAAATATTACGGCAAAAAAGATAGTTAAGGAGTAGCTAACATGTATGCAAAAATAGAAATTACAGGATGTCTGGAGGTTATGACCGGACTGCATATCGGAACGAGCGGTGCTTTTGCCGCTATTGGCGCTGTGGACAGCCCGGTTGTTCGCGATGTCCTCAGCCGCCACCCAATGATACCCGGCAGTTCACTGAAAGGGAAAATGCGGACGCTGCTCGCACGGCAGTATAATGAAGTGATTGCAAAAACACCTGACGGAGATAATGAGAAAATCCTTCGCCTATTTGGCAGTGCCGCAAAAAACTCAAAATACAAAACAGGGAGACTTCTTTTTTCAGATATGACTTTGACAAACGCCGAAGATTTAAGAAAAAGAGGGGTGGATACTCCAACCGAAGTTAAATTTGAAAACACTATCAATCGGATTTCGGCAGAGGCTAATCCCCGCCAGATAGAACGTGTCGTTCGCGGTGCGCAGTTTAATTTACAGCTTATCTATGAGGTCTGCGATCAGAGTAAGGACGAAATCTTGGAGGATGTATCTGTAATCTGCGATGGACTTAGTCTTTTGCAATATGATTATTTAGGCGGAAGCGGATCGCGTGGCTACGGCAAAGTGTCATTTTCCCGGGTTAGTACCAAGACCGTTGTGGGTGCTTTGGACGCAGACCTTGAAAAGCGTGTTGGGGAGATGCTTGCCGATGCGGGAAATGCAGGCGGTTACAATGGAGCATAGGGTATTTCGATTTCATTTTGAAACTGGTGTGCATTTTGGCGAGGGTGCATTGGAGGACAGCAGCATACGTCTTCGTGCCGACACTGTATTTTCCGCACTATGCATAGAAGCCATAAAAATGGGGGAGCAACAACTGCTTGACCGACTCGTATCGCTTGCGCGTGACGGTAGCCTCCTATTGTCTGATGCCTTTCCGTTTGTAGAAAATGAACTATACATAACAAAGCCGTTCTTCAGAATTGATTCAGAGCAAAGCGATGACGGCGGAGCGACGGTAAATGCAAAAAAAGCATTTAAGAAATTGCAATACATTCCATTCAACATGGTTCAGGACTATTTCTTCGGTGACTTTGATGTGAACTTAGCGCAATATACAACAGAAAGACTAAACAACGGACTCGGCATATCTGTTATCTCCCAGAGGGCGGCTGTGCGATTGCCGGATGATACGCTGCCATATAATGTAGGAATTTTCAACTTTCACAAAGGTGCAGGCTTATATATTATCGCGTGTGGAGCTGAGGAGTCAATTTCTCTGTGTCGTGATTTACTCACGGGCGTTGCAAAAACGGGAATTGGCGGCAAGCGGACGTCAGGGTTGGGGCGCTTTAGCATTGAAGAAGAGCCTTTGGATGAAGATATGCTGCATGGATTTCACGATGAGCACATTGCGTATATGACATTGAGCCTTTCATTGCCTCAAGACGATGAGCTTGAAAATGTTTTAAGAGGCGCAAGCTATGCACTGTTACGGCGCGGCGGGTTTGTCTTCTCAGAGACCTATTCGGAAGAAGCTTTGAGGAAAAACGACTTGTTTGCTCTGGATAGCGGTTCGGTTGTCCGCAGTAGATTTAAAGGCGGGGTGTACGATGTGTCACATCATGGTTCGCACCCGGTATACCGCTATGCCAAGCCTATGCTTTTGGGGGTAAAACTGTGAATAATCATTTAAAGCAGTATAGAATGACTCTGAAAACTATGTCGCCGATACATATAGGTTCGGGGGAAACAATAGGCAAGAGAGAGTATATTTACGACAAGCGTGAGCAAAATGTGTATTTCCCCGATTTGCATAAAATAATAAATGCACTAAAAAAGCACTCTCTGCTTGGCGAGTATGAGAAGTTCTTGCTTGGCAAACCGGGGGACTTGTTCCGTTTTCTGACAGACAATCGTGTCAACTGGAAAACTTGGTGTGATAAGCCGATTTCGGTGCGCGGCGTAGCGGACGAGCAGTTTAACCAAATAAGCACTTTTGTCAAAGACCCATATGGGTATCCATATGTGCCCGGCAGCAGTCTCAAGGGGGCGTTTCGCACTATTGCATTGTGCCATGAAGCTCGTCGCAGGCGGCTGGATCCCAGGTTGCCGGAGCCAAGAACGATGAGGAAAAACCCAAGGGAAGCAAAGGACATTGAAGCAAGTCTGCTAAACATTTTGGAACGAAACGAAAAAAAGAAAAGCAACGCCGTAAATGACATTATGGCTGCGTATCGCTTCAGTGACAGTAAACCAATCTCTCGTGACGCTCTCGCCATCTGCCGTAAAATCGACTGCCCGACAGCCGGTAAAAACCGTGACCCTAAATCATTACCTACATTTCGTGAGTGCATAATACCCGGAACGTTGATTACTCTGACGCTGACTATCGACACCGCGTTGCTGCGTGGGAAAAGGCAATTGCCGGACTTCTTAGAATTGCTAGCCGATTTCAACGCGGCTTACTATGAAGGATTTCAAAAGTTTTTCCCTCAAACGGAGCCTAATAGCTCAAATACAATCTATTTGGGAGGCGGGACAGGTTTTTTAACAAAAACCATGCTGTTAGGGCTCCCAAGCGGCAAACGGCTGAATTTCACGGCGGGGTATCTGGACAAGACTTTTCGTAAGCATAAGCATCACGAGGACATAAGGCTTGGTGTTTCACCGCACACATTAAAACTGACAGAGTATTACGGCAACCTGTATGAAATGGGGATGTGCGAAGTGGATATTAAGGAGGTGTAAAATAAACCTTACGTTTCCCCGAAAGGGGACGAAAACGGTCACGAATGCGCATTAGCTGTCTTGATATGGATTGAAAATAACGGTTCCCCGAAAGGGGACGAAAACCTGTCTCGTCAGTACCGGGCGGCTATCCGGTGGAATTAAAATAACGGTTCCCCGAAAGGGGACGGAAACCCTTGTAGTTTCGCCTGTGTCTTCATTTTTCTTTATTGAAAATAACGGTTCCCCGAAAGGGGACGAAAACAATGCTGCTGTTACCATTACAGCGGATTCATTTCATTGAAAATAACGGCTCCCCGAAAGGGGACGGAAATGCTGGGAACAGTTGTAGGGAACGCGCCCCTGCGCGTTCCGATATTACAGGAAACAGCGATTATTGCACTGATTGGTCAGCGCCTCGCCCCTGCGCGTTCCGACAGTACAGCTATCCGAATACGGCAATTATGTAAAATGCCGTATTCAGCAAATCGATCAGACATACCCCAATGTTTCCGTACCAAAATACATAGTAATGCCAAATCATATTCATCTACTGATTCATAAAACGCTGGACATACGTATTACTACGTGTTACAATATGTTCGAGGGGTGGGGCAATGACAGCAAAAGAACTAAAGCGAAAGCTAATAGCTTCAGGATGGAAAATAGAGCAAGGCGGCAGACATGAAATGGCTACACATCCGGAAAAACCCGGACTCAAAGTTCCAATCCACCGACACACTGGCGACATCCCCACAGGAACCCTGAACAGAATCCTAAAGGACACGGGGCTAAAATAAGCCCAACATATATGTGCAAATCAATTTGCGGAGGCTGATTCACATGAAATACGCATATCCTGTAATACTATATTCCGACGATGATAAAATAGGAGTGACCGTTCCGGATTTGCCGGGCTGTCACACTTACGGGGAAGATAAAGCTGACGCACTGTTGGCGGCAAAGGACGCGATTGAAATGTGGCTTTGGGATGCAGAAAACAAAGCGGAGGAGATCCCGATTGCATCAGAATCAATCGACATTGCAGACGGTCAAACGTTGACGCTGGTTGCAGCGGACACGGATGAGTGGCGTCGGGCACATGATACTCGCTCTGTCAAAAAAACACTGTCAGTCCCATCTTGGTTGAATACACAAGCCGAAAAGGCAAATGCGCCATTTTCGCAAATTTTACAAGAGGGACTAAAAGACTATTTGCGCATATCACGGTGAACTAAATACACAAGGATGTTGACAAAGGCGAGGGTGAATAATTACGACGCAAAACCATGTCGTACATTGTATGTGGGAGGGTAAACTTGAAAGCACCCAAAAAACTGATTGAAAGTCAAAGGGTACGAGCTCAGAAGAACTGCTAAAAGATTTGGAATCATGCATTATGAAAATCTACGGCAAGGACATCACACCGGCAGTTTTCAATGTTTTTAACCAGATAAATGATCTAATTTGTAAAGAATTGGATAAAGGAACGGAGTAGTTATAGTTAGAGGTTCCTGAATTATCCAAATTTCGAGGTGTTGCACATGGTAATTGACGAAAAGATGGTGGAGTATGTTGCAAAGCTGTCGCGCATACAACTGGACAGCGAACAAGCAGCCGCTATGCAAAGCGAACTGGGGAAAATCCTTGAATACATGGAAGTATTAAAAACCGTGGACACAGAAAGTGTTGAACCGATGGCGTATGCGTTTTCTTTGACAAACGTGGTGCGGCACGATGTTGTCAGCGGGCATTTTGACAGGGATTTATTGCTGGAAAACGCGCCGGAAAGAACAGACGAGGCTTTTGTCGTACCAAAGGTGGTAGAAGCATGATGGAATTAACAGCGCTTGAGCTGGGTGAAAAAATAAAATCGGGTGAAATCGGCGTTAGTGAAGCAGTGCAAGCGGCATTTGACGCAGCGGAAAGCAGCAAGACAAACTCGTTTATTACTATTAACGACCGCGAAAAATGTATGGCGCAAGCGCAGGAGATACAGGAGAAAATCCGCAGCGGGAAGTTAAGCTCCGCAATTGCGGGCGTCCCCATTGCCATAAAGGACAACATATGCACAGACGGCTTGCGAACAACTTGCGCGTCAAAAATTTTGGATAATTTCATCCCGCCATACAGCGCAACGGCGGTTGAGAAGCTGGAACAAGCGGGCGCTATTGTCGTGGGAAAATGCAATATGGATGAATTTGGAATGGGCTCAACTTCTGAAACATCATATTACGGCGCGGTGAAAAACCCTTGGGACGAAGGGCGTGTTTCAGGCGGTTCTTCCGGCGGCTGCGCGGCGGCGGTTGCGGCAAAAGAAGCGTTCTGCGCACTTGGCTCGGACACGGGCGGCAGTATCCGTCAACCGGCGTCATACTGCGGCGTTACAGGATTTAAGCCGACATACGGCACGGTTTCCCGTTATGGATTGCTTGCCTATGCATCGTCACTTGACCAAATAGGTCCTATCGGGCGCGACGCGGCTGACTGCGCGGCGATTTATAAAATTATAGCCGGAAGAGACCTCAAAGACGGCACTTCGCTTGATTTGCCGGAAAGAGACGGCGTCAATGATATTCGCGGCAAAAAAATTGCCCTGCCATCGGAGTGCTTCGGTGATGGGGTAGATGATGAAGTAAAAAAACATGTTTTGGGGCTTACTGACGTCTTTAGTGCGATGGGCGCGACAGTGGAATTTATCAGCCTGCCGTTTAACGATTATGTGATCCCCGCATACTACATAATTGCGACCGCCGAGGCAAGCTCCAACCTTTCACGGTATGACGGAGTTAAATACGGCTACCGCGCGAAGGCTTCCGATCTTACGGAAATGTACAGCGCGACTCGCAGCGAGGGCTTCGGTACGGAGGTAATAAAGCGGATTTTGCTGGGAACATTCGTGCTTTCATCAGGTTTTTATGATGCGTATTATAAAAAGGCTT
>Ga0209755_10000524_pt1 | contig 69508 bp, 79 predicted proteins | sample TergutCo191P1_FD_187301 | JGI IMG/M metagenome (GOLD analysis project Ga0209755, IMG submission 187301) | Cornitermes sp. P1 segment gut microbial communities from Petit-Saut dam, French Guiana - Co191P1 (SPAdes) (version 2) | ecosystem: Host-associated > Arthropoda: Insects > Digestive system...
CCATGAACAAATAAAGTCTTTTGTGTGAATAGTTTGTGAACGTTGCAAGCCACCCGCCTCGCTTGCGCCCGCGCGCAACTTTCCCTTGCAATTTCCCCAAAAATGCGCTATACTATAACTGTATAGTTGCTTCTTGCTTTTTGTGCACCAACAGATGTTGCCAAAGCCCCCCTCTTTAGAGGGGGGAGGCGACGTCGCAGGCGTCGCGGGGGGTGCCATTGCCATCGCAACTGCTGCAATCCTAGCTTGAAGGGAGCCCCCATGAAACGATTCATCACCATCGCAACCGCTGCCGCGCTGCTGCTTGCCCTGTTCGCGCTGCCTGCCTGTGGCGGCAACGGATACAACAACGAGCCCATCGGCAATCCGCCGCCGCACCCGTGGGTGTTTGTGCACGGTCTCAACGGCTTTGGCGAAGACAGCGGCATGCCCGCGGTCTACTGGGGCGGCACAGCAGGCGACTTGCTCGCCGAACTGCGCACCGAGGGCTTCACCATCCATGCGCCAACCGTGAGCCCCTCTGGCAGCGCGCGCGACCGTGCAGCCGAACTCTTCGCCCAGCTCACCGGCTCGCAGGTGGACTACGGCCACGCGCACGCCTATCGCCACGAAATGGACCGCTTTGGCACGGTATATTACCCGCCCATGATTCCCGGCTGGGGCACGCCCGACCACAACGGTCACCTGCGCAAAGTCAACCTCGTCGGTCACAGCTTTGGCGGCAACACAATCCGCGCGCTGGCGGGCTTGCTGCTGCATGGCTGCGCCGACGAACGCGCACACGCCGCTGCCACCGGCGAGGAAATCTCCCCGCTGTTTGTGGGCGGCAAAGCAGATTGGGTGCACAGCATCACCACGGTGGCTACGCCGCACAATGGCGTGAGCCTGCTGGTGATGCTCGACGTCAACCCCCTGCTATCCGCCGTGGCCGAGGCGCTGCCGCAATCGCAAATTGACCAAGCCATGCGCGCACTGGGTATCTACATCCCCGGCGTGACGAGCTTTGTGGATTTCCTCAACGCATCACAAGGCGCAAACAACGCCTTCGCCGACCTCACCCTGCCCGGCGCGGAGGCACTCAACGCCATCACCCCGCCTGCGCCGAACACCTTCTACTTCTCCTTTGCTGTCGATGGCACCGACAACGGTCGTCCCATTGCCGCCGAGATGGCCGCGCCCTCGCGTTTGCTGGGCATGCAAATCGGCAACTTCACCTATCCCGCAGGCGGCATCACTGCCGCTTGGCGCGCCAACGACGGCTTGGTCAACACCATTTCGGCAACGCGTCCGTTTAATCAGCCGCACGTGAATGTGCCGACACACATGGCGCTCACGCAAGTGCTCCCCGGGCAGTGGTATGTGATGCCCACCGTGCGTGGCGACCACGGCTCGGTCATCGGGCTTGGTCGCACAATGGACGACATTCTGCCGATGTATCTTGAGCACCTGCGCATGGTGGATGAGTTGGTGGCACGATGAAACGGGTGCTGCTTGCTGCTTTGGCGCTTTGCCTGCTGCTGTTTGCATGCGGGCAGTCACTGCATGCAGAAATCACCACCACACAGCCTGCCACCACCGAGCCCGATGTGCCCGAAGTTGAGCACACCATCACCCAGCGCATCCATCCCGACATGCCGGAGTTTACGTTCACGCTGTTTGGCGAATCAGTCGCTTGGGGACTCTTTGAAGTGGACGCCATCGAAATCATCGGCGAGGGGTTTGCGCAATCTATCGAAAAACGCACCTCAACGCTTTGGCATAACGATGTCGGATTTTCGCTTACGGACTTTAATGGCGATGGCTACTTAGATTTGCAACTGCATTTGTTCCGTGGTCATGCGATGCGCGACGAACCATCTTCGCTGTTTTGGTTCTGGGACAGTGACACCCAGCAATTCGTCGAAAACGAGCAACTGCAAGAACTTAGCAAAAACGAACGCGTTTCTGTTGCTGACGATGGACGTGTGGTGGGCTATTTCTCCGCAGGCGGCAACATTGGTCGCGCTAGAACCGTCTATACATACGAGAACGGCGAATTTGTACAAATAGAGCGCTGGTCAACTGCCAACCAATTCGACGGCACATGGAAAACCCGGTTCTACGAACGCATCAACGGCGAAATGGTGCTCGTGCGCACCGAAGTGGAAACGATTGAATAAACTAAAACTTCGGACGACCACAGGTCGTCCCTACGAGCTTTCGGCCAAAGGCCGCCAAACCCTCCGCACAACGCAAGTTTTGCTCGCATTCGGGTAGGGGCGACCTGTGGTCGCCCGAACTTTTACCGCGTCAACAAGGAGCAACCATGACCGACTTCACCCAACTCACCCTCGCCGTGCCCGCACAGCACATCGACACCACCGCCGACATCGCCCACATGGTCGTCTCGCATGGCATCCACGTGGAGGATTTCCGCGACATGGAGGCCGACGTGCAGGCCATCACCGGCATGCAAATGATTGACGAAACCCTGCTGGCGCAAGATCGCTCGCAGGGCTTTGTGCATGTGTATCTGCCTGCACACGTCAACCCTGCCGAGGCCGCCGCCTGGCTAAGCGAACGCTGCAACGCCGCGGGCATCCCGCACAGCATCACCACGCAGGCGCGCAACAGCGAAGACTGGGCGCACAGCTGGAAAGCCTACTTCCATCCCCTGCCCGTGGGCGAGCGTTTGCTCATTCAGCCCACTTGGCAGCCCGCCGAAAACCCACAAGGGCGCGCCGTGCTGTTACTCGACCCCGGCGTAGCCTTTGGCTCGGGCAGCCACGCCACCACGCGGCTGTGCCTGCAAGCCCTTGAAGAACACGTCCGCCACGGCTGCACGGTGTTGGACATCGGCTGTGGCTCGGGGATACTTTCGATTGCCGCCGCGCTGCTGGGTGCGCAGTCCGCCATTGGGGTGGACATCGACCCCGCCGCCGTGAAAAACGCGCAGGAAAACGCCGCCCGCAACGGTCTTGCGCCGCCGCAATTGCAGTGTTTGCAGGGCGATTTGGCGCAACACATCAGCGGCACGTTTGATGTGATTGTCTCCAACATCGTCGCCGATGCGATCGTCTCGCTTGCGCCGCAGGTGAGTGCTCTGCTCGCGCCCGGCGGCGTGTGGTTGAGCAGCGGCATCATCGACACCCGCGCGGGCGATGTGCTCGCCGCACTGGCTGCCGCGGGCTTTGCCATCACCGCGCAGCACGCGGAAGAGGGCTGGGTGTGCTTGGCGGCGCAGGCGTTGTGATACCCCAAAAATGAGGAGGAAACCATGCAACTCATCCTATCCATCATCGCCATGCTGCTTCAGCTCATTCCGTTCACCACCCCGCACACGCAGCAGGTCGGCGCGGAGCTCGCGCACGAGGTCGTCTACATCGCCGCGACGCTGCCCTGCGGCAACGCCACCGTGTTCGTCGCCATCGACCTAGACGACCGCCAGTTTATGCAGCTGTACTCCCCGGCGGTGTTGCGCGCGTTTTCGCGTGAGGTCGCGCAGCGCCAACGCGAGTTTCTGCCCAACGGCGAGCCCTATTGGCTCATGTGCGCGCGGCATATCGCGGGCGAAACCAAGCTGCACCTGTTGGGTTACACCGCCACCACGGTGCTCGGCGGCGAGCGCGGTTTGCTGCCCGGCTTGCACGCACGTTTCCGTGTAATCGACCTCAACGTGGACGAAGACCGCTTGCCTGCGTGGCTGCTGTTGGGTACGGGCTGGTTGATTGTGGGATAAGCGCTTCCACTTGACAACCACCCCCGCAATATGATACAATAACAGGCACATAGTGCCTCGCAAGCACGCTTTTCGACAAGCGCCACAGCATGTCATGTTGGGGCTGCTTTTGCCTAATAAGGAGAGGAATAAACATGCAACGCAAAAAGCCATCTATCGCTCCCGTGGTTTTGTTCGCGATATTATCCTTTGTCATGCTTGCAACCACAGTGGTGACAATCATCGTGGGTTTTGAAGAGGCCACCGAAGAGAATACCACCGAATTGACGGCCACGGTAATGAGTGTACATGTAATCGGCGAAGAACCCGATCGCGCTATTGTCATTTATTCAGTAGAGCACGGGAATAGGCTGCGTGCCCCATATAACACAAGCGATTACAATCATTTATCAAATGCTGAAACCGTGTTTTTCAGAGTTGAAAATATTCGGCTAGAACAATTAGAGCGTATGCCGATTATCCCTAGGATGTCCATCCGAACGGAAGATGTAGAAATTATTTCATTAAGCAGTGTCAACGAAAACAACGCCGCTTTGCACACTGCAGCTATGACCACAGGCATTATTTTTTCCTCAATTTCTCTATTATTGGCCATATTCTTTGGCATCCGCCGCAAACGAAGCGCCGCACCACAGCATCAAGCAACCCAAGCGAACACTGCCACTAAGTCTAGAGGTGGGGCAAGCTCTATGATTTATATGTTCAGACGCACTAAGTTTTTGTACTTGGGATTGGTATTGTTGGCTGCTCTTGTGTCGATAACGTTAGCTTTAGCGATTGAAGCGGTGCATCCTTTGCTGGCGTTTTTGGTTTGGATAGTTTTGGTTCTTGTCTCCGCAGCCATTGCAGAGCGATATGCGGGAAAACTCCACAATGAGATTCTCAACACATTAGCGCAGAAATGTGACCCGCATGGTTTTATCGAAAAACATGAGAAAATCCTGACAAGAAAAATTGGAAATATGAGAACTAATATATTGTTGAATGTAAGCACTGGATATTTAACAAGCGGAGATCCACAAACCGCAAAGCATGTTTTAGATAGTATTCAGAATTTTTCAAACAACAGCGCAGGGATTATCAGTCAAGTAACTTACTACAACAATTTATGTTCGTATTATTTGAATATTGACGACATTGCAACTGCGGAAGTTATGCATAACCATATGCTTGAGGTGCTGAAAAGCGAAATTTTTCCGAAGCAACAATATGATAGCAGTTACAATTTTTATACTGAAAAGCAATTCAGTATTAATATCGAAAAAGGAGATTATTCCGGCGCAGAAGAGTGGTTTTTAATCCAATTCAATCGAGAAAAAAGCTTGCTCGGCAAAGTTTCTGCGCAGTATTGTCTCGGTCAAATCTATTTGCATTTTGAGCGTTTTGAGGAAGCAGCGAAAGCGTTTGATTATGTGATAGAACACGGAAACACGACCTATTATGTTGCGAAATCTCGCGAGCTTTTGCATCAGTGCACAGCAAAAGAGGAATAGCCCCACACGCAATGCGCTACAATATTCGCAAGAAGGAGCGATAGGACATATGATTAATTTATTCAGACGCACGACAATTCTGTTTAATGGATTGATACTCTTCGCTTCGCTTGTGTCGGTAACGCTTGGCGTAACCATTGAAGTCGTACGCCCTTGGCTGGCGGTTTTAATTTGGATAGTTTTGTTTCTAGTTTCCGCGACCATTGCAGGGAGATACGCGGAAAAACTGAACAAAGAAATTGACGACATATATGCGCAGAAATGTGACCCGCATGCTTATATCGAAAAACTTAAGGAAATCCTGGAAACAAGAAGAATTGTTGAAAAAGAAAGAACCTATGTCTTGTTGAACATATGCGCCGGACATTTGGCAAACGGTGACACATACAACGCAAAACTCGTCTTAGACCGTCATTTTGAATTCTCGAAGGGCAACGCAGGCTTGTTATACAAAGCGACGTACTATAATCACTTGTGTGCATGCCATTTGCGAATGGACGACATTGCCAATGCAGAAACCGCGCTTAACCACATGCTTGAGGTGGTGAAAGACGAAAAATTTCCGAAACAGCACTATGATGGAGACTATAATTCTTGCGCAGAAAAACAATTTTTAATTAACATCGCAAAAGGAAATTATTCCGGTGCGGAAGAATGGTTTCTCATTAAGTTCAATCGAGAAAAGAGCTTGCTCGGCAAAGTTGCCGCGCAGTATCGGCTTGGCCAAATCTATTTGCATTTTGAGCGTTTTGAGGAAGCCGAGAAAGCGTTTAATTATGTGATAGAACACGGAAACACAACCTATTATGTTGCGAAATCTCGCGAGCTTTTGCATCAGTGCACAGCAAAAGAGGAATAGCCCCGCACACATCGCGCTACAATACTCAACAAGAAAGAAGTTTCCTATGCTCAACGAAACCACACAAGCGCTCATCAACGGCGCATTCAAGAAAAAACCCAACCTAAAAATGACGATCGGCGTGCTGCAGGGCGGCAACACCACGCTCAAGCTGCTCGAGGCCAGCGGCGAAGTGCCCTACACCAGCTATTCGTATGAAATCGGCTCTGTGGGCAAAACGCTCACCACATCATTGCTGGCGAAATATGTCGAGTCCGGCGCAATGAACCTCGATGACTCCGTAGCCAAGTATATCCCCAAGCTGGGTGACGGCAAATACTATCCCACGTTACGGCGGCTTGCGACGCACACGGCGGGCTATTCAAGCGCTCTGCCGATGAACGCAAAAGAATTTCGCAGTGTGGCGTGGAAGCAAATCACCGGCAAACCTGTTTCGGCTCTGGACTTGCTGGGCATGGATTTTGACAAGCTCATCACCACCGCCCACGCGCAAGTGCTTGAAGACAAAAACTATTCGTGGCAATACTCCAACTTTGGCATGGCGCTGCTGGGCTGCGCCGTGGGGCGCGCGGCGGGTATGAGCTACGCTGACGCGATGACGCAGTTCCTCGCCGAGGCGCTGAAGCTGCCCAACACCATTGTGGGTGAGGCTGGCGCGAAAAACCTGCTCAGCGGTCACGATAGCGCGCACCGCGATGTGGGCACTTGGAACGCCAACCGCGACAACTACACTTCGCCTGCGGGGAACTTCACCTCCACCGCCGAGGACATGCTGGAGTTTGCGCGGCGCAACATTGAGGAAGAGCCGTCCTGCCTGCGGCTGTGCCATGAACTCCACGACCTCAAAAGCAAGCACAGCAACATGGGCTTGGGCTGGTGGATTGATGCCAAACAGCCATCCATCTACTATCACGGCGGCAACACCGACGGTTTCGCCAGCATCTTGGCATTTGACAAGCAAGCCAAAACCGCCGTGGTCATCTTAACCAATGTGCGCAACTACAGGCAGCGCGAAAAGCTGTTCAAAGAGATTCTGAAAACCCTATAAACCAAAAGGCGGTTTTAGATTTTGTATTGATATTCGGCATTTCGGACGACCTGTGGTCGTCCGAAAAACACCAACCACCCAAAACCAAAATAAACTTAAACATACAGGAGGACACCCCCATGCCACTCGTCATTGCCCACCGCGGCGCCAACCTCGAAGCCCCCGAAAACACCCTGCCCGCCTTTGAACGCGCCCTTGCCTACAGCGTGCACGGCTTTGAAAACGACGTGCACATCACCGCCGACGGCGTGCTCGTGGTCATCCACGACGACACCATCGACCGCACCTCAAACGGTACAGGTCTGGTGTGTGAAATGACCTACGACCAACTCATGCAGTACGACTACGGCAGCTGGTTTTCACCGGAGTTCGCCGGCACGAAAATCCCCACGCTGCAGGAGTTTTTCGCCCTGTGCCACGAGCTGCCGCTGATCAACGTGGAAATCAAAGCCGAACCCAACGGCTCCAAAGATGCCGCCGCTGCCGTGGTGAAGCTCGCCAAAGAATGCGGCGTGTTTGACAACCTGCTGGTGTCGTCGTTCGACATGGACATGCTGCAAAACTGCCTCGCCGAAGACCCCGCCACCCGCGTGGCGTTTCTCTATGCGCCGGACAACGAGGAAGCCTGCGACGAAATCTGCGACTGCCCCGTAACCTTCGCGCAGAAGTACAACCTGTCGGCGTTGCATCCCTTTGTGCCGCTGTGCAACCCCGATTTCATCGAAGAATGCTGCGCGGCAGGCATCATGGTCAACCCGTGGACAGTCAACCAAGAGCACGCCATCACCGCCCTGCGCAACTGGGGCGCACACGCCGTAATCACCGACGAACCTGCGCTTGCCATGGGCATTTGCTGCTGATGCACACGCGCTATGACAACGCTACAACTGGCTGCGCCGAGTGATACTCGACGCCTATAACGCGTGAACGGCACGGTGCGCATGCGATGCGCACACACTCGCCGAAAGCACGCGCGAGTATCACTCGCGCCCCGTAGTACACACGTTTTAGGCGGGAAGTATTACTTCCCGCAGCCCTTTCTTATTTGAAAAACCGAAAGGAAAATAACCATGCACGCCATCTTCCACTGCACCTTCAAGCTCAAAAAGAGCGCCGACCCGCAAGCCTTCCTGCAAGCCAGCAAAACCCTCCACGCCGAGCACATCTCCAAGCAGGCAGGCTATGTCTCGTGGCAACAGCTGCGCGACGGCGACGCCTGGGTGGATCTGCTGACCTTTGACAGCATGGACAACGTGAAAGCCTTTGAGGAAAACTCTGCCACGCCCAACGAGCATGCGCTGGCGTTTTATTCCTTCATCAACATGCCCAGCTGTGTGGTGCGCTACTACAACGTGGAAGTGGCGCACTAAACGGCTTGTCTCGCAACCCAAAGTTGCAAAATTGCCGCCCAAAATCGCTGGTTGTGCCCACGTGATTGTGCTATACTATACACATCACAACAAGAAACGAGGGCACAAGCATGAAACTTCGCATCCCCACAAACCAGCTAAAAACCGTCTACAACATCATTGACTGGGTCGATCTCGGTCTGGTTGGTCTGATTATTTGGTATTACTCGCGCCTGTTCGGCGGGCTTGACGTTTCGCTCATCACCGAGTTCGATTTTTCCACCTACACCCGCATGATGGTAGACAACGCCACGGCGCTGGGTGTGGTGTTGCTGTTGGCATCGCTCGCCATTTGCGCGGTGTTCATCTACCTCACCATCCACATGCGTCGGGCGCGGCAAATCAGCGCGGCACGCACGGTGGTGCGCTTGGCGTGGAATCTCATCTGGATTCCCTTTGACTTGTACTTCCTGTTCCTCATTTTCACCCGCTAGAAAGGCATTGCACAATGAAAAAGTGGCATGGCTGGGGCGCGTATGTGCTGTTGGGTTTAGTGGCTTTCGCCTCATTTGGGGTTGCGATGCTTTTGTTTTATCCACCTTTTCCCGCCGCCGTGGTCGCAACCGTTGCCATATATACCGGCTTTTCAGTGGTGTATCTATTGGTGATGTTCGTGGTTACGCTCGTCGTGCTTCGGCGTAAAATTCCCCTTTTTGTCGGCCTCATTGCCCCGCTAGTTTATCGCAAGCAGCGACTGCGCTATGCCGAGCTGTGCGCCATTGGTGACGAAAACGACCCCGAGCGCTTTTTGCGTGAAATCGATGCATTTTTGGCAACGCCACGGCTACACAAAGGGTTCGCGCAAATGGCCGAATACTGCCGCGCCTATGCGTATTTAGACAACGGAGAATTTGCAAAAGCGTTAACGATTTACGAGCAGTTCGTGCAAACAGAACAAGATTTGCGCGAAAAACATAATTACAAAAGCGACCCTCTCAAGGCGTACTTGCACCACAATTTGTGTGGCGCGCTGCTGGCAGACGAACAACTCGAACGCGCCAAGGAGCACTACGCCATCGTCAAGCAACTGCACACCATCGAGCATGTGCAACGCTCCCCCATGGTAAAGGCTGCGCCACGCAAGTTCCCGCTTATCGACGCGCGCATCCTCATGCTTGAGGGGCAGCACGAAGCCGCACGCGATGCGTTTGAAGCACTTCTGCAAGACAACGAGCGCACCAAAGAACACTACGACTTTCACTTTCACCTCGCCGCAATTTACGAAACCTTGGGCAACCCCCAACAACAGCGCGAACACCTGCAACAGACCATCGCACTGGGCAACCAACACTACTACGTGCGCATCGCGCAAGAGAAGCTCGCACAACTCGACTGACGGGAGGGGCTATGTCAACCACCGCAAAACAATCTTCCGGCAACTTCGGCGAAGACATCGCTGCCGCGCATCTGGAGCGCCACGGCTATGCCATCATCGCGCGCAACTTTCGCACCCGCCTGGGCGAGATTGACCTCATCGCGCAAAGCGAGCACTGCCTGGTGTTCGTGGAGGTCAAGCTGCGCAAAGCGGGCGCACGTGTGGGCGGCGCGGAGTCCGTCACGCCTGCCAAGCAGAACAAGTTTCGGCTTGCCGCTGAGGCATATCTGCAGCAGCACCCGGCGGATTTGCCTTGCCGGTTCGACGTGGTTGCCATCGAGACCGCGCCGAGCGGGCAGGTGGCGGCGATACAATGGATTGAGCATGCATTCTAGGACAACCTACTAACATATGCAAAGGAGCACTCCATGAAAAAGCTACTCATCGCGCTGGTCATCTTGCCCGCTTTGCTGCTGGCAGCCTGCGCCCCAACACAACCCATGGTCATCCCCATGCCGGGCAGCAACATTGCGCAGCTGCAACCGGAGCTGCTTGTGCGCGAAGCCGCAGCGTTCTTGGGCGTTGCACCGGACGAGCTGCGCGCACCAACCCTGCACACGCTAGTCATCACGAACGACTTTCAATGGAAAGATCTGAACATGATTTTCTTTTCGTTTGTGCAAGAAGGTCGCCGCGACCAAGCGTTTTACTACAGCTTTTTGCACGCAGATCCGCAACACGCACAGTTTTCGGTTCAGCCGCCCGAACGCCTCGAACCATGGCGTCAAATCGGAGCAACGCTGCACCGCCTACAAGATTACCTTGATGCAGTCCGATATCTGCCGCAGCAGCACCTGCTTGACATGGTTTATCCCCCTGCAGATACGTTTTGGCTGAGCATCGGCTTTGAAGAAGTCGAAGACCGCCCCGAGGTGTTCTACAACCGCTACGGCGTGATTGAACAACTGAATGGCGAATATATCATGTTTTCACTCAGACCGATGTTTGCCGTTGAAGGCTCCGATGGCAATCGCCACGAAGGCACTGCCTACGACGCAATACATCTTTTCTTCGAGCTTGGATAACACAGCAAAGGAGCACCTCATGAAAAAGCTACTCGCCGCGCTGGTCATCTTGCCCGCTTTGCTGCTGGCCGCTTGTGCCCCGACCCGACCCATGGTCATCCCCATGCCGGGCAGCAACATTGCGCAGCTGCAACCGGAGCTGCTTGTGCGCGAAGCCGCAGCGTTCTTGGGCGTTGCGCCGGACGAGCTGTTCTTGCCCCAGTGGAGTCGCCCGCGCTTCACGCTCACCCGTGAGTTTGACTGGTCTGCTTCCCCTTCGATTCCGTTGGTGTTTGCCCTGCAACAAGCGCAATATCAAAGCCGATTGCGTGCACACGGCGGAAACTTTATTGTCGATTCGCCTTACGTCATGCCGGTGATTGAACAACCGCTGTTGCCGCTGCTGGCCTTCCTCCATGCGCTGCGCTATCTTCCGCAAGACGATATTCTTGCCCTGTATCCTGCGGCAGAGGGATTTTTCTTGAGCTTGACGACAGCGGGCGAAATATATACACCGCACACCGAGCTGTTCTACAACCGCTACGGCATAATTGAGGAATTGCACGGCGACTACTACTATATCACGTTTGTCCTCACACCCATGCATGCCGTTGAGCCAGGCGCTTACCAAGGCGCTGGCATCTCGTTCATTCTTTTCTTCGCGTTTAGATAACACACCCAATACAGCAAAGGAGCATCCCATGAAAAAACTTCTCATCGCACTGGTCGTGCTGGCAGTCGTGTTGGTTTCGCTGACGTTGATTTTCGTGCTCAACAACCGCGATGCCACCCCGAACGAGTACGTCCCACAAACCACCACCGAACCCGCCACCGAGCCGCCGCCGCAACCGGTGGACATCCGCATCCAGTTTGCGGGTGACGCACTCATGCACAGCGGACCAATTGCCGCCGCACGCGTTGGGCAAAACGAAGCCGGGTACTACACCTATGACTTCCGCCCGTTTTTGCGTGACATCGCGCCCTTTGTGCGCGCAGGCGACCTCAACATCATCAACATGGAAACCCCCGTGGATGCCTATGGCAACAACACGCGCATCTCCACCTGGCCGCGCTTTAACGTGCCGTTTGAGGTGCTCGAAGGCATTTCCTACGCCGGGTTCAACCACCTCATTTTCGCCAACAATCACACCGTTGACCGCGGCTTTGACGGCATGGTCGCCACCATTGAGAACTTCCGCCGCGCAGGGCTCGCGCACACCGGCGCATACGAAGACGAGGCCGCCTTCAACACGCCCACGGTCATCGACGTCAACGGCGTGCAGGTGGGCATCGTGGCCTACGCCGAAAGCCTCAATGGGCTAGACTTCCTGCTCACGCCGCACCAACACACCTTCGCCGTGCGCCGCTTCAACTTCTACGACATCACCAACGGCATCCCCGCCATGGTGGCAGACATGAACAACCTGCGCGCGCACGGCGCGGAGGTCATCGTGGTGTCGATTCACTGGGGCGCGGAATATGTGAACCAACCCACCGTGGCGCAGGTGCGCTTTGCCCGTGCGCTTGCCGAAGCCGGCGCGGACATCATCATGGGTCACCATTCGCACACGCCCATGCCCATTGAATGGCACTATCGCGAAGACGGCAGCCGCGGGTTGATTATCTACTCCCTCGGCAACTTCCTCGCCGACCAAACCCGCCTTGTCCCGCCGGATTCCCGCACGCAATACACCAAGATTGTCACCGCCAACGTGCGCCGCTATCCCGACGGCACCATCGTGATGGGCGAAGCCGAAGTGCTGCCCGCCTACATCATGCGTGACCGCACCGGCAACACCCTCGGCGCGCCCAACCGCATCGCCATCCTGCCGATTATCGACGGCGAGCTGCCCGAGTTCGTGCAGCCAGCCTATCTGCGCGCACGCGGCCGCAACGCCCACGCGCACATTATGCGCATCGTCGGCGGCTTCGACGGCCAGCCCTTCGCGCCGGTCATCCCCAGATAACCGCTTTTGTGATGCCCCTATGCTGGTCTGTGCTGGCATAGGGCATTTTTGTGTGCTCGCCTGTGCATACGATGTCTCTAGAATGGCAATACTGTTTAGGAAAACAAGGCTTTTTAGACTTTCGTCGCCCCCTCAGTCACCGCTTTCGCGGTGCCAGCTCCCCCGCACGCGGTGGAGCCCTTGGCAACACCTGCAAGTTCGAGTTTCGCCAGGGTCTCCCCCGCTGGGGGAGATGTCGCGTAGCGGCAGAGGGGGATCAATACAATTTGTCTAAAGCCGCCAAAAACAACAACAGGAGGCAACACGCTATGGCAAAAGGCAACGGTAACAGCAACTACGCGCATTCCATCGTCCGGTACGACTTCCAGTACGCACATCGATTCATGCACTACCACGAAGGAGAGGCCCAGTTTTTGCACGGGCACTCGGGCTATCTTGAACTCGAAGTCGGCGGCAAAGTAGACGAGCGCACCGGCTACGCCTATCCCTGCAAAGAAGCGCAAAAGCTGGTGATTGAAATCGCGAACAACTTCCACCACGGCACACTGCTGCAAGAAGGCGACCCGCTCATCGAGCACCTGCTCAAGGGCTATGAGCAAGCAGGCATTCGCAACGGCGTGCCAGAGATCGACGCCGTGCGTCCGAAAAAACTTGACCACCCCCTGGTGAAATCCTACCCGGAATGCCGCTTGTCGATCACCGCAAAGGTCTCCACCTGCGAAAACTTCTGCGAAATGTTCTACGAGCTGCTCAAAGACAAGCTCAACATCAAAAAAATCACGTTCAGGTCGTCTTCCCTCAACGCCGCCACCCGGTGCTACGACTAACCACCTGCGGTGGGGCTCCGTCGCTTCGCTGTGCACGCTTACAGCTTTGGATGAAAAAACAACCCCGCCACAACCGTGACGGGGGTTTCGCTTATTTCATTCTCGTGCCTGCATCAACTGCGCGTCACCAGCGAATCCACCAGCCGCATCACCACGCCGCCCAATAGCGGCCACATCAGCCGCAGCCCCACGCGAATCAGCAGCACATCCACCAGCCACAGCACAGGGCGCAGCAACGTGCCCGTGAGCCTGCACCAGCTCGGCTGCGGAATTTCAGTTTGCGTGCCAAGGTAGGCATCCGTCAGCACCTGCGCAATCACACGATGTCCGCGCGCGTTGGGATGAATGAGGTCGAACTGTGCCACGCCAATGCGCCCGGCAAACGCGGTGTGCACACAGGCAATGATGAAGGCATCGGGGTCTTGCGCGAGCTGCGCGTGGAACACGCCATTGAGCATGTCAATCGCCACGCCCACCGCGCGGTAGAGAATCGGCACGTGCGGCGAGGGATTGAACATCGTCTGCACCATCACCGTGGCATCGGGGTTGAGATACCGCAACTGCGCGATAATCTGTGCAAAGTTCTCCTCAACTGCGGTAATCATCGGCTGCATAAAGTCAAAGTCGTCCCGGAACAGCGCACCCATCACATGACCCACCAGCTCGCCATGCGTGCCCGCCAGCATGAAATCGTTGCCACCAATGCTGATGAGAATCGTCTGCGCACGGCTGACGTAATCTTGCACGCCTTCGGCATACATCAACTCGCGCAAAAGCCAGTGTGTGCGGTTGCCCGCATAGGCAAAGTTCACGTGGCGGTAGCCCTGTTCCCGCGCGAAAAGGTTCGCCGCGCTGTCGTGCTGCGCCACGCCCCAACCTGCAGCGATGCTATCGCCCAGCACAACCAGCAGCGGGCGTTCGTCGGGGTATGGCTCACACGGGCACGACGTGCCGTGCGCCGCAACGGCGAGCACACCACACAGCAGCGCCAAACACAGGAAGACACTAAGTAGCTTTTTCATGCGAATCTCCTCCCGGGGTTATTCCGCCCGCTCGTAAGTAAACGACATGCCTTCCGCTTGCAAGCTCGTCAGCACCAATAGGTTGCCGTTAATTTGCACAGACCATTCTTCATTCGCCACGCCAAACTGCAGCGGTTCGCCATCCACACTGCGGATGCGCAACACATTGCCCGCTGCCACTTGCCATTCAAAGTCTTCCACCGCAGCCGTTCCGCCGCCACGTGTGCCTTGACCGTTGGGCGCAAAGAAGTATTGCCAGGTGGACACTTCTTCCCAGTTCCATGTGCCAACAACTTGCTCGGCAGTCACAGGAGCAATCACTTGCGCAGGCTCTGTTTGCGCGGGAACTGTGGGTGCGGGAATCGCGCCACCACCACCCACTGCGCGGGAGTAATAGTACCGAGAGCCTTCAAGCGATAGCCTCAGCTCGCCTTCACGGTAGCGCATCGTCCAGCGCTCCACGCGTCTGCCAAATTGCAGATTGTTATTGTTGGGCGACTCAATGCGCAACGTGTTGCCACTGATGCTCCAGTTAAATTGCTCACGCCCAAAGGTCTGCGTGCTGCGTGTGCCTGTGCCGTCTTCGTTGAAGATGTAATGCCAACGAGCATCGTTGTCCCAGTTCCAGCGGCCAACCAGTTCTTGTTCAGTTAGGCCACCGTCGGTCGGCGCAAAAATGCCAATGAGGAAAAGCCCGCCCAGCACCACCAGCACCCAAAACCACCAGCGCTTCCAGATGGGACGGCGCGCAGGCGACGCTGCAGGCTGCCATGGTTGCTGCTGCATGGGTTGTTGCTGCATGGGTTGTTGCTGTTGCCATGCCGGTTGTTGTTGCTCCGACGCAAAGGCGGGGGGTTGATCCAAGTTCACGTTGCGGGGATCGGTGCTGTCCCACGCGGAGGGCGCGGGCTCTGCGGCAGGCGGCGGAGATGCAGCCGGTGCGGCCGCACCGCAGCTGGGGCAAAACTTTCCGCCCCCGATGGGTGTTAAGCAAAATTGACAGTTCATGATGTAGTTCTCCTTCACAGCGAATTTTTTTCACCTTTTCATTATACACTATTTGCGCCGCCGATGCAATGTTAATTTCACAAAATGTCTATATTTTTTTATGGAAAGGGTTTCCTCGGCGCGCGCGCACCAGAAACGCCCTCTCCGCCGCAAAAAAATTATGAATTGTTTCATAAAAACCTTGCCTTTTTTGTGCGTTATGTGGTATAATGGAAAGGAAAGTCAACAAAAGGAGTGGACGCCATGGCAACCTACTGCCCAAATCCAGCGTGCAACCTCAAGCTCAAGCCAACAGACTGGAAGCCCGCCTGCCCCAAGTGCGGCGTCAACATCCAGTTTTACCGCATCGAAGAACGCTTGTCCAACGAAGCCGACCACGTGGAGCTGGCCGCCGCCGCCACCAGCCTTGGCATCGACCGCGCAAAATCCGCGCTGTTCAGCACGCCCACGGCCAAGCTGCGCACCTATCTGGAAATCTTCGCGCCGCTGGGGCTGCTGGGCATCCCCGTGCTGGTGCATGCCGTCATGTCTGCCTTTGCCGACGGCGGCTTCATGGAGAACTTCATGCCCTCCATCCTGCACTTCGTGAACTTCGACGACCCCGCAGCGCTGCTTTCGGGCAACATCTGGCTGCTGTTGTTCGTGTTGGGACTAGCGCTTGCATTCCCGCTGCTGTGGCTGGCGGTGAACATCTGCAAGCCCTTTGGCTGTGGGCGCAGATGGTTCGGGCGCTCGCTGATCATCAACGGCATGGGCATCTTCGCCGCCGCCTTGGCGCTGGTCGCTCTGCTGCAGTTCAACCCCGTGCAGCCGCTGAGCCTGCGCCAGCAAAGCCCCGCCGTGTTTGAGGTCATCCTCATCCAAGCCGCCGAAGAACATGATGACGGTCTCAGCGCGCAGACCACCATCACCATTCCCGTGCGGCGCGCCCGTTATCAATATCACCGCGTTGCACTCACCAACCCCGGCGATGAAGCCCTGCAAAACTTCACCTTCCAGCTCGCCGTGCCCGAAGGCACAACACTCGCCAGTGGCACCGTGAGCACCGCCTACAACGCCCGCCCCTCGTTCCTCTACGTCGAGCAAGACGGCGACGACGACAACATATATACCGACATCATCTGGACCATCGGCGAGCTTGCGCCCGAAGCCACGCTCGCGCTGTCCTTCCGTGTGCACACCGAAGGCTACGCCGTGCATGGTGACATCGCAGCCGCAAGCGATGCCATGCCGGTGCGTCCCGGCGACACGATAGAATACGCCATCGACTTCATGAACATCAGCCTGCCCACCGCCGAGCGTGCCGTGCTGCATCTGCGACCCGAAGGCGTTGAAGTCACCGAGATCGACTGGGAAATCACTGACTTGTTCACTGGCGGCAGCGTCACCATTCCCTTTGCAACCGCCAGCACCGAGCCGCCCGTGGCGCAACCTTTCGTCATCGCCGGGCTCATCGGGCTGATGCTCGCTTACCTGCTCATCATGCTGGTGAACATCGCCATTCGCAAGCAAGGCGGGCTGCCCCTCAAGCACGCGCCCAGCTGGGTGGCATTCATGCCCACGGAAGAAGTGTATGCCTATCTCGTGCGCACCGGCAACACCGTGAAGGATCTGCGAGAGGAGAAAGCCGCCGAAGCCGGTGAGCCCGTGCTCGCCCGCACCGAAACCGCCTGCCCGCGCTGCGGCTGCGACATGCTCAACCGCGACATTTGCGAATATTGCAAGCTGCACGCCGCCGCCCTGGCGAAGTATGAAAAGCAGCTTGCCACCACCGCTTTGCTGGCACAGCGCCGCGCCGGAGGAAATTGGAACAAGCTGGATGGTTGAATTTTCACGCGCTAATGCACTGGCTGGACATATTGCACAAACAAAAATGATTTTTTTGTAAAAAAGGCTTGCAATTTGCGTCCAGATGTAGTATAATAGTTGTATTACGCCCGCACAAATGCATATACATGACAGTTATTACACAATATGGGAGAGTTTGCACCAATGTCAAACCGACTTTACCAAGGCATATTGCCCAAATTGGCTGACACCGCAAAACGCTGCATCGGCACCGTGACCGAAGACGGCAACGTCTTCGCCTGCAGTGAAGCCGCCCGCATCGGCGAAACGCTCAAAGGTGACCTCTCTGAGCTGTTTCTCACCACCGAGCCGCTCATCATTGGCGACAACGCCGTTTGCCGCGTAGACAACCAAAGCGGCACGTTTTCGGCCTTGTTCGTGCAAGGTGATGATGACCATGCCCTGCAAAGCGCGGCCTTTTGTGCCGCGGCGCTCAGCTGTGTGGAGGAATTTGCCGGCGAGCGCTATGACCGCATGAACTTTGTGAAGAATGTTATCCTCGATAACATCCTGCCCGGCGACATCTATCTGCGCACGCGTGAGCTGCACTTGAACAACGAAGTGCCGCGCGCCGTGCTGCTCATTCGCGGCGTAGACAACAACACCGAAGGGGTATACTCCGCCACCCAAACGCTCTTCCCCGACAAAGCCAAGGATTTCGTCATCAACATCAGCGAAACCGACATCGCCTTGGTCAAAGAGCTGCGCCCCGGCATGGAAGGCCGCGACCTGGAGAAGCTTGCCCGCTCCATCGCCGACGCCGTCAGCCCGCAATACGAAACCCAGCCGCACATCGGCATCGGCACCACCGTGGGTTCGATTCAAGATCTCGCTGCTTCCTTCAAAGAAGCCCAAGTGAGCCTTGAGGTGGGCAAAGTGTTTGATACCGAAAAGAAAATCATCAGCTACGACTATCTGGGCATCGCCCGTTTGATTTACCAGCTGCCCAAGCGGCTGTGCGGCATGTTCCTGCAAGAAGTCTTCAAGCGCGGCACGATTGACAGCCTGGACGAAGAAACCCTGTTCACCATCCAAAAGTTCTTCGAGAACAACCTCAACGTGAGCGAAACGTCCCGCCGCCTGTTCGTGCACCGCAACACACTCGTGTATCGCCTGGAGAAAATCAAAAAGCTCACCGGTCTTGACCTGCGCGAGTTCGACGACGCCATTGTGTTCAAAGTGGCGCTGATGGTGAAGAAATACCTCGACGCAAGACCCATCCGTTATTAACTCATACTGGGCAAACCGAACACCGTTCGCCCCTATAAAGGAGATTGCCATGTTATTAGTCAGCACCAATTCCATCACCGGCCGCGAGTACGACGTGCTCGGCCTCGTCACCGGCGTGGGCGTGCCGCCGTTCAAGTTGCGTTTTAGCACCGAGCAAATCGGCAAAGTCATCGAAGAAGGCGTGGAACGCGCCAATAACAGCATGATCGCCAAAGCGCAAGCCATGGGCGCGGATGCCATCGTCCGTGTGCGCTACGACAAAGAAGCCAGCGAAACCGGCGTGCAAATCATGGTTTGGGGCACGGCCGTGCGGCTGCGTTAGCCACCTGCGGTGGGGCTTCGTCGCTTCGCTGTGTTCTCGGATTGTTTTCATCAAATCCGCGGGTAACAACGCCCGCTTCCCACAACCAAATAATCGATTTTTTCGGAAGACGCAGAGATGCGTCTTTCGCCCATTTTAGGGGTTCGGTAAATTTTGTCACCCATTTTTACTTTATCTTGCAAAAGTTGTATAAATTTACCGCGCTGGCGCATAGCAGTTTAACAGAGGAGTGCATCACCATGATCGAGTTCCGCGACGTCACAAAAGAATATCCCAACGGCACCAAAGCACTGCGAGGGGTCAATCTCACCATTTCCCCGCGCGAGTTCGTGTTTGTGGTTGGTTCGTCGGGCGCGGGCAAAAGCACGTTCCTCAAGCTGCTGCTGCACGAGGAAATCCCCACCGGCGGCACGGTGCGCGTGGGTCGCTTTGAGCTCAACAACCTCACCCGCAAGCAGATTCCGCACTACCGTCGCCAGCTGGGCATGGTCTTCCAAGATTTCCGGCTGATCGCCAACATGAACGTGTACGACAACATCGCCTTCGCCATGCGCGTGGTGGGGCGGCGCGAGCGTGCTATCCGTGAGCGCGTGGCCTATCTGCTGCAACTGGTTGGTTTGAGCCACAAGGCACACAGCAAACCCAGCGAGCTTTCCGGCGGCGAGCAACAGCGCGTAGCCATCGCCCGTGCACTGGCGAACAACCCCGACCTCATCATCGCCGACGAACCCACCGGCAACATCGACCCCCGCATGAGCCGCGAACTGCTGGATCTCTTCGTGCAGCTCAACGAGCAAGGCACCACCATCGTCATGGTCACCCACGCCCATGAGCTCGTGCGGCAATACAACAAACGCATCATCATCCTAGACAACGGCATCGTCACCGCAGACGGTGGTTTGCGCCAAGCGCCAACCCTCGTGCCGCCGCAGCCACTGCATCGGCATCCCACCGCGCCGCTACCTGCGCCGATTTACACGCAACGCCGCGTGGGTTGACGCGAAGAGATGCAATTTTTTTGAAAAAAGAGCCAAAAAACTTTAGCCGCTTCGCGAACCCCCACCGGCTGCTACGCAGCCACCTCCCCCAACCGCCTGCGCTGAATACGCGCTATATTTTCAACCTGAGAAACTCTCCCACTAATCATCAACCCGCCCGGTTGAATGCCTCCCCCTTGGGGGAGGTGGCTGCGTAGCAGCCGGTGGGGGTTCAGAGGAGTCCCCCATGGCAAAACACGGTCGCGGGTATCTCACCCGCATGGGCTTTCGCAATATATCCTCCAACCGCACCATGAGCATGGCCTCGGTGCTGGTGCTGGTGAGCTGCCTGATGCTCATCGGCTTGGTGTTCCTCACCGCCACGGACTTCAACCGTGCATTCCAGAACTTCAGCGCGCGCAACGTCATTCGCGTGTTCCTCGTGCCGGGCATGGAGGATAACCACCGCAACGATCTGCAAAACCGCATTGCCGCGCTTGACGGCGTGCGCGAGGTGCGCTATGTCTCACAGGCCGAGGCGCTCGAGCACATGCGCGCGACCTATGCCGACGATTTTCGCCTGCTGGACGGCGCACGCGAAGACTTCCTGCCGCCGAGCTTTGAGGTCAGCCCCACCAGCCAGCAGTTGGACTACTTCACCGCCACCGTGAACCAGCTCGAAGGCTTCGACCCGGCCATCACCTCCGTGGGGCACATGCAGGGCGTGGCGCAGCAGCTGGCGACCATCGAGCGCGCGTTCCTCGTGGTTGGCGGCGCACTGATTCTCGTGCTGTTGCTGGTGTCCATCTTCATCATCTCAAGCACCGTGCAGACCACCATGTTCACCCGCCAGCAAGAAATCAAGGTGATGAAAAGCGTGGGCGCAGCACCTGCGTTCATTCGCTGGCCTTTCCTCGTGGAGGGCATCATCATTGGGCTCATTGGCTCTGCTGTTTCGCTGGTGATTGTCTGCCTGGTGTATTTCTTCGGCGTGGCTCGCCTGCTGGAATCCCTGCTGGGCGTGTTGTTGCCAGCGTTTAGCCCGCTTTCACTGCGCGAGCAACTGCCCCTGCTGCTCATTGTGTTCTTTGGGCTGGGTCTGCTCACCGGCGGCGGCGGCTCCATGCTATCCATCACGCGCTACCTCAAGGAGAATGTCTATGAAACTGAAACTGAAGCGTAGCCTTGCGCTCATCCTAGCGGTGGTCCTGCTGTTTGCAGCCGCCGTGCTTCCCTCTGCCCGCACCGAGGCCGACATCCGCCGTGACATGCAGCAGATTCAGCAGCGCATCGACGAACAGCGCGCCGAGGTCGCAACCCTGCGCGCCCAGCAAGCCAGCCAACGGGCTCTGCTGCCCGCCTTGGATGCCGAAGTGGATGCCGTGCAGGCAAAAATCGACCTCATCCAAGTGGAGGTCAACGCCCTCACCCGGCAGATTGAAGACCTCAACGCCCGCATCCGCGAACTCAACGAAGGCATCGAAGAAAGCCAAGCACAAATTGCAACCCTATACGCCGAAACCAAAGAGCGCACCGAGCAAATCCACACCATGCAAGAGCTGCTGATGGAACGCCTGCGCCAGCAATACATCAACGGACCGGTCAGCAACCTGCAGCTGCTGCTGGCCAGCGAAGACCTTTCCGGCATACTCACCGTCACCGAGTTCATCACCCGCCAAGCCGATGCCGATGCCCAGCTGCGCGAAGAACTGGAAGTGGAAATGGCGCACATGGCACGCCTGCAAGAGCAACTGCGTGAGGAGCAAGCTCACCTGGAAGAACAACGTGAGCAGCTGCAAACCGACACCTTTGCCGTCACCCAAGCGCTGCTGCGCCAACGCGAAGAACAAGCCGTGCTGGACGAAGAAGTTCGGCGCATTGACGAAATTCGCCAAGAGATCCAAGGCATCATCACCAGCATCGGGCAAGATGCCAGAGCCATCGAAACCAGCATCAGCCGCGGCATGCGTGAATACGAAGCCGCCCAGCGCGAAATCAACCAAATCATCAACCAGCGCATCCAAGCCGGTGAGATTGGCAACGTGCAAAACGCCGGGCAAATGGTCTGGCCCTTCCCGCACCATGGCGCGCGCATCACCAGCCGCTTTGGCGCAAGCGAGCCCTTCCGTGGCGGTCGCGTTCACCGCGGCGTGGACGTTTCCATCGCCAACAACTGGCTGCCCAACTGGTCAATTTATGCCGCGCTGTGCGGCGTGGTCGCGAGCTTTGGCTACAACGCCAGCATGGGCAACTTTGTGGTCATCTACCACGGGCACTTCGCGCCCGCAGGCGGTCGCATCCAAACGGTCTACATGCATCTGCGGACCTTCGCCCCCGGACTGCGCCGCGACATGCCCATTCGCGCCGGGCAGCACATCGGCATGATGGGCAACACCGGCAACTCCACCGGTCCGCACCTGCACTTTCAGGTTGACCGCTTCAACGCCGACGGCTCACGCACCGCGCTCGACCCCATGCGCTTTGTCTCCGGCGCGCCGTATTTGATTAACCGATAGAGCGGTTGACATTTCGTGGCTTTTGTGCTATAATACCCCTAATCAACTGAAAGGGCTGATGTTATGGATTATATTTGGGGGCTGCTGACCCAAATGGGGATCTTCGGCGTTCTCTTTTCCGCAACGCTTGGGCTCATCGGCTTCGGCTATCACACGATGAACAATACCTTTGCCGCCATCCTCTTTTGGGGCGCTGCCGTTGTGATGCTCCTGCTTACACTGTTCGGTTTGTTGTTTGCTTAACGCAGAAAGGAGGCCTTTTATGGCTTGGGTTATCCTCGGTTCGTTCTTGTCCGCCATTGCGGCATTCCTCGGCGGCGTCACTTGGGCGTTCAATGAGATAGGTGGTTATGGCGCTGTTGCTGCCATTGCTATCTTTGTTCTTCCGCTCTCTGGTTTCTTTGTTCTTTTGGGCGGTGGCAACCTATTGGCAAGCATCGTGAGATTTTTCTTCGGCTAAATTAACCTCTTGACATTGTTTGGCATACATATTATAATAGGACGAAGGAAAGGTTAGAAAAGGTGATGAAATGATTAATGTTTTTGATGTCGCAGCGTATATCCTTAGTAAAATTGGTGAAACAACAACGATGAAATTGCAAAAACTCGTCTACTATTGCCAAGCTTGGTCTCTGGCATGGGATGACGTTCCTTTGTTTGAAGAAGAATGCCAAGCCTGGGCTGCTGGACCTGTTTTTCCTACTTTATACAACAAGCATCGTGGTCAATTTAAAATAGGCGGTCCAAACTCCACCACATTGCCCGTCAGCGGCACCTCTTTTCAAACCTCGCAACTTGCAACGATGGATACTGTTCTTGAATACTACGGCGACAAAGAGCCTCATTGGCTCAGTGAGTTGACGCACAAGGAGGCTCCTTGGCGTAAAGCGCGCGAGGGTGTCGCATTAGGTGAGCAATCTCAAAACATCATCTCAAAAGAAAGTATGCGAGACTATTATATTAGCCTGTGAGGGACTAATGAAACAAAAAAGAGTAACGCACAGTGAAAAAACCACTAAAGAAAAAGATGTCAAACAACTCGAAGTCGTAGGCTACTTCGATAAATATCCGTCGTGGCGGTTCTCCATGGCGGATTTTGACAGCGCATGGTCTCCCAAAGCTATTCTGGAAGATAGCAGAATGTTGCGGCATTTAATCGACCGCGAAAGACAAACTTGGGCTGAAATTTTTCAAGCGAAAAAACAAAATCATTTCATTCGCTTTGCTGAAAGCCCAAGCAAAGCAGCACGAGATCGCGCAAACGAAATTCACTTGACTGAAAGAGTTGGCGATGAACTTTTTTCGCTTCGCTTAGAGGGCGATTTGCGATTATTAGGCAGTATTCATGACGGTGTGTTCTTTGTGATTTGGTATGACCCAACACATGACGTTTGGCCATCCCCTAAAAAACATACATAATCCGCAGACGACCCCGCTGGGGTCGTTTCTTTACACCCCGCAACCCCCAGTTGCACAATTGCCACCCAAAATCGCTGGCGATTCCCTGCATAAATCGTTATAATAAGTACATACCGCGACGCGTGCGCCATAGTATGTAACAATGCGAACCGATCGCGCGAACTGCTCACCGCAGGTGCGTTATACTATGCATATACTAAACCAAACGCAAAGGAGACACAATTCATGTTCAAACTCAACGCAAACCAGCTCAAGATCATCGCCGTTGTCGGCATGATCACCAGCCACATGGTCATCGCCTGGTGGGAGATCATTCCCCAATGGCTCGCCTTCCCCATGTATCTCGCTGGCGGGCTCACCTTCCCCATCATGGCATACTTCATCGCCGAGGGCTACAAACACACCGCAAACCTCAAGCGCTATATCCTGCGGGTGCTCGCCTTTGGTGCGCTTGCGCTGCCCTTTCACATCCTCACCATCGGCCTGCCCATGGGCGGCGGCAACCCGGTGATGTACCCCTTCCTCAACATCATGTTCAACATCGTGGCCAGCCTGCTGGTGCTCACGTTGTACGACAAGCTGAAGTCCCGCCTGCTGTTTTGGCTTTTGTTTGTGATTGTCATCGCGCCGCTGTCTCTGGTGCTGCTGGAGTGGTATTTCGTGGGCATTGCCATGGTGCTCATGGCGCACATCATCAAGAACGAAACCGCCCGCCGCGTGGTGCCGCCGGTGTTTGCCGCAGCGGTCTTCACAGTCATTGGCTTTTTCACCCACGCCATGGCTACGCCGGAGTTGGCCGCACAATTCGCAGAATACGGCGCTTCGCTCCCCCTGCTGATGAACTACCGTTTCTCGCCCGTGCAGATGACCTTCCAAGTTGGCATCGTGCTCGCCGCCTTCTTGCTCACGCGCTACAGCGGCGAACGCGGCAAGCGCAGCAAAACCATGAAGTGGCTGTTCTACGTGGTTTACCCCGCGCACTTCGTTGTGCTGTGGCTGGGCATGCTGATTATCCGCGCCGTTGTATAGAAAGGAACCTCACATATGTTAAAGCTTCTCGCCATTGTTGCCAGCGCCATCTTGCTTGTTGGCCTTGTCGGTTGCGCCGCGCCGCTAGGTCGCGAGGTCATCCACGGCACTGGCCCCGTCGTTTCACGCCCCTTCGAGGTCGATGCGTTCACACAGCTGCAGGTTAGCTCTGCCTTCACCGTGATTTTCCGCCAGTCAGATGAGGTATCCGTCATCTTGGCCATGCAAGAGAACCTATTTGACTTCCACGAAGCCACGGTGCGCGGCGGCACGCTGCATCTCGCCGCCACTGGCAGCAACCGGACAATTACCCACGACACCATGCCGCGCGCCTATGTCTACGCCCCATATCTGTCGGCCATTGATGTCATCGGCACGCTGCACACCGAAGCGTGGGACACCATTCGCGCACCTAGCTTTTCCATCACCTCAAACGGCGCGCTCAACATGACCATTCCTCTCGAGGTTGAGCGGCTTGACCTGCGCCTCAACGGCGCATCCGCCTTGACCCTTGATGGCACTGCGTCCTATGCGGAAATCACCATCAACGGCAGCGCGGACGTGTTCGCCACCAACCTGCAAGCGACAAACGCTATCGTCACGCTCAACGGCACCGGCACCGTGGAAATCGCGGCTTCGGACTATCTTGACGCCACCCTCGAAGGTGTCGGGCATATCCGCTATCTCGGCAACCCGGCGGTCACGCAATATATCGGCCGAACGGCTCGCGGTTCAATTAGCGCCATCAGCGCCAACTAACATTTGAAAGGAACCCCCCATGTTTAAATTCAACGCACACCAACTCAAATGGATCGCCATGATCGGCATGTTCCTGCACCACGCGCTCTATCCATGGCAGGACGTTTTGCCCCTGGGGCTGCTCATCCCCATGTACGCCGCCGGTGGGCTGGCGTTCCCCATCTTGGGCTACTTCGTCGTGGAGGGCTATCGCCACACCTCCAACCTCAAGCGATACATCCTGCGGCTGGGCATCTTCGGCGCAATCGCCATCCCATTCTATATGCTGTCGCTGGGTTTGTTCCGCTTCAACATCATGTTCAGCATCATCGTCAGCCTGCTCCTGCTGCTCATCTACGATAAACTCAAGCACAAAGCGGGGCTCAAGGTGGTCTTTTGGCTGATTTTCGTGGTGGTGTCCATCCCCATGTTGATGATGTTCGACTGGCTGTTTTTCGCCCCGTTGGTGGTGCTGCTATACCACATCATCAAGAGCGAAACCGCGCGGCGCATTGTGCCCGGCGTGGTGGCGGGTGTGTTATGGCTTGGGCTTTCCGCCTTTGCCATGTGGGGTTTGTCCATGGTGAACCCATATCTCTACACCGGCAACCCCATGATGTCCGCCGAGTTCGCCGTGCAACAGCGCGACATGATTTATGGCATGATGGGCAACACCAACGTGGTGATTGCATCGTTGTTCTTCCCGGTGTTCTGTGTGATCGCCGCGCTGCTCATCAAAAACTTCAACGGTGAACGCGGCAAGCGAGCCAAGTGGCTGTTCTACTCGTTCTACCCCATCCATCTTGCCGTGATTGCCGTCGTCGCACTCATCACCGGCTTTGCCAGCTTCAGTGTGTTTGGGCTCGGAGCATAAACACCCAAAAAACAACACCCCGCCACAACTGTGATGGGGTGTTTTAATTTTCGCTAGCTTTTGTATATCTCTCCGCGATAATCAATGTCGTATACCGTAATTTCATTCTCTTTGCAATCAAACAACACGCGCACATCTGCAACACGCGCACATCTGCAACACGCGCACATCTGCAACACGCAAACGGAACAAGTTATCTTCCCCCTGCATTTTTGCCACTTGACCTTTCGGCAAATGATATATCGCTAACAACACGCGTCGTGCCACTTGGTCTTGCTGCTTATTCAAAAATTTTTCGGCTGGTTTCATGAGGATAATTTTTTTCATTCCAGCACAACCCCCAGCCGCGCAGCAACATCCTCAATCGGCGTGCCGCTTCCTTTGTCTGGATTCGCTAAATAACGTGCATACATCTCTGCACAAAATTCCTCATCTGCAGATTCAATGGCTTGCAGATAATTTTTTAGCCAAAAATAAGCTACGGCTGCAAACTGATCGGGTATGTCTACCGTGAGCTGCGCAATCCTCTCTTGGTAACTCATGCGTTCACCCCCTATTCACTCTTCAGCCGCACCGGCAACACCATGTAGAGGAACGCCTCGCCCTCGGTGGGCAGCATCACCACCGGCTGCACCGGTCCGTTGAAGTTCACGCGCACTTGGTCGGTGTCACATGCCTTGAGCGCATCAAGCAAGAAGCGGTTGTTGAAGCCCACCTCAAACGCCTCGCCGGTGACAGTCGCCGCCACGCTGTCGCGCGCAGTACCCACACCCGTGGCGCAACTGAACTCCAACCGCCCTTGCGCAGGTTGAATCTCGCAGCGAATCGGGCTGCGGATTTTTTCGGTGATAATCAACGAAATACGCTCCACCACGCCGATGAGTTCGCGCACGTCTGTCGTGGTTTCGGTTTTCGCGCTGGTCGGCACTGCCGCTTGATACTGCATGAACTCACCGTCCAGCAAACGCGACACCATGTGGATATCACCCACATCAAACACGATATGCCGCCGCCCAACCGCAACAGACACCTCTTCCATGTCGTCGCCGTTGAGTTTCATCAGCTCATGCAATGCCTTCGGTGGCACTACAAAGTTCAATTCATCGCCTTGGTAATCAATCGCTTCTTTGCGAATCGCCAACCGGAAGCCATCGATCGCAACCAAGCGCAGCTCACCCGGCACCAGCTCAAACTTCACACCGGCGTGGATGGGTTTTGCATCTTGGTTGATAGACACCGCGAAAATCGTCTGCTTAATCATGTCGCGCAGCGTGCCCAGCGGCAACGGCAGCGGCACGCCGCCCGTGATCGACGGCAGCTCCGGGTATTCTTCCGTGCCCATGCCATTGATGCGATAGCGGCTTTCGCCCGCCGTGATGCTGGCCAGATAGCGGCTGTCGCATTCCAGTTGCAGCGTTTCGGTGGGCAGTTTGCGCAGAATCTCGCAAAACACCTTGGCGTTGAGCACAATTGAGCCTTCTTCGGCCACGTTTGCTTCCATGCGTGTTTGCATGCCCACTTCCAGGTCATAGCCGGTCAATTCCAGCTCACCGTTTGCCGCGCGGATATAGATGCCCTCCAACGCGGGAATGGTGGTTTTACCTGAGATGGCGCGTTGCACGCATTGGCATGCTTCCGACAGTGCTGCTACCGAGCAAGTGAATTTCATGTGATGTACCCCCTGTGATTTCATTATATTACTTAAAAATATTATAGTAGTCTTAGTATATGCGGTTAACTCGGCGCAAAACCCCCACAACGCCGGGATAATCAAGCGCTCGCGCAAACTCAGCCCATGTTGACAATCTCCACTTTTCCATCAGCATCCTCCACATCCGGTGCATAACACCCTGTAAAGTGACTAACTTTTCCGTGAATAACCATAAAAACTCACAGCTCCCGCCGACCTTCAAGTGCCCGCGCAAGCGTCACCTCATCGGCATACTCCAAGTCTGCGCCCACCGGCACGCCATAGGCCAAGCGGCTCACCTGCACACCCAGCGGCTTGAGCAACCGGGACAGATACATCGCCGTCGCCTCGCCCTCCACCGTGGGATTCTGCGCCATGATGACTTCCTTCACCAAGCCGGACTCAAACCGCGCAAGCAGCTCCTTCACGCACAGCGCCTCCGGTCCCACGCCATGCAGCGGCGAAATCACCCCGTGCAACACATGATACAATCCCTTGAACTCGCGTGTGCGCTCAATGGCCATCACGTCGCGCGGGTCTTCCACCACGCAGATGATGCTGCCGTCGCGGTTGGCGGCGCGGCACACGGCGCACAGCTCTTGGTCGGTGAGGTCGCAGCACAGCGCGCAGCGGCGCACGATGTCCCGCGCGTGCAGGATGGCGTCAGCGAACTCTTCGGCCTGCGCTTGCGGCATGTTGAGGGTATGATAAGCCAGCCGCTGTGCGGTTTTGCGGCCAATGCCGGGCAGGCGGCCGAACTGCTCGGTGAGCTTTGCCAGGGGTGCGATTTGTTGTTCCATGGCTCTCCTATGTTGATGAAATAAATGCCGAATATCAATACAAAAATCTAAAACAGCCAATAAATTAAAGATAAAGACCCAGAGCCAATGCGTTAATTACACCGGCTAACAATCCGGAAGGGAGTGCAACAATCAGCGAAATTGGCAGGCTAATCAAAAAAATCGGAATACCCAAGATCGGAATTTGCAACGTTAAGAATGAAAGGCCAACGGGAAGAAATGCTCCCCCTAGAAAACCCGTTCGGAAATAGTGCCATCGCGAAAGCTGATAGAACTCCACGCCAACGGGTGAACTGGTGATATAATGACTGGGGTGTGCTCGATTGTATGCCACAACATAGATTTCCAAAACCAAACTTCTGCCCGGCGCAGGTTTCATGTGATTGGGAAGAACGAGCGATAATCCGTTGTTCGTGTGTTGTCCGTCAACATACCAACGAAAGCCAACTTCATGGCCATCAAAGGTGGTTTGCGGGCTGACTCTGGGGAAACCAAGACGATTACGTCTTGCTCGAATTGGGGCACCCCAAGAAAGCTGTATTTGCGGGTAGTGCGGTTGACGAAAACAAGAATAATTTCCACAAATTGAGCAGGGAGGTTCAACACACATTCTGTCGCACCATTCTGCGCCGCAAAATGGACAATGCATGTGGCATTCATCCAAGTATTCACAATACCAGCAATATGGCGCATCACAGCAGCAATAATCATCATCCACCGCCAACACGGGCATAGCCAGCCCCAGCAGCAACGCCACACACAGCAGCACCGAAAGCAACTTTTTCATCGTGACCTCCTATAAGTGAAAAATAAAGATAACGATAGCAATCAAGATAGGAATACTGATGGCGATGATGCCACCAATCAACATGCCAATCAAAAATGGATTCATGTGAAATGCTCCTTTAAAAAAACGTGAGTATTATCAGCGTGGCGACGGCAAGCATAGCGACGATTGTGCCTAAGTAAAGCCGCGTAAGCCCCACTGGCATGGCACGAGAATCGTCATAATAAATCTCAACGCCATTTTCTGTACCCAGCAACGAAGCCAAGAGAATTTCTTGCTCTCGTTGCTGCAGATGGTCGTCTGTCCATGTGATGGTGACCTTGAGCACACTGTGCATCTTTGTTATTTCAGCCGTTGCATGTCTGCCGCCGTGTTTGCATTTAGCATAACGCAGCAACTGCATGATGCTCCAAATCACTAAGAAAATGCATGCAGCGATGCTAAAAATCGCGGTCGAAGGTCCGGCCATCATTACATCATCCCCGGCAGCCCCATGCCACCGAGCATGCCCGCCATGCCGCCCTGCGCCTGTTGCATCGCACCGTCCATCGCCGCACCGGCTTTGCTCAGCGCTTCATTCACGGCAGCCAGCACCAGATCCTCCAGCATGTCGGCTTCTTCGGGGTCAATCACTTCCGGTGCAATTTTGATGCCCAGCAGCTGTTGTTTGCCGTTGCATTCGGCGGTCACAGTGCCGCCGCCCACGCTTGCGCTAAAGGTGGATTCCTCCACCTGCTGTTGTGCCGCAGCCATGTCGTCTTGCATCTGTTGCAGTTGTTTCATCATGGCCGCTTGGCCACCGCCTTGGTACTCTTTGGGAAGTCTTGCTTTCATGGTTATGTCTCCTTGTATGATGTATTACATAGTTTACACTGCTTACGGATGCGCGCAATCTTCCCGCCGCAGCGTGTGCAGCGCCCATCAGCCTGCCAAGCGAGCCGCTTCGCACCCTCTTCGCTGTGCGGAAAATGCGCAAAAAAGTAGTTCCAGCCGTTGTCATCGAGGGTCACGTGCGTCAGCAGCGGGCAATCGGCGAAGGCATCGGCTTCGATTTCCATCACGCTGTCGGGGATAACCACATGCCGCAGGCGTTCGTTGCCCGCAAACGCCGCCGGACCAATCCGCTCGGTTTCATTGGGAATCACCACCACCGCCGCGTCGCCGTCGTAGCGCAGCAGCACGCCGTCGGTCAGCAGGAACTCGGGCTTGCAGTCATGCGCAGGCGCGGTGGAGTTATCCACATAGGGTGTGTTGCAAAACGCGCACAACGCCGCGGGGTTCACCACCTCCAGTGGCGCTTGGCAGTTTGTGCAGTTGGCAGGGGTTAGTTTCATGGCAGTTACCTGATTCGTTGAGGTTAGCATCGCTGGCATGGCGGGCATGGGTTGGAAATGTTGCGGATGCCCATCACCAGCCCCACGGGGATTGCGCCAAGCAAGCCAATCGGAATAGAAAGAAATAAAGCGAGAAGTGCCAGCGAGCCGCCAAGGAAATCGGGCAACCGAAGGATGCTGAGGAAAAAATAGCCACTATAAACAAAAGTAACAATGGGCGTATAGCCAATGGTACGCAACGTGCCGCTGGTAAAGCCGTTCCAAAACCGTGTCCAAGCCGACCCCAGATCATGCACTTCGCCGCAAAACACACAAGCTGGCGCACTTTGCACCCCCGCGATGGGTTCATTCGTTGCCAGCACAGGCACAGCCAACCCAACCAGCAACGCCGCGCATAATAACACCGAAAGCAACTTCTTCATGGCAACCTCCTAACATGTAGTGGGGGCTTACACGGCCTTTGGCCGTCTCACGCGTAGGGGCGAGCTTTGCTCGTCCGCAGGCTTTTTATCCAAGGCGATTTTAGACTTTATATTGATTTTAGGCGCGGGTGGCGCGCCCGCCACCCCTACCGAATCACAGCTTCTCCGCCCGTTCCGCCAGCATCGCAAGCGGATCTTTCGGCGGCGGCGCGTCACCCTTGAAGATGCCGAGCTTCACCTTGCGGTCGGTCACATCATAAATCGCCTGCTTGAGGCTGCCCGCTTGGTTGGGCTGGCGAATGAACGCCTCAAACGCGGGGTTTGTGCTTTTGATGAGCACATGCTCACCGCGCGTCACCGCACCAGAGCCCTCCAAAATGCCCGCCAGCCCGGGATTCGTCTGCCCCAGCTTCGCCAGCACCATGCCCCACTCGGCGAACAATCGGTCACCGGCGGGTATTTCGGGCTGGTCTGTTGCTGCATCGCTGTCGGTTGTGGCTAAAGCCTTGGCTCCTTCCTCTGGAAGGAGCTGGCCGCCCTCGGGGCGGACTGAGGAAGGTGAGCTTGCTGGCGGCACGGGGGGTGGGTGCGCAAGCGCAGGTGCTAAGGCTGCGCTGTCGGCTGGTGCCTCCCCCTTGGTGACCACCCCACAAAACAGGTTTTGCGGGGACCCCGGGGAGGTGGCGCGGCTTGCCGCGACGGTGGGGGTTGCATCCTGCCCCATCGTGCACAACCGAATCAGCCCCAGCTCCATCTCCATGCGGCGGTCGGTGCTGCGGCGCAGGTTTTGCTGCGTCTGTTCGAGGACTTCCATGTATTTGAGCAACTGCGGCACGGTGCACAGCTTCGCCTGCGCTTGATATAGCGCTAGGTCTTCCTCCGTGCACAGCAGGAACTCGCGCGGCGTTTTCACGCTACGCAGCACCAGCAGATTACGCATGTGCACCAGCATTTCTTCGCACAGCCGCTCCATCTCGCATGCATCGTGGTAAAGCTGATGAATCAACTGCAAGCACGCGCCAATGTCAGAAGAAAGCAGCGCATCGCAAAGTTCAAATAAGTAGCGTCTGTCCGCCATGCCAATGGCCTTCGCCACGCTCGCCGCGGTGATGCTCTCGCCCTCGGTGCGGCAACGGTCCAGCAGCGACAACGCATCGCGCATCGCGCCGTCCGCCACGCGCGCAAGCAGCATCGCCGCGCCTTCTTCCAGCGCAAGACCTTCGCCCGCCGCCACATGCAGCAGCCGCTGGGCGATGTCCTCGGCAGAAATCCGATGAAAATCAAAGCGTTGGCAGCGCGACAGCACCGTCGCGGGCAGCTTGTGCACTTCCGTGGTCGCCAGAATGAAGATCACATAGCTCGGCGGCTCTTCAAGTGTCTTCAGCAGCGCGTTGAACGCCCCGGCAGACAGCATGTGCACCTCGTCGATGATATACACGCGATATTTTCCGTGCGCGGGCGTGAAGTTCGTTTCGTCGCGCAGGTCACGGATGTTATCCACGCCGTTGTTGCTCGCGGCGTCAATCTCAATCACATCCAAGATGCTGTTGTTGTCAATGCCCACGCACAACTCGCAAGCATTGCAAGGCTCTCCTTCAACCAGCGCAGTGCAGTTCACTGCTTTAGCCAAAATCCGCGCACACGAGGTTTTGCCCGTGCCGCGTGGGCCGGTGAACAGATAGGCATGCGCCAGCCGCCCCGCCTGCAGAGCGCGGCGCAGCGTGGTGGTCACGTGGTCTTGTCCAACCACATCGCCGAATGTCGGCGACCGCCATTTGCGGTATAATACCTGATACATCGTAAGTTGCCTTTCCCGCATAGAATTACCTACACTAATTATACAACAAACCGTGCGGGAAGTCAATAAAAGTTTTAGTTGTAATTTCGCGTAATATAGTGTATAATAGAACTAGCCAAGCTTTCACACAAGGAGGTGCGCCATGAACGAATATGAAATCAACTTCAGCTGGGACGACGATGCCGGCGTTTGGGTTGCCATTTGTGATGCCATTCCGCTTGCGCTGGAGCATAACTCTTTCGACGCACTCATCGAAAAAGTCAAGGTGGTTGTGCCTGAAATTCTGGCGTTGAACGAAAAACCAACGTATTCTCGCCTGTTCATTCAATCAGAAAGACAAATCGCCCATGGCTGACCACTTGCGGCGGAGCTTGGTCGCTTCGCTGTGCTTTTGAAAGGTAGATGTTTGTATGGCTGAATACGAAAAGAAAGTGCGCGAAACACTGAAGAAAAAAGGCTGTAATTTTCAGCGGCGCGGCAAGGGCGACCACGACATTTGGTTCAGCCCGCACACCGGCAAGCATTTTCCGGTGGACAGCAAAATCAAGTCACGTCATGTCGCAAACGCCATCATGAAGCAAGCAGGAATTCCCCACAAATTCTAACGTGAAACAACAAACACCCCCGCAAACGCGAGGGTGTTTTTCTTGCAATGCGCCCTACCCCGCCGCCAACATCAACGTTGCTGTGAATGCAAACGTGCCCGTGATGTTGCTGAGGTTGTTGTGCGGCGTCATGTAGATGCCCGTGTTGTCGAAGTAAAGCGGCTGGGCAAGGTCGTTGTTGCTTTGCAGCCAAACGGTGAACACCGTTGGTGGGCCTTGATACCACGTCAGCGGCGCATAGGCATCGGCGCGCCCGGTCTTGATTAAGTAGTAAGTCGTGCCGCCGCTGAACGAGCGTGTGCTGCTAAACGAGCCTGTGCCCCAAATGTTGTAGCTGTTGCCCGTGCGGATAATCCCCACGCCCACGCCGGTGAAGGCCGGGTCAACGCTGTTGATATAAACCGGCGGCGACTGCGTGATGAGGTTGAAGATATCCCCCAGCTCAATGTTCACGTTCGCCAGTTTGCTCATCAACAGCTCATAAGACGCAGCGTTGGCCATCGAGTACACTCTCTCCTTTGCAACCTATTCCGCAAGCACCAGCATGAATTGCCATGAGAACTGCGTGCCCACCGCGATGTAAGGCGCGGTCACCAGCGCCATGCCGTCTGCGGCGGTGATTTGCACGGGCATATACTTGAAGTCGTTGGTCGTTGGGTTGTAGCCCAGGGCAAATTGGTCAACCTGCCCAACAAAGCGCTCCAGCAGCGTGAAATCTTGCGGAGACAAAATCACAAACGATTCGCCCGCAGTGCCCGTTGCGTTTTGCGTTGCGCTTCCCCAAAACGAAACCAAGCTCGCCTTGTCGGACAATTGCACCTCAAACGCATGTGCTTCGCCCGAAAACGTTGCGTTGTTAAACGTGTAGTCATACACATTGGTCGGGAAGTCTGGCATTTGGTCATGGGTCAGTTGGCTATTTGCGTCAAGCAGGGCAATTCCATTGGATGCGCCGAGCATGCTCATCAGCAGCTCGTAGGAAACAGCGTTAGCCATGTGGACTCCTTCTTTCTCTTGCAAAAATCTGCGGGCGACATCGTGGCCGCCCGCTATGCACACATCAACCTTAAACTGGGATATTATCGGCGTCGGGGCTGGGGGTGGGATTGGGCGTCGTGTCCGGCACTACCAAATAAGGCACTGCGGCTTTTGCGGCATCGCTAAGCTGTAGATAATCGCTCTCCTCAATCTCTTGCGGCACCCATTGCCCAAGCTCGCTGTTCCAGTAGTAGTAGCCGCTATCACCCGACACATAGGCGTAGTCGCCCAGCGTCGCGGTGGGATAGGCAGTGGACAACGTGGACGAATTGATGAACACGCCCAAGAAATTGCTGCTGCTGCCACCCGCAGGTCCTTGAGGTCCGGTTGGCCCTGCAGGTCCGGGATCGCCCGGCTGACCCTGCGGTCCTTGTTGACCCGGTTGCCCCTGCGGACCTTCTGGTCCCTGTGGTCCTTGCGCGCCTTCGGCACCCTGCTGTCCGGCAGGGCCAGTCGCGCCGTCAGCACCATCCGCGCCGGTAGGGCCTTGCGGACCGGTTGCACCATCAGCACCATCCGCGCCGGTAGGACCTTGCGGGCCAGTTGCACCGCCCGCACCATCTGCCCCAGTTGGACCTTGTGGTCCAGTTGCACCGTCCGCGCCATCTGCCCCGGTTGGACCTTGCGGACCGGTTGCACCGTCAGCACCATCCGCGCCGGTAGGACCTTGCGGACCAGTTGCACCATCTGCGCCGGTAGGACCTTGCGGACCAGTTGCGCCATCCGCGCCGGTAGGACCTTGCGGACCAGTTGCGCCATCAGCACCGTCTGCACCGTCCGCGCCGGTAGGACCTTGCGGACCGGTTGCGCCATCAGCACCATCCGTGCCATCTGCACCGGTAGGACCTTGCGGACCGGTTGCGCCGTCAGCGCCATCCGCGCCGGTAGAACCTTGCGGACCGGTTGCGCCGTCAGCGCCATCTGCGCCGGTAGGACCTTGCGGACCAGTTGCACCGTCAGCACCATCCGCGCCGGTAGGACCTTGCGGTCCAGTTGCACCGTCAGCGCCATCTGCGCCGGTAGGACCTTGCGGTCCAGTTGCACCGTCCGTGCCATCTGCACCGGTAGGACCTTGCGGTCCAGTTGCGCCGTCAGCGCCATCTGCGCCGGTAGGACCTTGCGGTCCAGTTGCACCGTCAGCGCCATCCGCCCCGGTAGAACCTTGCGGACCGGTTGCGCCGTCAGCGCCATCTGCGCCGGTAGGACCTTGCGGACCAGTTGCACCGTCAGCACCATCCGCGCCGGTTGGACCCGGATCTCCGCCGCCTGGTCCGGTCGGTCCGGTTGGACCTTGTGGTCCTGTCTCGCCGGTAGATGGTCCGGTTGGTCCTATGTCGCCTGGTTCTCCGGTAGCTCCGGTTGCGCCATCTGCCCCAGTTGCGCCGGTCGCGCCATCTGCCCCAGTTGCGCCGGTCGCCCCAGTTGCGCCGGTCGCGCCAGCCGGGCAGCACGTGGGACAGTGCCCGCGGCAGCCATGGCATCCGCAGCCGCGCGGATGGTGGCTCGCAGGCTGTTCAAATCTTTCCATGCCGCGAAAATCGCGCGCTGCATTGTTGAGCATGCGTTCGATTTTCTCGTCAAGATGGGCTTTGCGCGTGTCGTGATCACTCATGTTGCATCCCCCTCGCTTTCTGGATTACTATATGCTTCGGGCAAGCGCGAATATGATACATGGGCGCAAAAAAACAGCCCGACCGGGTTGGTCAAGCTGTTTTTGTTGTAGGCAACGGCTAGCAAAAAATGCAAGTCAGCACCATGCGGGGGATGAAAAACGTCGCCGCAATGGTCGTGATGCCTGCGATAACGCCCAAAATGGTGGTCAAAGTTGAATTCATACTACTTCTCCTTCTGGTTTTAGTGGGTGGTTCGGGTTAGCGGGTCACAAAAAACGCAATCACAACGGTTGCCGCCATCGCAAGCCAAGAGCCCAGCGTGCTCCAGCCCCAGCTGCGCAGGAAGCTCTGCAGCGGCGTGCGTTCGTCGTCGTCGGTTGGGCAAACGCACTCACCGGCTTCGGTGCAAATGCATGCGTCAATGCACTCCACATCGGCGGGGCATTCGCAGGCGTAGCCACTGCTGGCAGCAGCCACTAGCCCAAAGCTAAACACCAACATCAGTGAAAGCGCAATGGCTAAGATTTTCTTCGTCATAAACTTCTCCTTCGGCTGATTTACGACGCTAAAGCATCGTAGACACAGTTTATCACACTTTGCCCGCCCTGTCAACCGAGAAATCTTGCCAAACAACAACAGCCCAACCCCGCAAAGAGGTTGAGCTGAATTTTGCTATTTCTTGGATAAAGCACAGCGAAGCGACGGAGCTCCGCCGCAGGCGGGGTGGTTAGCAGAACACGCAGGTCAGCACGCCACGGGTGATGAAGAAGATCGCCACAATGCTCAAAATGCCAGCAACCACGCCCAGAATAATCTTCCACACGTTGCTGCGATTGTTTTCCACGGGCGGGCACACACACTCGCCGGGTTCAGCGCAATCGCATTCTTCCACGCACACGGAATCAACGGGGCATTCACACACATAGCCGCCATCTTCGGCCGAAGCCACCAAACCAAAGCCAAACACAAACACCAGCGCAAGGGCAACTGCCAAAATTTTCTTAGCCATCAATATTTCTCCTCAAAATTCAATAAAATCTGCAATGTGAACATTACACCAACAGTATACCACATTTTACATCTCTTGTCAACAAAAATTTGCACAAAAAAACCGCGCGCCCGAAGGCACGCAGTTTTCGTTGTTTCTGGGTTTAGCAGAACATGCAAGTCAGAACCATGCGGGGGATGAAGAACATCGCCGCAACAGTTGTGATGCCGGCCACTACGCCCAACAGAGTTTTCAATGTGGTGCTCATAAGTTGTACTCCTTATTAGTTAAGTGTTAGTGGTCAAATTTAGCGGGTCACGAAGAAAGCGATCACGATAGTGATAGCCATCACGATCCACGAACCCAGCGTGCTCCAGCCCCATGCGCGCAGGAAGGTGCCCCAGTCGTGACCGTCGTTGTCGTTGTCGTTGTCGTTGTCGTTGTCGTTGTCGTTGTCGTTGTCGTTCACGGGCGGGCAGCATTCGCCTGCGGTGCAATCGTCAGCGTCGCAAACGCAGTCTGCCGGGCAGGGTGCCAAGGTGCCTTCTGGGCAGTCGACGTAGGGAACGCAAACGCACGCGTCGCCAGCGTCCAGTGCATCAACAGCTGCTTCCAGTGCTGCGGGGAATGCGGCAATAACAGCTGCTTCCAGAGCGTCAGCGTCTGTCGGTGCGGCTTCAGTAACAGCGGCGACGATCACGTCATTCGCTGCCAGTTGAGCGGCAACAATTGCTTCAGCGTCGTCATCGAGGTTCACGTCTGCATAAGCATAGAACACGTTCCAAGCGTCGCTCAGCGTCAGTGCAAAAGCATCAAGGGCTGCTTCGACACTGACAACAAGGTAGTAGGCCCAGTCGAAAGCTTCAGCTGCAGCCGTGAATGCTGCCAACACTTCTTCGCTGGTGCTTGTGACAACAGCGCCTTCTTCAGTGCCTGTGTCTGCTTCGCATGCGCAGTTGTCGCATGCTGTAAAGTTCGGGTTGGGAACCTGGAGTACTTCGCGCACACACTCACAAACTGTGGGTGCAACTGCGCCGTCATCTGCCATTACCACAAAGCCAAACGTGAGCATGAAGGCCAGCGATAAGGCAATTGCGAGAATTTTCTTTGCCATTAGGTAGTTCTCCTTTTAGTAATGTATTACGATACCTTCAAAGCATCGCACGAATAGATTATACCACACGCAACCCATATTGTCAACAGATATTTCAAATATTTTAAAAAATTGTATATTTACAAGACAAAATGTGCTTTTTTTTCGCCAAACCCATAGACAAATGACAAATTATATTGTATAATAATGAAAAATCCCCTTAGGAGGTCCCCACCATGCACCAAGAGTTCCCCTTCCGCCCCCGCGGCAAACACGGCTTCGACCGCGAAGACGTTATGAACTTCATCAGCCAGCGCCAACAAGCGCATTCAGACCAACTCTCGCAAATCGAAGAGCTTGAGGCCGCCAAAAACGCTTGGTATACCCAAGCCAAAACCCTCGAGCGCGAAAAAAACGAGCTCGCCACCCAATGCCAGTCGCTTGAGGAGCAACTTAGCCAAGTGGCAAACGCGCCGCTGGTGGGCGACGACTTCGGCGAGTCCGCCGCCGCTGCCGAGCTCAACGCCCTCAAGTCCCGCTGCTTTGAGCTTGACCGCCAAATCACTCAGCGCGACCAAACCATCGCCAGCCTCGAGCAAAACTTGGCGCAAGCCCAAGCAGACGGCGAAGCCCTGCCCGCCCCGCAACTTGAGCCGCTGGAGGATCACCTCAACAAGCTCGCCGAATCCGCCGAGGAAGTCACCAAGCTGCAGGCCGAGCTCGCCGCTGCGCAAGCTGAGCTGCAAGCCATCAAAGCTGCGCCGGTGATTCTCCCCACACCGGGTGACGACGCTGCCGCACAGCAACTCGCCGCCACCCAAGCCGAGTTGTTTGATGTTGAGCAAGCGCAAGCTGTGCTGCAAAGTGAATACAACGCACTGGCGCAGCAGTTTGAGCAATGCCAAGAGGAGCTCGCGCAGTTGCAGCAGCAAAATGTGGACCTCGCCGCAGACTGCGACAGCCTGCGCATGCAGCTGGATGTCGTGGAGCAAACCGCCGACCAAGCCTTGCCCGCGCCCGGCGGCCAAAAAGAAAGCTCGTTGCGCGGCATGGTGCTGTCGTCGTTCAACTACGCCAACCTTTATGTAGACAATAACATGAAAACCGCGCAGCTGATTTCCGAGTCCACCAGCCGCAACATCAGCCACGTGAACGAAGCGTCGGCAAACCTGCTCAACCAAGTTGAGGCCATCGCCGCCGCGTTTGACGAAACCACCTGCGACATCCGCCAGCAGCTCACCACGTTCCGTCAAGAGCTCACCAGCCTGCAAGAGGGCATGAACTATCGCCTGTCCAAGGACCGTTTTGCGCCCCTGCTGGAGGAAAACGAACGCCTGCGCGCGCGCATCGAAAGCGAGCTCAACGCTGAATTTTCGGCGGAAGAAAGTGCCGCCCCCGCACCGCAGCCTGTCCCCTTTGCCGAGGAGCTGCCCGAGACCTATCAATCCTTCATGGACGCCCACCAAGACGAACCCGATCATGGTCACCACGAATAACTGCCTGCGGTGGAGCGCCTCGCGGCAACACCTTATGGATTCTACAAAGCCCTCACTCTCTGCCATGTGAAGAGTGAGGGCTTTTTGTGCTGTTTTTTATCGGCGGCGAGCGCACATGACTACCGTGCCCGAATGCGCGCGCTACCGCTGGTGCTTTGGCGCATCGTCGTCGGATCACCGGCATAGGTCACGCGACCGCTGCCGCTGGCGCGTGCGTCAATCTCCTCGGCGGCATACACATCCGCGCTGCCGCTGCCGCTGACGTTCACTTCAACGCGCTGTGCGGCAAAGCCAAAGGCATTCATGCTGCCGCTGCCGCTCACGCGCAAGTCCATGCGTTCGGTTGAGCCGTTGAGGTTCGCCCGTGCGCTGCCGCTGAGCGTGATGCGTGCATCTTCGGCGTCGGCGCGCACCGTCAGTCGGCTCGAGCCACTGCCCGTTAGCTCCAAGCGGTTCACTTCGCCCAACTGGAACTCACCGCGTGCCGCACCGCTCAAGTTAGCCCGGAAGTCCTCCACGCGCGTGCAGTTTACCGTCACCTGCCACGCGCCGCCGGCACGCAACTCGTCAATCGGCAGCCCAATGCTGATGCGCAGCTGCGACGGAAACAGCCGTGTGTTGTCATCCGAGCGAATGCTGATCATGCCTCTGCCCGTATAAAACACGTGGATGTGTTCAAGCAGATTCTCGTCGGTCTCCACCACAACCGCAGCGCCCAGTTCGTCCGCAAGGCGTTCATCAATGATGAGCACCGGCGTGAAATTCTGGATGGAAAAGCCGCGGAACTCCAGGCTAAACGGACCTTCAGCGCCGCCAACCGCAACGTCAATGTAGGTGGCTTGTGTCGTCACCTCGCGGTTGCCGCGCACGGTGGTGTGCCCGGCAAAGCGCATGGTAGCGCAGCCGCCCAGTGCCAGCACCAAGCCCGCCACCAAAACCAAACCAAGTATTTTTTTCATGTTTGTTCTCCTGTCACAATATAATTACGATAATCGCCCGTAGAATCGTCAGCCATCCTGCCTATTCTAACACAAACAAACGAAAAAGTCAAGGAAGAAGCATCTCAAGCGCGACAAACTATTTGATTAGCGGTGGCAAGGACGACAATTAAGGATTGACAGCACAGGAATTTAGTGATATAATGAGATCAACTGCATATTCACGCAAGTTCGAGTCCGTAACCTAAGGCGCAAGCTATGGTGTAGGACCGTTAGCGTATGGCGGGAAACGGCCATGCGTTCCGTGTTTGAGAAGAATTTGCTCACAAAGCCCTTTGTGCAAAGGGCTATCTTCGATGTGAGCTGATTTTTCGGTTCGCATTTTTTGTTTTTCGATTAAAAAACGTGAGGAGAAATACCATGGCAAAACGCGAAATCAAGATGATGAAAGGCAACACCGCCGCCGCGCACGTGGCGTATGCTTTCACGGAAGTGGCGGCGATTTACCCCATCACGCCGTCGTCCGACATGGCAGAGTTGACCGACCAATGGGCCACCGAGGGCAAGAAAAACCTGTTTGGCGACGTGGTGAGCGTGGTCGAAATGCAGTCGGAGGCAGGCGCGGCGGGCGCGGTGCATGGCTCGCTTGCGGCGGGCGCACTCACCACGACCTACACGGCCTCGCAGGGGCTGCTGTTGATGATCCCCAATATGTATAAAATCGCGGGCGAGCTGCTGCCGAGCGTCATGCATGTGTCGGCGCGCGCGATTGCCGCACATGCGCTGTCGATCTTCGGCGACCACAGCGACATCAACGCTTGCCGCCAAACGGGCTATGCCATGCTCGCCTCCACCAACCCACAAGAGGTGATGGACTTGGGTGCGGTGGCGCATTTGGCGACGCTGAAAGGTCGCGTGCCGTTTGTGCACTTCTTCGATGGCTTTCGCACCTCGCACGAGATGCAGAAAATCGCCGTGTGGTCAGATGATGACCTCGCCGACATGGTGGACTGGGATGCCGTGACGCAGTTCCGCAGCCGCGCGCTGAATCCCGAGAACCCCACCCTGCGCGGCACGGCGCAAAACCCCGACATCTTCTTCCAAGCGCGTGAGGCCGCCAACGTCTACTACGACGCAATCCCCGCCATTGTGCAGGGCGAAATGGACCGCGTGAACGCCAAAATCGGCACAGACTACAAACTGTTCAACTACTACGGCGCACCGGATGCCGAGCGGGTCATCGTCGCCATGGGTTCTTCGTGCGACACGATTGAGGAAACCATCGACCATCTGCTCGCGCAGGGCGAGAAAGTCGGGCTGGTGAAGGTGCGGCTATATCGCCCATTTGCGGCGCAGGCTTTCGTGGATGCCATCCCCGCCACGGCGAAGCAAATCACCGTGCTTGACCGCACCAAAGACCCCGGCAGCCAAGGCGAGCCGCTGTATCTTGAAGTGGTGGCGGCACTCAAGCAAACCGGCAAGTTCGCCGACGTGCCGGTGCTTGCCGGGCGTTATGGCTTGGCATCGAAAGACTTCAACCCCGCGTGCGTGATTGCGATTTTCCGCAACCGCGAAAAGCCGCGCTTCACCGTGGGCATCGAGGACGACGTGACGCATTTGTCGCTGCCCATGCTGGAGAACCCCAACACCGTGCCACCGGGCACCACCAGCTGCAAGTTTTGGGGCATCGGTGGCGACGGCACGGTGAGCGCCAACGAAAACTCCACGAAGATTATCGGCGAAAACACCGGCATGCATGTGCAGGCCTACTTTGCCTATGACTCGAAAAAAGCGGGCGGCGTGACGATCTCGCACCTGCGCTTTGGGCAAACGCCCATCAAATCCACCTACTTCATCTCCAAGGCGGACTTTGTGGCCTGCCACAACCCGTCCTACGTCACCAAGTACGACATGGTGCAGGACGTGTTGCCCGGCGGCACGTTTTTGCTCAACTGCGCATGGACTGCCGCAGAGTTGGAAACACACCTGCCCAACAAAATCAAGTCGCACATCGCGAAGAACAACATCAAGTTTTACACCATTGATGCCATCAGCATCGCCAAAGAGGTGGGGCTGGGCAACCACGTGAGCACCGTGCTGCAATCGGCATTCTTCCGGCTGGCGAATATCATCCCGCAAGCGGATGCCATTGCCTATATGAAAGCCGAAATTGAGAAGCAGTTCGCCAGCAAAGGCGACAGCATCGTGCAGATGAACTGCCTCGCCGTGGAGCGTGGTGCCATGGCTATTCAGCAAGTGGACGTGCCCGCCGCATGGGCAACCGCTGGCGAGGACTTCACCCTGCCCAAAGCAAACCCCGCAGGCAAACGCCGCGAGCTTGAAGATTTCGCCAACGATATTCTCATCCCCATCAACGCGCAGCTTGGTGGCGAGCTGCCGGTTTCCACCTTCACCAAGCATGCCGACGGCACGTTCCCGCAGGGCTCGGCGGCCTACGAAAAGCGCGGCGTGGCGGTGAATGTGCCGCAGTGGCTGCCCGAGAATTGCATCCAGTGCAACCTGTGTTCTTATGTTTGCCCGCATGCGGTGCTGCGTCCTCATGTGCTCACGGACGACGAAGTTGCCGCCGCACCCGAAGGGCTGACCAGCACCAACGCCAATGCGCTGCCCGGTTACCGCTACACCATCGCCTGCTCGCCGCTGGACTGCTATGGCTGCTCGGTGTGCGTGAACACCTGCCCCGGCAAGCAGGGCAACAAGGCGCTGGTGATGCAACCCCTTAAGTCACAACTGCCGCAACAGGATGTGTTCGCTTACTGCTATGACCTGCCCGAAAAACCGCAGGTGCTTGATAAATTCAAGCCCACCACGGTGAAGGGTTCGCAGTTCAAGCAGCCGCTGCTGGAGTTCTCCGGCGCGTGCGCAGGCTGCGGACAAACACCCTATGCAAAGCTCGCCACCCAGCTGTTTGGCGACAGAATGTATATCGGCAATGCAACGGGCTGTTCGTCCATTTGGGGCGGCTCAACACCGGCCACGCCCTACACCGTCAACAAAGAGGGCAAAGGTCCGTCGTGGTGCAATTCGCTGTTTGAAGACAACGCCGAGTTCAGCTATGGCATGCTGTTGGGTCAAAAGGCCCTGCGCAATCGCCTCGTGAGCAAAACCGAGCAGCTGCTCCGCACCGCCTGCACCGACGACGTGAAAGCCACCGGTCAAGCCTGGCTGGATACTTTCCACGACGGCATGGCGAACGCCGAGGCAACGAAAGCTTATGTTGCCGCGCTGCAAGGTTGCGACTGCGACTTGGCGCGCGAGATCTTGGGCAGCAAGAACTACCTCGCCAAGAAGTCCGTGTGGGCGTTCGGCGGCGACGGCTGGGCGTATGACATCGGCTACGGCGGGCTGGATCACGTGCTTGCCGCAGGCGAAAACGTCAACGTCCTCGTGTTTGACACCGAAGTGTATTCCAACACCGGCGGTCAAGCGTCGAAGTCCACGCCGATTGGCGCGATTGCCAAATTTGCGGCCAATGGCATGCACACCAGGAAGAAAGATCTCGCCGGCATCGCCATGAAATACGATAATGTTTACGTGGCACAAGTTGCCATGGGCGCGGATTACGGCCAATGCATCAAAGCCTTCGTGGAGGCCGAGGCGCACCCCGGACCGTCCATCATCATCGCCTATGCGCCCTGCCGCGACCACGGCATCAAAGGCGGGCTGGCCAACTCCATCCAGATTGAAAAAAGCGCGGTGGAAGCAGGCTACTGGCACTTGTTCCGCTTTAATCCCGGGCTTGCCGCACAGGGGAAATCGCCCTTTGCGTTGGACAGCAAAGCGCCCAGCGCCGCCTATCAAGACTTCTTGATGAACGAAGTGCGCTACAGCTCACTCATGCGCACCAACCCCGAGCGCGCGAACATGCTGTTCAGCATCGCCGAGCGAGATGCCCAAACGCGCTATGCCGAGCTGCAAGGGCTGGTGGAGTATTATCAGCCGAAGTAATGCGAAAAACTTAACCCGCAGGAAAGCATCCTGCGGGTGTTTTTGTGCATTGCGGCTCGCTTCAAGGTGAAAGCTTTTTGAAAATTGGCAAATCCCCTTAACCAATGCTCATTCAAACAAGTTGCAAAAAATCCTTCGCGCACGCCGTCAAGTTCTCATAGCCTGTGTCCGTTACCACAACCAGATCCTCAATGCGCACGCCGCACACGCCGGGCAGATAGACCCCCGGCTCAACGGTCACCACCATGCCGGGGCGCAGCACATCGCGGGATTTCTCGCTCAAGCGCGGCTCTTCGTGCACCGCAAGACCCACGCCATGCCCCGTGCCGTGGCGAAAATGCTCGCCATAGCCCGCCGCCTTGATGACCTCGCGCGCAGCGGCATCCACGTCTTTGCAGGCAACGCCGGGCGCAATCGCCGCAAGTGCCGCCAGTTGCGCCTCAAGCACCACGTCGTAGACCTCACGCGCCTGCGCCGCGGGCTCGCCGAGCGCAACGGTGCGAGTCATGTCGCTGTGCCAGCCATTCACCACTGCGCCGAAGTCCATGGTAATCAAATCGCCCGCCTGCAGCGCGTAATCCCCCGGCACGGCGTGAGGTTTTGCGCCATTCACGCCAGCTGCCACAATCGTGTCGAACGAAAGCCGCTCCGCGCCGCCGCGCAGCATCGCAAAGTCGAGCGCCAGTGCGACATCACGCTCCGTCATGCCGACAGTGATGCTCGGCACAACCTGTGCAAACGCCGCCTCGGCAATGCGTTGCGCCGCGCGAATCTTCGCCACTTCCGCTTCACCTTTGATCTCGCGCATCTGCTTCAGCGGTGCATCCAGCGCCCGCCCTGCGGTGGCATACACCCCCGGCAATGCGTCGCGCAACTGTTTCACCCGCGCCAGTGTCGCCGAGCTCTCCAGCCACAGCTTTTTCACGCCGTGCAGCTTGCACAGCGCGCGCAGCCGCCCGGTTTTCACTTCTTCCACCGCGCAATTTGTCACGGTAGCTTGCGCCGCCTCAATGTAGCGGCAATCGGTTAGCAGCGTGGCGGTGTCGCGCGTCACCAGCAAGCTGCCATAGCTCGACACAAAGCCCGTCAAATACCGCCGGTTGCGCGGGCACTCAATCAGCGCCGCCGTGCGCAACGGCAGGCAGCTTTGGATGCGTTTGATGTTGTTCATGGGCTTCCTTTCTGTTCTTTTTTGAAAAAAAGAACCAAAAAACTTTACGCCGCCCCTGCGGGGAGCAGGCGCTTCGCGGTGGGATTTTAATGACTAGTAGAAGAAGCAAGCCCCAAGTCCCCCTCTTTAGAGGGGGATGTCGTCGCAACGACAGGGGGTGCGTGGAATTTTTATGCACCGCGCGTGTAGGGGCGGCAATCTGCCGCCCGTTCTTTTTTGCTTAGGTGGAAAAAGCAAGCGTCGCAACGGCGGGATGCTTTACGCGCTGGTTACAGCGATTTCACCCAATGCCGCAACCCATCACTCCGTTGCGCCTCCACAAAGCCCATCGCGGGATAAAACCGCGCCGCCTCGTGGTAGTCATCGTTGAACCGCGTGTGGATGCACGCAACACCACGAGCCCGTGCAAAGTCCTCCGCCGTGCGCAGCAGCGCCGAGCCAATCCCCTGGCGCTTGCAGCTGGGTTTGATGAACAGCCGCTTCAGCCATAGCGCATCGGCCGAAACCGTGTGTGTGCCCACCATGCCAACCACGCGATCGTGGGCATCCACCGCCAGCCAAAACCCATCGCCACGGTCAAGGTAGTTCGCCTGCACATCCAGCAGATCTTCGCGCAGCCGCGGCACATCGCCCAGCGCGTCTTTCGCCAGCAGGCAGCAAAAAATCATGTCATCTCGATAGCGCGGCGCATAGGGAATAATCTTGAACATGGCAGCTCCTTGATATGACAAAAAGCAGGGAACGTATCCCTGCCTTAAGTTTTGTTTTGCTAGCGTAGTGCACAGCGAAGCGACGGAGCCGCACCGCAGGTGCTTACACTGCGCGGGTCACATTGCCGCTGCGCAGGCAGCGCGTGCACGCATGCACACGTTTGGGCGAACCGTTCACGATAGCCTTCACGCGTTGCACGTTGGGCTTCCACGCGCGGTTGGAGCGGCGGTGGGAGTGCGACACTTTAATGCCGAAGGTCACGCCTTTGCCGCAGTAATCACATTTTGCCATGGTGGCACCTCCTTTGCTTAAGAACAGCTAACGCTCATTATATCACAGTCTGGCAGCGTTGTCAAGCCTTTTCGCAAATTTTTATGGGACATGCTGTGCACAACCGGTAGGACGGCAATTTTGTCGCCCGCCCCTGCGGTGGGGCTCCGTCGCTTCGCTGTGTTCTCGGATAGGTTGTGTATTATTACACCCCCGGGCGGCGCACCCGCCACCCCTACATGCCGCGGTTTGATGAAAGTCACAGAAAATCGTTTCCTGAGCGGCCCTCGCGCGAGCGCGGGGGCTGTCGCCGCGAACGAACCCTGCACATCGCACACCGTTGGCGCGGCGACTGGGGGTGCGGATTTCGCTGGCGGCATCAAAAAGCCCGGGCGAACACAGTTCGCCCCTACATCCCGCCGAAAGTTGCGCTGTCGGCTATCCGCTTAATCCTTAGCTCCTTCTTCTAGAAGGAGCTGGCACGCGCCGCGCGTGACTGAGGAAGGCTCGCGGAGCGACGTGACTCATGGCTTGCGCACCTACCCGCGTCAACCCGCCACCTGTAGGGGCGGCAATTTTGCCGCCCGGGGAGTTTTATGGCAAGTGAAAGAGGCGCGGGCGGCTAATAGCCGCCCCTACACGCGTCGAAAATTCACTGCCGCCATCCTCTCAAGCCCCCATTCCCCTGCGCCGGGGTCCCCGCGAAACCTGTTTCGTGGGGTGGGTGTGGAGGGGTGCGCCCGCAGGCGCGGGGTGGTCTTTGTGGCGGGCGCGCCGCCCGGGGTTCAAATAACACACATATTTTTATGCTTCGGGCGGCATCGTGCCGCCCCTACATCATCCGTGCCTCACCCAACAATCGCTTCCTGCTTTTCGCTTGGCGCAGGGCGAGCATGTTCCGGCAGCAAATCCTTGAACAAATTGGTGAAGTTGAGCGCCGCCAGTGCGCCCATTGCAGCCACGATAATCACTTGTTGTGCAATGCCGCCCTTGTCGATAATCAGCCAGGTCAGCATGCCCAGCGAAATCGGCACAAGCGCGATTAACACAATCAATGCCAAGCGGCTTTTTTGCTTGAGCGCCCCGCGCAGCAGCAGCAGGCTGGCAGGCAATATCATGCACACGCCAAACACGATCGCAGTGCCCCAGTGCGCCACCAGTTGCAAGCCCCAGTCCTCGGTGGTGGGGATGTTCGTCGTCAGCGCAATACCGATGCAGCCCACAACCATGGCAATCGGGAAAAATTTGCTCTGAAAGTCATAGCGCCGCATCATGTAGCAGTTGTTGAGCACGGCAACGAAAGCCGCCGTCAGCCCCCACAGGCGAAACAGCCATGGATGTTCCAGTCCAATCATGCTGATGGTGAAGTCTGCGGGGTCTAAAATGAACGTGTAGCCAAGCAAAAAGCTCAAGCCAACCACCAGAATCCCCAAGCAGAACACGCGGTTTCTCACCATTGCTAAGTAATCGTCTTTCCAGGTTGTCATTGCAGTACCCTCATTTCTTGTGTTTTATTGGTAGCATACCGTAGTAATCTGTAAGGGCGCACCCCTGCGCAACCCGCTGGTTTTGATGAAACTCACAGAAAACCGTTTCTTGAGCGGCCCTCGCGCGGGCGCGGCGACTGGGGGTGCGGAGTTTGCAATTGCCCGCGTCAGCGCTCCACCTGTAGGGGCGGCAATTTTGCCGCCCGAACCCCAAACATCGCACCCGCCATCCGCCACAACAAATGCGCATTACGAAATTATGCATGTTTAACTTCCCCTGCATCTTGATGCAAAGAAGGCGAACAAGTTCACTCTATCACATCAAGGCTCGCGAGATATGTTCGAACATCATCATTTAATTTATCTAGTGCTGCATTTAGGGCATCTTCTTTTGCGAGAACTTCGGGTGTCAAAATTTTCACGCTTTCAGGGCGCCCAGGATTCCAAACGTTTGTAGGGGCGTTCAGCTGATAATGCTTCTCAAAGGATGTCAATTGATGGTCTGCCAACGCAAGCGCAACTTTATATTGCTCAAAAAACTCAGCCTTGATAAACGATGCGTTTGCATTAAGTACATCTTGTGCGTCCACATAAGCCTTGAGGGCGGCCAAACACCATTGTTTTTCTTGTTCTATTTCCGATTCTTTGTCGGACGGAACCATGACTTGATTTCTTTGGGTTAACCGCTGAACATTTTTTCTCAACAGGAAGAAAGCGCTGGATAGTTCGCGAAAGATTTGAAATTCAGTGTCGAATCTTTTTTGACTGATGTAAACCTTTCTCTGCAACTCGCTTTTGTGCGCTGCAAGCTCTATTTTATAGCGCTCATCAATTCTTTTTGCTATCATCTTTCCACCAAACTTTATGACGGCAACGACAATGCTACCGATTCCACCTGCGGAAGCAACAGCTAAAAGAACGATTTGTCCAGCAAGACTCCAACCCATAATTACCCCCCAAACTCCCGCAACATCCCCTGCATCTTAATGCTCAAGCCAAACAGGTTCACGAAGCCCGCGCTGTCGCCTTGGTCATACACATCGTCCTCGTCGAACGTCGCAAACGCCTCGCTCCACAGCGAGTACGGCGACGTCACGCCGGCGCTGGTGATGTTGCCCTTATACAGCTTGATTTTCACGTCGCCGGTCACGTTGCGCTGGGTCGAATCCACAAAAGCATCCAGAGCCTCGCGCAACGGTGTGTACCACTGACCAAAATAGACCAGCTCGCCATAGCGCGCAGCCACCAGCTCTTTGTAGTGCTGCGTGTCGCGGTCAAGCGTGATGCTCTCCAACACATCATGGGCTTTGTAGAGGATTCTGCCCGCGGGATTTTCATACACGCCGCGGCTCTTCATCCCAACCAAGCGATTCTCCACCAAGTCATCAATGCCCACGCCGTTTGCGCCGCCCAGCGCGTTGAGGCGCTCAATCAGCGTCACGCCGTCGAGCTTCTCGCCGTCCAGCGCCACGGGAATCCCCTGCTCAAAGCTAATCGTCACATAGGTCGCCTCGTCCGGCGCATCTTCGGGACGCACGCCCAGCTCCAAGAAGCCGGGTTTGCCCAGCGGTGCTTCGTTCGCGGGATCTTCGAGGTCAAGCCCCTCGTGCGAAAGATGCCACAGGTTTTTGTCTTTGCTATAGTTGGTGTCGCGGTTAATCTTCAGCGGAATGTTGTGCGCCTCGGCATAGGCGATGGCATCGTCGCGGCTCTTGATTTCCCAGCTGCGCCACGGCGCGATGATATGCATGTCGGGGCAAAAGTGCTTGAAGGTCAGCTCAAAGCGCACTTGATCGTTGCCCTTGCCGGTGCAGCCATGGCAGATCGCGTCTGCGCCTTCTTTGCGTGCGATGTCCGCCACGCCCTTGGCAATCACCGGGCGAGCAAAGGCCGTGCCCAGCAGATACTCACGCTCATAGCGTGCGCCAGCCTTCAGCGTCGGCCAAATGAAGTTCTCCACAAACTCCTGCTTCAGGTCAAGCACATACAGCTTGCTTGCGCCGGTGGCAAGAGCGCGTTCTTCCAGTCCGTCCAGCTCCATGCCTTGCCCAACGTCGCCCGAAACCGCCACTACCTCGCAGCCGGGGTAGTGTTCTTTCAGCCACGTCAGCATCACCGATGTGTCCAGCCCACCGGAATACATCAGCACGATTTTCTTAATGTCTTTGGGTTGTTTCATGGGGTTTCTCTCCTTAATCGTATGTTGTAGGGGTCACGTCTCTGCGCGACCCGTGAGGTTTACCTAAATGGGTGGAAGCGTAGGGGCGACATTAAACGCGCTTGTGCTCCGCACGCTTTCCTCACCCCTCGCGGCTCGGGGAGCTCCTTCCAGAGGAAGGAGTCTGGGGGCTTGCTGCTTTAAGTTGAGATGTCGTTATCCTCTTAATCCTTGGCTCCTTCTTCTAGAAGGAGCTGGCACGCGTCGCGCGTGACTGAGGAAGGCTCGCGGAGCGACGCAATCTCACCGTCCAACATCTAAACGCTAACGTCTAATATCTAGCATCTAGCAGCCCCAACTGTCCCCGCAATCGTCGGGTCGCATCGCGCCAATCACGCGCTCATAGATCGCGCGCAGTTCGGCGGTTTCGGCATCATCGAGGGGATACCACTGGTAGCCGCCCTCGTTGCCGGGGAACGCGCGTTCGGACGTGTAGACATGCCAGTCCACAATGCGACCATCGCGGATCGCCACCACCGTCGGCACAAAGATGCGCAGCTCCTCGGTGTTGATGCGGTTGCCGTCCTCGTCCGTCAAGTGGAAGGGATTGAGCGGCAGCGGTTCAATCACGCGTTCAAACGCCACCAGCATGTCTTGGTAGTGCGGATGCCCGGGATTGGTCATCACCGGCACGCCATCGCGCAGCTCCCAGATGGTGCGAATGGGCATCATGTTCAGATAGAAAATTTCGGGAAGCCCCATCTCAAGCGCGGTGTCAATCAGCAGCGGCATCATCTGCCTGCACCACGGGCACTGCGGAAAGCTGAACAGCACAAGCCCCGTGCCGCCGCCCTCCAGCAAGTCAAACAGGATTTCTTCCGGCGAGCTGTAGCGCATGAGGTTATACTCGGGTATGTTGATGTGTTTGAGCGTGGGGCCCGCCGCAGTTTCCGTGCCGTTGAGCGCCTCGTATTCTTGTGCAAAGCGCAGCATTTCTTCCGTGGGCACGCGCGCCGGTGTGCGGTTGAACATGGGCGCAATCACAAACACGCCCACCAAAAACCCCACCGTGAACAGCGCCAGCAAAATCAACGCAGGCACAATTTTCTTTTTCATGTGATTCTCCTTTGTGTATGTTAGCCTATTTTTTAGTCCGGGCGGATTCACATCCACCCCTACATGTCACGGCGTGGTGAAACTCGCAGAAAACCGTTTCCTGAGCGGCCCTCGCGCGGGCGCGGGGGCTGTCGCCGCGAACGTGTTCTTCTCCTTTATGCCATGTGGCGCGGCGACTGGGGGTGCGGATTTTGCAGCACATTGCGGTTAACATCCACCTGTAGGGGCGGCAATTTTGCCGCCCGAAAGCGTAATGTCACCATATTTTTTATCGCCCGGGTGGCGCGCCCGCCACCCCTACATGCCGCAGCTTGATGAAAGTCCGAGTTTCGCCAGAGTCCCCCTCTTTAGAGGGGGAAAGCACGCGTTAGCGTGCAGGGGGTGTGGAGTTCTCACTCGCCCGCACCATCTCGCAACCCGCAGACACGGCAATTACGCCGCCAAAACCCTATTCCGCAACATTCCCACGCCAGCCCCAACCAAAGTCCCAGTTGTTGAGCAGGCTCTCAATCGCCGCCACGTTTTCGTCAGCGGTGAACTGGGAGAACAACAGCTGCAGATCGGCCTCGAAGGCGGGCAGCATCATCGTGCGCAGGCAGTAGGCACGGTGCACATAGTAGAACGACTCCTTGCTTTCGCGCATGTCCACGCCGCGTGCCACAATCACTTCGTCGTCCAGCGCAAGCACCGTCACGCGGTCGGTGGCAAGCACCATCACGCGGTCGAAGTCAGCGCTGGTGAGGTCTTGCTCGCGGCGCAGCACCATCTCAAACGGCATCGCATAGTTCATCGTCGAGGCAAACAGCTCTTCCTGCGCCAGCATAAACAGCGGCGGACCGCCTTCGCGGTTGGCCTCCACGGCCATTGCCAGCATGGTATCAATCACAATGCTGCGTTCGGTTTGAGTCATCGCGCGTTCGCTGCCGTCGTCTTCAATCACACGCAAGGGGATTCGCAACCCATCAATCGCCGCGAAGTTGCCATAGAAAAACGACTCCAAGCTTTCTTCGGGCACTTCGCGCAGCCCTCCGGTGTCATATAGCGCGCGGAACAAGCGGTCTTGTGCGGCCACGCTGTCTTGCACCAGCGCCACGATTTCTTTGTCAATGCCCAAGCGAGTGTAGTAAGCGCCAAACGCGCGCCACAAGAACGTGGTGCGCTGCGCCACTTCGGCGCGCATGTAAGGCTCAAGATGGATGCCTTGGTTATACATTTCGCTGTTGAGCGCCACAAGCGCGATGGCCCGTGCCGCCGCGCGGGCGCGCAGTTCGTTCATGTCTCGCGGCACGCCGTTGTCGTCGCGTTCCACTTCGGCAAGCGCCTGTGCCACAAAGTAGCTATATAGCTGCCGCGAAATCGGGATGCCCTGCACCTGCAGCATCCATTCTTGCTGTGCTAGGGTGTGCGCATTGGCCGCCAGTGCAATCAGCAAGATGCACACCGCCGCCAGCAGCACCTGTGCATATTTCGTCCAGTTGTTTCGTCGCATGGTTGTCTCCTCTTACCCCCACCTGCACGTCTGCGACGCGCTTTCCTCCCCCAAGGGGGAGGCATCAACTATGTGGGTTGACGTTTGCAGGGTGCTTTTCAGGTTAAAACGCTTTGCGCAAAATCAGCGCAGTTGGTCGGTGCCTCCCCCCTGGGGGAGGTGGCACGCGTTAGCGTGACGGTGGGGGTCACCCAAACATCCCCTGCACCGCCTGCAGCCCCTCGGCGATTTCCTCTTTCGTGTAGTCACACACCGCAAGCTCGGCTTCGTTCATGCCCGCAAGTGTGCGATAAAACTCAATCGCCACCGGCAGCAGCGCCACGTCGCGGCTTTCGTCCAGCCACGAAAACAGCAGATTCTCCGCTTCGTTGATCTGCCCGCACGCAACCATGTCCTTCAGCCGTTGCAGCTGCAAGCCTTCTTGGGTCACGTTGCCGTGGCGGTCGAACAGCTGCACGTTTTCCACCGGCTTGTGGAACACCAGCTGCCCCAGCGCACGCGCCATATTCTCAATCATGCGCATGAGATAATCGTCTTGTCCGAACATGTTCTCTCCTTGATGTGCATCTCGTGTAGGGGCGGCAACCTGCCGCCCGTGGAGTTTTATGGCATGTGGTAGAGGCTTAGGCGGCGTTCTCGACGTTCAATCCCCACGGGCGGCAGGTTGCCGCCCCTATACGCGCCCCTGCGGGGAGCACGCCGCCTCGCGGTGGATATTGATGAGCTGTGTAGGTGTCGCCAGAGTCCCCCTCTTTAGAGGGGGAAAGCACGTCGTAGGCGTGCAAGGGGGTGCGGCAGAAATCGCACAGGCTTTAGTGGCACGCGTTAGCGCGCCGGTGGGGGCGGAATTTCTGCATTCTGCATTGTTATTTCTTATTTCCGTAATACTGCGTTTTGGGCTTCGGCTGCGGATTCTCCGTCCAAATGCGTTCGGCCACGGGGTGCCACGCAGCGGCATAGTCATCGCACTTGCGGCACAGGCTCTCCACATCTTCGGGCGCTGCGAGGTCGGTGCTGCACGCGCCGGTGCAGGTCACCATCTCGCGCAGAATATGCGGGTTTTCCAGCATCGGGCATGGCTTCAAGTGGTTCTTGCAAAACGGCTGACCCTTGTAGAACGCTTGGAACAGCGGGCGTTGCAGGGCTTCCAGCAGTGTGTGCTCGCGGATGTTCGAGTCCGAGTAGTGGATGAACACGCAGGGTTCGATGTCTCCCGCTGCGTTGATGTGGAAGTAGTTGCGCCCGCCGGCAATGCAGCCGCCCACATACGCGCCGTCGTTCTGGAAGTCCATCACAAACATGGGGTTGCCGGTTTTGCCGTTGCGCGTGCGCCGCAGCCAGTGATACATCGCCTCGCGCTGTGTCGGCGTGGGAATCAAGTTCACATCAGCCTTTGCGCCCACAGGCATGTATTGGAAGTATAGCCCAAAGCGCACACCGCGCGCAATCATGTCTTGCATGAAGGCGTCGCTGGTCACCGCCTCGATGTTGTCGCGGGTATAGCACACGCTCATGCCGAACAACAGCCCGGCTTTTTTCAGCCGCTCCATCGCCGCCACCGAGCGCTTATACGCCCCCTTGCCGCGGCGAGCATCGTTGCTTTCGGGCGTGCCCTCCATGCTGATGGCGAAGGTGATGTTCCCGCATTTTTTCACACGCGCAACCAGTTCTTCGGTCAGCAGCGTGGCATTGGTGTAGATCAAAAACGTGCACTCGCGGTGATTGCGCGCCACGCGCAGCACATCATCGGCACGCATCAATGGCTCGCCGCCGGTGAGCATGAACGTCCGCGTACCGAGCGCCTTGGCCTGGCTCACGATGTCGTCCATTTGCGCAAAGGTGAGGTTGTTGTGTTTGTCATACTCCCCTGCCCAGCAGCCCTTGCACTTGAGATTGCAGGCGCTGGTGGGGTCAAACAAAATCTGGAACGGAATGTTGCAGTCATACATATCGCGGTGTTTGCGCACCAGCTTTGTGCCGTTCATCACGCCCAAGCCGAGCGTCATCAAGAAGCGGCGTGTGGCGCGTTTGTCGGTTTCGCGCAGCAGATTCGTCGTCATGCGCACCCAAACGTTGTTTTCGTCAAGCGCACCGGCTTTGAACGCCGCCATGGTTTTTTCGGGGAACTCTTTTCCGCTCACGCGGTCAATGAGCTCCACGAGCTTCACGATATTCGGTCCTGGGTTCTTCGCCACAACATGCAGCAGCGGCCGCAGGACGACACTCGCCCCGCAACGTTGCAGCTGTTCTTTGATGGTCATATGTGCTCCTTTGTGACCCCCACCGGCGCGTTCGCGCCACCTCCCCCAAGGGGGAGGCATCAACCGGGCGGGTTGAGGTTGGGGAGATATTTTCCAAGTGGAAATAACACTGCGTTTTCAAGGCAATAACGCTGCGATTTTCTGGCAAACCTTAGCGAAATCATAGGTAATGTCTTGGTTGGTTACGCGCAGAACGGTTAGTCCCAAGCCAATCAAGTATGCATCACGTTCTTTGTCATACCCGAGCCCTCGTTCGTTGCGGTGTTGGCATCCATCGATTTCGACCACCAACTTAGCCGTTTCACAGTAAAAGTCCACAATAAAGTTGCCGATTGGCTTTTGCTTGCGAAACCGAACTGGTAAGGCGGTTAAATAGTCATACCACAACTTTCGCTCTTGCGGTGTCATTTGTTTGCGCAATTCACGCGCAGCAAGCGTAAGATTTTGGTTATAGTCAAGTGGCATAAACACCTCAACTCATTTCAGCGCAGTCGGTTGATGCCTCCCCTTTGGGGGAGGTGGCGCGAACGCGCCGGTGGGGGTGACGGTAGCGGTGACGGGGTGGTTATCGCGTAGCGTGACGGTGGGGGTTCAACGATTCAGCATTCCCCATATACCCCCGCAACACTTGCGGCACATGCACGCTGCCATCTGCCTGCACATGGTTTTCCAGCAAGCAAATCAGCGCGCGCGGCGGCGTAACCACGGTGTTGTTCAGCGTGTGGGCGTAGTAATTGGACCTGCGGTCCGGCTCCGTCGCTTCGCTGTGCCCCCTTACACGAATCCCAAGCCTGCGCGCTTGCGCGTCGCCCAAGTTCGAGCAACTGCCCACCTCAAAGAACTTCTGTTGCCGCGGCGACCACGCTTCGATGTCCACGCTTTTCACTTTCAGGTCAGCGAGGTCACCGCTGCAGCACTCCAGCGTGCGCACGGGGATTTCCAGGCTCTCAAACAGCTCCACGGTGTAGCCCAGCATCTTCTCAAACCAGTCCATGCTTTCTTCGGGCTCGCACACCACCACCATTTCCTGCTTCTCAAACTGGTGCACGCGATACACACCGCGTTCTTCAATGCCATGCGCACCAACTTCCTTGCGAAAGCACGGTGAATAGCCCGTCAGCAGCTGGGGCAAGCTGTCTTTTGCGTTGAGCGTGTCAATAAACTTGCCAATCATGCTGTGCTCGCTCGTGCCGATGAGATAGAGATCCTCGCCTTCGATCTTATACATCATGCCTTCCATCTCCGCAAAGCTCATCACGCCGGTGACCACCGAGCTGCGAATCATGTATGGCGGGATGCAGTAGGTGAAGCCGCGTTCAATCATGAAATCGCGGGCATAGCTTAGCAGTGCGCTGTGCAGCCGCGCCACGTCGCCCATGAGGTAGTAGAAGCCGTTGCCGCTGGTTTTGCGGGCGCTGTCGAGGTCAACGCCGCACAAGCTTTCCATGATATCCACGTGATACGGCACATCGAAGTCCGGCGCTTTCGCCTCGCCATAGCGTGCGAGCTCCACGTTTTCGCTGTCATCGCGACCGGTGGGCACGCTGTCGTCCATCATCTGCGGAAGCACCAGCATGATGTCGCGCACTTTCGCAGCGAGTTCTTTTTCCAGCGCGGCAAGACGATCCAACTCCGCGCCCATGGCGGCGATTTCGGCTTTTTTGGCGTTGGCTTCGTCGATTTTCTTCTGCGCCATCAGCCCGCCGATTTCTTTGCTGCCTTTATTTCTCGCGGCGCGCAGGGTTTCGGCTTGCTGCAGCGCCGCGCGGTATTGCTCATCTAGGGCGATCACGTCATCCACCAGCCCCAGCTTGTCGTGCTGAAACTTGCGCTCGATATTCGCCTTCACAGCGTCGGCGTTTTGCCGCACAAATTTGATGTCTAGCATAGTATGTTCTCCTCATGTGAGAGTATTGGTTGTGGTGGGGGTAGTTATACCGCCGTCGCGTGTAGGGGCGGCAATCTGCCGCCCGTGGAGCTTTATGGCGGGCGAAAGAGCTGCGGGCGCCCCCTCAGCCGCCGCGCCAAGTCTGCTCAAGCCGCAAGTTTGGGTTCGCGGCGCCAGCTTCCCCGCACGCGGTGGAGCCGTCCGGGGTGGTGGTGGGTTTATGCGCACAATTACGAATTACGCATTACGAATTACGCATTAAATCACACCGTCTCCAGCAGCTTCGCAATGCGCTGCAAGTCGTCTTGGTCGTGGAAATCGATGACAAGCGTGCCGTTTTCGTTTTTGCCGCGAGTTTCCACCTTCACGCGGCGACCCATGCACTGCTCCAAGCTTAGCTGCACTTCGTCGTAGAACGAAGCACGGCGCGTTTCGCCCAAAAATCCCACCGGAGCAGGCGGCGCGGCACGCACGATGTTCTCGCGCTTCACGAGCCGTTCGGTTTCGCGCACGCTAAGCTGCAATTCCACCACCTCTTCGGCAACGCGGTCAGCCGAAATGTGCGGGTAATCCAGCCCTAGCAGCGCGCGCGCATGCCCGGCAGAGAGCTTGCCCTGCCGCACGAACTCAATTGCGCCATTGGGCAGGTTGAGCAAACGCAACGCATTGCCCACCGCCGAGCGCGACTTACCCAGCCTGCGCGACACTTCCTCTTGCGTCAGGTCGAACGCGTCCATCAGCTGTTGATAACCTGCTGCTTCTTCAATGGGGTTGAGGTCCTCGCGCTGCAGATTCTCAATGAGCGCGGCGGCCATGGCCTCTTCGTCGGTGAAGTCGCGGATGACCACGGGCACTTCGGCAAGCCCGGCAGCACGTGCCGCACGCCAGCGCCGCTCGCCCGCGATGATTTGATACGCGCCGCTGGGTTGTGGACGCACCAAAATGGGCTGCAGCACGCCGTGCTCGGCAATGGAGCGCGACAGTTCGCCCAGGGCATCTTCGTCGAAGCGCTGGCGGGGTTGTTCGCGGTTGGGCTCAAGATCCATCACGCGCAGCTTCACCTGCGACAGCGAGGTGGTTTGTTCATCCAAGCCGCCGTTTTCCTCAAACAGGCTGTCCAGCCCCCGTCCTAATGCACCCTTCTTCACAGCAGGCATATGTCTTTCTCCTTTGTCGTGATTGTATGAATTGCCGCGAAGCGATTGCTCGCCGCAGGCGTCCTTCAATACCGTATACTTCGGGACAATTGCACCCCCCTGCCGCCTGCGACGGCTTCCCCTCTCTGAAGAAGGGGGCTTGGGTTGCGGCGCGCCGAAAGGTTGCGGTTGGTTTATGCTTAAGTCCCAGTCCCCCTCTTCAGAGGGGGATGTCCCGCAGGACAGGGGGTGCTACACGTTCCCTCGCAATTGTTTCACGTGAAACAATTTTTATGCGAACTTCGCCTGTCAGCGGCGCGCATAGTGCGCATGCTTGCCATTGCCTGCCAAAAATTCCCTCGCAAGCTCGATGTAGCTGGTCGTGCCGCGCGAGTGGCTGTCGTAGTACATCACCGGCTTGCCGAAGCTGGGGGCTTCGCTCAAGCGAACGTTGCGCGGAATGACGGCGCTATACACCCGCCGCGGGAAGAAACGCTTGACTTCGTCCACCACCGCTTGCGTGAGGTTCAGCCGCCCGTCATACATCGTCAGCGCCACGCCCTCAATGTCGATGAGCGGATTCCACAGGCGCTTGACTTGCCGCACCGTTTGCATCAGCTGGCTCAAGCCCTCCAGCGCGAAGTATTCGCACTGAATCGGCACGAGGAACGTATCGCTGGCGACCAGAGCGTTGATGGTCACTAAGCCCAGCGTGGGCGGGCAATCCATGAAGATGAAGTCGTAGTCGTCGCGCACCAAGGCAAGCGCCTGCTTGAGTTTGCTTTCGCGTTGGTGCAGCTCGAACAGATCCATTTCCGCGCCGGCGAGGTTGATGCTGCTGGGCAACAGGCTCAAGTTGTCGAACTGCGTGGGCACAATGGCGTCCGCCGCGCGCATGCCGCCGATGATGACTTCATACGACGAAGCAGTGAGCTTCTTTTTGTTCACGCCGAGTCCGGTGGTGGCGTTGCCTTGGGGGTCGATGTCCGCCAGCAGCACGCGATAGCCCTCGGCGCCCACGGCGGCGGCGAGGTTCACGGCGGTGGTGGTTTTGCCTACCCCGCCCTTTTGGTTAACAATGGAAACGATTTTGCCCATGGCGTTGCACCTCACATTAGTATTCTTCTTCCTATTATAACATATCGCGCGGACAAGCACAAGCAAAAAATGAAAAAAGCCTGTGATTTTACACACAGGTCATAATTCTATGCGGGTTTCGGCGCGCACAGCGAAGCAGCGGAGCCCCGCCGCAGGCGGAATTGTTTCACGTGAAACAAAATTTATGCGAAGTTGGGAGCTTAGTTGCGCTTTTTCTTGGTTTTGGGCAAAACTTTAGCGAAAACGTCGCCCCATGCCTCTTCTTTTGTTACAGGAATTGGCGCTGTAGTATCCAAGTACTTGGTGACAGTTTGAAAGTTGATTTTTCGTGCAACATACTCAAGCAAAGTTTTGACTGGGGACAGAAGCACCATGAAAATTTTCAAAGGACGCGTTGACCAGTATATGGCGACGAAAGCAAAGTCCCAGCGCATGGTCGCCGAACCGACGATGAATGCGACAAGGACGCGCAAAAATAACATAACCAGAGTGGCAATTCGCGCGGTGATGCGCATCGCGATGCCATAAAATGATGTGGCGACCAGCAACGCATCGAATGCCTTGTGATTCGTTGGTTCGCGGCGATGGCTTAGGCGGATGAAGAATGATTTCAAGGGGGTAAAAACGATAAGCAAATAGGGGAGCAAAAACGCGGCTGTTCCAGCCAATCCAATTAGCCAATTGCTCGCTGAAACGGCAAAAAATAAGAAGTAAATCAGCAAAAAGATGATTACGATGAGCGTGATGGGCAACCATGAATCTTGAGCAACTAAAATGAGCGCGTGACCGCAGCTTGAACAAAAACTGTCATCGGCTGCACCGCTAGGTCTGTTTTTACAGTTGGGGCAATGTTTCATGAAGCGTGCTCCTTTTTTACATAATTATACCATTTTATCCTATTTTTGTCAAGGGTTTTCTGGGGAAACGCAAATTGTTTCACGTGAAACAAAATTTATGCGAAGTTGTGCGCTTAGGTTTCGGGCGGCGTAATCGCCGCCCCTACAGGCTGATGTTGCCAGTGAAGTTGAGTCGTGCCGCAACATGTAGGGGCGGCAATTATGCCGCCCGAACCATAACCATCCCACAAAACCGACAAGCGAGCAAACACCGAAGTGCCTGCCCGCTCGCCGGATGATGTGGGGGTGTGAAAGAGAAAAGAAGAAAGCAAAATAATGTGTAGGGGCGAACTGCGTTCGCCCGGGCGCGCGGAAACCTAAACGGGCGAACACAGTTCGCCCCTACATGGCGCATCGTAAAATCTACACCCGCCGGGTCGCCACCAGGCGATCCTTGGGGATCATGACGGTGTAGATTAAGTAGTCGTCGTTCTCGCTTTTTTCGCTGTGTGCCTCAATGCCGCTGGAACGCATGGTGTCCACGGCGTGGTGAATCGTGTTGACGAACAGCCGCACGTCGCGCACCAGTCTCACGTGTGGGCGCGCTTTCGGCGGCACGTTGACCTCTTGCAGGGTGTTGGTGATGAAGGTTTCGGCTTCGTGCACGTTCATGTTGCGCTTGACGATGCGCTGCAACAGCTCGCGCTGCAAGGCGGGGTCGGTGACGCGCAGCAGGGCGCGGGCGTGACGCTCGGTGAGGTTGGCGGATTCGATGGCATCGCGCAGGTCTGCGGGGAGCTTGAGCAGGCGCAGCTTGTTGGAGATGGTGCTGCTGGCCATGCCGAGCTGTTTGGCGGCGCGCTCTTGCGAGAGATGATAGCAGGACATGAGGTTGTGGATGGCGGCGGCTTCCTCAAAAAAGCCGAGGTCTTGGCGCTGCAGGTTCTCGATGAGCGCAAGCACGGCGGAGCGTTCGTCGGTGACGTAGCTCATCAGGCAGGGGACGCGCTCAAGTCCGGCGAGCTTTGCGGCACGCAGACGGCGTTCGCCGGCGATGAGCTCGAAGCTCTCATTGGGCAGGCGGCGCACGATGAGCGGTTGAAGGATGCCGTGCTCACGGATGCTGTCTGCCAGACTTTGCAGCTCGATGGGGCAAAATTGGCGGCGCGGTTGGCTGGGGTTTGGCGAGAGTTCGCCCAGCGGCAGGTGCAGCACCATGCCGGGCTCTGGCTTTTTCTCTTTAAAGCGCATGCTGCCAACCTCCCCCTCTTGCTTTAGCAGTTTTAGACTTTCGGCTTGACGCTCAGTGCGGGCGGCGCGCCCACGTTCGTCTGAAAACGCCATTGCTTTAACAGTTTAATTAACCGCTAAAACCCTCCTTGCCAATTTATGGTAACATCATTATAGCACACTTTTTGCGGCTTGTCCAGCTTTTTCGGTCGCAAATTTCGACACTGCCTGTGGAGGGGCTTATAATCAGCATGTAGGGGTGGCTTGCAAGCCACCCGGGCGTTTTCTGGTGGGCGAAAGCGGGCAGCGCCCCCTCAGTCGCCGCGCCACAAGACATAAAAGCGCGAATTTTGTTCGCGGCGACAGCCCCCGCGCTTGCGGGGGAGCCGCTCGGGGTGGCGGGTTGATGCGGGTGGGCGAAAGAGAAACGGAACGCGCAGGGGCGCGTCCCTACAAGCAGGGCGTGGGTGGAGGTTTATGGTTCGGGCGGCAAAATTGCCGCCTCTACATGTTGTGTGTTAAGTAAGGTGGCAGTGGGGGCTACAACGGCTTGCGCTTGATGGCGGCGTTGTCACGCGGGTATTGCGGCGGGGTGGGGGCAGTCTTTTGGATGATGACGAAGGTGCGCTCGCCATGTGTGCCTGACGTGTGATGCACATGCAACAGTTCGCCGCCGAGCAGTTTGAGTGCGTTTGTGGCTTGCGCGAGCTCTTCGGCGGTGCGGTCACGCGTGCCTTTGTATGCCACGAACACCCCGCCAAGCTGCACAAACGGCAAACACCACTCGCATAGCACGGGCAAGGTTGCCACCGCTCGGCTAACGACAACGTGGAACTGCTCGCGAAGGTCAGGATTGTGGGCGGCTTGTTCCGCGCGGGCGTTGTGGACCTCCAAGCTGGCACGCGGTCCGGTTCTGGTTTCGGCGAGGCGAGCGAGCTTGCTGTCCGGCGCGGTGAGCTTGAGCTCGGCGGCAACCATGCGCAGGAAGTCGCACTTTTTCGCCGAGGCCTCCAGCAGCACGACGTGCATGTCCGGGCGGGCGATTTTCAGCGGCATGCCGGGGAAGCCTGCGCCTGAACCGACGTCGAGCAGGTAATGGTTCGGCTGCAGATGCGGGGCGAGCGCGGGCAGCTGGAGGATGGCCATGCTGTCTGCGAAGTGCTTTTGGCGGATTTCGTCGGGCTCGGTGATGGCGGTGAGGTTATACTTCGCGTTTTCGCGCAGGAGGAGGTCTTGGTAGCGCGCGAATTTGTCGAGGAGGTCGGTTTTGGCTTTTTGCTTGGCGAGGGATTGGAGGTGTTGTTTCATGGGGACTCCTTACCGTTCACGGGTGGTAATTGATTGAATGGGCAAATGTCGCAAATATCGTTTGCCTGTGCGCGGTCAAACGTCACACCCAGCGCATACACGTCAAGCAGACGAAGTCTAACTGCTTGTACCTCGTAGCAGAGGCCTTCGCAAACTTCTTGGTCAAGCAGCGGGCAGGCGTAGGTGGGGTCGTTCATGGTGAACCTCGGTGGAAAGATTTTTCTTGACAAAAGCGGAGAAATCGGATATACTAAGAGTATAGCACCAGCAACCAGCGCAAGACGACTAAACGTAGGCTTGCGTTGCGTAGGGGCGGATGAGTACAAACCTCGCCGTTTTCACCTGGTGCTGTTTTTTTATGCTCGAATATCCCAACCGGTGAGCAGCCATGTTTTTTTCTGTCCGTTTTTATCCAGCGAAAGCACGGCTTCGTAACCGTCATTGACAATGTGTACGGTTTTCTTGGGTGGGATGAACTTGGTGATTTTTCCAGCGACCACTGCTTCGACCACATGCGGTACGGCTTCAACGCCGTGCCGTTTTTCGATGTGGACGAGCCCTTTTTTTGCATCGCCTTTGACGAATGTTATGTCGTTTGTGCCGCCGAACTGTTCTAAGTCGCTGCGCAACTGGGGAACGGTAACTTCAAGCGCGCCTAACGCAAGTTCGGCAAGGGCGAGAGTGACTTGGGCACGTTTTTCTGTAACGATCATGTATTCGTCCTATCTTTCTTCAAATACAGCAACAGTATCTCCACGTCCGCGGGGTTGACGCCACTGATGCGCGCGGCTGCGCCGAGGGTCTCGGGGCGGGCGGCGGCGAGCTTTTGCCGCGCCTCAATGCGCAGGGCGGTGATGGACGGGTAGTCGAGGTCGTGGGGCAGGGGGACGTGCTCAAGACGCAGCATTTCTTGCACTTGGGCTTGCTGGCGCTTGAGGTAACCCTCATATTTGATGTCGGTTTCGACGTTGGTGATGACCTCTTGGGGCAGGGTAGGGCGTTCGGGGTCGTGCTCGGCGAGGGCGGCGTAATCTAGCTCGGGGCGGCGCAGGAGCTCGGCTAATGTGGCGGATTTGCCTTGCCAGTTGATGCGAATGCTCGCGAGCCGCTGTTTTTCTTGCTCGATTTGCGCTTGCTTGTGCTGATATTGCGCGAAACGTTCGTCGTTGATGAGACCGAGTGTGTGTCCGTGTGGGGTGAGGCGGCGGTCGGCGGTGTCGTGCCGCAGCAACAGGCGATACTCGGCGCGGGAGGTCATCATGCGGTAGGGCTCGCTCGTGCCTTTGTTGACGAGGTCGTCGATGAGGATGCCGATGTAGGCTTCATGGCGGCCGAGGGTAAATTCGTCGCGCGCCAAGACCTTGTGGGCGGCGTTGATGCCTGCGATGAGACCTTGTGCGGCGGCTTCTTCGTAGCCGGATGAGCCGTTGAACTGCCCTGCGCCGAACAGCCCAGGTTGCTCGCGGAACTCAAGGGTGGGGCGAAGTGCGAGGGGATTGACGCAGTCGTACTCAATGGCGTAGGCTGGGCGCATGACCTCGGCGTGCTGCAGACCGGGAATGGTGGCCAAGATGGCGTGCTGCACGTCCTCGGGCAGCGACGACGACAGCCCTTGCAGATACATTTCGTTGGTGGTGAGACCACAGGGCTCGATGAAGAGGTTGTGGCGCGCTTTGTCGGCGAATCGCACGATTTTGTCCTCGATGGAGGGGCAGTAGCGCGCGCCGATGCCGTCGATGACACCGCTATACATGGGCGAGCGGTGGAGGTTGGCGAGGATGACCTCTTTGGTGGCTTCGGTGGTGTGGGTGAGGTGGCAGGGTAATTCGTAATTCGTAATTCGTAATTCGTAATTGGGGTCAAACGAAAACGGCGTGGGGTGTTCATCGCCGGGCTGTTCGGTGGTTTGGGGTTGGGCTACACACCCCCTGTCTTGCGGGAGGGTGCGGATAGATGCGGCGAAGGAGCATGCGGCAGGTTCGCTGTCGCTCCGCGAGCCTTCCTCAGTCGCCCGAGGCGACAGCTCCTTCCCAAGGAAGGAGCCTAGGGGCTTGTTGCTGAGGGGTTGTGCGAATGAAAACGGCGTGGGGTGTTCATCGCCGGGTTGTTCGGTGGTTTGGGCGAAGTCGATGGAGCGGCGGTTCACACGTGGCGGCGTGCCGGTTTTGAAGCGCTGCAGGGGGATGCCCAGCTGCTGCAGCGAATCGCTCAACTGCATGGCGGCGGGCAAGCCGTCTGGACCGGACTGGTGGTTGTGCTCGCCGATGTGCACTTTTGCGCGCAGGAATGTGCCCGTGGCGAGGATGACGCACGTTGCGGTGTACTGCATGCCGGTGAGGAGGGTGACTTGCCATGATGCCCCCCCAGTCGCCTGCGGCGACAGCCCCCCCAAGGGGGAGCCATCAAGCGCTGTGCGCAACTTTAGCGCAGTGGGTTCGGAGCCTCCCCCCTGGGGGAGGTGCCCCAACGGGGCGGTGGGGGTCAGGGAAATGACCTCGCCTTGGATTAAATGCAGGTTTTCTTGGTTTTCTAGGCGTAGTTTCATCGCGTCGGCATAGGCGCGGCGGTCAATCTGGGCGCGCGGGCTGTGCACCGCTGGTCCTTTGCCGAGGTTGAGCATGCGAAACTGGATGGTGGTGGCGTCGGCTACCTTGCCCATTTCGCCGCCGAGGGCGTCGATCTCGCGCACGATGTGACCCTTGCTGCTGCCGCCAATCGACGGATTGCAGGGCATGTTGCCCACGGCATCCAGCGACTGCGTGAAGATCACCGTGCGGCAACCCAGGCGCGCAGCGGCCAGCCCCGCCTCGATGCCTGCGTGGCCTGCGCCGATGATGATGATGTCGAAGTTGTTGTTCATGGGTGGCTTTCTTGTAGATATAGTAATGCGGCGGGTTTGTCGATGCCGCTGAACTGCTTGGGCGTAGCGAGCAACGCCTTGAGCTCATCGAGTGAGATCCACTGGATGTTGGTGGAGTCATCGCCTTGTGTGAGCAATTCGCCGGTGGCATGGCAGATGAAATGCGCGCCCAAAGAATCAACCGGGCCGGCGAGGGTTTGATAAACCGAAAAGGGCTTGAAGTTCTCGACGAGCCAGTCGCCGCCTTCGGCTTGCGTGCGGTTGGCTTGTCCGGTGGCGTGCACGAGGTCAAGACCGGTTTCCTCCTTGACTTCGCGGCGCAGGGCATCGTAAAACGATTCAAAGGCTTCGATGCGCTCACTGGGAAATTCGTAGCAGCCTTCGCCGTGCTTGTTGCGCCATTGGATGATGACCTCTTTGCGTCCGTTGAAGGTGCGCTCAATGATGGCGCGGGCGTTGATGTAGAACATGAGGACTCCTTTTCTGGGTGGAATGACACCCCCTGTCCTGCGGGACATCCCCCTCTAAAGAGGGGGACTGGGGCTTGGGCGGTAAACGACAGCGAAACTCTCGGCGGGATGTAGGGGCGGATGTGAATCCGCCCGAAGCATAAAAACATGTGTGTTATTTGAACCCCGGGCGGCAAAATTGCCGCCCCTACAGGGTGTGGGCTGACGTGGGCGAGTGCGAAATCCGCACCCCCAGTCGCCGCGCCGCAGTGGTGCGATGCGCAGGTTTCGTTCGCGGCGACAGCCCCCGCGCTCGCGCGAGGGCCGCTCAGGAAACGGTTTTCTGCGAGTTTCATCAAGCCGCGGCAGGTAGGGGCTGAACCACCCCGTCCCTGCGGGGACACCCCTCCACACCCACCCCACGAAACAGGTTTCGCGGGGACCCCGGCGCAGGGGAATGGGGGCTTGCTTCTTTAGCTTGTCATGAATTGTCCACCGCGAAGCGGTATAGGTTCTTTTGGTTACTTTTCTTTCAAGAAAAGTAACGCCTGCGCGGCGAGCGCATCACTTACCGACGCAGAAGCGGGCAAAGACTTCGCCTACGATGGCATCGGCGGCGCGCTCGCCGGTGAGGGAAAACAGCTGCGTGATGGCATCCTCGATGCAGACTGAAATGGCATCGAGTGGGTAGCCAGCTGTGTGTGCGGCGAGAGCTTCGTCGATAGCGGCGAGGGCTTGGGCGGCGGTGTTCTGCTGGCGCTGGTTGGCGAGCATGGCCTCGTTGGGATTGAACGATGCGGTGTTGAGCAGGGTCTCAATGGCTTGGCTGAGGGCGGAGATGCCTGTGGAGTGCAGGGCGGAGAGATATACCCCCCCAGCCGTCTGCGACGGCAGCCCCAAATGGGGTCCCCGCGAAACTTGTTTCGTGGGGTGATTCACCAAGGGGGAGCCATCCAGCGTGGCGGGCGGACATAAGTCCGATTTATTGAAAATCACAACAGTGCGCGCCGGGTCGCAATCAGCGAGGATGGCGTGGTCGTCATCGGTGAGGGGAGCGCTGGCATCAAACACGGCAAGGATGAGATCCGCTTGGGCGAGGGCGGCGCGGCTGCGCCGCACGCCTGCGGCCTCAATGGAGTCGCTGGTGTTGCGGATGCCCGCGGTGTCGGTGAGGCGCAGGGTGAGGCTGCCGAGCTGCACGGTTTCGGTGACGGTGTCACGCGTTGTGCCGGGGGTGGGGGTGACGATGGCGCGGTCATAGCCTGCAAGGACGTTGAGCAAGCTGGACTTGCCGACGTTTGGGCGGCCGACGAGCGCGGTGTTGATGCCCTGCAGCATGAGCGTGTCTCGCGGGGCTTTGGTGATGAGGGCGTGCAGGTCTTGCCGGGCGGTGTTGAGCACGGCGGTGAGTTCGCTGCCTTCGAGCGCTTCGATGTCTTCTTCGGGATAGTCTACCCAGGCGCTGATGTGCGCTTGCAGGGCGATGAGCGTGGCACGGGTTTGGTCGATCGCTTGGCTAAGTGCACCACCCATGGCAGCCTGCGCGGCGCGTGCTGCTTGCTCGCTGGTGGCGGCAATCAGCTGCATGACGGCCTCTGCCTGGGTGAGGTTTAGCCTTCCGTTTTCGTAGGCGCGGCGGGTGAACTCGCCCGGACCTGCCGGTTGCGCTCCGGCGGCGAACACCGCCTGCAACGCGCGCTGCATCACCGCCATGCCGCCGTGGCACTGGAACTCCACGACATTCTCGCCGGTGTAGCTGTGCGGGGCGGGGAAGAACAGGCAGATGATGTCATCGATTGGCTGTTCTGGAGACGATGGAAAGTCGTGCAGCGTGCCGTAGGACATGGTGTGGGCGCGCAATTGGCTGTAATCCAGCGGTTTTTTGGGCACAAACAGGGCTTGGGCAACCGAAAAGGCGGCGTGGCCGCTGATGCGGATCACACCGATGCCGCCGGGAGCTTGGGCGGTGGCGATGGCTGCGATGGTGGTGGGCATGGTTAGGATTCTTCTTCTTTCAGCAGGCGTTGCCAGTCTCGGCGACCGTACATCACGCGGCGGATAAACACTTCGCGGGTTTGCTCGTGCACCACATAAAAAATAAGATGAGAGCGAGCAACAAGCATGCGATAGCCTTTTGTGGATAAGTAATCATCGCGCACAAAAGCGCTGCTCGAACCATGCTTAAGTTGTGCAATGGCTTGTTTGATGGCGACGATGCGATTGCGCGCGGCGGCGGGGCTGTTCAGTTCATAGGCGATATAGGCATAGATGTCCCGCATGTCCTCTTTTGCTGGACCGGTGATGTGAATATGATAGCTCATGCCATTTCCTCTTCGAGTTCTTGCATGAATGCATCAAAGTCAGAATAATCGCCGGTGGCTTCGGCTTGCTCGGCTTCCATCAGCAAGGCATAAAGGGCAAACATGTCCGGCGCGCTTTTGCGATGTGTGACGTTTTGCATAAGATACCTCCGTGGTTATATTATACCCTACAAACGCGAGAATTGTCAAGGGGGGCTTCTTCGACGCATATAAATCATGGCTGATTTAACCTTTTGTATTGATATGTAGCCCGGGTGGCGCGCCCGCCACCCCTACATGTTGCGGCTTGACATCGCCTTGCAGGAGACATCCACCTGTAGGGGCGGCGGGCGCGCCGCCCGAAACAAAAAAACGTCAATACAATTGTCTAAAAGAGCCTAAATCATCCACCGCGAAGCGGCTGAAGTTCTTTGCGTGCGACACCCCCACCTGCACGTCTAACGACGCGCTTTCCTCCCCCAAGGG
>Ga0209755_10000525_pt1 | contig 69486 bp, 64 predicted proteins | sample TergutCo191P1_FD_187301 | JGI IMG/M metagenome (GOLD analysis project Ga0209755, IMG submission 187301) | Cornitermes sp. P1 segment gut microbial communities from Petit-Saut dam, French Guiana - Co191P1 (SPAdes) (version 2) | ecosystem: Host-associated > Arthropoda: Insects > Digestive system...
AAAATGGAACAATATTAAATGGCTCAATGCATATAGGCGGCGGGTTTGAGTATAACTTGGAAAGCAATACAAAACTATTTGCTTCAATAAATTGGTTGCACATTTCTAATAATGACGTTTATGGCAGTGAAAGAAATCCAGGAATTAACGCAATTGGCTTATTTGCTGGTCTGCAATTATGAATTTTTTAAAAATATACTTGTTTATATAAAAACCTGCTTTTGGCTTTTTATACCAATAATAATTTTTAATGCAATATTTTTCCAAAAACTACCATCATTTTATTTAAATAATATATCTCATACTGTAGTTGTAATTGAGACTATAGCAAGAATAATTACAATAGCATTTTCCTTAGTAATGGCAATTACATTGGATAATAAAATTGGAAAAATTGGGTTATTAATATACATTATTTGCACATTGATTTATTTTTCATCTTATTTTATTGTAATATATTTTTCAAATATAGTATTTGACAAAAATATTATTGTATTATTAGCACCATATTGGACATCTGTCCTATTTTTAATTGGCATTGGATTAGTGGGTAATAAATTATTCATAAATATACCATATCATTATGTAGTTTATATTATTTTGGCAATTATATTTAGTACAATTCATACATATCATGGGTATTTATGTTATACTCAAAAATAAAATACGGGCGGTACTACGCTTAACAAAATGTCGAAAAAATAAAAAATGACATCTAACAAATAAAAAAAGATCGACAAATAAACTAAAAATTGTTAAAATAACTCTCATATGGCAAAATATAAGAAGACCGAAAAAGGATAAGGTTTGTTTTTAACAGTAAACTTAAGCGAACAGCTGTTAACCGGCACATTCTAATACACATTAAACAGGTTAATTAATAAAAAACTAGACTTAAGCATATTCGACAGCAAATACAACACGTAGTCAAATGGCGGTCTTCCTCCTGGTCATTGTGCTTCTTCTTTCAGTGTTTTTGTTAATATACCGCAATTTATTCATTATATAACCTTTATAACTTTAATTAACTTAATATTCCATTTTTCTTATAGCTATAAATTAAATTTATCACATAATTTTTTTATTTGTTTGGAGTAAGGTTCATCATTTGCAGTTAAAATCTTACTGCGCACAAACGATTTCCCGATTTCTTTGCTATAGGCGGCAAAAAGCGTATCCACTGTCTTTAAAGCTTCTTCAAAATCCTTCTCGGTATTTATGCCAATTTGCGGCGGAATATGAACCATGTGCTCTTTTGCTTCTTTGCCGTCACAAGCGATTGAAACCCCGCTTTGCCCCCATTTATCAAATAAATCTTTTATTCCATAAATAAGATTTCCGTTAATGACAGTGCCCACAGTGTGATAATCGCTGTAAAAGAAAATGTCACCTAACGGCGCGCCGTCCAGATACAGTCTTCTGTTCTTGGAAACTATATAAAAATCGGCAAAAGCTCCCTTTTTTATATCGCCCAGTTTATTGGAGTTTAACGTCAGCGCAGGGTTATATGTCATCATTTCCAGTATTTTATCTGAAAGAACTGCATCTTTAGGATGATGTTTTAAAAGATATTTTTGCGCGAAAGAACCTTCGTCCCAAAGATGCTTTGAACCGCTTGGCGCCCAATCAGAACCAAGGCAAAGCCGGACGCTGCCGTACAGTTTGTTAAAAAAGTCCGGAGTGTCATCATAAAGCAGAAGATTTGATACGGGCGACCAAATTAAACCTATCCCGCACTCAAAAATAAACCTTATATTGTCCGATGTATTTAAATCTATTCCGCATCCATGAATTATGGATAATTTTGACGCACGAACTTTTTCCCCATACCCTGGTATTTTTTTAATGTTTTCCTTTAAATATTCAAACTCTTTTTTTGAATACGCGTCAATTCCTTTTTCTTTTAATAAATTACCGGCGCGTCCTTCAGCCAGATGAACCAAATATCCGCCGGAATTTTCTTTTATGTATTCAACAGGTTTTTTAAGCAGTTCAAGATATTCCTGAAAATACGTTTTTTGTGTTGCGCTGTTAACTGCCTCCTTTATTTGCCATGAGGAAGTATCAAGAGGCGGAATATATTTTTTATCATCAGGATCGCTGTCAAAATTCGGTTTAAAAAAATCGATTATACTCTGTACGTTTTGATTGAGACTAAACCCGAGGTCTTGCGGAACTCCGGTGCTTCTCATCAGCATATGTTCGGCTTTTGGAGGATTATCTCCGTAGAATATATCCGAAGGCTCCTGTAAAACCGTAGTCCCGCCTGATACCGCCTGCACTTCGGAAAAAAATTGCAGAAAACGCATAACTTTGGCAACTTTCTCATTGTCCCATGATTTGATAATAAAATTATAAAAATTCTTAATAACGTCTTGATATTCTTTACAATTTTTATGCCGCCATTCATGCCGGTTATCCCAAGGTTGAGTTATAGGACGCTCCCATAAAGGCATTGTATTGTAATCAAAATGATTATGCAAATCAATCAACCCGGGAAAAATTATACATTCTCTGTCCATATTAATAATTAATGTTTCATTACCAAAATCATTTTTTATTTTCCCGGTAAAATTTTCATCCGCTTCCCCAGAGTACTTATAAATTTCCTGAATAATTCCGTCTTTAAACACAATATCAGCTCTGACCCGTTCGTATTGTCCTTCTTTCACCCTCAAAACAACGGTTCCGCCCACAAAAGCAATTGCGTTTGAATTACTCTTTAATAACATAACTTTACCTCCAATAATTTATTATATTCTCTAGTATCATCTTTTATTCCAGGGAACCTCTAAAAACTACTTTATACACTTAATGATCCTATGTTTTCATGCTTATGTAAAGTAAAAAACGTCAATAAAAAATATTTTTCCAATATTTTTTATTTACCTGATGAGTTTTTAGAGATTCCCACATATTATTAAAATATAATGTAATAAGCACTAATTGCATATAACGAAGTTACAGAAAAACCCAAAAGTTGCACCTAACTAATAAAAAAAGATCGAGAGGGAAACCTTCGCCTTATAAACCTTCGGTTCATAAGGTTCGGTCGAAGTTCGATAATTAACATAAATAATGTTAAATTAACTCTATTATGGCTAAGTATAAAGAGACCTCAGACTAAAGTCTGGGAATGACAAGGTTTGTTTTTAAAGGTAAACTTGAGCGAACATCTGATAACCGGCACATTCGAAAACACATTAAACAGGTTAATCGATGAAAAGCTGGATTTAAGTATATTCTAAAATACAGCAAAGGATTTAAAATAAGATATGTTAATGACAGAGGTTATTTTAATTACGATAACAGACAAGTGTTCGTCGGGAATCCTTTCGCGGGTTACCATGTCGGATTAAAAATAAATGTTGACCCGCCGATGGAAATATTTTTTAGTAATTTTATGTTAGGTGTAATTAATCCTGATAACTGGCTTGTTGAGTCTGAATACAAGATCGTAAAAGTTGTTTTTAAATCCTGAAAAGTGTTACTGATGTTATGCTACATAACCGTGAACGTTGTTTTGAGGTTATACCGCTAAGTTGATAGGAATATATTAAAGTAAAAATGATTAAAAATGTTCATATAGGGGTTGAATATTATTTGATAATATTTTATGAATTATTATTGGAGGATATATGGGAAATATTATTGAGATAAAAGACAGTAAAATAATTACATGAATTTTAAATAAAGCTTTTATTACAGTAGCATTACAATTTAATTACACCAAAGAAAATGCTCCAAAATTTCCAGCATTTATAGAATCAAATATTATTGAAAATGGATTAAATAACGGGTTAAAAATGTATGGTTATTTTTTAGATGATCAAATTATAGGGTGTGTTGGATATTCATTTTATAAGGATCATGTGTATTTTATTGAACGCTTGGCAACATTACCAGAATATAGGCATAAAGGAATAGGAAAAATATTAATGGAATATGTTGAAAATAAAATAAAGGAAAATAATGGAAAAATAATAGAAATACACGTTGTTGATGAAAATAAAAGGCTAATTGAATGGTATAAAAAATTAAATTATAATGAAATAAGAGTAGATGAAATAAAAACATTGCCTTTTAATTCATATGTAATGAATAAAATATTAGAATAAAAAAAAGGAGTACACCGTTCCATCGCCTAACAAGCCTGCAGAAAAACCAAAATGTTGCACCTAACAAATAAAAAAGATCGACAATTAACAAAAATAATGTTAAAATAACTCTATTATAGCTAAGTATAAAGAGACCTCAGACTAAAGTCTGGGAAAGGACAAGGTTTGTTTTTAACAGTAAATTTAAGCGAACATCTGTTAACCGGAACGTTTGAATGGTCGTTAAACAATTTATAGAAAAAAACTAGACTAAAGCAAGATTCGTTAATGACAGAGGTTATTTTAATTACGATAACAGACGCGTGTTCGTCTGAAATCCCTTCACAGGTTACCGTGTCGGATTAAAAATATATATTGACGCGCCAATGGAAATATGGTTTTCTGAATTAATGTTAGTTAAAATAAATCCTGACAACTGGTTCGTTGAGTCTGAATACAACAACGTAAAAGTTGTTTTTAAATCATGAAAAGTGTTACCGATGTTATGCTACATAACCATGAACGATGTTTTGAGGTTGTACCGCTAAAAATAATTTTTTGAATTAAATATTGACAAAACATAGTATTTAAAATAAAATATTGAATGATGAAAAATAAAATAATAAAAAAATCGCATAAAAATATTATTTATTTGATACTAGCTACTATTAGTTTTTTTATTTATTTAAATCATTATTGTTATAATTTTATTAATGATGATTTTATTTTTAAATATTTGATAATTAGATTAATATTAGCATTTTGGTTATTTTACTATTTAATGGGATTTACATTTACAATATTAATTCATCCTATTGTATTATTAGTTAAAATATTAAAGAAAAAATATAAGGCAAATGAAATAAAATTATATATTATTTTATTTATATGGTCTATTACAATAGCAATAGCATATATTTACTTCATATTTGGAAAAGGATTTATAATGACTGCATAAAATTATATTTTGTAAAACAAACGGTGTATGCCACCACTGCATATAACGAAGTGAGCGAAAAACCAAAATGTTGCACCTAACAAATAAAAAAGATCGACAATATAGAAGAAAAAATGTTAAAATAACTCTATTATGAAAAAATATAAGAAGAATTCAAACAAAAGTCTGGGAAAGATCAAGCTTTGTTTTTAACGGTAAACTTGAGCGAACAGCTAATAATCGGCACATTTGAATACACATTAAACAGGTAAATCAATGAAAAGCTGGATTTAAGTATATTCGATAATAAATACATCAAAAGCAACACCGGATGGTGCTTTTGGAATAAAAATAGTGCATTATTTACTATTGTGGTTTATACTTAAAAAAATATGTAATTACAATGTTACACGGTGTATTCCACATGCGCCGTGTCTAAAAAAGGAGATTTTATGTCAGTAAATTCATCTGAAAAGAAAGCCGCCAATCCCGGTCCTCTTGGGCTTTTAGGTTTTGGCATGACGACCGTTTTATTAAATATTCATAATGCGGGGATCGTCGAACTTTCTATTGTTATCGTTGCCATGGGCTTTGCTCTTGGCGGAGCGGCTCAGATTATTGCCGGAATCAGCGAACTTCGGTTAGGCAATACTTTTGGGGGGACAGCGTTTACGGCTTACGGTTTATTCTGGTGGTCATTATGCCTTATATGGATTAATCCTTTCGGCGTTAATCCCGCAGACAATATTTCTATGGGTTTTTATCTTGCTTTATGGGGTGTTTTTACTTTCTTTATGTTTTTAGGGACATTAGCGCATAACACGATTACAAGGACAGTATTTTTATCATTAGCGGTTTTATTTTTTCTTCTTTCAATCGGCGATTTTACCGAAAACATTCACATAAAAAGAATCGCAGGTTGTGTGGGAATATTCTGCGGATTATCTGCAATCTATTCAGCTATGGCTCAGGTAGTAAACGGAGAACTTGGAAAAAAGATTTTTCCAACATGAGCCGGGTTATATAATTTTAGAATGTAAAGGAATAATGCGGTTTACACTGATGGTGCGCATAAAAGTGAATATCCAGTGAAAACTGTATTGCATAGTGCGTAACATAGTTAATAAATTACGGTGACACATCATCTTCCTCCTGACTCCCAAGATCGTATTCTGCCAATTTACGCAACAGTGTTTTTCGTCCAATCTCCAGCATATCGGCAGTTTTGCTTTTATTCCCTTGGCAATGAGAAAGAGTTTCCCTTATAATAATTTTTTCACATTCTGACATGCTTGAACCGAGTTTTATACTTACCCAGCCGTCATCTGATGTTGAACGGAATGCGGGAGGAAGATCGTCTACAGTAATCATATTCGATTGACACATAACAACAGCGCTTTCCATGCAGTTGCGAAGTTCGCGGATATTGCCGGGCCAATCGTAGGCATAAAGACGGGAACGGGCTTTTTCATGTATCGAATCGATTGATTTTCCGTTTTCTTGAGCAAATTCTTTTATAAAAGAAGTAATTAAAAGTGGAATATCATCTTTTCTTTCGCGTAACGGAGGAACAAGAATATTTACAACATTTAATCTGAAATATAAATCTTCGCGGAAATTGCCTTTCTCTATTTCTGCTTTTAAATCCTTATTCGTGGCGGCAATTATACGCACATCAACTTCGATTGTTTTTTCTCCGCCTACCCTTTCAAATTTTTTCTCCTGTAAGACACGCAATAATTTAATTTGCAAGTTCTGATCGATTTCTCCTATTTCATCTAAGAAAAGCGTTCCGCCTGATGCAAGTTCAAAACGTCCCCTACGCTGCGATAATGCACCTGTAAAAGAGCCTTTTTCGTGACCGAAAAGTTCGCTTTCTAAAAGCGTAGAAGAAAGAGCGGCGCAATGAACTTTTACAAACGGCTGATCTTTTCGCGCAGAAAGTTCATGTATCGCATTTGCAACAAGTTCTTTTCCGACACCGGATTCTCCTGTTATCAAAATTGATGCTTTAGTCGATGCAACTTTATTTATCATATCAAATATTTCCCGTATGTTACGCGAATTACCTATTATCGATTTGAACTGTCTTTTTCGCTCCAGCTCTTCTTCCATCTGTCTGTGCTTAAAATAAAGTTCTCTGTTTTCCAATGCACGTTTTACTTTTAAAGAAAGATGATCAAGGTCGACAGGTTTGGAAAGAAAATCCCACGCTCCCTGATGCATTGCAGCAACTGCAATATCTATCGTTCCATGACCTGTCAAAATTATTACCGGAAAACCGGGAGAATGAGCTAAAATCCTCTTCATTAATTCTACGCCGCTGATACCCGGCATTTTTAAATCCGTAATAACAAGATCGATGTCTCCGTTGTTAAAAAGCTTCCAGCCTTCTTCGCCGTTTTCGGCGCAAACAACTTCATAACCTGTATCATGCAGGTATTCTGCAAGACCTTCGCGGAGATTTTTTTCATCATCAATAACTAGAAGGCGAAACAACATTTTTTTCCCTCCATATTCAAACATCATTGGGTTTGATCTGTTTTTTTATCGTTATATGAAATTAATTTCATTTCATTTTGCGGTACAGGAAGAATTATTCTGAAATCCGAACCTGTTCCGGGCTCTGAGTCCACCGTTATTTCTCCCTGATGTTCTTTTATAATTTTATAAACTTGGGTAAGCCCTAAACCTGTTCCTGCTTCTTTGGTTGTAAAATACGGTTCAAATATTTTTTCAAGATATTCTTTTCCAATACCTATTCCTGTATCACAAACTGATATTCTTACTTCATTATCAAAACAATTTGTTGCAATTGTCAAAACACCGCCTTCTGGCATTGCAGCCTTTGCATTTGTTACAAGATTGAGCATTACCTGTTTCATATAACGTTCGTCCATTAATATTTTAGGTAAATCTTCATCAAGTTCCAAAAGAATTAATATTTTTGATTGTTCCAATTCCAAACCGACAAAATCAATCAACTGCGAAATTAATTTATTAATATCGCTTTTGCGCAGTTCCATATTCATCGGTCTTACTGCAAAAAGAAAATCTACCACTATGCGGTTTAACCTTTCCACTTCTTCTTTTAAAACTTCAATATACCTGTTGTTTTTTTCGTCATTTTCATTATTTTTTGCTAAATATTTTTGTAGAAGCTGAAGATGAATCGATATTGATGCAAGCGGGTTTTTAATATCATGGGCAACACCTGCCGCAAGTGTTGTAAGGCTTGCAAGGTTTTCCGCTCTTCTAAGACGCGACTCTTCTTTTCGCTTTTCAGTTATGTCTTCCAGATATATTAAAGAGCCTTTTACAAATTTATCCTGAACAAGAGGGACAACATTTACAGAAATTAATCTGCTGCGCCCTTTATGATCAAAATCAATTTCTTTGTCTGTTACCCTGTCTGCATTTAAAAGAATTTCTTTTAAACATTCTACTATGTGGTCATCCATAATAGAAGACCATATTTGCTCTCCTTCTGTATAATTTAACGGAATGAGTCTTTGCGCGCATTTATTTACCATTACAAGATTATATTCTTCATCGCAAACAAGAATCCCTACATCAATTGAATCTGATACTGTTTCAAGAAGACTGATTTGATTGATTGCGGAAATTAAAAGCTCTCGGTGCTGTTCTATGTCGAGTTTATCAAGTTTTTTTAAGGCGCGCCTGAAAAAATCAACCATTATATCCTTCTATTATCGCGTTTTTTATATTATAAAACAAGGATTCCAAAGCAATATTTGTATTGATATTTAATAAATCAACTGCTGTTATCGCTTCTTTTATATATTTAATAAAAATATCATTATACATGACATTCTGTGAATCTAATGTGCGTGTAACAGAACTTACAATATCAAGGCAGATTTTTAAAAAGCGTGAAAATAAATCATTTTCCAATTTGTTTGTTTGAGTTATAATTATTTTTATTATTTCAGAGCTTTTTACAGAACGCTCTAATTTTAATGTTTCTGCTATCGGCGCATAACGTTCCCCTAAAGAATTTAAAAAATCAGGAATTACTTTAATACCTTTATTTCTCATCGATAAAATAATAAAACGCGCCAATGAAACAAGAAACCATGCGGCAAGCGGGTATAATTTTTCGGAATTATTAGAGGCAAACGACTCAAGATATGCGCTGATTAAAGAACCGTCTTTATCCTGTATTTCATCAACATTTCCTTGAAACACTCTGCGGATAACTTCTTTTTCGCTTGCTTCTGATCGTTTTAAAAAACGATAAGGGCGCAAACGTGATAAAATTGTAGGAATAATCGCTTCGCGTCTTTGTGCAGTTAGCACTATCGTTACAGAAGAAGGAGGCTCTTCTAATAATTTTAAAAGCGAGTTACGTGCATCATCCCTCATATTTTCTGCATTTTCAATTATAAGCGTCTTGCGTTTTCCGTTAGGTGCAAGCATACACCATCTGGATGCGCTTCTTATATGATTAATCGGTATAGTGCTGTTTAATTTACCTTCTTTCTCAAGAGTATTTGCAGTATCAATTAGAGATTTACATAATTTTTCTATCGCATTTTTTTCGCATGATGCAGTATCAATATTTAATAATTCACTTAATCCTTCATCAAAGGACAGTAAAACAGAAGAGAGTTTTTTTACATTAGGTTCATCTTCCATAAATACGGGAGAAAATCGGTACTGCATTTTACGAAGCGATCTGAAAAAAAGAAGTTTTGAATTAATCGGAATTGGATTGCGTAAAAAAGCAGAGGAGGAGGCTGTAATTTCCGCAATAAAAGAACGGTTACCCATTACTAAAAGGTCGTCATGCTGCAAATAACGATGTCTTTTACATGAAGAGCAGGAACACGTCCATGATGCAAACTCTGTTTGTGAGTCTGCTTCGCATGAAAGAGCGCGTGCAAGTTCAAGAGCTGCACTTCCCTTTGCAGATGCAGCAGGACCGTAGAACAACATGGAAGGGGCATTGCGTCCTGATAAAATATCATCGCGTAACTGTAAAACTGCGCTTTGTTCAATAATGTTTTCAAACATGCTTCAAACTTCCCGCTTCAGCAATCAAAGGCAGAAGCATCTTTGCAAAAAAACTGCTTTCAAAAACAGGAGCTGCATTAAATAAAGGCTGTATATGCATGACAAATAACACAAGACAAACAACAACAAGTCCTTCAATAAATCCGAATACTAAACCTAAAAGTTTATCCGCTCCTCCCAGTTTAATTCCATAAATAACACCTCTTAATAACATATCTAAAAATTTTGAAATAATAAAAACAATCAAAAACAATGCTATAAAACTAAGAATTTCAGGGATAGGATTATTCATTTCAGGAAAAAAATTCTCTCTTAAGTAAACACCGCCGTTTTTATAAAAAAATAACGCCGCAATAATTCCAAAAACAAACGCTGCCATTGATAATAATTCGCTTATAAAACCTTTTAGAAAGCAGCGTATCATAAACAATGCGATCAATATAATAAAGATGACATCGATCACACTCATTTTTACTTTTCCCCTTTTTTATTTAATGCATTAATTTCTTCCGCTAAAATTCCGGCTATTATCTCACTGCTGCCGGTTTGTCCGTTTAAAGAACAGTTCCCGATACCCGCTGAAGCATCAGACATTGCTTTTCTTTTTTCCTGATCACTTGCAAGTAATTTTACTGCAAGTTCCAGCTCTTTTGTATCAGCATTTTCACCTAACATAAGGGCAGCACCTGCTTTCTGAAAATACAAAGCGTTTTCTGCCTGATCTCCCCTTGTCCCTCTGCCTCTTAAAGGTATAAGAATCATCGGTTTTCCTAAAAACGCCCATTCCCAAATACCTGCCCCGCTTCTGCCCATAATAATTTCAGAGGCAGCCATAATATGAGGCATCTGTTCTTTGATATAAGGAAAAGATTTATACCTTTGCGAAGAAGGAATATCCCATGATAAATTTGGACCTGTTTGATGCACAACTGTATATATTTCTGTAAGAAACGGCAAAGAAACTTTAATAAGATCATTTATCTCTTTTGCTCCCTGACTGCCGCCGAGAACAAGAAGAACTCTATCGTTTTCATTTATTCCCAGAAAAGCTCTTCCCTTTGCAGCGTCTGCGCTGCGAAAATCTGCACGCACAGGATTTCCGCTCACCGTTACGCGATCATTTAAACCTTTTTTAATAAGTTTTTTTCCAAAATGATTTTTTGTATCTTCATAAGCTGTAAAAACCCTTCCGCCTGTCCGCAAAACAAAGCGGGTATTTATTCTTGTTGCAAGTCCGGGACTAAAATCTGACTCATGGGTAAAAACTTTAATTTTAAGAGAGGAAGCAGCCGCACAAGGAGGCACGCTTACAAATCCGCCTTTGGAAAAAAGCAAAACCGCCTTTTGTTTTTTAAGAATTTTCCGCGCAGCAAAAAAGCCGCCGATAACTTTAAAAAAATCAGCAATCGTTTTTAAAGAAAAATAACGTCTTAGTTTTCCGGACGGCACACCGTAAAATTCGATTCCCGCTTCTTCAACAAGAGAGCGATCCATTCCGTCGGAAGAGCCAATCCAAAAAATACGTGCATTTAAGCCTTTCAGCTTATTTTTTAACTCTAATGCAACAGCAAGTCCCGGATAAATGTGACCTCCTGTACCTCCGCCCGTGAATGCAATGTTTGTCATGGAGGTAGTATAGCATATACGAGGGGTTCACTCCAGTTATTTCAGCAAAAAACAAAGTATTTAATCAAAATTTTGTAACTATTCAAAGACAAAAAATATTTATAATATATACGTGTAAGAATTTTAAATCTCAGGAGTTATTATGAACATCATTCAAAAATTATCATCTAAGAACTTGTTAATCTTTAATTTAGTTTTAATCGGTGCAATTTTCGGTTTTTCATTGGCGTTCTTATCATTTTCATGCTCTACGCCGAACACCAATAAGCAGGCAAAGGCACAGGAAAACCCTGTTATAATTCCTGCAAGCGCACTTGCTGTTGCAGAAGAATTGCAAAACGCTTTCCGCTCGGTATCGGAAAAAATGCTGCCGTCTGTTGTCGAAATAAAAACTATCTCTGTTGTACGAAGGCAAACACCAAGATTTGACGGAATCCCTTGGGAGTTTTTCTTCGGACCGCGTGACAGAGGACCGAATAATGATCAAGAACGCGAGTTCCGCGCACAAGCGCTTGGGTCAGGCATTATTGTTCGTTTTATCAACGGCACTTATTATGTAATTACTAACAATCATGTAGTAGAAGAGGCAACAGAAATAAGAGTCGCTACAAAAGACGGACATGAATACACAGCGGAATTAGTCGGTAATGATGCACGCAAAGATCTCGCACTTGTTTCATTTAAAACAAGCGATCAGCATCCTCTTGCCGCTCTCGGTGATTCAGACAGTGTTGAAGTTGGTGATTGGGCAATCGCTATCGGCAATCCGCTTGGAGAGCAATATTCTTTTTCTGTTACGATGGGAATTATCAGCGCATTAGGAAGAACAGGGGGACCCGGCGGAAATATAAATGATTTTATTCAAACCGATGCTCCCATCAATCAAGGTAACTCAGGCGGTCCTTTAGTAAATATTCGAGGCGAAGTAATCGGAATTAATACATGGATTGCAAGTAATTATTCGGGAGGAAACGTCGGATTGGGTTTTGCGATACCTGTTAATAATTTTAAAAGAGTGATTGATGAATTTATAACAACAGGAACAACAAAATACGGTTGGTTAGGTGTTTCATTGATTGAACCTACAAGAGAAACTATTACAGCATTAGGTCTTGAAAACAAGCGCGGCGCTCTTGCGGCACACGTCTTTCTCGGCTCTCCTGCAGACAGAGGCGGTATCAGACCGGGTGATTTTATAACTAGTGTAAACGGAAGAGAATTACGCAATGTTCAGCAGCTCCAAATGTTTGTCGGTGATTTAAAAGCAGGGGAGAATGCAACCTTTTCTGTTATACGGGATAAACAGCCAAGAGAAATAAGAGTCCGTATCGAAGAGCGCACAGATGAAGTTTCAGATAACAGCAAACTTTGGCCAGGTGTCACAGCTGTTCCGTTAGACGATCAGATCAGACAAACACTGCAGCTTGATAATAATGCAAGAGGGCTTGTTGTTTTACAGGTAATTGCACAAACTCCGGCTTTTGTTATTGGTTTACGTCAAGGTGATAGAATTACTTCGATTAATGGCGAAAACGTAAGTGACATCGCGTCCTTCTACAAAGTGTTACGCGAAAAAACTACAAATGAATTGTGGTTCGGCATTATAAGAGGCGAAGCGGTATTGGAAACAGTGCGTTTTAAACGCTAAAAAGAAATTTTTTACCGCGAAGGCGTATCAAATTAAAGATACGCCTTCTTCGTCTTTTCGGTAAAAATATTTCAAGAAAAGATGTTCTGCTTTGCAGTTAAATTTTTCCTTTTAATCTATAATAAGCCAGCATTCTAACAGGCTGATATGATCTTTTCGCCTGCCGTAAACCTGCCGATCCCATATCCTGTTCGCGGTTTACATATTTAAAATTTTGAAGAAGCAGTTTTGCTGTTTCTTGATTTATAACCTGCCCTGCCCCTTTTATTTTAGAATCATATTTTTCAAAATGAACCGCCGCCATTTCTTCTGTTTGACTGCTGTAAATAGAAAATGCACATAAATTACCGTTTGAATATAGTTTTAATCCCTTGCATGGAAATATATTCCAGTGCGTTAATATTGATTTTATTGCTTCAAATTCAATATTTAAATTTTCACTTTCGGCTTCTTGTGTTTTTTTCCAATAATTGCAAAAGTCCACTATCTCATTATAATCATTTTCACTTACCGGTTTTAATTTAAAATCAGGATAAAGTCTTATAAATTGAGAAATTAAATTTTTCTTTTTTGCCAGTTTTTTTCCGGGAAGTTTTACTAAATTCTCTGTTGAATAAATATAATTATATAAGTTTTCATCATTATTAATAATAAAATAATCTTTTAAATCGGGATTATTATTTATGTAATCTTCAGAAACCCCTAAAATTTCTATATCAATTAATTTATTTTTAAAAGAATTGTAAAGCTGATACAATTCTTCTGCACATAACGGCTCTCCTACAGGAGACAAAAAATATTTATAAAAAGGATTGAATAAAATCAATCTGTCAGAATAAAACATATATTCCAATTTCAAAAATAAATCCCAAGAAAAAAGATTGCAAATATTATAATCACAGTTTTCTACAGGATGTTTCTTTAAAAAATTATAAATAATATCAAAATCACTAAAAGAAGCAGGTTTTAATGCATCGATAATATTTATTTCTGTTTTCATTTATTTATACACCATGTCTATATATTTAATTTAAAAGGTATATAATTGTTCATTTGCAAAAAACCGTATTTCTGATAAAAAGAAACTGCCGCCGGTTCACTTACAAGAGTTATCCAAGTAATGTTTTTACTTTTTAAATAGTCAGTTAATTCATCCATGATCATTTTTCCGATTCCTTTTCCTCTGAATTCATTTAAGACTGCAACATCCTGTATGTATGAATCGCAAACACCATCGCTTATTGCTCTTCCCATTCCTATCAATTTGTTTTCTAAAGAAGCGGTAACAAAACAAAAAGAACCTTTTATTATTTTATTAATTAAATCGGGGTCTGCATTATCGGATTCATTCCACCAACCGGCTTCTCTGTAAAGATTTTTTAACTGCTCTTTATCAGCGGCAGTTTTAATAATTTCTATTTTTATATTTTCATTCATATTATTAATTTATTCTTATAAAATTAATTGTTCCAATGGATCGGTTAGTACTTCTGTCTTGCCTTCAAAAATAGCTACCGTATGTTCCCAATGAGACGATATCTTATTATCTGCAGTGACAATTGTCCATTCATCATCAAGGGTTTCAATATCGTCTGTTCCAAGATTGATCATCGGCTCTATTGCAAAAACCATACCGTTATTCATTTTAGGATTCGCTCCGTGAGGTGAGTTCGGCACATGCGGCTCTTCATGAAGTTCAAGCCCGACACCGTGCCCGCAGAATTCTTTTACAATTCCGTAACCATAAGGTTTTACATGCCCTTCTACAGCGCGTGCAATTTGTAAAAGCCTGTCTCCTGCTTTAACAGCGGCAAGCCCTTTGTATAAACTTTCGCAAGTTATTTTATTTAATTGCTTCACTTCTTTGCTGACTTTTCCGGCTTCAATACTTACCGCCTGATCACTTATAAAACCGTCAAGATTAATACCGCAATCAAGAGAAACAAGGTCTCCTTCCCGTATCCGTCTTTTTGACGGAATACCGTGAATAACCTCTTCATTAATTGAAACACAAATTGAAGCGGGGAAAAGGTTATTCTTTTTTCCGTATCCTAAAAATGCAGGTTTGCCGCCTGATTTTTTTATCCAATCGCGTACCCACATATCAATGTCTATTGTTTGTATACCGGGTTTTACAAGAGGGATTAGTTCCCTGTACATTGCCGAAAGCATTTTACAAGATGTTCTTATACCATTAATTTGTTTTTCATTTTTTAAACGAATCACTGTTGTTCCCTTATCTCTTTTAAAGTATTTGCTATTGATTCCATAAAGATACTTTCATCATGCACTGAAAAGCCTATTCCGATCAAGGCTTCCATGCAATCAACCCACGTCTCTAAATCAACTTGAGCTTTAAGTCTTTTATTAATAATTATTTTTAAGTAATGGAAAATTTCAGAAGCAAAAAGTCTAAAGTAAGGTTTTCGTTTTTCTTCTGCAAGAAGAGAAGCAATTAACTTGAATGCTTCAAAAGAGAAACCTCTTTTATCTAATTCTTCGGCAAGAATATATTGGCAGTCCATCCAATCTTCTCTTTCCATAAATTGATTTAAGCGGAAACTAAGTCCGCCGTTTTCCCGCCAAACTTCGATAGCAGACTCCTCTTTAAGACGTAAAAGATCATAAAAGATTAATTTTGCAATACTGCGGGAATCACCTTGTTCTTTAAGCCATTTACGGTAATTAAAATCGGATTTTTCCGTAAAAAACTTGTCATATTCAAATCGCTTATTTAAATCGGAAAGCTCTTCATATGCTTTAATAAGTTTCTGCATCGCTTCTGAATTTTCAGATCCTGCAATATCAGGATGAAGTTTTTTTGCTTTTTTTCTGTATGCTTTTTTTATTTCTGATGCACTGGCTCCGGGCTGTACACCAAGCAGTTTATAAGGATTATCCGATGTTGTAATACGCGGAAAACTTTGCTGCATTATGCGCCGATATATTTACCTATCGCTTCTGCGTGAGGTGCATTAAATAAAATATCGCTCCAATTAATTCGCATCCCCTCTTTTTCCATAACTTTCATTAAATTGGTAAATGCGGAATTTGTAAAAAGACCGGTTTTTTTTATAAATGCAGCGCTTTTTTTTCCGACAAGAGAACTGCCTGCACTTAAAGTTTTTGCAGTAATATCAGGAATCTTACCGGAAAAGACAGATACAGGCTCTGCTACTACCGCAACATATTCATAAGCAGGAAGTTTCATACCTTCTTCTGCCCATGCATCAATTAAATCCACACGGTGTCCCATAGATTCTATTCCTTTCGCTAAACCTTGTACATAATCAGGCGCCGGTTTTTTTGACGGCAGTGCATAAACAATTGCTACTCTCATAATTATTCTTGCCTCTTATGTATTTTTATATATTTGATCAATGGACGGCTCTTTTACAAGCATTACAGAACATTTTGCGTTAGCCATAATTTCTCTATGAGAGTGTCCTATTATATCTCTCGTTTTTGTATCTTTTTCCCAGCCGCCAAGTAAAATTATATCTGCTTTTTTTTCATCTGCTACATGAAGTATTTCTGTAAAGATAGCTCCTTTGCGAATTATTTTTTCTATCTTAATACCTTTTGCAAGTGCAAGTTCATCTACAAATGTAAGATAACGATGTCCGTTATTTTCAAGACTCTTTTCATATTCTGCAGCTTCTTCTTGAATAAAAATTTTACTTAAAGTTAATTGTCTGATTGTTGCTGTATCAACAACATAGACAGCGGTTAATTTACAATGATATTGTTTCGCTAATATTATAGAGTACTTTGCAGCTAAGATTGAGGCATCTGTTCCTGTGACTGCGGTGATGATATGTGAAATTAGAGGCTTCATTTTCCTGCTGTTTTTTCTCCTTTCTTTTTTAATAGCTTGCTTGTAAAGAATGCATCTCTTTCACGTTCTTCAAGCACTCCCTCTATATATGTTTTAGTTTCAACAGCTTCAGGAATTACCATTTTTTCAAGAGCGTTTACACGTCTTTGTGTCCGTTTCACTTCCCGCGCCAGACGCCAAGCAATAGTTCTTACCGCCGCCAATTCGGTGCAAATTTTGAGTAACTCAAAGAATTCTAACACGGTTTCATCACATTCTGCAAACGAATTTACCGGAGAATATTTAATTTCTATATTGGGAAGTTCTACATCAAGACCGGGAAGTTTCATTCCTGCCGAAACAACATGCTTTTCCCTTAATTCATACCGATAAGTTATATTTTGCGCCAGCTTCTGAGAACGTTCTCTTCCTACCACAACTAACATTCTTTTTAAACAGGGATAAGCGGTCTCTACTCGTTTATCAAGATCGCGCTCTAAGATTTTTACCATTTCAACTTTACGCATCAGTTCAGAGACGAGAATTTCTCTTTTTTGTTCAAGAAGCTCAAACCCTTCCTGCGCGATATTTAACCTGTCTTTTATTTTTAAGAGATTGCTTTTTGTAGGGGCAATTTGTTCATGTGCCATAATTTATTTATTATATCGCAATGAAATGATTTTTTACAGATGCCCTTCATCAAGAATGATGATATCAACCCTGCGGTTATTTGCTCTGCCTTCTTCTGTATCATTTGAACCAACAGGGACTGTTGCAGCGAAACCTGCAATTTGAAAACGGTTTTCTTCAACTCCAAGATCGGACAGATATCGCAGCACCGCTCTTGATCTTTCAACTGATAATTGCCAGTTGTCTTCCCACGGACCGTTAGGGTCTACATCCCTGGAATCTGTGTGACCTTCGATTCTGAATTTTCTATCCTGTAATTGATCTGAATATGTAAGGTAAGTCCCGATACGCTGAAGAATATCTCTTGTCGCTTCAATATTGATGCGTGCGCTTGCAGGAAAAAAGAAAGCATCTCCTGCAAGTGTTATTACAAGCCCTCTTTCTTCATGAGTAATTTTAATCATATTTGAACGGAGTTCCGGTGAAAAAATAGATATCGCTCTTCGCATGGCAGTACCCAATACCCTGCCCCTTTCCGTTGAAGGCAATGACATGATCATATTTCCTAAATCGGCGGCACGCCCTGATGTAAGGGTTAACCCTCCTGCAAGAGAACCGATACCGCCTGTCCTCATCGATTCGGAAATTGCGTCTAACTGACCTTGAGTAATATCATCAGGATTAAACATAAGAATAAAGAAGCAAAGAACGAGGGTTATCATATCTGAATAGGTGGTTAGCCAGTCATTTGCCCCGCCCTCATCAGCTCCTTTTTTCTTTTTTGCTTTAGCCATGATTATTCCTTGATGAGCTCAGGTCCAAGCTGTCTTTGCATAGCAGGGCTTAAATAAGCAAGCAATTTCATTGCAAGGATGCGGGTATTATCGCCTGCTTGAATCGAAAGAACGCCTTCTATGATCATTTCTTTTACAGAGGTTTCCATTGAATCGTGATTTGCCAATTTTCTTGCCCAAGGCATAGCGGTTGTGTTAGCGACAATTGAACCGTAAAGAGTTGTAATAAGAGCCATCGCCATATTAGGACCGATTGATGATTTATCTTCAAGGTTTGATAACATGTTTACAAGACCGACAACCGTTCCCATCATTCCGAAAGCGGGAGCGCAAGCACCCCATGTGATTAAGAAAGTCATGTTTTCAACATGGCGGATTTGCATTTGACTTGTTTCCAATTCCATAAGATCGCGGATAATCGCCTGATCCGTCCCGTCAACTACAAGCTTTAATCCTTTTTTCATAAACTCATCGTCAAGGTCTTCAAGTTCGTCTTCCAGCGCCAGCAAACCTTCACGGCGCGCTTTCTCGGAAAAAGCGACAAGTTTTTGAACAATAGCCGCTTCATTAAAAGTCGGTACGCTGAAAGTACGTTTTATAACACCGAAAATTCCTAAGGTAGCGGTCCATTTACTTGCAACCATAACTGCGAAAAAAGAACCGAGTACGACAAGTGCAAAGGATGGTAAATTTAAAAGACGAGTTAAACCTACAATACTTCCGGCGGTGTTGATTGCAGTAAAAATAATCATACCGAAAGCGCCGACTAAACCGACAATGGTTGCTAGATCCATACATTCACTCCTGTACTACTTGTATGCCTAATCTTTTGCGGTATGTTTCAATTTTATTTAAAACATCATCCGCCTCATCCCTAACAATGTAGGTTTTCCCAGATTGCATCACCAGTATTGTGTCGGGACGTATTTCAATACACTCAATTAAATGAGGATTAACGTAATATTCCTTCCCGTCCAATTTAGTTACTTTAATCATACTATATAAACAGATAAGGGACTAGAGAAAAAGATCAAATTAAAAAGCAAACAAAGTTTGCCCTTTAATCACTAATCCCTTACTTTATTTCCCCCTTAACGTTTCAGCGTCAGTAATTCCTGAAGCAGCTGATCTGCTGTTTGAATCGTTCTTGAGTTAGCCTGAAAACCGCGCTGGGTTACGATCATATCTACAAACTGATCCGCCATATCTACGTTGGACATTTCCAATGCGCCTGATACTATTCCGCCTTTTCCTGCAATACCGGAAGGACCGATATTTGCAACTCCTGAATTGTTTGACATACGGAACATATTATCGCCTGTTTTTTCAAGACCTCCCTGATTTGGGAAAGTAGCCAATGCAACCTGTCCTATAGTTCTTGAAGTACCGTTGGAATATACACCTGTGATAACGCCTGACATATCGATTTTAAAATCATCAAGATAACCCATAGTGCGCCCGTCTTGTTCCACCATCTTGGTTGAACTTGCCTCTGCATATTGTGTTATTGATTTTGTAAAACCGCCGACCTGTCCCAGATTTAAAGCAAACATCTGACGCACAAGAGTCCCGTCTTCATTCGGTGTTGCAGTCTGCACATCGAATGCGACATTCATCTGCACCTGTCCGCCTTCACCGGATACGTTGCCGTCCCCGTCTACTGCGGAAAGCAAAGTTCCGTTATTGGAAAAGTTTACAACAAAGGTTGTCGGTCCGCCTTCAGCGGGAGGATCAGCTGTAAAACCGATGGTTGTGTTGGTTGTAGCTTCGTTCTGCGGGTCTACAATAACTTCCGCGTTCCAGCTGTTAACAGTTCCCGGCACTCTTGTAAAATCAACCTGTAAAATATGTTTGTCGCCGAAGGAATCAAAAATATCGATTGTGGTTGACCATGTTGATCTTAAAATTTGATCGCCTGTGGGATTTTCCGGCAATTCAGGAATTCGTTTATCAAGGTTACATGCAAAATTAACGATTGATGTTTCCCTTGCAGGGTCCTTGCCGCCGATAGGAATTACTAACTGACCTACAGGGCTTGAAACATCAAGGATATTAAATCCGTTTACTTCTCTTGCCATCCAGCCTTGCACTTTCATACCATTTGCAGGGTTTACCATAATACCGTCTGAGTCTACAGAAAACGCGCCCGCTCTTGTATAGAGCTGTGTGCCTTTATCATCAAGAACAAAAAAACCGTTGCCTTTAATTGCAAGGTCTGTTTGAACACCTGTGGTTTGAAAAGCTCCCTGTATATGCAAAGTGTCAATCGATGCAATTGACATACCAAGACCGACTTCTTTGGGGTTTACACCGCCGACATCTTCTGTAGGGCGCGCAGCTCCTTGCAGCTGCTGATAAAGAAGGTCTTGAAAATTAACACGGTTACGTTTAAAACCTGTCGTATTGATATTGGAAATGTTGTTACCAATAACATCCATTCTGGTCTGATGATTTTGAAGACCTGAAACACCGGAAAATAATGATCGCATCATAAAAGTTCACTCCTTAGGGACGATTAGTCGGCAAATACTTTGCTGACCAGTTCCCAATTATAAAAATTTCCGTTTACCAACACCTGCGGTGTTTCTCCCCTGGTAACCGCTTCTACTAATCCTTGTATTGTTTTTTCTCCTTCGATTATTTCAACACTCTTTCCAAGAGATGTTGTCGCTTCGTTTCCCATGAACATCGATGTAAGTTTAGAAAAATCCTTTGCCATTCCTGTCATCTGTTCCAATGTGGAAAACTGCGCCATCTGCGCGATGAATTGCTTGTCTTCCATTGGGGCAGTCGGGTCTTGATATTTAAGCTGAGTAATAAGAATGCTTAAAAAATCATCCTTCCCTAAACTTTGCTGAGGCTGCCGCGACGGATTAATTGAGATATTAAAGTCGTTAACTAACTTTTCTACCTCAGCTTTTTCCTGCGAACTTAACATCGGCCTTGATACATCCATAAAATCTCCTATTTCAGCCGCGTGAGCGGCGTTGTTAATCGAAAACACCGCGTAGCGGTGTTCAATCTCCTATAAGTTTTTTCCCGATTAAAAAATCAGGCAAGTATATTTAATGAGCCCGCTCCGTGCCCGTAAGCACTGATAAGGACATCTCTATCCAATTGCGTGTCACGAAGTGAATCCTCGTAACTGGATGCTGCCATCTGCGGTGTTACAGTTTCCGCTTCATACCCGCGCCCTGAATTACTTTCGCCGCTTGAAAGCGATAAATCCAGATTTGCATCGGCAAAACCCGCTTCTTTAAACGCCTGCTCTAAAGCGGTAATTTCCTTTCTGAAAGCGTTTAATGCCTCTTCGCTCTCAACAAGAATAACTCCTGTAATCTTGTTTTCGGACATTTCAAGTTGTATCTTTACATTTCCCAAACTTTCAGGCCTTAAGGCAAGGCGTATCGTACTTTCCCCGCCGTCTTTAAGAGCCATTGAAGCATGACGGACTATATCTCCGTTAAATGTTTGGTGCAACTCCCTTGAAAGCATTGTTTCAAGCGCGCTTCCGTTAGCGGCTCTTGCTTCCCATGATGTTTGCGCGGATTGAAGTGAATTGTTAAATTCGGGAAGGCGAAGTTCTAAGGTTATCTCTTTTAAAGAAGCTTCACCGGAAAGACGGCTAGCCGTTTCCGCTGAATAAAAAGTACGTATCTGCGATCCGTCTGCTGTTCTTTGATCGCGCACTTCAAAAGTAATTCTGTCGCGGCGGCGGTTTCGCATTTCGTCTAAACGACCGGGTTTTTCTTCGTTGGATTGCCTGTTATTTGAAAGAGCGTTCTCATTACCTGCTTTTTTTAATGAAGAAAGAACTTGCTCTGCTGTTTGTGTGTTATCTGATTTTAAAAATGACTCAACTTTGCTTTCTGAAGATTTTCGTTTTTTATTTGAACTCTCGCCTTGAACTTCTTCTGTAGTTTGTTTTGCTGCAGAAGATACTAACGCCGTTTGTGCGGATAACTGTGTTTCTAAAGAACCTTGCGTATCTTTATTATTTCCTAATGCGGATACATCTTTTTTAGATTTTAATTTATCAAGAAAAGACATTTCGCTTTTTGGTTTTTCTTCCAAAGAAATCTTGGAAAGCAAATCATTATTTATTTCTTCGCCTGTAATTTCCGTTATCTGCGAAAACAGTTGATCAACAAAACCTGATTGTCCGCCGATTAAATCATTGATAAAAACATCCTTTTCATCTTCTGATAATTTAATACCTTCTTGTTCTGATGCAATATTGTGCATAAAGAAAGAAAGATCGGTCTCCAAATCATTTTCTAAATTCAGCTGTTTAAGAGATAAAGAATCTTTTTCACTTTTTAAAGGTTTTGATTGGGCTTCTGAGGCTTTGCTGTCGTTAACTACTTCGGCTAAAACTTCTGCAAAGTTTGAATGTTCTTCTTCGTTTTCATACGCTTTTACAGGCTCTTTATAATCATTTTGACTTTTTTCAAGCCCTATTTGCTTGACAATATTGTCAAGCGCGCTTTTTGCTGTAACGGGTTCTGTAAACTCTTTTTGTGCGGAAAGTGCTATCACCAACCGTCCTCCTTAAAGATTATTTACGGAAGACGATGGATAAAAATCCTTGAAATTACAAACTAGACGGGCGGCCTGCCATTTTTCTTTGCAATTCTGCAGCCCGCGCAGGATCCATAAGGGATAACCAGAAAGGAACAATCGATGTCGTCCCTTCCGCCTGTGCAATTTCCTCAGTCTTCCGCAGAACATCGATGGCATCCTGATCGTCTAAAGCCGCAATAATATTCACCGCATTCTGCGGCGGCATATTTGTCAGGTGACGGGCATTTTGCTCGATATTCCTGTTTTTATTTTCGGCATCTAAACTTTGTACTCTTAGAGAATTTTCTCGATCATCCAGTGCATTTTGTCTTTCTTCCAGTTCCTGAGCCATTTGCTCAATTTCACCGTATCTGTTATCTAATTCTCTTTGGCGGGTATCTAATTCCATATTCCGTAATTCAAGCGCTTCAAGCCGAATCGAAAGACGTTCTGCATCAAGGTTGAGAATTTCATCCGAAGATACCCTTTCTTGAGTTCTTCCTTCGCCGGGAATAAACGGAATTAATCGATATAAAGGTGCAAGGACTGTTTTTGCGTCAATTACGTTAAGATAATCGAACCATATTATACTGCCCGCTGCTAATACTACAATGAGCAGTAAAAGAAGGATTGATCTCCCTATCATTTTTTTCTCCCAAATCGATATGAACCTCAACCGAAACATTAAACTGAAAGTCTAATACCGAAGGTTCCCCTCTTGATAAGTATACTATAAATGTCGGAAAAATGGAAAGGTTTCTTTAATTTAAGTTATTATGAAATAGTCTGCATTTAAAAAATAAAATTTTTATTGCTATTTACAATATTTGCACTTATCATAATTAACTAGGTATAAAAGGAAATCGTCATGGAAAATATAAAACATTTAGGCATAATTATGGACGGAAACAGGCGTTGGGCAGAGAAAGCCAGTCTCCAACGGTTTAAAGGGCATGATATAGGAGCAGAGGTTTTTGTAAATACCTGTGATTGGTGCATTAAAGAAAAGATAGAATATCTGACTGTTTATGCATTTTCAACAGAAAACTGGAAACGCACTAAAGAAGAAATTGTTCATATTTTTAAACTTTTAGAAAAGTTCTTTACAGAAAAAATTGATCTTTGCATCGAAAGAGGAATTAAAATAAAAGTGATAGGCGAACGCGATAATCTGGCAAAAAAAGATATATTAATTATAGAAAATGCAGAAAAACAAACCGAGATATGCAAAAATTTAAAAGTTCAAATTGCTTTAAGTTACGGCGGCAGAAATGAAATTATCCGCGCCGTAAAAAAAATAGCCGGCGATGTTTTATCAACTAAAATACTAATAAAAAATATTGATGAAGATATTTTTGAACAATATCTTGATACAGCCGGAATCCCGGATGTAGATTTAGTTATCAGAACAGGAGGGGCAGAAAACAGACGGTTAAGTAATTTTCTTCCGTGGCAAACTGTCTATTCTGAATTATATTTTTCAGAAATTTTATGGCCTGATTTCTCTAAAGATGAGTTTGATAAAGCGCTTACTTATTATCATTCAGTTCCGCATAAAGCGGGTAAATAAAAAAAGCCGCCCCGTAAAAAGGACGGCTTATAAATGAAAACTAAATTACTACTCTTTGATACCGCCCATAGTAAGCCCTGAGATAATAAAGCGTGACATGAATGCATAGAAAATTAAAATCGGTATCAGCGAAACTGCAATACCTAAATAAATTCCGCCGAACTCTGTACGGTAAATATCTCCTCTTAATGCTTGAATCAACATCGGCAGGGTATAATTCTTTTGCGTTGAGATTATAACAAACGGAGTTAAGAAGTTATTCCATGAACCAACAAAGGAGAAAATCGCTTGAGCTGCAAGAGCGGGAATTGTTACCGGTAAAATAATCGTATTAAAGATTCGGAATTCTCCCGCACCGTCAATACGCGCAGCATCAATTAATTCCATACTTAAGACTGACATCATATACTGACGGATAAATAATACAGATGCGGCGGCGGCTATACTGGGGATAATCAATGGGATATAAGTATCAGTAAGACTCCACCTTGACATAAGCTGTACGAAACCGATAAAAGTAAGAGAGCCCGGTAACATCATGATAACTAAAATAATAGCCCATATTGCAAGCCTGCCCTTAAATCTGTAAACATGCAAACCGTATGCAGTCAGCCCTGAAAAGTAAACGCTAAGTATTGTCGCGCAAAAAGCGATAAAAAAGCTGTTTCCAAAACCTTGCCAAATCTGAAATCCCCGTCCTGTTAACGCATTCCAGTTATAAACGACATTCGGCGGGGTTATGGAAGTTGCAATATTAACGCCTTTTTTTATTCTTGCTCCGTCTTTAACAAAAATTGTAGCATTATCAGAAAGGGCATAAGCTGCAAGCCTTTCGCCGTCATTATCAACAATAATAATACGAGGCATTCTGCTTTCTGTTCGTTTTCTGACTACAACCAATTCATTAAGTCCGGTTTTTTTATTTAACTGCTCTTTCAACGTAGTGCCCATTATCAAATCAAGGAATCTAACCGTACCCTCTGAAGGAAGATTGACTATTACTCTTTCTGTAATTATTTCCGTTACTTCTGTCTCTTCTCCTTCTTCATTTTCAACGACAACTTCAATTTCAACATTAATTTCCTTAGTCTCTGCCCAGTCAGCGATCATAATATCCTTATGAGGCCAGAAAGCGCCGCTTCCGGGAAAAATTGAAAAGCCGGTGTTTATCTGCTCTGTTGTACGTGTGGCATTAATTAATACGACATAGATAGGTAAAACAGCAACAAGAGCCAGAAAAAGCATAAAAGCATGAATAAAATAACGCTTTAAAGGAGCATCTGATTTTACACTCATTTATTACCTCCTTTTTTTGCTTTTAACTCGGAGCGATCTTGCAGGAAGAAGAAAATCAGCAAGGCAAGTATGGTTGTAATTATAAATATTCCCATTGATACAGCCGCACCGTACGAATAATCGTTTCGTCCTTGGAAAGCAATATTGTACTGATAAACTACAGTCGTTCTTATACTGAAAGCAGGCTCTCCCCGCATACCCGTTAACAAGAACGGAATATCAAACATTTGCATACCGCCGATCATTGATGTAACAAGAATATACAGCATCATGGGGCGTAAGAGAGGCAGCGTAATATACCACGCAGTTTGCCGGCTGTTTGCACCGTCAACTGTAGCCGATTCATACAACGATACAGGAATACTTGTAATACCTGCCATTAACATAATCAATGTGTGACCGTACCACATCCACCATTGAACAAAAGCGACCAGCCCGCGCGAGAACGGAATACTTCTGAAAAAGTTAAACGCATGAGGAACCCATTCTCCGTTTTCTAAAACCGTATCCTGTATACCCATTGAACGTAAAAGCTGATTTGCCGGCGCATTTATATAACCGTTAAAACCAAAAATACTGCGGAATAAAAGAGCGACAGATGCTGCGGTAAGAAGATTGGGTAAATAAACTAAAGCGCGGAACAGTCCTTTACCGACAAGGTTAAGCCTAATATCAGACAGCCAAATGGCAAGCACAAGCGCTAAACCTAACTGCGGTATAAAGTTTAAACCCCAAATAATAAATGTATTTCCAAGCGCTCCCCAGAAATAATTATCTTTCATAAGCCTGCCGAAATTTACAGCACCATGAACGATTTTTCCTTTTCCGTTACAATCATTGCATTTTAACGGTTCTGCCCATCCAAATACATTTCTGTATCCGCTGCCGTTACAAGATGCACATTCAGAGGAAAAATTTATTTCCTGCTCGAAACCCCGTACATTTGTAAAACCAAGCGTAAATGTATAAAGAGTAGGCCAAAGATTAAAAAGACTAAAAACAAGAAGAAAAGGCAAAACAAAAAGATATCCGTAACGATTTGTTCTTGCTTCATGACCAATTGATTTTTTAATTTTAACTTTTTTTAAGATAACTTGTTCTTCTGCGCTTTCTTGAGCCATTTCCGGCGATGGCTGAGGAGTCTCATCCAATTCCTGAGAAGCATTTGTTTCTTGAGAATCATTTAACTCCTGAGATTCATTTTTTTCTTGAATGATATTAAATTCTTGAGATTCACTTGTTTCTTGAGTGACATTCAATTCTTGAGATTCATTTGTTTCTTGAGTGACATTCAATTCCTTAGATTCATTTAATTCCTGTTCCTGAGACCCATTTAAATCCTGAGCTTCATTCATTTCTTGAGACTCATTCATTTCCTGAGGATCATTCGCTTCTTGAGAATCATTTAATTCCTGAGAATCTATTTCTTGCGAAGGTATAACTTTCTCCGGAATTTTATCAGCCTTATTTGCGCCTTTCTTTTTCTTTGGCATATGTCCCCCTAAAAAAAACCTGACCACTTATACAAGCGGTCAGGTGAATTTAAGCTTTTATTATCAACCTCTGTTGATTAGAATCCAAGTGTGGTTTGAACTTGAGCTCTGAAATCTGCAAGAGCTTGAGCTTTTGTTTTTTCTCCGTTAACAAAAGCAGTTGCTTCTTCCTGGAAGAGACCTTCAATTGCTTGGTCGGTTCCCTGTGTAAGTCTGCCGTCTACGGATTTTGCCATTTCAGCAAATGCTGCATAATGATTCTGTCCGCCTAAGAATGCTTCGCTGAATGTGTCTTTAATTCTGTTTACAACATTAAGGTTGCTGACCATGTCGCCTTTGTCAGTTGCCCATGCTGTAAGGAATCCGTCATCTGTGGTAAGCCATTCGATCATCTGCTTTGCAAGTTCCGGGTTCTTTGTGCCTTTGTATGCGCCAATCCATGTGCCGCCCCAGCGATATGCTGCAGGACCAGGGATCATTGCCCAGTCGCCAGATGTGCTGGGAGCATTGGTTTTAAGAACATAGTGCAAGCCCCATGTGGGGAGGAAGTATGAGAATGCTTCAAGAGGGTTTCCGTTTTCATCTTTGAGTTCGTCTTTCATACCTGCAAACCAGCCTTCTGACCACTGTCCGATACGTGCGTCATAGCGGTTGTCATGAATGACTTTTCCGATGTCTAAATATTTTTCCATGTTAGGATCAATATTAATTCTGCCGTTTACAACCCAAGGAGATGACCTTGAACCAAGGAATACGTTATAAAGGTCGCCGCGGCTGGATACTACTAAGCATTTACCGTTTGATCTGGTTTTGAGTAATTGGGCAGTTTCGAGGAATTTATCAAGGTCTGTGAAATAGGTCTGTACAACTGCAGGATCATCTGTTCCAAGATATTGCTTTGCAAGGCTTCTGCGATAGAACATCGCGCCCGGACATGCCTGCCATGACATTCCGTATACTCTGCCGTTATATGTTCCAACTTCAGCAGGGTAAGCAAGAAGCTTGTTTTTGTTTTTTTCATAAACATCGGTGATATCCAAAAGCTGTCCTGATTCAACATACTTGCGTACGAAGGCTGATTCTAATGCGAAAATATCCGGTGCGCCTTTTCCTGATTGTAATACCGGATCTAATTTGTTTTCGAATTGATCGGATGGGGTAATTGAATAATTAATTTTTACATCCTTGTGAGCCGGGATATAGTAATTGTTTACCATATCACCCACTTCATCTGTGAATGACCATACGACTAACCCATCATTTTTTGTACAGCCGCTTACGCTAAAAAGAATAAGAACTGCACCCAAGATAAATAAAGCTTTTTTCATTTTTTCCTCCAAAATAATTTTTTTCCCAATTTTCTTTGGGCTTAGGTTTACTAGAAACAATGTTACCATAATGTGAATTAATGGTCAATACATTATTAAATTTATTTTCATTAATTTATAGAAATAAGTAAATGATCAATTTACTTTATATTGATTTTTGCAGAAACCGGCAGGGGAGCGCCTTTTTCAGCAGAAACCGCTGCAGGGACGGCATCGGAAGCCCAGACTGTATAAACTCCCGGAATCAATATAGAGTTACCTTTCCCGTCTACCGTTTCAAAAGCCGGTAAAAGCAGTTCAAAGTCTGCTTTTACGCTCTTTCCGGCAGGAATAAAGACCCGCTTGAAACCCCTAAGCGAGAAAAAAGGCTCGTTTTCGCTCTTTTTATCCCTTGAAACATAGATTTGCACCACTTCATCAGCATCATATTTACCTATATTGGATACTGTCACCGATACAATGACAGACTTTGAAGAAGCGGAAACTTCAGAATCAGATAAATTGATAGAATCAAAGCGGAATTTGGTGTAAGAAAGCCCGAAGCCGAAGGGATATTGAGGAATTTCGGTCATATAACGGTAAGTCCGCCCTTTCATCGAGTAATCTTCGTAGGGGGGAAGCTGCGCTGTCGAAGCGGGGAAGGTGATTGGGAGTTTCCCTGACGGGACGGTATCGCCGAAAATGATGTCTGCAACCGCCGTGCCGCCTGATTCGCCTGAATACCATGTAAAAATTACCGCATCGGCGATATTTTCCGGGAAAGCGATGGGGCTGCCGCCTGTCAGCACTAAAATGATCTTTTTACCTTTATCCCTTACTTTTTGAAGGAATTTTAACTGCCATGAGGGAAGTTCGATTGCAGCGCGGTCGCCGTTGGAATCGGAGGCGATTGCGTCCCCTTCTTCGCCTTCCATTGCGCCGTCCAAACCCATTACAACAATGACAACATCGGAAATATTCGCTTCGCCGTATTCGGCGTTTGATTTGCTGTTTTCGCTGTACATCAAACAACCTTGACGGTAATCAATATTGATTCCGAATTTATCTTTTACTTTTTCGCCTATCCCTTCGAGTATCGTTACAAAATGAGAACTGACCCCGTAATAATTTCCGAAAAGTGCATGCGCGTTTGCCGCAGAAGGACCTGCAATAACAATTTTTTTGGGGCTTGAATCCAGCGGCAAAAGATTATTGTCGTTCTTAAGAAGGACGATGGATTTATGCGCCGCTTTAAGAGCGAGAGCGCGGTGTTTTTCGCAGTTGATTACTTCGCGCCCAAGTTTTCCGTATTTTCCTGATTCCGGCGGATCGAACATCCCCAATTTAAAACGGGTGCGCAGCAATCTTTCCAGCGCTGTGTTGATCGCCTCTTCTGTGACAAGCCCCTGTTTGAAAGAGACAGTCAGCATAGGATAGGTGCAGCCGCAATTAAGATCGCAGCCTGCATTTAAAGCGAGCGCGGCAGATTCTTCTGCGGACTTTGTTATCTTGTGATATTCATGGAAGTCGCGGATAGCCCAGCAATCTGAAACAACGTGCCCTTTAAAATTCCATTTGTCTCTTAAAATATCTTTAAGAAGGAAATTACTTGCACAGCAAGGTTCGTCTAAAGTACGGTTGTATGCTCCCATAACCGATTCCACTCCGCCGTCTACGAGAACTTTAAATGCGGGAAGATAAGTTTCCCATAAATCTTTTTGTGTAACAATTGCATTAAATGTGTGCCGGTCTTTTTCGGGACCTGAATGAACAGCGTAATGTTTTGCGCAAGCTGCAAGTTTTAAATTTTCTGGATCGTCGCCCTGCAAGCCTTTCACTAATGCAAGACCGATTTTTGATGTAAGGTACGGGTCTTCGCCGTAGGTTTCCTGCCCCCTGCCCCATCGTGGATCGCGGAAAATATTAATGTTAGGCGTCCAGAAAGTAAGACCCCAGTACTGACCTCTGTTGCCGTGTTTTACAGCTTCATTATGTTTAGCGCGCGCCTCATCAGAAATTGCGATTGCAATTTCTTTGACCAGAGCGTCATCAAAAGTTGCGGCTAACGCTATCGCCTGCGGAAAAACAGTTGCGATACCCGCTCTTGCAACACCGTGAAGACATTCGTTCCACCAGTTATATTCGGGAATCCCAAGCCTTTCTATAGCGGGGCTCTTGTAAAGTAATTGCGATACTTTTTCTTCCAGAGTCATTTTAGAAATTAAATCTTTTATTTTTGATTCGCGGTCCATAGCAGTCTCCTGATCAAATGATGTTTTATTATAAGGTTAGATGCAATGAAAAGTCCAGAAAAATTATTTTAATTTATTATTTAAACGCGGTTCTTTAGAAACGCACGGTTCGTTTAAAATACACGGATCAATTCCTTTTACAGAGCCGCAAGTAATTGATGCAACCTCCCTGCATCCGCAATCGCAAATGGAAACATCTTTGCATGAGGCACATTCATCTGGTATATAACCGCGGTTTGCAAAAATATTCCAGTAATCAATATCGTCAATTAAAGGTTCGTTAAAAATATGCCCCACCTTTCGCGGCGAATGATTGCAAGCCCTTATTATACCGCTTGGATCAATTACAAAAAAACCTTTTGCCGCCGCGCATAAATATCCCATCTTTAAATACTTGTATTCATTTTTATTTTTATTTATTAAACATAAAGGCATTTCCGTTCCTATACTGCCCCATCGTTTTGCTTTTGAAAGTACATCTTCTGCTGTATCTAACATTCCGTTAACTTGTTCTTTGCTTAATGATAATTCATTTTGATATTGTATACCTCTTCCGCCTATTAAAAAACGATTTAAAAGCAAAGTATCCGCGCCTGCAATAAGAGCGTAAGAAATTGTTTCGTAGAGTTCATTATAATTTATATTTGTTACAGTTATATTGACTGTTGTCTGCACTTTTTCCTGCGAAGCGCGGCGCAGCCAATGCAGCACGCCGAGTGCGTTATCTTGCCCTGTGTGCCGTTCAAAAGTATTAATACCGGGGAGGGAAAGCGAAAGATGCACTTTATATTTTTTAAAAAGTTTTAAATATTCTTCGCTCATAAGTAAGCCGTTTGATATAACCACAATGGATTTTCCTTTGTTGAAATTTTGCTCGCGAAGATACGCTAAAATTTCAGGCAGCTCCGGGTTAAGAAGAGTCTCGCCGCCTGATAATGAAATATATTTTATGTTATGCGATTTTAAAATATCGATTGCTCTTTTCCATTCCGGCAAATTAAGTTCAATCCCTTTTTCATATCCTGCTTCCCACGGGCAGGAGCAAAACAAACATTTGTGATTGCATTTATATGTAAGTTCTAAAACTCCGGTTTTAGGAAGTTTGGGTTGTGTTTTCATTTAATTGTTTTAATTATCATCCAAAGGAAAATCTATATCATCATCAATCCAGCGGGGACCCATATCATAACACATAGCTATATCTTCCAGATCATCGTCGTCGTCTTCACCTTCATCTTCATCTTCTGGAGGCAAAGCGGCAAGTGCTTGTTCGATTGTAATACCGCTGCAAAAAGGACATTCATCGATTTCTGAATCGTGTATGTGTCCTGCAGAACACTTTTTAAAACCCATATCTTCCTCCTTATATTTTAGGACCTCTTAAATAACACATCGCTAAATTACTTAAATCAACTTTTTTTACTATTTTTTTTGCCGCTTCAGAGAGCTTATCTTCTATTTCTTCTTCGCCGTTACAAAACGGGCATTCTTCCAGCTTGGATTCGTAAATATGACCTTCGGGGCATTTGGTGAACTCGCTTTCCATTAATATACTCCTATATATTGAATATTACCATGTATATGAATCGTTTTCTATGTATTCAAGCGTATCATTATAACTACCGTATGAGAAAGTTAAAAATTTCCTTTTAGCATCACCATACAATTTATTTTCCCAATAGAGATAAGTAATACCTTCTTGGTACTCTCCTCGATCATAAATAAAAATATTACCCGTATGTGTGTAACTATCATTTTTTTTAATTAATTCTGAATAACCTTTTAGTGGTGCATTTAATGTAAAGTTTTTAATAGGGTTATCAGGATGAAACACATTTGTACCGGATACAATTATAGAGTTATAATCAATTGTCAATCCGTAAATAAAATAACATGACCCGGAGGAAGACTGCCATGTTCCCCGCAAATTATAATTAAAATTATTATATGATTCTCCGCTTTCGACCCAATCTATATCACAAGCGCTGATTGTTAATGCAAATAAGAAGATGATAAAAACGGCGTTTTTTTTCATGTTGCGCCTCCTTAATTAATAAAATTTGAAATATCACAATGTTACATCTTACTTATAAAAATAACGCATAAAAGCTTAAAGTTATATGGAGGAATGTTCTGTTTATATGGACTTTTGTTGCGTTTTTTGATTTAATCGTCTTCTTATATCACATTATCTGGAGATTATCAAAATCTGCGAATCGGGCGAATGCTAACTCTTCCTTTTGCATCATTTACTTTTTCTTGTTCTGCAAAAACATTGTTTTCATAATTATTACGATACACTGTTCCGGTTGAAGAAATAAACTGATGTTTGTTTTCAAATCTTGTTAACTCCCAGCGAAAACTTCTTAGCATTTGTTTTAATTCATCTTCATCGGGCAATTCCCAATCTTTGAATCCGTTATAAGAAAAGATAACTAATTTAACCTGCGCTTCTGTTACTGCCGTTGCTTCAATAAAGTCTTCTATTTCACCGGCATTAATAGGGCAACATTCTAAATAACGCCAGCCGCCTGTATAATTTCTTTTATCAAAAAAAACATATCCGCCTGCCGGTCCTATTACATTTGCAACTTCCAATGCACAAGAACATAATAATAAAACTGCCGGAATAATAATTAATAATTTTTTCATATTAAACTCCTTTTAATTAAACGGACCGATTCGCAGAGTATAACCGAGCATTAAACGATGATTCATTGCTTTAAAATTAGTGCGTAAAGCATAACCGATTCTGAACAGATGATTTCCTCTTCCGTAATAAATTCCAGATGCAAGGTCAAGCGCCCAATTCTGTATTGATACATTACTGTCTTTTGTTTGGGGATCTTTGTAATCATAATGAGAATCTAATAATCCGCCGCCTAATCCGGCATAGAATCCTCCGGTATTATTTTTAAACGGTGAAAAATAATTTATGCGGGTATAATAATAAAAAGAATAATATTCAATATCAAATATTTCTATATCGCCGGCTCTTCCATGAATAAAACCATAATCAAAACCCGCTTCTAAAAAAATATTCGGAAGAAATCCTGCGGTTATATTAATATTTCCAATAGCAAGAGGTGAAGCAAATGAACTGCCGATATTGAGTCCTACGCTCCATAATTTTTTACCATTATCCACCCAAAACATATTTGCTTTTCTTTTTTTTTCAGCTTTTTTCTTATCAGCTAATCTCTTCTCTTCTTCTGCTAATCTTCTCTCTTCTTCGGCTAATTTTCTCTCTAATTCCGCAGCGGCATTTTGCTGCCTTAACCTTTCTGCTTCACTTTGATTTTGCCTTGTTAAATCATTATTAATTCTTCTTCTATCAATTTCTAATTGTACTCTTTCCGCTTCCAACCTTACTCTTCGTTCTTCTAATTCTCTGTTTATTGCAGCATTTTTAATTCTTTCTTCTTCTATTTGCCTTCTTTCTGCTTCTCTTTGTAATCGTCTCTCTTCTCTTCTTCTTTCACTTTCTTCATCAGAATTAATAACCGCTTCGCCTGTGTTATTATTTTCTGTTCTCTGATTTGTTTCCTGAGCAAAAAGTTCTAACACAGCGAATAATCCAAAAATTATTAGAATAAAATAAAACCTTTTTATCATTTTTTAACTCCATGCACTTTAATTTATTTGTAAATTTCCGTTAACAACACGTAATGTATTTTCAGAATTTGTTATGCTGCCGTTACTTTTAAAAATATCTCCGATTTCCGTTCCGTATATCGTTCCGTATTTTGAATTTCCTGTACTATGCAAAGCAAAAGACCCTGAGCCTGCAATATTGCGAAAATTACTTGCCGCATTGCCGCCGTAAATAACACCGCCTCCCATCATGAATATTCCGGCTGTGTATACACCGCCTCCATAACCGTTTCTGCTTATATTTGCGGATATTTCTCCGTTAATCATGGAAAATTGCCCGTCATTATTTACATATATGCCGCCGCCGTGCTGATTAGAAATATTATTTGATATTTTTCCGCCGCGTAAAAAGAAAAATCCGCCTGCATCAACATAAATTCCGCCGCCGTTATGCGAAGTTATATTTCCGGATATTTCTCCGTTATTTACGGTAAAAGTTCCGCCGCTATTTATTTTTATCAATGAATCTGTATTATTCCTTCCGATAAGTATAATTCCGTTATCAAGTATTAAATGTACATTTGCTCCGACTGTAAACATACTTCCATTTCTTTTTAATCTTATTGTTGGGGGTTTAATTATGTTTTCAGATTTTAATAGTATAGTAATTTTTTTATTATATGATAAAACAGACGGATCGATTTCTTCATCATTAAAAATTAATATGGTGTATTTAATATCGTTTTCTGCTATTGAATCGATTATATTAATTTTAAAAGATAAGGATTTTTCTGATGATTCTAATAAACCTAATCTGGCGGTTTGTAAATTTATTTGAATTGTATTTAGTTTAAGTTCAGAACCATCGTATTCAAATACATATATTTTTCCTGCTTCAAAATTAATTAATGAATCAGGATATGGAATTGTAATATTTGTATTTCTTCTTATTGAATAATAACTTGATATACCGGGATTTAATTTATATGCTTTTTCTTCGTTATGTACTATTAAAGTTGATTTTGCGCCAATAGGAAGAAGCTCGCCTGTACCGGTATTAAAAGACAAGTTATCCATACTTTTATTTTTTATTTTTACATATGCGTTAGAACTTGATATTGATGATAATTTGGGTATTGTAATTTTATTTACAACATTTTCATCAATACGCGAAATTATCGCAGGTGATACATGCTCAATTACAATTATATCTTCAAAAGTTACTAAATGTTTTATATAAAACGGAGTTCCTGCTGAATTAGGGGAAGCATCAACCTTCGCAGAACTATTCCCGTCAACATTTGCAATTTTATTTGTCCATGACGGATCTGTGTAAATACTAACCGGAAAATTTTCTTGATTTATAAACTCAATTTGTGTTCTTGGTATATTATCATTTTCTTTTGGCTGTTCACAGGCGTTAAATAAACTCAAAAGTAATGTTAGTATACAGATGGAATATAGATTGTAATTAAATACTTTAATTAACATTTTTCCTCTATAAATAAAAATAAATGGAATATACCTTGTAAACACAAGGTATATTTCCGCTTATAATAATTAATTTTTAATTATTGATAATATTTGCTTGCCTCAACTTCCAGTATCGTTATTGCAGATGCATCTTCGTTTTTTGGAAATGATAATTCATATATTTTATTTGATTTCATCTGCATTTCCTGAGACGCCGGAACATATCTTGGTGCTGTCCACGACAGAGCTCTGAAATTTATAGCTGTAGTATTGGCATTAATATCAAATCCGCTTATAAGATCGCTGCGTCCGCCTCTGACTATAAAATCACCGCTTGGAGATCCATTTGTCAACAGCGTACTCCCGCTATGTACTCTAAGACCTTGATCTGAACTATTAATAACCAATAAAGCAGGTTTTGTATTAGTGTTTGTAGTATCAGAATTTTTAATGTCAGTAGTAATCGTAGGTTCAGAATTAGTCGCTTGAACAGACCGTGCTTGCGAACGATCTTCAAAATCAACAAGAGCGACTACCTTTCCGTCATATTTTAATTCTCTTTTAAAATATAAATAATAATCATATATAGGTCCAATCTCGACAGGAACAATAACACGTTTTGCTCCCGGTGCTATTACAGCGTAATTTGAACTTAGATCGGATTTTTTTACTTCTACCCAGTAAATAGTATTATTATCAAACACCCAATTTCCGCCGCCCCATGTTGAAGAAGGCGATACAGAAATTGTATAAGCTTGTGTATCAGAATAATATGTTAATTCATTGAATTGCGCCGCCTGCGCTCCTCTTTCTGCATAATTTGCTTTATTAACTCCTATAATTGTATAGAATTTTTGATCCGGCATCCGTACTTTTATTGTGCCCAATGAATTAATAGTTCCTATATAGTTATCTTTTTCTACTTTACCTTCAAATAATAACACTTCGCTTGCTATTGTGTTATTAATTGTCAAAGTTCCGTTTTGGCTTACCCTGCCTGTCGGATAATTATATAAACCTTTCGCCCAATCAGGTATATTTTCTTCTCCGCCTCCGCTTGATTTTTCACCAAACAAATCACATCCGGCAAAGTTTAAAATCAACCCCATTGCCAATAAAAGCACTGATATTTTCAGTATTTTTTTCATTTTTTTCTCCTTAAGTAATGAATTAGCCCTAGACCATGTCAAGAGCCTTTTAATAATATATTAGACCATATTATGAACATCATGTCAACAATCATTTTTACAAATTTGTTTTAATAATTAACCAAAACAGGCGTTTTTTTAAAATATTTTTTAATTAATTATATAAATTTCAAGAGGTTTCTTAATTATCAACAAAATAACAAAAGACCGTATTTTGGTCTTTTGTTAACTTTAATCTATTATGTTAACGTATGGAAGGTAAAAATATTTCCGTGATCTTTTCAGAAAATATTATTTATTATAGGAAAAAATTAGGTCATTCACAGTACGATTTAGCCATGATAAGCGGTATAAGCAGAACTATGATTAGCCATTATGAAAGAGAAGGAATGATACCTACCTCCGAGAGATTACAAGCACTCGCGGACGCATTAAATATCCCGGTTTATAAATTATTTAAGGATCGTTTTGATGAAATAAATACAGAAACTGATATATCAAATATTGATCCCAGAAGTATAAAAAAACTGCTTGATATTCTTTCCCTTCCGCCGGATGATCGAAACGATTTTTACCGCATCCTAAATAAAATGCTGAGAAAAAATCAGCTTGAAAAAAACAGTCAAATTTAAAATATAGAAGAATCTGCGGTCTATGTTAACCCCGTTATCTGCTGTTTAAAAGAGCTTCAAAAGCGGCAAGAACCTGCGGCGTATCCCATTGAATACTGCCTATAAGCTTTCCTATGATCTTTCCTCTCCTGTCGATTATAAAAGAGGTCGGGATTGCTTCTATTCCATAGGTGCTGCTAACACTGCCGTTTATATCAAGCGGAACAGGAAAAGTGTGTTTTTTATTTTGAATAAATAGATTTACAGTGTCATATCTTTCTCTTATATTCACGGCAAGTATTTCCAAACCCGCACTTTTATAACGCTGATACAACAATTCCATAGACGGCATTTCTGCAAGGCAGGGCGGACACCATGTTGCCCAAAAATTTAAAATTATTACCTTGCCTGTATAATTTGCAAGGGATACATTGCCGCCGTTTAAAAGCTGTAAATTAAATTCATGCGGATCTATTTGCTGTCCTAAAACTTGAATCCTTGCAATTCTCAGTAAGCGCGATGCTTCCTGCGAAACTTGAGAAGAAACATTCTGCGGTGAAAAAAAGAATGTTAAAAACATAAGAAGAGTTAGTGCGCAGCTAAAACAATGTGCAAAAATAATTTTTTTATTAATGACTTTCATTTTTAATCTCCTATAAATTTTAAATCATATTTATGCATAAACATAGTTTGCATATACTTAAATTTATATTATATATTTATCATTTTCAACCAATTTGCGATTATTTTTAAAAAATGATTCTTGTCTTGCGCCCAAAAAATAAATTGATATTGCCATCTTTGCATTGCAGTATTAAGCGCGGAAAAATGACCTGTTAATATTAATATACCGATAATGATTAATATACATGCACTTATTTTTTTAATCAACTGCATTTTATCACGAAACCATTTTGCAGAAACAAGATACCTGTCAAAAAATAAAGCCGCTAAAACAAACGGAATACCAAGACCGAGCGAATAAATTGCAAGATAAACAGCTGCGATTCCCGCTTTGCCGCTTTGTCCCGCTAAAAATAAAACACCTGTGAGGATTGGTCCTATGCACGGTGTCCACCCCGCTGCGAAAGCCGCTCCGGCAAAAAAAGCGCCGATTAATCCTCTCGGTTTATTTTTTAAATTAATACGCTTTTCATAATTTAAAATTGAAAGAAAATCAAATAAAATATTAAAGCCAAGTATAATTACGATTATCCCTGCTGCTATCCTAATATATTTTGATATTCCTCCCATTAACAAAAATGTAGCAGAAATAATTATGCTAAAAATAATAAATACAATTGTAAAACCTAGAATAAAACATATTGATGTTAATAAAAGTATAAACCGTTTTTTATTTGCAAAAATAGAGTTTGCCTGATCTTCTTCTGTTAAAGAAACTTGAATTCCTGCAGCACTTCCAAGTATACTCAAATAGGAAGGTATAAGCGGAAGCACGCATGGAGATAAAAAAGAAAGAAAACCGGCGGCAAATGTTAAAAATATTGACGGATATTCATTCATAAATAATTTTAATAATAATCAATCAAAATCCTTCTTGCGGATGTCTACCCTTTTTATTTTACCGCTGATTGTTTTTGGCAGTTCAGACACAAACTCGATGATACGCGGGTATTTGTAAGGCGCTGTTACGTGCTTTACATGATTTTGCAGTTCGCGGATTAATTCATCACTGGCAGAAAATCCCCGCGCAAGAACGATTGTGGCTTTCACAACCTGTCCGCGCATCGAATCGGGAGCGGCTGTTACGGCACATTCAAGTACTGAAGGATGTTCCATAAGAGCGCTTTCTACTTCAAAGGGACCGATGCGGTAGCCTGAGCATTTTATTACATCATCGTTGCGCCCGACAAACCATAAATAGCCGTCGCCGTCCTGCCATGCCATGTCGCCTGTCTTATATGTTCCGTTACTCCAGCAATTTGCGGTAACTTCCTTGTCTCTCCAATAGCCGCGGAAAAGTCCCGGAAAATCCGAGTTGCCGATAACAGGCGGCATACTTGAAGGATCACAATCATCGCTTTCGTACATACTTTTTCCCGCCGCTGTTATACTCATGTTGCCGACTATACCTTCATCGCAGACTTCTCCGCTTTCGTCTAACAGTTTAAAATCAAAAAGAGGGGCTGGCTTTCCCATAGAACCGGGTCTTACAGGCAGCCATTTAAAAACAGCAGCCATTACAGATGTTTCGCTCTGTCCGAAACCTTCGCGGATTTCAAGACCTGTAAGCTCTTTTAATTTATTGTAAACTTCAGGGCTTAGCGGCTCTCCTGCCACAGAGGTGTGGCGGATAAAACTAAAATCGTAACTTGAAAGGTCTTCTTTAATTAAATAGCGGAACACTGTCGCAGGCGCGCAAAAAGTAGTTGGTTTTAATCTTTGAATTGCGTCTAACATTCCTTTCGGTGTAAACTTTTCCGTATCATATGCGCCGATTGCAGCCCCGCAAATCCATTGACCGTAAATTTTTCCCCATGCAAACTTTGCCCAGCCTGAATCTGTTTGTGTCAGGTGTACGCAATTATCTTCTGCACAGTGCCAGTATTTTGCGGTAACTATATGCCCTAAAGGCAGCGAATGATTGTGAAGCACCATCTTTGGCATTCCTGTTGTGCCTGAAGAAAAATAAATCAGCATCGGGTCTTTTAATACGGTGGGCATCCTTGAAAAATTTTCCGACGCTTTTTCTATTTCACTTCGCATATTAATATAGCCGTCCGGTATTGTTTCTCCTATAATTGCGATCTTTTCCAGTTTCGGGCAATTAGGACGCGCCAATGCAATGTTATCAAGCAATTCTTTATCATCAACTGTGATTAAAAGTTTTACATCTGCAATATTGCAGCGGTATTCCAAATCTTTTGCCGTTAGCTGATATGTGCCTGGAATGCAGATTGCGCCGATTTTTGCAAGAGCGCACATCAGAACCCACACACCGGGGCGCTGTTTTAAAATTAACTTTACAACATCTCCTTTTTTTACACCTAACGCAAGGAGAGCGTTAGCCGCTTTATCGGAGAGGCGTTTTATTTCTGTGAAGGTAAAAGATTTCATCGCCTGCGAATCGTCAGTCCACAAAAGGGCGAGTTTCTCCGGTTGTAATCTTGCCCATTCATCAACAACATCGTAGGCAAAGTTAAAATCAGACGGGGCGCTGCATTTATAATTTTCATAAAAATCTTCATAACTGCCGAATTCTATCCGGGGACAGAAACGTGAAAGTATTTCGTTCATATTATTTTCCTAAAATATTTAAATCCTTATCATTTACATTAAAAAAATTCTACGAATTTTTTTCAAGTATTATTGTTAAAAATTGCGCTCTCCCGTTCACTGCGCTTTGAGCATGAGGGATGCGCGCATCAAAATAAATCGAATCACCGGGCGAGAGTACATGCTCGCCCTTTCCTACAGTAACCATTACTTGCCCCTCTGTTACAAAATTAAATTCCTGTCCTGAATGAGAAACAGGCTGCGCCTGCGGTTTTGAAGAATCGAGAGACACAAGCAAAGGCTCCATTATCCTGTGCTTAAAGTTATACGCAAGACTTGAAAACTCATAACCGGGATAGCGTTCTATCTGTACGCCCTTGCCTTTGCGGCACACTGCCGCGCTGTCCATTCTTGCCTCTTCACCTGTAAGTAAAACTGTAACATCAGTTCCCAATCTGTTTGCGATTGTATATAAAACGCTGATCGGTATATCAAGATCGCCGTTTTCATATTTGGTGTATGTATCAAAAGGAATGTTTGTATCTTTTGCCATATCCAGCGCGCTGATTTCGAGAATCTCTCTTAATTCTTTTATGCGTTCAGGCACATGAGCTGCAAACTCTGTTTGCGTTTTTTCGTTCATATAAAATCTCTCCAATGTTTGCCGGTTACCCTGTCATTTTCATCCCGGACTTCAAAAGGAATTTTCACATTTTCGTTCCCTGTAAAATCCAGCCTGTGTTCTTCTGTTTTAACACCGGCTACATTATTATTTAAAATCATCTTTACAAAATCATCAATAGTGTTTAGCTCTTTGTCTGAATATACACCGTATATTTCGCCGTAAAACAGGGTATCAGTACTATGAATGTCACTTCCCGCTATCATGGGCTTACCGAGTTTTTGCGCGTAACGGCAGGCAAGAGCATCATACGCAACATCATCATGCCCTCCGTTGGCTGCTTCAACACCGTCAACACAGCCTGCAGAAAGAATGACGCGGTTTATATAATTGCGCTGCCTGAAAGGGTGCGCCTGCACAACACAGCCGCCTGCTTTTTTTACAGCGCGGTACATCTCGCCCCTTGTCCATGTGCGAACCTCAGGATGTTCAAGCAGCCATTCTTTATTAAGCCCGTAAACAAGATAATCATCGCAGCTTTCAAATGTTTCTTCCCACCCGAAAAAAACTTTAAGACCTCTGCGCTCTCCTTCGTTTAAAGCTGCTTCGTACCCGCGGCAAAAAAGGTTTACCCATTCTTTCCACGGAAGTTTGCGGGGAATTGCAGTATTTCCATTAAAAAAGTGATCTGTCACGATGATGCCGGAATATCCTTTTTCAATGTAACCTGATATGTATTCCGCTCCTCCTGAAACGGAACATCTGCTTGCCTCCGATGTATGGAGGTGAGTCTCGTAAAGAAATGACACAATACTTTATTTTAACGATTTTAAGCAGGAAATGACTAGTGGGTGATTTATGAAATTAATAATCTTTGAAAATTTTTAAAATTCATCAAAGTTGAAAAAAAACTTAATTAATGTAATAATATCCTGACAAGGAGTAAACATGAATTGTATCAACTGCAACAGCAAATGGGAGACCGATGAAACGATATCCGCCTCAATTACAAAATGCCCGTTCTGCGGAGAAAACCCTCTTGTAAAAAAAGAAGAGCCAAGAACTTTCGAAACTTCAAAAGACGCGCTTGCCGCTATTTATAAAAAATTCGGCGCGGATATACTGCTTGGAAAATTAAACTCATACTTTTTAGATTTTGCCCCGTCCGTAAATATCAATATTAGAAATTTAGTATTTTCAGTTTATAACAGCGGCGCGTCAAAAGTATTAAAAGAAAATTTAAATTCCACGCAGAAAGAAAAGGAAAGAGCTGTAAAGATAGCGCTAAGAAACATGGCGGATGCTTTTGTCTTACCTGAAATGGCGGAAAATATCATTTATGAATTTACAGATGCATTAGGCTGGAAGATAGATAAAACAAAAACCGAGTTGCCGCCGAAACCCAATACTCAGGAAACCCCTGCGAATGACTCTTCTTCTCAGACAGTAACAAAACCTAAAAGAAAGAGTAAAACTAAAAAAAGTAAGAATACAACAAAAGTAAAAAAAGGAAATAAAGCAAAGCATAAAATAACGATAATTTTTACCTTAGTTATAACTATCACTTATCTGTTTTTTCTTTGGTTTACTGATTTAATAGAAAATTTATGGATTGCTGAAGGTTTTGATATTTTGCAATTTATACCATTGGCAGGTTATGCAGTTATTATAGCAATCATTGGTATAATAAGACGAGATGAAGATATTATATTATTAGATTTTCTTATAGGTATAGGTATGATTATAGCTCAATCTATTACTATTTGTGTATGGGAAGGTAATGTAGGTATTCTTTTAATTTTTTTAATTGGAAGGCTTGTTATGAATCTTCTTTCTTTTGCTCCTGCAATTTTGATTGTTTTTTTATTTTTACTCATTGTTTCTTAAAGATTGATAATTTTTATCCTGCATCTTCGATCAAGTTCTTCATGATATATTCTCTTCTCTCCGGCGTGTTTTTGCCCATGTAGAAACTCAAAACCTGAGGGACTTGTTTCAGCGTATTAACGGAAACAGGCACGAGGCGTATATCCTCTCCGATAAATTGACCGAACTCTTTAGGGCTGATTTCTCCCAAACCTTTGAAGCGGGTTATCTCGCAGGAAGAGCCTAAAGCGGCGGATGCCTCGTCTCGTTCTTTTTCCGTGTAACAATAGCGCGTTTCTTTTTTTGTGCGGACGCGGAAAAGAGGCGTTTCTAAAATATAAACATGACCTGCTGTTACCAATTCTTCAAAATAAGAGAGAAAAAAAGTTAATAAAAGATTGCGTATATGGAAACCGTCAAAGTCAGCATCTGTTGCGATTACTATTTTCGCATAACGCAAACCTTCGATGTCGTTATCAATGCCCAGAGCCATCATCATATTAAAAAGTTCTTCGTTTTTATAAATAGCCGCTCTTTTTTTGCCGTAAACATTTTCCACCTTGCCGCGCAGAGCGAAAATCGCCTGCGTCATTACATCGCGGCTTGAAACGATTGAACCTGCGGCAGAGTCGCCCTCTGTAATAAAAATGGTTGACTCCTCCCCTTCTTCACCGTCTTCAAGATGGAATTTACAATCTTTAAGTTTTGGAATCTTAAGAGCGATTTTTTTTGCCGCTTCCCGCGCTTCTTTTTTTACCGCGTTAAGTTCTGTTCGCAATGATTCGTTGGCGATTATTTTTTGCTCTAACTTTTTGCTTGCTTCAGGATTTTTATGCAGCCAATCTTCAACGGCATTGCGCACTTCCTGCACCACCCATGCGCGGATATCGGAATTGCCCAATTTATTTTTTGTCTGGCTTTCAAAAACGGGATTTTTTAATTTGATGGCGATAGAAGCAATCGTTCCTTCGCGGACATCTTCGCTCTTATAATCTTTTTTAAAAAATGTTTGTATCCCTTTTAAGAAACCTTCTTTAAATGCTGATAAATGCGTTCCGCCGTCTGAAGTATACTGCCCGTTCACAAATGAAAAATATTCTTCGCCGTAATTGTTTGTGTGGGTAAAAGCGATTTCAATCTGACCGTTAGCCGAATGTTCTCCGCGGTAATATCCCAAAGGGTATAAACAATCATCGCCGGTTTCTTCAAATAACAAATCATAAAGCCCGTTATTTGAAACAAATTTATTTCCGTTAAACGCAAGTGTGAGCCCTGCATTTAAGAACGCATAATTTTTCATGCGTTTTTCGATAAACTCGGTATTAAAAGCATAATTTTTAAATATCTCAGGGTCTGGAGTAAATTCAACTAACGTTCCGTCTTTTATTTTTTCTTTTAATTTTCCTTTGCGCTGGCTCTTTAATGTGCCTCTCTCGAAGATCGCTTCTGCAAACTCCCCGTTACGGACAGCAACAACTCTGAAATAAATTGAAAGGGCGTTAACAGCTTTTGTTCCTACACCGTTAAGACCTACAGAAAACTGAAACACATCATCATTGTATTTTGCGCCTGTATTTATAACAGAAACACATTCAACCAATTTACCTAAGGGGATACCCCTTCCAAAATCGCGAATCTTAACTGACGCAGCTCCTGCTTTTGTAATATCCTTTACAGCAACCTCGATAAGTTTTCCGTTACCCATGATAAACTCATCGACACCATTATCGATTACTTCTTTTAATAAAACATAAATTCCGTCATCAGGATTCGAGCCGTCACCCAAACGCCCGATATACATACCTGTACGAAGCCTGATATGTTCAAGCGAAGAAAGAGTCTTAATTTTTGATTCATCGTAAACGGCGGATTTTGATTGTGCGGATTTTCCGGCAGGAGCATTTGATTGCGCCTTCGGCTGCGGTTTTGATTCAGATTTTGCAGGCTTTTCAGCCGATTTTTTTGCAGCAGTTTTTGTTTTAGCGCTTGATTTTTTTACAGTTTTTTTCGCGGGCATATGACAGATGACTCCTTATCTTTTGTTTAGTTTATAATTTTTTTAAGATTCAGTCAATCTGTTTATTTATACTGTTTTTAATTTAAATCATTTGATAAAATATTGATCCAATCTCTTTTGTTGTATAAAAACCGATATAATAACACGTTATTTTTTTCTTCATTTATTTTATAAAACAAAATATAATTTTTTACATTTATTGATCTAACACCTTTTGATGCTAAATACTTATTTTGAACAAAAGATCTTCTAAAAGGATTTTCTTTCAATTTATTATAAGTTTCAATTATTTCGTTGTAATGTTCTTCTGCAGCTCTCGGAGCTTCTAATACTTCACTTATATATTTTAAAACAGAAATAATGTCATTATTTACTTTATCGGAAAACTCCAATCTAAACATTATTTCCCTATTGCAAGCTGCATATTTTTAATTACTTCTTCCTCAGTTAATATTCTTCCATTTTCTATATCATCTATTCCTTCCTGAATAAGTCTGTATAATTCGTTGCGTCCTGCCATTTCTTCGTAGGTTTCAATACTCATTACTGCAAGATCTCCTTCACCGTTTCTGGTTAAAAATACTAGTTCTTTATGTTTATGACAGAAATCCGATATTTCTATGTAATTATTGATTAAGTCAGCAGAACTTTTAATGACCGGCATTAGTTTCCTCCAAATAATATAATTATTATAAATATTTAATCCCAATAAGTCAATTATTATGAATGCTATTTCTATTTTTTTCCATTACTTTATTTATTATTTGGATTTATTTTTATATTTTCTGTAAAGTTCTATACATATTTTTTTTGATGAACCAAATGGTATACTTTTCCATATTATATCGTATTTTAACTGAAATATTTTTCTTAATGAATCCAATTGTTTAACTGCTTCTATTATCTCCAAACAATTTGAATTTCTTAAATATTCGCAAATGTGCAATTTGCATTTTAAGCTCTTTACATTACATCCGTTTTTTGCATTATGCTGTTTTCTTTTAATTATATTATCATTAAAATCTTTTGGATATTTACAAGTGCTTATACAACATCCGTCAATTTCAATAATCGGAGGATTACCTTTATGTGAATTAATTCTATTTACAATACAAGATACTGTCCCGTCATCATTTTTTATCCATTGGCATAAATTATATTTGCAAAATATTATTCCTGCTTGTTTATATAGTGAATCATAATCTTTTATAAATTCTTTAATAGAAGGTAATATCATTTAAAGAAATCCTGTTTGGGATAAAAAATTTCTACAACTGTTTTTCCAGCTCTTTGATATATTTCTCGCAATCACGGACGTTTTCTTCCAGATCGGCAATCGTTGCTTCGTGTTCGGCGATACGTTTTTTCTTGTCTTCTATGGACTTCTGGAATTTTTCTATTTTTGTTTTTTCTTCGTCGATTGCAAGAGATGCTCTTAATTTGGAAACGGCTTTTTCGTTATCTGCAAGAGATTGGTTTAACCTGACAGCCCTGCCGATAATTTCCCCGTCTTCTGCGGTAACTATCGTATCAATAAAATATTTCCGATCAGGATTAATTTCTGCATCCATAATTCCTGATGCCTGCGATCCGAAATTTCTGTATAAATTATTTAAGGTTTCTTTAATTTGCATAATGTTATTTTTAACTGATTGAATTTGTTTTTGCGGGTTTCCGTCAATTCCAAAACCGGCAGAAATTATCCGTTTTTCATCTTTTAATAAAGCAATCTCGTCCTGCGCTGTTTTGGAAAAACCGCGAAGAAGTTCGATCTCTGCAAGTATCATTGCAATATCATCATCTTCGCTGACAGCATTGTGCCCGCCGAAACGCTCGCCAATGGTCAGATAAAGCTGTTCCTGATTCTCCTGCGCTTTAGTTAAAAAAGATTTAAGCACTAAACCTTGCGCGCTCTTTCCTATCCATGTAAAAACATTTCCGCCTTCTTTGTTTTCAAGTTCTCCGATGCGGGTTTCAAGCGAATCAAGTTTTGCTTTAAGAGTGTCGGCTTGTTCTTTAAAAAGCGAGGTATAATCATCATAGGCACTATTTTCAAGAAGGGCTTTTCCAAGTCTTTTATAGACGCTTGCCGTTTCTTTTGCCCTTTCTTTCTCTTCATTTTCTTTTGCTTCGATTGATTCTTCCAATTCCTTATAGCGGCGGTTTTTTTCTTCTATTTTTCCGATAGATGCATTTGCTTCTTCAATTTCTTTTAAACAGGTTTTATATTGATTTAAATCCTCAAAATTAGGTTTGGATTCATATTCTGACGCTATTTCCTTTGTCCGGGAATAAAGTTTTTCGCCGAAACTCTCAAGAAGAGCATCTAAAGAAGCTTTGCTTTCCTGACTGTTTTTTAAAAGGTCTTCTATGCGTTTTCTTCGATCATCCATATATAAAATATACGATATTTTGATGGGATTGGGAATAGCGAAGCGGGGCAAATCCCCAATCAACATTTTATCTTGCCAACTGCAAAAAAATGGTGTATAACAAGATATAGAAGAAAACACAGGAGAAATTATGAAATTAAATGAATTAAAGCATGAAGGTCTCAAAAAATGGGTGGAAGAAGCGGTCGCGTTGATGACCCCTGATTCGGTTGAGATCTGTGACGGAAGCAAAGCTGAATATGACAGAATGCTCAAAATAATGGTTGAAGCGGGCTTAGGCGTTGCCTTGAATCCGGAAAAAAGACCCGGTTGTTACTGGTTCCGCTCTGATCCTTCAGATGTTGCAAGAGCGGAAAGCCGCACTTTTATTTCCAGCAAAAATAAGGATGATGCAGGTCCGACAAACAATTGGAGAGACCCTGTAGAATTAAAAGAAACAATGCGCGGTCAATATAAAAACTGTATGAAAGGACGTGTCATGTACGTTATTCCTTTCTCGATGGGACCTGTCGGTTCTAATATCGCCAAAATCGGCGTGGAAATTACCGATAGCCCCTATGTAGTTTTTAATATGCACATAATGACAAGAGTAGGCGCTAAGGTGTTGGATGTATTGGGAACAAACGGTTTCTTCGTACCATGCCTCCATTCTATCGGCAAACCTTTGAATCCCGGCGAAAAAGATACTACATGGCCCTGCGAACCGGATGTTAATAAAAAATATATCAGCCACTTCCCGGATACTTATGAAATCTGGTCGTACGGTTCGGGTTACGGCGGAAACGCCCTTCTCGGCAAAAAGTGCCTTGCATTGCGTATTGCTTCTGTACTCGCAAGAGACGAAGGCTGGCTTGCAGAACATATGCTGATTTTAAAACTTACTAACCCTCAAGGAAAGGTAAAATACATCACAGGCGCCTTGCCGTCAGCTTGCGGAAAAACAAATCTCGCCATGTTGATTCCTACCCTTCCCGGCTGGAAAGTAGAAACCATCGGAGACGATATCGCATGGATGAAATTCGGCGAAGACGGACAGCTTTATGCTATCAACCCGGAAGCGGGATTCTTCGGCGTAGCACCGGGAACAAGCGATCATTCAAATAAGAGCGCAATGGACTCGGTCAAGAAAAACACAATCTTTACAAACACAGGTTTAACGGAAGACGGAGATGTTTGGTGGGAACAAATCGGATATCCTGCACCGGGCAACACAATAACAAACTGGAAAGGCGAAAAAGTACCCGCTCCGAAAACCGATAAAGCGGTTGCAGGTCAGGAAGTCGCTCATGCCAATTCACGCTTTACAGTGCCTGCCGCGCAGTGCCCCGTTATCGCTAATGAATGGGAAGATCCAAAAGGCGTGCCGATCAGCGCGTTCCTTTTCGGCGGAAGAAGAGCGTCAACAATTCCATTGGTAAATCAGAGCAAAGACTGGGTTCACGGCGTTTTCATGGGTTCAATCACAGGCTCGGAAATTACAGCCGCCGCCCTCGATTTACAAGCCGGTTCAATCCGCCGCGACCCCTTTGCAATGGTTCCTTTCTGCGGCTATCACATGGGCGACTATTTCGCTCACTGGCTTAAACTCGGAAAGAAAGCTCAAGATGCAGGTAACGGCGACAAACTGCCGAAAATATTCTTTGTTAACTGGTTCCGCAAAAATGCAGAAGGCAAATTCGAGTGGCCGGGTTACGGTGAAAACAGCCGCGTACTTTCATGGATTTTTGACCGCTGTGACGGCGCAAACAACTTTATTGAAACACCGATCGGCAATCTGCCGAAACCGGGCAGTATTTCAAAACCGGAAGGCGTAAGCGATGAAACAATGGCTGACCTTATTAAACTTTGCGTTGACGGCTGGAAGAAAGAAATCTCCGATGTAAGGCAAAACCATTACGCCAAATTCGGCGACAAACTGCCCAAAGAATTATACACACAATTAGACATCATGGAAAAAGGCTTAAACAGTTAATAATTTTTTACAATCATCAAAAAGCTCCAAAGATAACTTTGGAGCTTTTTTTTATCCCGCTTGTTGATAAAATATTTTTTAATCCCCTATTGTATCTCTGTATAACTCTCTGTTCAGCATGGATAAGATTAATACAGTCCCTTTGGGTTGCCTGTAGGGGACTGTGAATTGACCGCCCATGTAGTTTACCGTGAACAGCAGTTTGCGTTCTCCTTCAGGTAATTGCGCTTCAAGACGGACTGAAAGAGGATAAGGGTTTTGCGGGATGTTATATGTAAAAAGACCGAAGACTTCGTTATTTGCAATATTATCAGGAGGGGTAACTATTAATTGGACTATTGTGTTTGTGGGGACGGAATTGTTTGCTGACGGGGTTTGCCCTACAATTGTTCCGCCTCTTTCATTTCCGCTTTTTTCTCTTACAGTAAATTGATAACTTATACCGCTTGTGGAAATTACCGCTAACGCATCTGTAAATGATAATCCTGATAATTGCGGAACATTAATTGAAAGATTTTCTCTTCCCTTGCTTACAACAAATTCTAAAACAGTGGGACCTGAAATATCTGTGTCAGGTTCCGGTTTTTGCGCAAGAATGATGCCGGGATTTTCTGCTGAAAATTCGTACATGAGCGGCTCTTTAATAGTAAATAAAGGAAGGATACCGGAAGATGCGTTAATCGTTTGAATATTCATCCGCACTTCATCAATAGACTGGCTTATATAATTTTCTACTCTATTAAGAATAACTCCCTGGCTGACAGTAAGGCGGATACGGCTGCTTGCTTTTACTATTGATCCGGGTATTGGCTCTTGTTCAAGAATATAACCTTTGTCACTTGATGTTCGCGAATATCTTAATTGAAGACGCGGATATAATTCTTTAACTTGCAATTCCAGCAAAGCCTCTGTTAATTCCTTGCCGACCACATCGGGAACCATTGTTTGCTCTTCGCCGCGAACCGCGATAAAAAAAACTGAGACTGCAATTATACCTACAAAAATTACCAGCCCTGCAACTGAAAAAATAAATAATCTAAGATGATTAGCAAGATAATCTTCTATTGAACCTAAATCAAATTTGCCCATACTGTTAACTCCGTTTTAGATAAACTTTCTGTTTTTATCCTAATAGTGAACCGGAAAAATCCCGCGCCCCGTTTAAAAAATCACGCCAAAAAAGCGCTTTCTTTGCCTGATACTGCAATTGCGTAACTGCAAGGATTCCGTCCCCTGTTTGTATCAGTATACCATGTATTTTATCAATTCCCAAGACCTGGCCGGGATTGTTTTGGCTTTTTTCGCTTGTTTTAAAAATGTCTGCCTTTAATATTATTAATTCACGCCCGTTATGAATAGTCCTGCAAAAAGGACTAGGGTCGTAAGCGCGGATTTTAGCTTCTATTTCCGGAGCGCTTTTATTCCAGTCAATAATACCGTCTTCTTTGGAAATTAAAGAACAGTAAACAGCTTCGCTGTCATTTTGCTCTTGCGCTTCTTGCAGCAATTTTCCGTCTGCAATTTTTATTAGAACACTTGGAAGCATAACAGCCGCTTTTGCCGCCGCTATTTCGCTTAACGATCCTGCTGTTTCTTTTCCTGTTAACTGCAACTTTTCCTGCGCAAGAATAGCGCCCTTATCCATTTGCAATGCCAGTTTTTGAATTGTAATTCCGGTAACTGTGTCGCGGTTTAAAATTGCAGCCTGAATTGGAGTAGGACCTCTGTATTTCGGCAGCAAACTCGGGTGTATATTAATTCCGCCCAGCGGAAATAATGCTAAAAATTTAGGACCGAAAATTTTTCCGTATGCAAAGGAAACAAGAAGATCGCAATGCAGAGCATTAACCTGTTCCCTTGCAAGAGCATCCAATTTTTCAGGTTTAAAAACAGGTGTAACATTTTGTACGGCGCTTCCTATATCTGTAGGCTGCGGATTTCCATGCCTGCCTTTGGGTGTATCGGGGTTTGTCAGCACTCCTGCCAATTCAATCCCTTCGATGTTGTATAACGCTTCAAGAGAAGGAAGCGCAATTGCGGGGCTAGCGGCAAATAAAACTCTCATTTAACTTTTTTGTTCCGGTGTTTGCAGATCATTGTTTGCTGCTTTTTCATATTTTTCTATAAGTTTTTTTCGTTTTCCTTCCGGAACATGATCCAAAAAAAGCACTCCTTCTAAATGATCATACTCATGCAAAATAACACGTGCAACTATACCGCTTGCTTCCAATGTAAAAGGTTTTCCCTTTTCATTCCATGCTTGAATCTTAATTGTTTCAGGACGCACTACCTGCGAATAAATTCCCGGAATTGAAAGACAGCCTTCTTCATACTTTGCCGTTTTAATTGATGTTTCAAGTATAGAAGGATTTATAAAAACCCTTTCAGTATCTCCTTCAACATGAACTACAAATATTCTTTTCATAACACCTAACTGTGGACCCGCAACTCCTACGCCTTTATCTGTCTTTAAAATCTCAAACATCTTCTTTGTAAGATTTATTAATTCGTCATCAAAGACTTTTATTTTTTCCGCTTTTTGTCTGAGTAATTCATTTCCTAAAGTTAATACCTGCATAAAGTATTTTACCTTAAATGCAAAATATCTTCAAGAAGCAATAACTATAGACAAAAAAAAAGCGGTAAGATATACTTAATTTCAGCATGAATCCTGTCGAAACTGTTCTAATAAACAATATAAAAAAACCAAATGTATTGTTTGTCTTCCCGACTGATACAGCAGTATCACGCTGGGCGGATCATTTACTTCGTCTTACAGGCGGGACCATTGCAATGAACAAGTTTATCGCCTGGGATAAATTTAAACAAAAATCCATTAAATCAAGAGTGCAGGGAAAAAGAAGTATTCCCTCTGCATTAAGAAAAATTTTTGTAAACCGTCTTGTTAACGAGAACTCTCAAGCTGTTAAACAAGGCAATAATCCGATTTTTACTTCTTTAATAAGAGCGCAATGGGCAAATAATGCGGATCATTTTGCTCCGTGGCTTACGGATATTTTACCGCAATTGGGAGCGTGGTTTTCTAAATCCGCAGGTTTATCCATAGATAGAATTCTTGAAGCGGAAACAGAAAAGAAAACAGCAAATTTTATTGATGATGATAAAGATATGTACATTCTTGCACGCCGTTACGCGCAATTCTTGGAAGAAAAAAAACTTTTTGAGCCTGCATGGGAAAAGCCTCCATTTAATCATGACGGTCTTGAATGTTTTATTTTCTTTTCAAAAGCGCTTTCTGATTTCTGCGAATACGAGAACTTATTATCAAGCAGCGATCATGTTCATATAATCAATGCAGAAATTACAGATGATATTAAAAGCAGCACTTTTTTTTACAGTAATTCCCGCAGCGAAATAACAGAAGCCTCCCTTTTTATCCGCGCCCTTCATGAAAAACAAAATATTTCGTGGGATTCCATTGCCGTCTGTATTGCAGATACAGAAAGTTATGAGCCTTATGTTTTGCGTGAGTTTACAAACAGAAACATTCCTTTTGTTACACGCACAAGCAAGGCGTTAAGCGATTACCCTGCAGGACGTTTTTTTCAGTCAGTGCTTGATTGTAACGCGCAATATTATTCATTTGCTTCGCTTGTATCGCTTATAATGAATAAAAGCTTGCCTTGGAAAAACGCTGAATTAATCGATAAACTCATTCAATTTGGGATAAAAAACAATTGTTTGTATTCATGGACAGAAAAAACTGACGGAAAGGAAAAACATATAAATATTTGGGAAGATTCCTTTGAAAAACCTTTCTGCGAAGAATCTTTTTTAAATGACGAAAATGAAAAAAACTTTTTTTATGATTTGCAAAAACAACTTTCTTTGCTGCGAACATCCGCATCATTTACAGAATTGCGCACGCATTATTTTAATTTCCGCGATACATTTTTAGACAATGACAATTGGACAGAAGAAGCGGACCTTATCATGTCCCGATGTATTGCAGAATTAACAGAATTAACGGAACTTGAAAAAGATTTTCCTGATGTAATTGCTTTTGATCCCCTTTTATTTTTAACAGAATATTTATCAGAAGTAAGCTACCTTGCACAAACAAAAAAATCAGGGGTTGTAATCCTTCCTTATAAAACTACCGCTTCCGCTCCTTTTCAATGTCACATAACACTAGGCGCGGGGCAGGATAATTTATCAGTTGTTTTTTCACGCCTTGCTTTTCTTTCAAGAAAAAAACGCGAAGGGCTGGGTTTAACAGATGAAGATGCATCGGTTTCTTATATAAACTTGCACAAATATAATTCACTTGTCTGCTCAGCGTTTTTTTGCAGCGCGCAGACATTTTCAGGTTTTGCAATTCCTCATTCAAAAATTGACGCGCCTTTAGAACCGAAAAATAATTACAGAACAGAACCGCAATATAAAGAAAACTTTTCATTGGATTTTTACAAGGAAGAAAGCGCATTTTGTTATTCCATTCTGTCAAAAACCGAGTTTGACGAAAAAACACTTGTAAGGCTTCATGAAAATCAAATTGCAGGTTTTACAGAATGGAAAAAACGCAAACGCGTCTCTTTAGAAATTAAACCATCTTCCAAAAAGAGAACAAACAATTACAGCAAAGTAAAAGAATATATCAATTCAATTTTTTCAAAACACGGCAAGACGGGCGTTTCTCCGTCATCATTATATGATTATTATCAATGTTCATATTACTGGCTTTTTAACCGCGTCTTGGGTTTGCATAATGAGCAGATCGAAGCGAATATGATGGATGATATTGCAGGCTCTGTTTATCATGCAATTTTAAATAATTTTTTCAGCGAATTAAAAAAGAAAGGCGATCCTCTGCTTCCGCCTCTAAATACAGAGCAAGGTTTATCACTTCCTAAATTTTACAAAGAGCTTCTTGATAAAAGCATAGAAAATATTTTCAGCAATTTTCCTTTATTACTGCCAAAAAAAGAACCGCAGATGAGTTCTCTTACTTCGCGCTTAATACATGCACAGAGAAGAGAATATCAATACTATCTGGAAAACTTTATTACTTATTTTATAAATTATTTTGCAGGATGCCGCGTTGCTGAATGCGAAAAATATTATCAAATAGAGGAGAAAACATATATTTTAAAAGGATATATTGATTTTATTTTAAAAGATGCAGAAGGAAAATATATCATCGTTGATTTTAAATTAAAAAATGTACCGGAACGCAGCGAATGTACGGGCGAAGATGCGAGAGGTCTTACCAATTTTCAGCTTCCGGCTTACATAAAACTTGCCGAAGAAAAAGCAAATTATAAAGTTTATACAGCTCTTTTTTACGGAATACTCAATGTTAAACCAAGTGTGCTAATCGGCACGCTTTGCGATGCTCAAAGGCAAAAAATAATTCCATTGGAAGAAGATCGTATATTACGTGACAGTGAAAGATATAAATTGTTATTCGGCGAATTTAATAAAAAAATAAATCAATTTGCACAAGATGTTTCAAACGGAGAATTAAAAATGTTACCTGAAAATGATAATGATTGTTATGATTGCGCATACAACAGAATATGCCGAACAGTATATGTTATCAACCGTGAAAATATAAATTCATTAAGGAAATAATAATGAACGACATAAAAGCGTCCATAACAACAAATAACCAAAAGTTAAATGAAGAACAAAAAAAAGCCGCTTTCTGTGATGAGAATGCAGTCATCGCTGCCGGCGCAGGATCGGGAAAGACAAGAGTTCTTGCCAATCGTTTTGTCTATCTACTCACAGAGAAAGGTTTTGAAGTTGATAAGATTCTAACGCTTACCTTTACAAAAAAAGCAGCGGCGGAAATGTTCAGGCGAATTTATTATCTTGTGTTAAACACAGCGGAAAACGAAACAGGTATCAAAGCGCAAAGAGCGCAAAAAGCAATAGACAACTTTATTCATGCACGTATACAAACTCTTGACTCATACAGCGCCTCAATTGTAAGGCAATGCGCGCCTCGTTACGGCATCAGTCCTGATTTTCGGATTGAGCAAGATCGCTGTTATGATTTAGCCATTGAAATTTCATACCCTTTTTTTATTGCAAACCGCAAACATCCTGCCATACAAAGACTCTATTCTGTCAGCAGACCCAATGATATCGTAAGTAATGTTTTTGCAGAAATATTATTTAAATATTGTTATATTGATAACCCAAGAGATTTTTATGCGGATGTAAAAAAACAATTTAATATAATTTGTACAGAATGGAAAAAAATAGCAGATAACATTAAATTATTGTTAGACGAAATTGAGCGCGATTATCTTGAAGATAACAAATGGCTTCCCGCTTTAGAGACGCTTATTAAAATTATCCCAAAAAATAAAAATAATATTCCGTCCGCAGATGATATAAAAAATTATTTTGACGCCTTGCTGAATATACCAAAATCCGCTATGGAAACCGCAATTGATATATCTGAAACACATCCTTTGCAAAAAAAACTGGCAGATTTACTTAATTTTATTGATTTATTTGAATCGTATAATTTAAGTTTGCAAGGCGGAAAACGCAATAATAATCCTGTAAAAGAAAACATTTATGCATTACGCGCTATTCACTCCTCTCTTTCATCACTTTCTATTTACTGCATGCAATCAGGTTTAACTCTATCTATCATGTCGCTATTAACAGATTTACAGGATATTTATTTAACCAGAAAACGCACAGAAGGGATTTTATCATATAATGATATTGCATACCTTTCAAAAACCATACTTATCGAACAAGAAGATATCAGGCAAAGCGAAAAAGAAGCGTTTGAAGCTATAATGATAGACGAGTTTCAAGACAACAATGAATTACAAAAAGATATTCTTTTTCTTCTTGCAGAAAAACTGAAGGTTTGCAGCAAGGGTGTCCCGTCTGCAAAAGACCTCTGCCCCGGCAAACTTTTCTTTGTCGGCGATGAAAAACAATCAATTTTCCTTTTCAGAGGCGCGGATGTATCTGTTTTCCGAAAACTAAAAAAAGAATTAAATAGTTCCGACCTTCCTTTAAAAATAAATTACCGCTCTTCTCCGTCTTTGATAGGTGCATTTAATGCAATTTTCGGCGGATATGAATTTGACGAAGCCGGAAAAAAAGCACAAAAAAAAGAAAATGGCGATTCCAGATCGGTTTTTACTTCTTCCGCTTCAAGCCCAATTTACGAAGCATCTTATACCCCTCTTGAAGCTGGAGTTGAAACAGAAGACAGCGGGAAAATATCTTTGTGTATTTTAAATTCTTTTAAAGAAAGGCAATCAAAAACAGAAGAAGACAGCAACGATGAGAAATATTCTTCTCAAGAAAATCTTTCAGATTCTTCTGAAGAAGAAAAAGAGCGTCTTCATCATGAAGAAAATGAAGCGAAATTTGTCGCTAATAAAATAAAACAGTTATTGGAAGAAAAAACAAAAGACGGAAAGCAAAAATATATGCCCCATGATATTGCAATTCTTTTCAGAACTACAAGCCCGCAATATCATTTTGAAAAACATCTTCGTTTTCTGGGAATTCCTTATGCCTGCGAAAATATTAACAATTTATTTTTCGGCGGGCTTGTAAATGACATCATGTCTGTCCTTCGCCTTGTTTCCCATCCTTTAGACAGCGCGTCCTATGCAGAAATGCTGCGCTCTCCTTTTGCCGGTCTTTCGCTTGCAGGAACTGCCTTGTGCCTTTCTTTATTCCGCAGCCAAAATGATGATGAAACGTATGTTTCTGACGAACCGTACGTTTCTGATGAACCGTTAGACGACACTGATGATTATTCGCCGCTCATTCAATGTGAAAACACTGAAGAAACCGAGTCAACTCTTTGCTTACCGTTCGACAAAATAGCGCTTGAATACTTAGATGAATCAGACAGCGAAAAATATAAAAACGGGCAAAAAGTATATTCGGCTATTTGTAAAAAGGCAGAAAGCGAAAGCATCAGCTCTCTTGTCAGCGATTTATGGTACAACGAAGGCTACCGTTACGAAACAGAGTGGAATCAATATACAAGCGTATACCGCGAAATGTTTGATTATCTTTTTCATCATGCGGCTGCGGCAGATACAGACAATCAAACTCTTGCATCATTTACAGACTCTATGATAAGTAACAGAGATTCAGGCGGCTCTCTTTCCGATATCGATCTGCCGCTTGAGCGTCCGAGTGCAGTGCGGCTTACAACGATTCATAAGAGCAAAGGTTTGGAATACCCTGTCGTTTTTCTTTGCTGCTGCGGAAAAACAAGTCAGAAAGATATATGCGAAATCACATTCTATTCAAATGAAACCGGAATTGTATTCAGCCCTCCCCCACCGCAGGTTTTTCGTGACAGCGCTAACAATAAAAATAATTTTTTTTGGGAGCAGGCAAGCGAAGAAGAAAGACACAAAAGAACTGCGGAATTACGCCGCCTTTTGTATGTCGGAATGACAAGGGCAAGAAATGAATTGTACATAACAGGATCGTTAAAAATAAAAAATGCCGATGAATCAGATGACTTTTCTCTTGCAGTAAAAAAGTTTATCGAAGAAAAATATGCAAAACGTAAAAATTATATTACAGACGATTCAATTTTAAATGATGATACTTTCTTTGGGCTTATGATGCCTTCTATTATAAATTATATACCGGAAGAATGTCTTAAACAAAATAAAACCGGCTGCTTTTTTAATTTTGAAGAAATTCCTGTTTTATATAAAGAAGAAACTATAAAATTTAATAACGATGAAAAACATTTGGATGAGTTTATAAATCAAGCGTCTGTTGTTTATGATAATTGCGAAACGATTATAACACCTGTGTTATGCGACAATCATATTACGCCTGTATCATTAAAAAGAAGCGAAGAAGATAATCTTGAGGAAGACACAAATGAATTTTGCAGTTCTTTGGTTAACAAAGAATTTTCAGGATTAAAATCCGGTGATATTTTCTGCAAAGTAGATTCGATACTGTCCCGCTTCTCGCAAGGCGATGATGAAAATTCTGTCAAATTTAATTCAGGGAGTTTCGGAACCATCGCGCATATGTGCGTTGAATCGCTATTAAATAATGAAGAACTTCAAATACCGTCAAATATTTCATGTTTAATAAAACCGTCAGAGTTATCTGCTTTTATAGAAGCGGGAAAAGAACTGGCAATTCGTTTTGTAAAATCGCCTCTCGGAAAAATTGCAGAAAGCTCAAGTTTACGGGAAAACGAATTTCCTTTCAGAAGTTTAATTAAAAATAAAGAAGGAAGAGAGATTTTTATAAACGGAACCATCGACTTATTTTTTGAAGATATAAATTGCTTTCATATAGTGGATTTTAAAACAGACAATAAAGAATTTCCGGGAGAGCATACCGCGCAAATGGCTTGTTATTACAAAGCAATTACTTCCATTTTTGCCGGTCCTTCAAAAAAGGAATGCCGTATCTGGCTGTATTATTTACGCACAGGTCATGCAATTGAGATGACAGAAAGAGTAAAAAACTTTAATATTGAGCAAAGAGCATTTGACAACGAACGATTAGCAATGAATAATTATTAATAATAGTTTTAATTTGATTAAAAGAGGAAAATCTATGGGAAAATTTAATGCACAAGAATTGTCTGATTTTGCGCAGTATTACGGTTTTCATTACAACGGAATTAATCCAAATGCGCTTGTAAAAGAAGTTCTAATCGAAATGGAAAGAGGGCTTGATGGAAAAGAATCCAGCCTTGCGATGATACCTTCCTATATAACACCTGTTACGAACATACCCTCAGGGAAAACCGTTCTTGCTCTTGATGCAGGCGGCACTAATCTGCGTTCAAGCCTTGTTTACTTTAACGAAAACGGCGAGGCTGTCGCACAGGGGACGAAAAAATCTCCGATGCCGGGAACAAACGGGCAAGTAAGCGCGCAGCAATTTTTTGATGCAATTGCAGACGCTGCAATCCCTCTTCTTAAAGCCTCAAAAATCGAAGGCATAGGTTTTACTTTTTCTTATCCCATGAAAATAACTTCCGATTCAGACGGTATACTTTTAACATTCAGCAAGGAAGTTGATGCTCCTGATGTTATCGGAAAAGCGATAGGCAAAGGATTACGCGAAGCGTTAGACGCAAAGGGATGCAAATATCCAGGTCCCATTGTAATGTTAAACGACACTGTCGCTACATTGCTTTCAGGTATCGCATCAATTTCACCTGACGGGGAGGCATCGCGCACACGCAATGATTTCGGAGCGGAGGCAGGTCCTGTTATCGGTTTTATTTTAGGCACAGGTTTTAACACAGCGTATCCAGAATCTTCTATTCCAAAAATAAAATTTAATTCCCATTCATCGCCGCAAATTGTAGTATGCGAAACCGGTAATTTTGATGTCCGATACAGAGGCAAACTGGATATCGAATACGATAACACAACAAAAAATCCCGGTGTTTATTTTTTAGAAAAAGCGACATCCGGCGCATATCTTGGACCTTTAACCTTGCATATTATTAAACAAGCAATAAAAGATAACATAATAAAATTTAAAAAATCTGATGAGCTTCTTGCAATAACGCATTTTGAAACAAGATTTTTAAATGAATTTACTCACTCCCCTCTTACAGCGCAAGGTCCGTTAGGCTCTCTTTTTGCACATAACGAAAGCGACGCTCTTGCCGCAGTTCAATACATAACATCTATAGTGACAGAACGCGGCGCGCTTTTTTCGGCAGCAGTGTTAGCCGCAACAATCGAGCGGATAAGTTCAAGTTTTGAACCGTATTCGCCTATCCGCATCGCTGTGGAAGGCACAACATATTTAATTTATAAAGGTATGCGCCGCTCTCTTGAAGCGTATCTTCACAAGATGCTCTACAGAGAAAAACCTCTGCCGTATGTTGTCTCTCCTGTAGAACAGGCAAGCCTCTTCGGTGCGGCGGTTGCAGCCTTAAGTAAATAAAACTTTTAATATTAGGAGAAAAAAATGTCAGCTAACGAACACACAATACCATCAAGAAAAGAAATTGCACTTTCTGACACATGGGATTTATCAAAACTTTTTACAAATGATGATGATTGGAATAAGGCGCTTACAGAAGTAGAAAAAAAAGCGGAAAAGATTGCGTCATTTCAAGGAACTTTAGGAAAATCGGCAAGCAGCCTTGCAGATTATCTTGATTTTGCAAAAGATTTAGGTTTGCTTCTTGAACGCTTAGGCTCCTATGCGTTTCTACGACAGTCAGAAGATGAATCTGAAAACGCCGCTCGAAGCATGGTTGGAAAAATTACAATGACGGGTACAAAAATTAGAGCTGCAAGCGCGTGGGATAACCCGGAAATTTTAGCTATCCCGCAAAAAAATATGGATGGTTTTCTTACGCATGAAAGACTTTCAGAGTACCGTATATATTTGCAAAAACTTCTGCGTTATAAACCATATATTTTAAGCGACAAAGAAGAAAGAATAATCGCTCTTTTTTCAGAAGGGGATTCTGCGATAAGCGATACTTTTTCTGTCCTGACAAATGTTGATTTTGATTTTGGAATGATAGAAACAAAAGAAGGAAAACGCCCCTTATCGCAATCTACATTTTCAGTTTTTTTAGAAAACAGCGACAGGCAGATTCGAGAACAAGCTTATAAAAAGTTTTACGGTGTTTTTGAGAATCATAAAACAACGCTTGGAAGTCTTTATTCAGGCTCTGTAAATAAAGATGTAATCCATGCGCGCATAAGCGGATACTCAAGCGCACGCGCAGCCGCTCTTTTTCCCGACAATGTAAGCGAAACAGTTTACGATAATTTAATAACTGCTATAAGCGGCAAACTTAATATCCTTCACCGCTATTATTCATTGCGTAAACGCGCATTAAAAGTACAAGAACTTCGCCACTACGATGTATACGCTCCTCTTGTGCCTAACGTAAAAAAAATTACAAGCTGGAATGAAGCAGTTGATCTTATCAGCAATGCTCTCTCTCCGTTAGGTGACGAATATGTTTCAACATTGCGCGGGGGTCTTTTAGGAAGATGGGCTGACCGTTACGAGAATAAAGGCAAACATTCAGGCGCATATTCCGCCGGAAAATACACAGGCGATCCGTACATATTAATGAATTATAAAAACGATTCAATCCGCGATGTATTCACACTTGCTCATGAAGGCGGACACTCAATGCACTCATGGTATTCGGCGCGTAACAATCCCTTTATGCACTACGATTATTCCATCTTTGAAGCGGAGGTTGCAAGCACTTTTAACGAAGAACTTCTTTTCCGTTATCTGCTAAAAAATTCTGACAGTAAGGAAATGCGTCTTTATTTAATCAACAAACACGCCGATGAACTTTTAGCGACTCTTTACCGTCAAACAATGTTCGCAGAATTTGAAAAAACAACCCATGAACTTCAGGAAGAAGGCACACCTTTAACACTTGATATCCTGCGCGGTCAATACCGAAAATTACTGGAAAAATATTTTGGCAAAGAAATGGTTTTTGAAGATGCAAGCGATTTGGAAGGATTGCGAATCCCTCACTTTTATCATGCGTTTTATGTTTACAAATACGCGACAGGCGTTTCTGCAGCTCTCGCTCTTGCAGACCGTGTCTTAGGCGGAGGCGCAAAAGAAAGAGATGATTATTTCGCTTTCTTAAAATCAGGCGGCTCGCGCTTCCCTATTGATGCATTAAAAGTTGCAGGAGTGGATATGAGTTCGCCTGAACCGGTGAATGCAGCATGTGACGCTTTCGGCAAATTAGTAGACGAGCTGGAAAAATTGTTGTAGAGAAAAATATTTAATTTAAAAGGTTATCGGGAGCGACGGGGCTTGAACCCGCGATCTCCGGCTTGACAGGCCAGCGTGATAAACCAGCTTCACTACGCCCCCAGATCTACGCTTCAACCAAAGCGTGTAATCAACTTATCAAAAAATTAAAAATTAGTCAACCTTCTTTTTTAGTTTTTTATAAAAAAATCGATATCTTGACATACCCTGCTTTAAAGTTATAATCTGTTTCATAGATTTTAAACTACGGGCAGTAGCGCAGTTGGTAGCGCGCTTGGTTCGGGACCAAGAGGTCCCCGGTTCAAATCCGGGTTGCCCGATATGTTTTATTCAAAAATGTTTATTCCTACACTCAGAGAAGTTCCTGCAGATGCGGTTATCGCAAGCCACAGACTGATGTTCCGCGCCGGTTTGCTGCGAAAACTTGCCAACGGGCTTTTTGCATACCTACCTCTGGGGCTTCGCGCTTTCAGAAAAGTAGAAAAAATTATCCGCGAAGAAATGAACAATGCAGGTGCTCTTGAAATAAAACCGACAGTAGTCATCCCCGCTGAATTATGGAAAGAATCAGGGCGATGGGAATCGATGGGCGAATCAATGCTTCGCGCAAAAAACCGTTTAAACAATGATTTTGTAATCTCCCCCACCGCAGAAGAGGCATGCACAGCAATTGTACGCGATGAACTTTCAAGTTACCGCCAGCTGCCGCTCACGCTTTATCAAATAAACACAAAATTCCGTGATGAAATCCGCCCGCGTTACGGTGTCATGCGCGGACGCGAATTTATAATGAAAGACGCATACTCATGGCACACCGATGAAAAAAGCCTTGATGACACATACCAAATTATGGGGCGTGCATACCGCCGCATTTTTCAGCGTTGCGGGCTTTCTGTAATTCCTGTAAAAGCAGACTCTGGCGCAATGGGCGGCAGCGGCTCTGAAGAGTTCATGGTGGAAAGCGATGTCGGCGACAATACGCTTATCCTTTGCAAAGCTTGCGATTATGCGGCTAACGTAGAGAAAGCATCATGCAAAGCTGACTTTACTCTAACTTCTATTGAGGCTGCAAAAAATGTAGCTTCTAACACTCCTTCTATCGAAAAGATAGACACTCCTAACGTCAAAACTATTGACGAACTATGCAGTTTTTTAAAAACTGATTCCAAGTGTTTTATTAAAACACTTATCTACCGCGCAATCAATGTAGAACTTGATTTATCTGACGCGCCGGGCTGCGCCAAACTTGGACGTAAAAAACCTTCCAATGACGCGCCCGCTGTTTACAGCGAAGCGTTTTTTGCAGTTGCAATCCGCGGCGACTTGGATGTAAACGAAATTAAACTTGCATCGATCTTAAAAGCATCTGAAGCAGAGCTTGCATCAGATACAGACGTTAGCCGATACACAGGCGCTCCTGTCGGATTTGCAGGACCTGTCGGATTAAAAAGCATCCCACTTATTATTGACAATTCCGTTACTGCAATGTCAGACGCGGTTACAGGCGCTCTTGAAAAAGATGTTCACTACAAGCACGCTGCATACGGCAGAGATTTTACTGCATGGATGATCGAAGATGTCCGCACAGTAAAAGCGGGCGATAAATGCCCGGTGTGCGGCGGCGAACTTTACACAAAGATGGGCAATGAACTCGGTCATATTTTCAAACTCGGAAATAAATACACACTCTCAATGAATGTCACCTATCTTGATGAAAACGGCAAAAGCCAAATACCTACTATGGGCTGTTACGGCATCGGTCTTGACCGCACTCTCGCTTCTGTTATCGAAGAACATCACGATGATGCCGGCATCATCTGGCCCCTTTCTGTAGCGCCGTTTCACGTAACAATCGTCCCAATCAAATACGACGGTATAGTGAAAGAAAAAGCTGACATACTCGCAGAAGAACTTTCAAAAAAAGGCATAGAAGTCCTTCTTGATGATCGCAATGAAAGACCCGGCGTAAAATTTAATGATGCAGACCTTACAGGAATCCCCTGGCGCATTGTACTCGGTGACAAAGGGCTCTCTCAAACTCCTGCACAAGTTGAAATAAAAAGACGCGGCGAAAAAGAAAGCGTTTTTATTGCGTTGGAAACAGCGGCGGCAGAACTCTCACTTAAAATACTTAACGAACTTGAAACTTATAAATAATATTTGATAAATATTATTAGTTATTTATTCTTGAGAAAAATCTTTAGGGGTTTTCTCATTTATTGCAATTTTTTTATGCACAGATAAAAACATGAAAGATTTTTATCAAAAAAAATATAAGGAGAAAAATATGGAAAATACAAATAAAAACAGATTAAGAATTAGATTTTTAGGGGCGATAGGAACGGTTACAGGCTCTTGCACATTACTTGAATATACCAGTGCGGAAGATAATATAAAACATTATTATTTAGTAGACGCAGGCAAATTTCAAAATGAAAATTCGGAACATGAGAAAGAAAGAGAAAAATTATTAAAACAGATCGCAGAAAAAATTGAAATAATTTTTATTACTCATGCACATCTTGATCACATCGGAATTTTAGGGGATTTAATTGATTGGGGGTTTAAAGGCAAAGTTTGCTGCACTAAAGCGACATTTTCAGTTCTTATACAGATGTTAAGTCATTTAGATGTTAATTTTATCCAAAAGATAAAAAAAATAAAATTCTTTAATATTGAAGGCAGTCATCGAAATAAATCTCAGAACGGTCCGGGTAAAACATATCATTTTATTGCAAGAAATCTTTGGGTTGGTTATTTAAGAACCAGTCATATAATAGGATCATGCGCATTCTTTTTCAGATGGTCAGAAGATTATATCCCGTTAGACGAAACATATAAAGAAGAAATTACAAGGAATCAAGAGAAAGAAAAAATTATTCAAGATGATTATAAAAATATGGGGATTTTATTAAGGAAAGAACTTTATTTTACAGGAGATATAGGACCAGTATCAGAAAATCAAAACGGTAAAATATTACCTAATATTTTATTTAAAGAACATCAAACGCCTTATTGGGATGATAAAGACAAATGTATAATTATGGAATCAACTTACGGTATTATATTCAGAGATAAAGAAAATTTGTTTATAAGAAAAATTGAAAATTTATCAAGAATAATTGACGAGACAATTAATAAAAACGGTAAAGTAATAATTCCGGCATTCGCATTGGACAGAGCGCAGCAAATTTTATTAGATCTTTATTATATATTAAAACAAAAAGAAATAATAAAAATTAAAGAAATTTTAGGGGACGATAAAGCGGATAATTGGAAAAATATATTAAAATATATTTTTTATGAAACTATGATTAAAGATATAATTAAGCCTGTTTTTTTTCATGAATTACATTTACCTTGTAAAATAAGGTCGTTACATGGAAAAGAAAATAAGCAATTGCGAAATGAAATTAAAGAAGAAATCGCTAAGATATGCAGCGAAAATGACATTTCTCCTAAAACCTTATATAAAGATATATCGGATGAATATCAAACATTAATATCTGATATATTTATAAGTAAGGGAATCGAATTACCTGATCCAGATGATGCTATTGTCATGCATAATAAAATAAACTTTTCTTTTTATTTTTCACAAAAAAAACAGAATCAATCTGCAGAAACAACATTAATAGAAAAAATTAATAAAATATATTTTAATTGTTTAACAGAAGAAGAAATGAGATTAGAAAATATTGATATAACCAAGCATCCGAATACAACAAATAAACGCAAAAAGGAAAGAAAATTTAAATACTTATCAAAAGAATTCATAAGACTTCTTAATTTAGACAATAATATTCCTAAAGATGATAATTATATTTTAAAACTTCAGGAAAAGGTAAGTAAAATACTTTCGATTTTCTTATTTAAGAATAATGATCATAAAATAATTGTAGCGGCTTCCGGTATGTGCGAAGAAGGGAGCATAAAATCTTTATTAAAAAAATATTTAACCGATGAGACTGCAACAATAATTCTAACAGGTTTTCAAGCAGATAATACAAATGGAAAAATGTTAAAAAATTTGATAGAAGGCAGATATGATGATGAGAAAAAAGCAACACTGTCGCTGGAATTACCGGGCAGAGATATTAAACTAATTGATATAAAATGCAGAATTGAAGATTTATCGCAATTTTATTCGGGACATGCGGACAAAGAGCAATTACTTGATTATCTTACACCTAACAAAGACGCGCTGGGAAAGTCCTTAAAAAACACAGGAAAAGTATCGGTATTATTAAATCACGGTTCAGACGAAGCGCGAAACTCTCTAAAGACAGAGATAGAAAACAGAAATGACAAAATAGAAGTCATGTTACCGGAATTTAATAAGTGGTTAAATATCGCTTCATTGGAATATGAAGAAGAGGATATAAAAATTGTTGAATATTTAGAATTAAAAGCAGAAAATATCATCATTAAATATCCGTCAGATTTTGACAGTGAAAAAATAAAATCGCTTATTGAATTTATAGAAAAATTGTAAAAGAAAAAAAACTTACCGCGAAAGCGTAAAAGGAAAAGATTTAATCTCTCTCCTTTTACGCCTTCGCGTTTTAAATTTCCTTTTTATTTAATCCCCATCACCTTTTTAAAGTTAACAACAATTTCATCGACCATAGGGCTTGCATCAATATCTACAAGCAAACCTTTTTCGCGGTAATAACCGATGAGCGGCTCAGTTTGAGCGCGGTAAACTTCAAGACGTTTTTGAATTGCCTGCGGCTGATCATCATCGCGGATATAAACTTCACCGCCGCAATGATCGCACACTCCTTCCTGCGAAGGCGGATTAAACTTTACATGAAAATTATAACCGCACATACGGCAAACACGCCTGCCGCCCAAACGCTCAAGCACGCCTGAATCCGGAATATCAAAATTAACAACTTTTTCGACAGAAGAAAAAGAAGCGAGCGCCTGCGCCTGAGGAATAGTTCGCGGAAAACCGTCAAGAATATATCCTTTTTGAACATCAGCCTGAGTAAGCCTTTCTTTTACAAGAGCGATAGTAGTTTCATCATCAACAAGTTTCCCCGCATCCATTATTGCCTTCACCTTGAGACCCAAAGGGCTGCCGGCTGCCACCGCCGCACGGAAGATTGACCCCGTACTAATTTGCTGCACACCTAAAATCTCCACAGCTTTAACCGCCAAAGTACCCTTTCCCGCTCCCGGGGGACCTAAAAATATCAATTTCATTTTTTGCTCCTTGCAAATTTTTATTATTATTATTTTACATCCGGTTTTGGATTCTTACAAGGTTTTTTTCTCTTGTTTAATATACCGATATATGATATACTTAAGGACGAGGAAATTGATGGCAGTTAAAGTAAAACCCGTTCAACCGACGGAAATAAGAGATAAGAAAATCGCTCTTGATGTCATCGAACAAATTCGTAAACCTATACCCCCTTCTGTATATAAAAGACATGAGAAACTTAAAAAACTTATTGATTCAATGATTCGAAAATGAGCAAAATTATTTTATCTCATTCTAATGTAAAAAATCATTTTTACATTAGTCCTCTTTCAGAGAAGTTTATATTAAAAGAGTTTGATTGCTCACTTGATGAATATAATAATTATCTTTTAAAAGACGCACTTAGGTCAAGGAATGATCATATTGCGCTAACTTGGCTTCTTGTTGATTGTAAGACTGAAAAAATAGCCGCATATATGTCTTTAATTATGGACGCTATAAAACTTTCATTTACAGAAAAAGAACTCCATAATCTTAATTATCCCTTTCGAACAATTCCAGCAATGAAAATCGCCAAGCTAGCGGTAGACAGTAATTATTCTCAAAAATATAAAGGGATAGGAACTTTCATGCTCGAAACAGCAGAGCGTTTTGCTTTAGCGTGTAACGAAGAATATTGCGCCGCTCGTTTCCTTACAGTAGATGCTGATATTGAACATGATGAAGGCATTCTTGCTTTTTATCAAAAGAATGGTTTTATTCCTAACTCAGAATTAATTAACAAAAATCGTAAGACGATTAGTATGAGGAAAGATATTTATCAATGAGAGAAACCTTATTAATACTTTAAGATATTATACTTTCTTCTTTAGTGTTGAAATATAAAAAGATATGCAATATCATTTAATTCTTCTATAACATGGTTTACAAGCTTACTAACATTGGTATACATACCGTTTCCTAAAATATCTCAATTAATAGGTTTTCGCAATTCGTGTCACGGTTCTCACCCCGCCTTTTTAAATTCATAAACTCTCCCAACATCCTCAACAATCGGCAAAGGCTCACCGTCAAAATCAGGTTCCTCATCAAAAACAAGAATAAAATTCCCTAAGGTCAAATCAAAATCAAAACAACAATCAAGAATATATTCTTCTCCGATAAATTGATAGTATCATCCCAAACAAAAAAATCCGGAATATACCCATTTAGCTGTAAAACACCTTCAATTTCCATTCCTTTTCCAGACAACCGCTTATAAATAAAAAAAGGGGCTATTAGCCCCTCCCATATAATAAAACCGGGAAAATCCCGATTAGTAAGCGGGGCGTGAAATTATTTATGCCCCGTACGTAATTCTAAGATTACTATTTAAAATTTGTCAACTATTTTTTATAAAAATTCATTATTTTATTAAATAGTTCACTCTGTGTTCTCTGCGGTAAATAAAAACGAATAAATAACCGCCTTTTTACCGGATAATAAAACAGGCATTTTCCCCTTCAATTTAAAACAAGGAGGCGCTGCCTTTAA
>Ga0209755_10000526_pt1 | contig 69464 bp, 55 predicted proteins | sample TergutCo191P1_FD_187301 | JGI IMG/M metagenome (GOLD analysis project Ga0209755, IMG submission 187301) | Cornitermes sp. P1 segment gut microbial communities from Petit-Saut dam, French Guiana - Co191P1 (SPAdes) (version 2) | ecosystem: Host-associated > Arthropoda: Insects > Digestive system...
TACGACAAAGCGATTAAATGGTTCCGTAAAGCAACAGATCAAGGATCCTCAGCCGCACAGTTTAATTTAGGCTGGTGTTATTATAAAGGCTTCGGTGTAGCGCAGGATCTCGCCACAGCTGTTGAATTGTTCCGCAAAGCGGCAGCGCAGGGATACGCTAACGCACAGAAAGAACTTGATAAGCTAAAAAGTGAAGGGAAGATATAAATATTAAACCGATTCCTCCCCTACCCCTTCCCCGCACAAAGAACTTCCTGGCTGGTAATATCAGAATACAAAGTTAAGCCGTCAACCTTTGTTAAATGTATAACCTGATCAAAACTTTTCTCAGACGGAAGCATCTGTTCAAGCAAGTTCTCTTTATCAAGGACATGATTCGGATTAAAAATTACATCAGTATCCCCGTCAAAAATTGCTGCATAAAAAATATTCGCTTCCACTATGTCCTGAAAAAAGTGGCTGCCGAAAGATAGTTCCGGTATTAAGTTTCCCTGTTTGTATGATACCTCGCACATACAAGCCATGTTGCACAGTTCGCTGAAATGAACAGGTACTCCAAGTGAGGGAGTTGTAGTCCCCCATCTGCCGGGTCCTATCAGCATTATGCTGCTGCCTTTTAATTTTTGATTTATCATGCCGACTATTCGCGCCGCCTGATACTTGTCTCTCTCTGCAAGAGCAAGATAGTTTTCCGCTTTTACAAAAATTACATAATCAAAAGATATGCGGACATTGCCGCCCATAAAATTTCCCGCAGAAGAAAAGAAAATATTTTCTTTGTCTGGTTTTGGTATATTTATTTCCTGAGTTCCTGTCCTCTTTGTTTGCAGAGGACGGCACTGGAGCAGACTAAATTTAAAATTTCCTTCGCTGTTAAAGTTTGCAGTAAACTCTATGTCAACAGGGTAATTGTATGCTTCTTCTATTGTGTGCATTACCTTTCTTGCAAAGTGCGGGAACTGAGTTTCACCTAACAATTTTTTAAAATCCAGCAGTACAGGTTTTGGATTAGTAGGTCTTCCTAACTCCTGTAAACGGCGAAGTTTTGCTGTATCTATACTAAAAAATGTTTCTTTTATTGTTTTTAAATCCTGATTGTAAAGAATATCAACTTGCTCTTCTGTCATGCGGTTTTCTTTTAAATTAAGAACATCCGCTTTATGCTGCGAAAATTTCTGCTCGTCGCCGTAGTGGACAGGCGGTCCTTTTTCCGGCTGATCCAATGGAACAAGGCGGGCATAATCGCCGCTTACGCGATCTACTGCACGTGTTCCAAGTCCGAAAACAAGGCGTAACATTCCCGCTTTTGTATCCATCTCTTTGTTCCACACATAAAGATTTGATGAGTGTCCGACCCCTGCAATATGCGGAAAAAATAATTCACCGTAATGGTCTCCTGAAACTCTCTGAACAAGGATTGCCATCTGCTCATCTTTATTTGCCAACCCCCTGCCCTGCCTGTAAACAAGAGCGTCCTCGCTCATCGCGCTGGCGTAAACTGTACGCACTGCCTGTTCAAACGCTTCAAAACGTTCTTCGGGCTGCCCCTGATTTGCGCAGAAAACGCTTTCATATTTTCCTGCAAACGCATTGCCGAAGTTGTCTTCCAATAGAGAACTTGACCTTACAATAATCGGAGACCACCCGAAATATTCCATCATCTGATAAAATTGCTCGCGGATAATATCGGGGAATTTTCCTTTTAATAGTTTTTCTTTTAATTCAGGAGCAAGTTCAAAATATCCTTCGTCTGTTTTCTGTTTGCATCTCAATTCCCACCAATCGTTGTATACGATGTATGTATAAAAAATATCAGAGCCAAGATACCATGAATCGTGCGGCTCCCAATTATTATATAACTCTTCTCCGTTTTCTAAAACCGCCATGTTTTTTTCTACAACTTTTCTGCCCAATAACATACCGACACTTTTTCCGCCTATAAAACCGGAACCTATCTCGCGCGATGCGATATCAAGAATGTCGCGTAACGTAAAGTAAGATTCGGCTAACTCAGTAATGCGCGGCTCTCTTCCTATCATCAAACTGATAAGAAGTTTTTTCATTTCAGATTGTTTTTCTTCGTCTTCGCCGAGAATGTTATACGCATTTTCAAGAGTTATATCCCAATAATCACGCGCTTTTATTCCCTGTCCCATTCCTGAAAAAAGAGAGGCGGCATCCGCGCTTGAAGTAATTGGGACAACCTTATCTGCATCAATTAAATGAGGAAAAAACATAGTCGGCGAATAACGTTCCCAAACTTTAAGTGGGTGAATATAAAGTTTTTCTTCTATATGATAAAGGTCTAAAAGAAGCTGAGTTGTTTCACGGATACGTGCAATGGTAGAATGAGTGTGAACTCCGCGTATCAATGCGAAGTAAGCGACAGTATCCAGTACAAAAAGAAAAGGGCACGTTACGCGAAAGAAGTTGCCTATCATTAAATCAGAATACCAGAATTCCAATAAATCGCTTAAACAATCAAAAACATAAAATGCTTTTAACCCTTCCTGATCGATTAATTCATGCACTTTGGTTGCAAAACTTTCAAACCCGACAGATGCGTCAAGTTTATAAACAACAGAAGGCTCATCGTCATTCATGATGGGAGGATGGTTGCCGAAACGGAAATAAACGAGCCTTCGCCCGTCTCGTTTTGATTGATCAATATACGGACGGACAACTTTTAAATAATCATCGATAGACTGCACCTGCCAGACAACATTGTCACCTAAACGCAGCTGGTCAATAACTTGATCAAGCCCTGAAAGACCTGTACTTACCCTTTTATCAATCGTCATAAAACCTCTTTATTTTATTCTTCTGCTGTATTTCTTATCTCTTGAAGGGCGCTGTAGCCTTCTTCGCCTGTTCTTACTTTTATTACATTCTCCGCTCTATTAACAAATATTTTTCCGTCACCGGTGATACCTGTGTAGAGAACTTTCTTTACGGTATCAATAACAAAATCAAGCGGTATCCTGCATATAATAATTTCAATTTTAATTCTCGGCAGCAGTGCGGCATTTACCATAACACCGCGGTAAAAATCATCGTTTTTAATCGCTTTCATTCTGCATCCGAATACTTCAGTTACCGTCATACTAAAAATACCGATTTTATTTAAAGCGTCACTTAGATTTTCCAATCTGCTTTTCCTTGTTAAAATAACAACTTTAAATATTTTATCATATTTATTTTGTTTCTCGGCATTAATAACAGGTAAAACAAATTCAGATTTTACAGAAACAAAATCAGCATAACTGTTTGTTCCTAACTCTGTTGCATCTAAACCGATTATTTCCTCATTTCTGGAACCGGATGCACGTAAGCCGTTAAACTTTTTTAACAGAAAAAATGTTATTCCTATTGTAATAAATGTCCATGCAGCAATCGCTAAAGCGCCTAAAATCTGCACAATTAATAAGTTAACGCAGTTCCCTTCAGAAAAATCATTTGCATAAAACAAACCGCCTTCAATAGCGAATAAACCGACTGCGATTGTTCCCCATAAACCGCAAACACCATGAACGGCAATTGCACCTACAGGATCATCTATACGCAACCTTGTATCGATAAACTCAATTGCGACAATAACAAGAATACCTGCCGTTAAACCGATTAAAAGAGCACCTAACGCATCAACATAAGCGCAACCTGCTGTTATACCGACAAGTCCTGCAAGCGCTCCGTTAAGCGTCATGGAAACATCAGGTTTGCCGGTTTTCATTGCAGAAAATAACATTGCCGCAACCGAAGCTGAGCAAGCTGCGATTGTAGTAGTTACAAAGATTGATCCTAATTCTTCTATATTGCCTGCGGCAGCTCCGTTAAAACCGTACCAGCCTAACCATAAAATAAAAACTCCCAGCGCGCTTATTGTTATATTATGTCCCGGTATGGCATTCACCTTTCCGTCTTTACCATACTTGCCGATACGCGGACCGACAAAGGCAGCACCGACAAGAGCGCAAATACCGCCTGCCATGTGAATTGCCGACGAGCCTGCAAAATCCAGAAAGCCCATTTGAGCGAGCCAACCTTTTTCGTTCCATACCCAGCCGGCTTCGATAGGATAAATGACAGCGCTTATCACCACACTGTAAATACAATAAGCGGTAAACTTTGTCCGTTCCGCCATCGCTCCTGATACGATAGTCGCCGCTGTCGCGCAAAACACAAGATTAAAAATAAAATCGGAATGATTAAAATTTGAAAAATCGGTAAATATACCAAGATTTGGAATTCCGATAAATCCAAACAAATAATCTTGTGCAGCAAGAAGACAATAACCTAGCAGCATAAAACTTATAGCGCCAAAAGCCAGATCCATCAGGTTTTTCATTATTATATTCGCCGCATTCTTTGCCCTGATGAATCCAACCTCCAGCATTGCAAAACCGCATTGCATAAAGAACACTAAAGCTACACCAAGCAGATACCAAATTTGAAAATTCACATAATACTCCTTATGCATTTTTGCTTTATTTTTTTACGCTTCATCCTGCAAAGCGTCATAACCTTCTTCGCCGGTTCTTACTTTGATGACATTTTCAACATCGTAAACAAAAATCTTTCCGTCGCCGATGTTTCCTGTGTAAAGAACTTTTTTTACTGTATCAATAAAGAGCTTAAGCGGAACTTTGCAGATAACAACTTCGATCTTTACTTTTGGTAAAAGTGTTGATGTAAGAGGAATACCGCGATAATATTCTTTTCCGCCTCTTTGCATACCGCATCCCAGTACTTGCGTTACAGTCATGCCTGTTATGCCGATTTTATCGAAAGCCGCCTTTAATCCTTCAAATTTATTTTGCTTTGTAATGATAACAACCTTTGTCATCTTTGCACCCGGCTTTGAATTATTAACGACAGGGATTGCCGCATCTGACGGAACTGCGCCGTCAACAACAGTTGTTTCGGCTGCACTTGTTGCTGCAATCATGAAGTCTGCATAACTGCTTGTAAGCCCGTGCTCTGTAATATCCAAACCGGTAATTTCTTCTTGCTTTGAAACGCGAAGACCGTTAACCTTCTTTATGATGAAGAACGTTAAACCAACTGTAGCAAAGGTCCATGCAGCGATAGCGACTACACCTAACGATTGAACTCCAAGTTGATATGCTCCGCCTCCGTAAAATAAACCGCCTTCTACTGCAAATAAACCGACGGCAACAGTCCCCCATATACCACAAACACCATGAACTGCAACAGCTCCTACAGGATCATCTACTTTCATTTTCATATCGATAAATTCAATTGCAGCAACTACAAGAACGCCTGCAACTAAACCGACTAAAAGAGCGCCTAACGCATCAAGATTGGCGCATCCTGCAGTTATACCGACAAGACCTGCCAGCGCACCGTTAAGCGACATTGAAACATCGGGCTTTCCGTTTTTAATCCATGTGAAGAGCATTGTTGCAACTGCAGCCGAAGTTGCAGCTATTGTTGTTGTAACAAAAATCGATCCGAGTTCATCTATGTTACCTGCAGCCGCGCCGTTAAAACCGTACCAACCGAACCAAAGAATAAATACACCTAACGCACCTAATGTTAAACTGTGACCGGGAATTGCGCGGGCTTTTCCGTCCTTGCCGTACTTGCCGATACGGGCGCCGAGAAATGCCGCTCCTACAAAACCTGAAATACCGCCTACCATGTGGATCGCACCTGAGCCTGCAAAATCAATAAAACCTAATTGCGAGAGCCAGCCGTTGCTATTCCATACCCATCCTGCTTCGATTGGATAAATGACCGCACTGATTACGATACTGTAAATACAATACGCGCTGAACTTTGTACGTTCTGCCATTGCACCTGACACGATAGTAGCCGCTGTCGCACAGAAAACAAGATTAAAAATAAAATCAGAGTAATTGAAATTTTTATAATCTGTAATGATACCAAGATTAGGAATCCCGATAAGCCCGAATACATAATCTTCTGCGGCTAGAAGGCAGTAACCAAGCAGCATAAAAGCAATTGCGCCAAGCCCGAAATCCATCAGGTTTTTCATGATGATATTACCTGCGTTTTTCGCGCGGGTAAAACCTGCCTCCAGCATTGCAAAACCGCATTGCATAAAGAATACCAATGCAACGCCTACCAGAAACCAAATTGAAAAGTCCATAATACTTTCCTCCTAAAAAAATAGCGTGTGTCCTTTGCCGCACTTAAAGTGCAAACAAAAAACACACGCCTTTGTGTGAAACGGCAACGCCGTTAATAATTATTTTTTAACTCTTTTTAAATTACCGAATACAACAGCTCCGCATAAGTGGGAATGGGCCAATACTTTTTGGCAACTAATGTTTCAAGTTCGTCAACGACAAGACGCAGTTCTGACATTGCAGTAAATATTTTATCGCGGTAGAAAGACGCTTGCGCTAAAATCTCCCGCTCCTGAGAGGTTTCTAAAACCGCATTTTCCAAAGCTGTCAGTTTTTTAAGAAGAGAAGCTGATAACTTTGTAATGTTATAAAGGAAATGCTCTTCCAGAGTACAGTCCATGCTTCCGTTATATGTTTTTTTCTGTCTTAAAAGATCAACCAATTCCTTTTGATACTCCAAACAAGCAGGAATTATTTCTCCCTTAACCATATCTACCATTGTAAGGGCTTCGATATGAAGCGTCTTGCAATAAGCTTCCATCATGATTTCATAGCGTGAATGTATTTCTGTTTTTGTAAATACATGATGCTTTTCAAATAAATCAACACTCTTTTTATCAAGAAACTTAGGAAGTGCGTCAACTGTTGTCTTTAAGTTTGATAAACCTCTCTTCTGCGCCTCAACAACCCAATCTTCAGAATAGTTATTGCCGTTAAAGATGATCCTCTTGTGTTCGCTGTAAGTTTTTTTAACAATCGCAGCTATGTCGCCGTTAAAATCTTTTGACTTTTCAAGCGCATCTGCAAACTGATTTAAAATTTCTGCGACAATAGTGTTAAGCACAATATTCGGTCCTGCAATGGAGAAAGTAGAACCTAACATGCGGAACTCAAACTTATTTCCGGTAAACGCAAAAGGAGATGTGCGGTTACGATCAGTTGAATCTTTTGGGAAATGCGGCAGAACAGTTACGCCGATTTCCATTTCATGTTTTTCCTTTCCTTTGTAACTTGCGCCTGACTCAATAGCGTCAAGGATTCCCTTCAGTTCATCGCCGATAAACATCGAGATGATCGCAGGAGGCGCTTCATTTGCACCAAGCCTGTGATCGTTTGCCGCACTCGCTGCAGAAAGACGCATTAAATCCTGATACTCATCGACTGCTTTGATGACCGCAACAAGGAACAACAAGAATTGCGCGTTATCCTGCGGAGTTTCACCGGGCTCAAGAAGATTGATACCTGTGTCTGTCCCGATAGACCAGTTGTTATGCTTTCCGCTTCCGTTAACTCCGGCGAACGGCTTTTCGTGTAACAGACAGGCAAGACCGTGTCTGTTGGCGACAGTTTTCATTAATTCCATCGTAATTTGATTGTGGTCTGTCGCTATATTTGTTGTAGAAAAAATGGGAGCGAGCTCATGCTGTGCAGGTGCAACCTCGTTGTGTTTTGTTTTTGCGTAAACACCGAGCTTCCACAATTCTTCATCAAGGTCTTTCATAAATGCAGAAATTCGAGGCTTTATGCATCCGAAATAATGATCTTCAAGTTCCTGCCCCTTCGGCGGACGAGCGCCGAATAAGGTTCTGCCTGTGTAAATTAAATCAGGGCGGGCAAGGAACATATCCTTATCAATAAGAAAATATTCCTGCTCAGGACCTACAGTCGTAATTACACGCTTTGCCGTTGTGTTGCCGAAAAGTTTGAGTATGCGTATAGCTTGCTTGTCGATTGCTTCCATTGAGCGTAAGAGAGGCGTTTTCTTGTCGAGAGCTTCGCCTGAATAGGAGCAGAAAGCTGTCGGGATGCAAAGAGTACCGTCTTTGATGAATGCATAAGAAGTGGTGTCCCAAACAGTGTAACCCCTTGCCTCAAATGTAGCGCGTAACCCTCCTGACGGAAAACTTGATGCATCAGGTTCACCGCGTATAAGCTCTTTTCCTGAAAATTCGATAATAATCCTGCCGTCTCCGGAAGGAGAAATAAAACTGTCATGTTTTTCTGCTGTGGTTCCTGTCATCGGCTGAAACCAATGCGTAAAATGGGTTGCGCCTTTTTCAACAGCCCATTCCTTCATGGCGTTTGCCACTGCATTTGCCACATCCTGCTCAAGATGCGTTCCCTGTGATATCGTCTTTTTCAAGGATTTATAAATATCCTTAGGCAGCCTTGCCTGCATAACCGCATCATTAAAGACCATGCTTCCGAACAAACTTGTAATATCCTTCATTTTCTGCTCCTTACACAAAATTAAACAAAAAAGGCGCTGTACCTGCCCACTAAACTTAATGGTTAGGTACAGCGCCTTTGCTGTTTCTAAGATTACTTTATAAAACTTTAAAAAAATTGTCAAGGGGGTTTTTGAAGAAAAATTGATGATTAATTATATAACTTTTATTAATTGCCTTCTCCTGCAAAACGCCAATTATCTGTTCTTCCTCCTTCTCTATTTGTATTTGTATATATACCTGCTCTGCGGTTATTGTTATTATAAACAGCGGTAAAATCGCCCAAGAATGCATTATTACCAATTGAAATTATTGAATTTGGAATTGTAACTCTTCTAACACGAATATTTCCATTTTGAAAAACAAGATCACCTATTGAAGTAATAGGTTCTCCAAAATAATCACCAATGATAATAAAATCTCCTTCATTTATTCGGGTAATAAAATCTTTTTCATTATATGTCATACAAACTCCTTCTATTCTGCCATCCCTTACTAGTATTGGATCAAAAGCGGTGTAGCTTTCCCATTGTACTTTTGTTATTGCTTTTATATGCAGTAAGCCGTTTCGCGCTGCCGTTTCCGGCGCTTGTCCGTTTACGCTTGTAATACGTATAGTTAGATTACCGGTAATATCACTTGATTTAATACCGGTAAAAACAACATTTTTTCTGAAATTTTGAGAAATTCTGGAATTGCCAAATGAATCAGTTCTATGGGACATTCTATAATCATTACAAAAATAGTCTAATCTACCTGGTATGCTTTGACCAAAAGATAATTTGTCGCTAATTTGCAATATATTTCTTCCTATTACCTTATTGTTGCCGTTTAATAGTTCAAAGTTTATAGTATATTTCGGCTCCCACATAAGATACCAGTTATAACGATCAACAGATAATTTTTGAGAAACTTTGACAAAGGGCCATCTATCTAAATCCCATTCTTTACTTCTTCCTGTGGCTTTAAGCGCATCGGTTATTGCTTGTATAATCTGCTCTATGGGATGAAGTAATACAGTTGATCCTTGTAAATGCGTAATAATACTTAATGTTACAGTTTCATCATTGTAATTTACTTCTCCCCATTGTATATCATTTGCATAGAATAAGGTCCACAAGCCGGCAGTAGTAAAATATTTTTCCAGAAATTCTTCCGTTTCTGTAAGCCGCGCTACCCATTCTCTGCGCCAAGCTATATCATTACGAATATTTTGTCCGATATTTCCTTTTGACATATTTTCAATCATTGCAAAGGTGCGGTTTGACGCTTCTGAAAGAGCGGGATCGTAAGCCGCCGCCTGATAAAAATATCCTAAAGCCGCTATTTGCGATCCCTGCCTTTGCGCTGTAATACCTTGCGCGAGAGCTATCTGGCTTTGCACATCTCTTTGAGAGCCGGCGGCTGAAAGCTCTCTTTTTGATAAATCTGATAATTTAATTCCAAGTTTATCCAGAAGATCAAGAGAAGCCAAATTAATACCGGTAAAATTTTCTAAGTTTTCAATAGTAATATTACCGGAATAAAATGCTTCGTTTATATTCTGGTGTGTATTTGTAACAGTTATCTCCAGAGTAAAATTTACCGGTGTTTTTATAATTCTTCCTGTAATTATATAATCCGCTTGAGTGTTGTTTGCAAATTGAATAATATTCGGGTTTTCCGCATAGATATCGCTCTCTGTTTCTGCCATAACTTTTTCCAAACTCACTCTGTCTAAAACAGAAAATGCAGAATATTTATTTATATTCTGAACAAGCACGCCTTGAACTAAAGAAGACAGGTATTGCTGTTCATTGGAAAGACCAACTCCCCTGAACGGCATTACTGTAATCCGTTTTCCTCCGCCTCCGTCTCCTGTAAAGTACGCAGATGAATTTTGCGCCGGCTGTGTTTGCCTCTGTGCTGTGTTTGCCTGTGTTCCTGATATTCCTGTGGCAGTAAATCCGAGAGGCGGTAAAGTTCCTGACGCAACAGCAGAGTTTCCGGTATTTCCTTCGCTTTTTCTCAACAATGCTGTGATTCTTTCTGTTGCAGCAAATGAGCGGTAGTAAGAACTCACTACTTGAGCAGTTTCCACTTTATACACTCTGACATCCATACGGTATTTATCGAGAATTTCAGCTACTTCACAGTAAACAATGAATTGCGCTCCTGAAAACCGCCCGAAGTCAGAGATTTTATAATTTTCTTCATCTCTCAACAATTTCAAATCGGATTTGTCCATATCAATAACAGAAAAACCATTGTTTACAGCGTTTACAGCATTTTCAAATAGTTTATCTATGATATATTCAGATAATGCAAAATAGTTAGATTCCAGATTGAGTATTAATATTTTACTCCCGCTCGGAAAACTGACATTGAGCATGTCCGATGCTTCCCGGATTGCTATGTCCAGTTCATCGGGGGTTGTTACTCCGCTATGTCGGTTTCCGGATGCGCAGCCGCTTAATAACAATAAAGAACAAAGTAAAATGAGTAATAAGAAAAAAGCGGGTATCTCTGCTTTTTTTCTGCCGGAATTAATTAAAAATAAATTATTTATCATAGTTCTCCTCGTTCTTTGTTAGTTATCTTGGAAAGTTCGTTTTATTATTTACTGCCGATATTTGCAAAACTCCGGTTCGCGCGGCAACTTCCGGCGTTTGTCCGTTTACACTTGCAATTCGTATTGTCAGGTCATCTGTTATATCATCTGCATTAATTTCACGAAAAAATATGTTACCGTTATTGTTATTGTTATAAATATGAGAAGCAAAACGAAAACCATTTGAATCTCGAAGGGCATACCATAAATTTACTTGGAATGTCTGCCTACCAATGATTTTATTATCGCTGTTCAAAAGCTCGAAAATGACAGAGACATCTTTAGATGATCCTGAAAAAGGATTTTTATTAGAAAAAGCGGTAAAGGGCCATCTGCTCATTCCCCATGCATCTCTTCTTCCTGTTGCATTAAGACCTCTAGTAATTGTATTTAATATATTAAGCAGCAATCTCCCATTTTCACTGTTAAAGTGAAAAGCACTATCTATTCTCAAGTCTGCTTTTTCTGTTCGATAATTTATAGTTACCACCGATATTTCAGTTGTATAAAACAAAGTCCACATACATGAGTTTTTAAAATAATTGTCAAAATATTCTTCAGCTTCAATAAGCCGCGCTAACCATGCTCTGCGCTGTTCTATATCATTTCTGATTTCGTCTCCGATTTGCCCGCTTGAAATAATTTCTGCCATTGAGTTTGAACGGCTTACAGCTTCCAGAAGAGACGGATCGATAGCAGCCGCTTGAAAATAATAACTTAAGGCGGTAACCTGTGTCCCCTGCCTTTGCGCTGTAATTCCCTGCGCCAGAACTGTCTGGCTTTGCACATCTCTTTGAGAACTGGCTTTAGACAGCTCATTGCTTGCACGTTCGGTTAAATTGATGCCTAGCCTTTTTAAAAGCTCAAAAGATGCCAAATTAATGCTTGTAAAATTATCAAAATCGGCGATTGTACTGCTGCCGGAATATGATGCTGAAGTAGTTCCCTCTCTTGTTTCCGCAACGTTTATTTGAAGCAAAAAACCGGCGGATGTTTTTGTAATACTGCCTGTCATCATTAAATCAGATTGTATAATATTGCCAAGCTGTATTACGTTTATATTATCCGCATATATGTCGCTTTCTGTTTCCGCTACTACTTTTTCCAGAGTTACCCTGTCCAATACCGAAAAGGCAGAATATTTGCTCATATTTTGGACAAGGACACCCTGAACTAAAGAAGAAAGATAATTTTGTTCCGCTGAAAGCCCGACTCCTTTTATAGGAAGAATAGTTATTTTTTTTCCTCTGCCGCCGTCTCCTGTAAAATACATATTTGTGTTTTGCGCATTGCCTGATTGTAAAGAAAAAAATAAAAATAATAAAACAGCTGCCGATTTTATAAAAGAATGTTTTGCTATCATAAAAAAATACTCTTTAAAAAACTAAATCCAAAGCGATTTTTGCCGCATCTATCATCGGCGCGTCTGCAACAGTAGTGCTTGCAGCCGACCTGACAGTTTGATTTTGCGAACTGTAAGCCGCTATTTCAGCGTCTCTTGCGGTTACCGCCTGTATTCTGGTTCTTTCGGTTTCCGCTTGAATTTTTGCAAGTTCTGCGGCGGCGGCGGCGCGCTGCTGCTGCGGCTGCATATTTATCTGCGCATCGACCATTCTCTGCTGCGCGTCAAGTTCATTTTGTCTTTGCTGTAAAGTAAGACCTTCATGCGCACGGCTTTGACCTAATGCGTATTGAAGCATTTCTGTAATTGCTTTTTCTTCCGGTCTTTGTCTTACAGGGAGCTGATCTAAAATCTTTTGCATATATCCGCCCGCTATTGCAGCCCAATCGTTCGCTTCAAAGCGGTAAAGTCTGAATAAAATAATTTGTGTGCCGGATCTTCCTTCTGTCGAAAATTCCTGCCAATGTTCTCCAACTATTCTTCCGCCGGAAATTGTAACCTCTGATCTTGTTTGTGTTATTTCACCGATTGCATCTCTTGTAGGTTCATTTATAGATGCGCTCATACTTTCGTTTGCAAGAAACACATTTACATGGGTCTGGAGTTCTTTTGCAATTACACGTGCAAAGTTAGCGTCAGAACGCATTTGCGCACCGCGAAGATCCGCCGCAGTCATTTCTATGTAACGATAAATAGGAGAGCCTGTACCTCCTGCCGGCAACCGTAATTTCCTAGCGGCATCGTCATAATTTGTAAGAGCGGCATCCTGTAACCATTCAGGCACTGCAGGCAGCCCTGCATTCATTCCCTGCCAGCTTACAATTGTTCTGGGAATCGCTTTTACTCTTACTGCCGTTTCACTGTTTTTTGCTGCTTCCTGTACAAACGGCTTTTGTTCTGAATTTGACGCACAGCCTGCAACCGCAATAACAGCTATTGCAGCTGTTATCCATAAAAAAATTTTTGTTTTCATTTTATCCTCTTTAAAAAATTATTTTCTTTCGGCAAAACTTGCCATATTTTGTTTAAATTCAACCGGAAATGTTTCTTCCATTGCCGTAACAAGCGCTGCAGCTGATCGCCGCCTTCCTGCGTCCTGAGTTACTGTAATTGTACGGCTCTGAGTCGGAGCGCGGTAAGAAAAAATCACTTCATTTTTTTCCGTTAAAACCGCCTGCACAGAAGGTGTAAAATTAAATGCTCTCATATCGGAACCGGTGTTTTCCGTCATATTAAAATTAAAATCAATAGAAAAAACTGCGGTAGCTTCAGCTCGGTTTTTTGTAACACGAAATCCTTCGTTGTTTAGCATGCTTTCTATTGTTTGTGAAATGCGGTTTTCAAAATCTTCTTTGCAATCTATAAAAATTGCAGACTGTAATCTTGCCCCGTCAATTAAACGCGGTAATCCTCTTAATGCGTTGTCGGTATCAGGAAAACTTTCACGCGCTTTTACAGGATGAAGTTTTTCCGCGAATGAACGCAAAGGAGCGAAATTTACATTGTAATAATTTTGAGTTCCTCTTAGCATGATAAAACGTTTTAACCCGCCGTTTTCACTTTGAGCTGCATTATACATATCCAGAAAAGAAGCTTCTTCCCGCCTTACGCCAGGCTCAAATATTTTCCATGCTTCATCGCGATTTATAAATGCGGCAATTTCATATAAACGTTCTTTCTGGTTATACCATGATTTTGTATATTGATAAGCGAATAGATCGATATTAACCTGACGGATTGTCGATTCGATATTTGTTATTTCTGTAGGATTATTACCGCGTGATACAGCTTCTTCTCTAGCCTCTACAATAATATTTACCTGAAAATACTGCGCTAAAGCGCGCCCTGCAGCGGCTTCCGCTTCAGATACATTTTTTCCTTTTCCCTTTTGCGCTAAAAATTTATCAAAAGGAAATTCCGCTTCCATATCAACAGCCCATGCAGGAGCGTCAGCAGAAGGCACTGAAGCGCATGATGAAAACAGAAAAACCGATAGAAGTAATAAAATTTTATTTTTATTACGGTTTATATTTTTATTAAAACAATTTTTACATTCATCGTTCAAAAGCATAATATCCTCATTTTTTCTTATAATTTTACGAGGTGTTATAAGAATCCGTCATGAGTAATTTTTACATGGTTTTTAAAAATATTAGACAATAATTTGTAATAAAATATAATATATTTATAATTCTATCAGTTCCGAGCGTGAATGTATGCCGAGTTTGTCAAAAATACATTGTAAAATATTTTCTACAGTCCGCTTTTTTATTCCTAAACTGAGAGCAATTTGTTTATTTGTTTTTCCGTTTTTTACCATAACAAAAATTTCTTTTTCGCGTCTTGTAAGAGTTTCTTCAATATTAGATTGTAATTCTAATTTTGACTGTACCAAATCATCAATATATTTTTCGCCGTTAAGAGCTTTCATAATTGCCTGTTCAAGTTCTTCTACACTACGGTATTTAAGCATATAAACATCTACCCCTTTGCCCATTGCCGCGCTTACATGAACAAAATCTCCGTATGCTGTATAAACAGCAATAATCGGTTTTATTTTAAACATCTCCTTTATGTATGGAATAAGGGTTATACCTAGTCCGTCTTTTAGCTCAAGATCAAGAATAATAATATCTAACACATTACTTTTAAATAAATTTTTTGCATCTTTAATATTATCTGAAGTTCCTATTACTCGAAAATATTCTTTTTTATTAAAATAATCAAAAAGAGCGCTGCGTACAATAGAGTGATCTTCAATAACAATGATATTCTTTAATTGGGGGGGGTAATCATTATTATTAACTTGTTCAGAATCAGCCATTATCCTCTCCAGTTAAAAACTTAACGATTAGGTATTGGAAGTTTCGCCTCTTCGAAGCTCACTGTAGGTACAGCGCCTTTGCTGTTTCTAAAATCACTTTATACAACTTTTAAAAAATTGTCAAGGGGGTTTTTAACAATTTTTTCCCGCTCCGGCAAGCGAAAAAAGGCTTTTAAGTGTTTGTTTAACCTTCTTTCGTTATTTCAAATTTTTAATTAATTAGGGTGCCGGCTCTCCTGCTGCGCTAACCGCGTTTTCTATAAGTTGTAAAATATCTTCTTTCGAGAACTTTTGCACCAGCGCTCCATTGTCTTTATAAATTGATAAGGAAATATTAGCGTTTTCAACCCAATTTCCTATCTCCTCCTCTGTTGGCTCTGATTCCATACTAATTGTTTCCTTAAAATTAAAAGAAGCGCTCATTAATACTTTCATTCCTTTTGATTGACCGATAACTGTAAATGCATTATTTGTACTAATACTCATATTTACTGACATTCCATCACTGTTCTGTTTTACACTTCCGTTTAACGATACGGTTAATTTTCCTTTTATAACTTCGCTGTCTAAGTCAATGGAGACTTTTGCCTTACCGCTTACGTTCATGGAAGTTTCATTACCGCTCATATTTGCAGAAACAAATCCGTTTACAGTACCTTCACCGCACGGTTCATCTGCAAATGTCACTAAATATGAAATAGAGGATTCATCTCCGTTTAATTCTACATTTACAGCACGTGCAGAAGAAGGTGTTAAAAATGATAACATATTAGGAGAGGCAGCTCCGCCGTACATATTTGTATTCACCGAAGTCATTATATCTTCTATAACTCCCATAATTACACCTACTATTTCTTCACTTACTTCTTCAAATAATTCTTCTGCTTCTTTTGGGCTAGCAACAGATGTTTTTCCGCTTGATTCCAATTCACTAAGACCCGGTACCGACATATTAACATTGATAGGGTCAGATTCCTCCTCATTACATCCAAATACCAATAAACCGATCGCTGCTAAAAAAACGATAATCCCGATTTTTTTAATAAAGTTCATTATAAACTCCTTTTTGATACTCAGCATAAACCGATATCATATATGGCTTTCGCCATGAATACCCGCCCTCAAGAGCAGGAATATAAAAAACCGAAAAAATCGGTATTTATAATTAAATTAAGAGATATTGAAGAATGTTTAAGGAATTAAAACTCATTATATTAATTATAACCGCATTTTTTAAATTTGTCACATAAATTTTCTCAGCGGCATATTTCAATCCGTTTTGAATTTATTAAAACAATTGTTTGCATTGACAGAGAGGGATTAAAGAATTATATTTTATGTGGATGGGTCGGGTGGATTTGGCTGCCGCCAGGTGTTATTTTAACGCCTCCCCGCCGGGATTGCCTCCGGCCCCTACCACAATTTTTGCGTTTGATAAATCCGTATTTGCATTATTTGATACTACCTTAATAAAAGTTTCATTGCTTATTAATCCCATTTTTATGTACATTGTTTTGCTTCGTAATGATTTATTCTTCTTACCTTTTAATATTTCTTCATAATAAATTACAGAACCGATCGTGTTTCTTTTTAAATAGACATTAAGAATCTGACCATATTTTCTTAATCCAATTATTACACAATCAGGATTCTTTATAATTTCCAGTATTTGCTCAATTTCTTTGGAGGTTACCGGTAACTGACCTCTTTGTTTTTCAGTTTCAATGTTTCCATGTTGGTTTTGGGTATGTGTTACAAAGTCATTAGTTTTTTCATGTGTTAAATCAGAGAAGTCAAGATCAATGGTTGCAGCTGCATCAATAAGCCATTTTGCTGGTTTACCGATAGATGTTTTCAATAACCGGCTCATTTTTATTTTATAGCATAAAAACTTGATTTCTGCACAGAGAGCAGATGATAAAACTCAATTCCTCTGCCTAATTTTAATATGCACTTCTCTAAGCTGCTGTTCGCTTACTTCGCAAGGTGCGTTCATTAAAAGGTCTTGAGCGCTTGAGTTCATCGGGAATGCGATTACTTCGCGGATGTTTTCTTCTTCTGTTAACAGCATTACAATTCTGTCAAGCCCCGGAGCCATGCCGGCATGAGGAGGCGCGCCGTAATGGAAGGCGTTCCAGAGCGCGGGGAATTTTTTTTCTATGTCCGATTGAGTGTAGCCTGCAATTTCAAAAGCTTTGGTCATTACTTGCGGCAAATGATTCCGCACTGCACCCGATGAAAGTTCCACTCCGTTGCACACAATGTCGTATTGCCATGCAAGTATATCGAGAGGATTTTTTGTTTCGAGAGCTTCAATCCCGCCTTGAGGCATGGAAAAAGGATTGTGGGTAAATTCGATCATGCCTGTATCTTCGTTTTCGCCGTACATCGGAAAATCTACAATGAAGCACATTTCAAAACTGTCTTTAATTAATTTTAATTGAGTTCCAAGTTCTGTCCTGATTTTTCCTGCAAGACTGTCAACTATTTTCGGCGCGTCTGCAATAAAAAAAAGTACATCGTTTTCTTTTAAGGACATTTCTTTTCTTAATGCTGTTTGTTTTTCTTCGCTTAAAAATTTGACGATTGGACCCTTTAAACTTCCGTCTTCCATTACAGAAATGTAACCTAAACCTTTCATACCGATTTCTGTAGCGAAAGCCAACATTCTTTCAAAGAACGATTTTGATTGTTTTGCACAATCAGGCGCGGTTATGCCCCGTACAGGAATATTTTTAAACGGTGCAAAATTAACGTCAGTAAAAAACTGAGTCATATCTTCGATGACAAGAGGGTTTCTAAGATCTGGTTTGTCCGTTCCGTATTTTAACATCGACTGCGCGTAAGTGATTCTTTTAAAAGGAGCTTCGCTTACTTGTTTTTCAGAAAATGTTTTAAACACACCGTATAAAACATTTTCCGCTACATCAAAAACATTATCCTGCCCTGCAAAGGACATTTCAAAATCAAGCTGATAGAACTCCCCCGGCGAGCGGTCGGCGCGCGCGTCTTCGTCACGGAAACAAGGCGCTATTTGAAAATAGCGGTCAAAACCTGACACCATTAAAAGCTGCTTAAAAATTTGCGGCGCCTGAGGGAGCGCGTAAAATTTTCCGTGATGTTTTCTGCTTGGAACAAGGTAATCGCGCGCCCCTTCTGGGGAGGACGAGGTTAAAATCGGGGTTTGAATTTCTGTAAAGCCAAGTGATTCCATTTTTGCGCGGAGAAAACTTGCTACCTTTGCACGTAACAAAATATTATTTTTTACGGCAGGATTGCGAAGATCTAAAAAACGGTGGCACAGACGCACTTCTTCGCGTGTCTTTTTAGATTCTGCGATTTCAAACGGCAGCGAGCGCGATGCCCTGCTCTGCATTAGAAACCTCTGCGCGTGTACTTCTACATCTCCTGTTTCAATTTTAGCATTGATCGTTTCCGCAGACCGTTTTTTAACTATGCCTGTAACAGTAATAACACTTTCCTTACCCGGTAGAAATTCTTCGTGAAAAACAATTTGAGTAATACCGTATTGATCCCTTAGATCAAGAAATGTCACCCCTCCGTGATCGCGGACAGTATCAACCCAGCCTGAAAGGATAACAGTCTTCCCTATATGCTCTTCGCGTAACGCGCCGCAGTTATGCGTTCTGTATTGATTCATTTCTTTTCTCCGTTTAATTTATCTTGTAAAATATTTTTAGCAAGCTCAGGGTTTCCGCCCTTGCCCAGTTTTTTCATAACCATCCCCATTAAAAAGCCGAAAACTTTTTCTTTTCCTGCCCTGTATTCTGCAACAGAGTCTTGATTTTCGCTTATCACTTTTTCTACAGCTTCAATTACAGCCTTATCATCGCTTACCATTAATAAGTTTTTTTCTGTTATATATTTTTCAGGATCGGCATTGTTAGTGAAAACTGCTTCCGCTGTTTCCTTGAATGATGCGCGGTTAATTTTTCCGTTTACAACAAAACCGATTAAAACCGCTAATTTTTCTGCATCAATTGATAAATCTTCAGGCAGCATATTAACATTATTCATAAGCCGCATAATTTCACCGCTTATTAAGTGGGCTGATTCTGTTGCCTGTCCGCTTTTTTGCGCGAGTTTTTCAAAAAGATTGGAAATATTTTTATGACAGGTAAGAACACCCGCTTCGTCTGATGAAATCCCGAAATCTTTCGTATAACGCTCTCTTTTTTGGAAAGCGAGTTCCGGCAGATTCTTTTTAACACACAAAAGCCAATCATCATCAATATTGATCGGCAAAAGATCAGGGTCAGGAAAATAGCGGTAATCCTGCGCGTTTTCTTTTGATCTCATACCGGAAGATGTCCCCTTATCATCATCCCAGCGGCGTGTTTCCTGAATAATTTTTCCGCCGTCTTCAAGGATGTCAATCTGCCTTTCGATCTCGTATTCAATTGCGCGCCCTATCGCTTTAAAAGAGTTCATGTTTTTTGTTTCGGTTCTCACACCGAGTTCTTCTCCAGGGTGGCGCACAGACAGATTGATATCGGCACGCAGAGAGCCTTCCTGCATTTTGCAGTCGCAAATATCAAGGTATAAAAGAGTTTCGCGTAACTTTTCTAAATAGGCGTTTACTTCTGACGCATTTGTAAAATCAGGAAGTGTAACAATCTCCAAAAGAGGAACACCGCAGCGGTTAAAATCCATAAAAGAGCCTTGTGTACCGTGGTTGAGCTTACCTGCATCTTCTTCCATATGTATTTCGCGAATCCTGATTTTCTTCTTTTGCCCGTCCGCTTCTATTTCCAAAAAACCGTCTCGGCAAATCGGCGCATATAACTGAGAAACTTGATACGCTTTTGGTAAATCAGGATAAAAATAATTTTTTCTGTCGAACTTGCAATACCTTGTTATCTGGCAGTTAAGCGCAAACCCAAGACGCAGGGCATATTCTACTACTTCACGGTTAAGAACAGGCAAAACGCCGGGCATTCCTGAGCAGACAGGGCAAACATGAGTGTTAGGCTCCCCTCCGTAAGCGGTTGTACAAGCGCAGAAAATTTTTGATTTTGTAGAAAGCTCTGCATGAACTTCCAAACCGATGACTGTTTCCCACTTCATGAGTTAACCCTAACCTTGTGGTATTCAGTTTGCTTTTGGTAAACGCGAGATGCATCGATCAATTTTTTTTCTGAGAAAGCGTCGCCGATTAGCTGGAAACCTATCGGGAGTTTTTTTAAATCAAAACCGCACGGAAGCGCGGCGGCGGGAAGCCCTGCAAGATTTATTGATACGGTGTAAATGTCGCCCATGTACATTTTAATCGGATCATCAACATTTTCACCTTGTTTGTATGCGGCAGTCGGCGCGACAGGGGAAAGAATCATATCAAACTTTTTAAACAATTGATTATAAGCGTCTTTAATTAAAGCGCGTGTTTGCAGCGCTTTTTTATAATAAGCATCGTAATAACCTGATGATAATACAAAAGAGCCGAGCATGATTCTTCTTTTTACTTCCAAACCGAATCCTTCGCTGCGCGAAAGACGGTAAACATCGGATAATGATTTTGCGTTCTTACTTTTATAACCGTATTTGAGCCCGTCATAACGGGAAAGATTGGAAGACGCTTCTGCGCAGGCGATGATGTAATAGGCGGGGATCATATAATCCATAAGAGGCATTTCAAATTCTTCTATGCTTGCACCAGCTTTTTCAAATTCTTTTGCCGCTGCAAGAACACTTTTTTTTACATCATCATCAATTCCGTTTTCAAAATAATTTTTCGGTAAGCCGATTTTAAAACTTTTTATTGACGCACAAACAGGGTTTGCTTCTTCTGCGTTTCCAAAATTAAAAGGTTTTTCGATTATGCAAGTGCTGTCTCTTTTATCCGCTCCTGAAATAATTTCAAGCAAGGCGGCGCAATCTTCTATATTTTGCCCCATTGTTCCAATCTGATCGAGAGATGAAGCATAGGCAATCAACCCGTAACGTGAAACTGCACCGTAGGTTGGTTTGATCCCCGTCACTCCGCAAAAAGAACAGGGCTGTCTTATACTGCCGCCCGTATCTGAGCCGAGCGCAATAGGAGCTTGCCCTGCTGCAACAGCAGCCGCGCTTCCGCCTGAAGATCCGCCTGCAACGCACGATAAATCCCAAGGGTTACAAACCGCGCCTCCCTCTCCTGTCTCACTTGAGCCGCCCATCGCAAACTCGTCCATGTTGGTTTTTCCGATTATAATCATTCCAGCCTGTTCAAGTTTTTCAATTACAGCCGCATTATAAACAGGGATATATTCACCTAACATTTTTGAAGCGCAGGATGTTTCAATCCCTTCAGTAGAGATATTATCTTTTACGGCGATTGGAACTCCTGCAAGCGGGGAAAGATCTTCGCCCGCTTCAAGACGCGCTTGAATTTCCTTTGCGCGTAACAGCGCTCTCTCTTTTGACACACAAGTAAAAGCATTTATTTTTTTATTATTTTCTTCTATCGCATTAATATATTTTGACACCACTTCCGGCACACTGAGTTTTTTTGATTTTATTGCCGCTGCCAATTCCAGCGCTGTCATTATCTCTCCTGTCATTTTCTGTTATCTGTCATTCCACCGTCTTAGGCGCAAGTATCATCTCATCATTTTTAACGGGCGCGTTTTTTAAAATTAATTCCCTGTCAAATGAAGAGCGTATCTCATCATCCCTAAAAGCATTTACATTATCAAAAGGATGACTTCGCTCTGTCACACCTGTTGTATCAAGTTCGCCTAAACGCGCCATATAGTCTAGAATTTTTTGGAGATCCCCTTTAAGACGGTTTTTTTCATTGTCTGTCAGTGTAAGACAGGATAAGTCTTCAAGGTAGGATATTAGTTTGTCATCTATTTGCAAACTCTGTTTTTGCACAAGAAATCTCCAAAAAATTAAAATAACATATTTTTTGATCAAAAAAACAGGCGCAGTAGACCTTTAATAAAAAGTTCTACAGCGCCTTTGCTGTGATATCAACCACTATATAAAATTCTAAGCTCTTGGTCAAGAACTTAAAATGCTTTTATCTTGATCTGGCAAGTGTCGCCAAAGCATTTCTTGCCCAATTTTGTTCTGCAACTGTGTATATTGAAGAGCTTTGAATAACGGTTAAAAGCTGGATAGTCGCTCTTGACTGGGTTCCGGTAGTAGAAATGGCAGTAATAATGATAGACATGATATCCCTTTCTGTACTTGTCCATGGACCGCTGCGCTTCCTGTAGTGAAGCCCTCTTAATAGTTCTGTAAGAAGATCTATAGATTCTTCTGTATTTATCGCCGTTAAAGTTCTTACAATCAGAACGATGGTTTCAAAATCCGTATTCGGAGCTTCAAAAGCTTCTCTGTATGTCCTCTCAAGAAAGGCGTATTCCGTTTCATCTGCAATTCCAACTTCCCTGATTTTTTCAATAGCGCTGAGACGCATAATCCTTAAAATCGCAAGAGACTCGCGGGATGAGGTAATAAAAGTATAACTAGCTTCAAGAGCAGCCGCTGAAACTTTTGCTTTTACCTCTTTAGATACTGTTGTAGCTTTTAAGAATTCCTGCCATGCCGCATTTTTGACAAAGGGATTATTGAACAGATCTGTAATAATTCCGATGATTATATCACCGATTGTATCGCCGAGTTTATTCATTAGATTGACGAGTGCTCTTGACGCAACAGCTTTTAAATCATTGTCATACCAGCCGATGGAAGCGAAAAAAATAGGTCTGAGACCTGCCGCACTGCCTAAGGTTTCAAGCGCGGTAATAGTGCCTGGCACTACCACTTGCATTATACTTTTTGTAACCGGATCTGCGCTTGTTCTTTCATTGTATTCTGCCAGAAAAGTAGCGATAGGGACAGCATAATTTTGTGCATTGATCTCCCCCAAGGCGATTATCGCCTCATACATAAGAATTCCGTCATTGGGTCTAAACGAAATATCAAAATAATGAAGTAAGTGCCAAATGTAAGGACCTGCATCAGTATATTTCTCTGCGGCAAGCCCGCGGAAAAGAAGTCTGGAAATATCCTCAACCGCTAACCTATCGCCATAACCTGAAAAATTCGGCAGTCTTTGATTAAAAACCCTGATGGCATTAAGATAAAAACTTCCGATTCCTGTCAGATTTTCATCCCTAACCGTTTTCAAGATACCGAGCATCTCGTTAACGGTTGCATTAGACCTGTTGTATTCCTCCCAGTATATAGACAAATCAGGCTCCTGAGCATGAATTGTCATTCCGGACAACAATAAAATAATTAAAAATATGTTGATTTTCTTCATGTCCTAATAATACCGCCAAATATCAGAATTTACAAGTTTTTTATTTATTGATAAAAGAGGGTTTTTTATTTTTTAACAGCCTGGATTAAAGCTTGTTCAACAAAAGTATTTAAAGAAACCCCGCGTGAAGATGCGGTTAGGGCAAGAGTACGGTGGAGATCGGAATTAATGCGGACATTAAAAGAGCCCTTAAACGGTTTTTCCGCTTCCTTTCCTTTTTCAGCGCAAAATTCCAAATACTCATCTACCGCATTGTGAAAATCGTCAGTTAAAGAGCGGACACTATCCCCTTCGTATGATATAAGCGCTTTGATCCCGATTACTTTACCGTAAAAAACCGCATCTTCTTCGGAAAAACAAACACTGCCCGTATAGTTTTTATAATTTAAATAATTACTCTGATTTCTCATAACAAACCTTTCTCCTTTAAGGTTGATAAAATATCATCTATTTGATACATCTTTAAAACATTTCGCGGATGCGGTTTATGTAACCGAAGATAATCGCCATTCTCATTTGAAAAAGTAACACGAGAACCGCTGGTTTTTCCTGCCGCTTCAATTGAATACCCAAAAATAGTTAATAATGAAATCAATTCATCAAATGTAAAATCAACAGGACGTGATTGAAATCTTCGGATCAATTTTTCCTTTTTGCTCAAATATCAACCTCCTTAGAATATAGTATAAAAACCTTTGTATTGCAACTATTTTTAGTTGCAAAAGATACAGCTTTTTACTAATATTTAAACTATACATGTGTTAAGATATTTTGCAAAGAGGGATTATAACCAAAATTATTATTTGAAAGGACTATTGCTCTCTAAATCCTTTTCTCCATATGGTAATCCATATTTTTTTACTGTTGTGAAAGTTCTGGATAATCTTGGGTTTAAATTAAATATTCAACATAAAAAAACAGCTTGAGATAATTTTTTATTTTATAACAAATTGAAATTATTAAGATATTATTTCTGCTCCCCTGTAGACTTACTTTCAATATCTTTATTAACAAACAAATCCGGAATTTCCTTTAATAAAAAATCCCTTATAATTTTTGTGTGAGCAAGAACAAGATTCATATCATCATCAGATATACTAAGTCCTCGATCATAACGAGGTTGTATTGAAAATTGAGTCACTATTGTACAGGAAGTAAAAATGTTTACAAATGAAGGACGGTGTTTTTCTATTATTGAACATAATTTTTCTAAATCATGTGTATAAGGCGGTTCTTCTCCAAGATATGCTACTGCACCTTTCAGATATTTTTCCGCTGCTTGTTGGCAATGAAAAGTAATATGCTGTGACGGGGTTGGTCTCATGTTAGCAGCAAGATATTCGGCAACTGATAAATCATCTTCTGCGAGAAGCCTCCAATCTAATGGTGTATTTATTTGATTAGCCATAAATTTTTATTCCGTCTCTTGTTACTTTTTGTTCCAGAGTAAAATCACAAATACGGTTTAAGAAGTCTTTTTTCTTTTTTGCAACTATATCAACAGCCATAGTTTTTTCACGCGCAATAGCAAAACGAATTTGCAAACCTGCATCAAGGTCTCTCATCTCTACATCATCTTTAAGTACAACATAAAAATCCAGATCAGAATCCTTGTGAGGCGTGCCATATGCATACGAGCCAAATAGATAAATTTGTTCTACAGGTATGGCATTAATAATGAGTTCTTTAAGTTTATCTACTTCTTTTTGAACTTCTTGATTCATATTGGTATTTTAACGCATTTTAAAGGTAAAATCAAATAACTCACTCTCACGTTTCTACTGAACCTCACGTTTCAACCGAACCGCGCATTTTTGCTTTTAACTCTTCCAATGCGGTATCTGCTGACTGCATTTTTTCCATTTCTTTAAATTGGCGTTCGGTACGGACTTTTTCTTCATCACCGGGAAGATGACCGGCAGCCATTAGCAGTTCTTGTTCAAGTAAATCCGGATCTATGCTGCGCTCACGGGAAGCAAGCAGCGGAAGCTGACAGCGTATTTCTTCGATTTGCTGTTTGAGATTCTCTGCTTCCGCTTTTAGCGTTATTTGTTTTTCCAACAGCCGGCTTTTTTCTTTCTCCGCTTCCTGCGCCAGCTCTTGATTGCATTTTGAGTTTGCAAGATCGATCCTTGACTGCCATTTGGTAATTTCATCTTCAAGATTTTGAATTTGCTTTTCTGTGAGTTTTAGCGTTGACATAAAATTAAAGATATATTCTTTTGCATCGGCAGGAGTCATACCGGTAAGATTTGTATCTGGAGGGGAATTATTATCCATACAACATTCCTATTAATTATAGGATAACATAATGCTTAAAAACTATCAAGCTAAGTTAGCATTCATGATTCTCTTCATTCTTCTTATTTTTTAAAATCATTCTTTTTACTAATAAAATAATTCCAATTACATTTAATATTAATAAAACAGGTAATCCTATTATTCCTATAAGTAATGCCATTCGTATCATTGATAATAAAATTGTAAATATTAGAACAATAATTATATAACTAATAATTTGTAATATTATTCTGATTATTTTACTATTTACTTTTTTATACAATTTATTTTTACTGAAAAATAAATAACAATAAATTACAGATGCAGATAAGGCAAAAGGAATTAATATAAATACTGTAGTTACCGCCATTTATACCTCTTCAATTTTATTTAGAGAAATTATTTAAAATAAAATTCTCGGCAATAATTTTCCCGTCAGAAGTAAGTATAGACTCAGGATGAAACTGCACCCCGTACACAGGAAACTCTTTGTGGCTTACCGCCATAATTTCGCCGTCTTCCGTTTTCGCAGTGATTTTTAAACATTCAGGTAATGTTGATTTTATCCCTGCAAGAGAATGATAGCGCGCCGCTTTTATTACAGGCGGCATACCTTTAAAAAGCGCGTTTCCTGTATCGACCGTAACAAGCGATGATTTCCCGTGCATTAGCTCTTTTGCATAAGAGACTGTTCCGCCGAAAGCCTCAAAAATCGCCTGATGCCCTAGGCAGATTCCAAAAATCGGTATCGATGTATAAAGCTGTTTTATTAATTCGATGCAAATACCTGCGTCAGAAGGTTTTCCCGGACCCGGTGATATTACTATATGCGAAGGGGAAAGTTTTTTTATTTCTTCGATACTTAACGCATCGTTACGTGCAACTTTTATATCAGGATTTATAGAGCCGATTAATTGGTAGAGGTTATACGAAAAGCTGTCGTAATTATCAATTAATAAAATCATTTATTGTTTTATTCCTTCTGCAGAAAGCTTCAGCGCCTTCATTACGGCAGCGCATTTGTTTACACATTCTTGATATTCTGATTCGGGATTGCTGTCTGCTACTATTCCCGCCCCGCTTCTTACAAAAACTTTATTGTTTCGTTTATAAACAATCCTTATTGCAATGCAAGTGTCCATATTGCCTGTAAAATCAAGATAGCCTATCGCGCCGCCGTAAATGCCTCTCTTGTTTTTTTCCTGCTCGTTTATTATCTGCATTGCGCGGATTTTAGGCGCTCCTGAAAGCGTGCCTGCAGGAAGAACGGCGTTTATTGCATCAAGCCCTGTTTTATCATCGCAGATTTCACCGCTCACTGTAGAGCCTATGTGCATCACATGGGAAAATTTAAGGATGGATAAATAATTTTCAACTTTTACAGTACCGAACTTACTGATTTTTCCTAAATCATTTCTGCCGAGGTCTACAAGCATATTATGCTCTGCCAGCTCTTTTTCATCTGCAAGTAAATCTTTTTCAAGGAAAGCGTCTTCTTCGTCAGTTTCACCCCTCTTTCGCGTTCCCGCTAAGGGATAGGTAAATAATTTTTTATCTTGCAGTTTAACTAAGGTTTCAGGCGATGCGCCTGCAATTTCTAAATTACTTCCTGAAAAGTAAAACATATAAGGAGAAGGATTGATCGTACGCAGTTCGCGGTAGGTGTCGAAAATACTTCCTTCAAAATCTGCTTCATAACGGTTAGATAATACAACCTGAAAAATATCGCCCTCTTTAATATGATCTTTTGCTCTTGTTACCATTCGGCAGTATTCTTCTTTTGTGAATAAAGCTTTAAAATCTGATTTTATATCAGCCGAAGGTATTTGCGCATCATGCAACGAAGTTTCCCGCGCATAACTTCCTGAATTGATTAATTTTATTAAATTTTCAAGTTCAAGCTTTCCCTTTTCGTATTCATCTTCAAAGTTTTTAGTTTTAATATTTACAATTAAAATTATTTTTTGTTTGAAATTGTCAAAGGCAATCACTTTATCGAAGAGCATTAAGTCAACGTCATTGAAATTTTCTTCGTCAACTGCATTTAATTTTAGCGTAGGCTCACAGTACTTTGCATAATCGTAGGCAAAATAGCCGACAAGCCCTCCTGAAAAAGAAGGAAGATAATCAAACTTGATGCTTTTATGCTGATCTAAAATCTCCTGTATTTGTTTGTTGGGATTATCTGTATTAATTATTTTTTTCTCGGAAGAATTGACGGTCATTATACCGTTAATGCAGGTAATTTCCATTACAGGATCGAAGCCTAAAAAAGTGTACCTGCCCCATGTTTTGTTATCTTCCGCGCTTTCAAGAATAAAACAATGTTTGCTTACATTCATAAGTTTTTTTAAAACACTGATAGGAGTCACCATATCGCTGAATATTTCTGTGCTTAAAGGAATTACTTTATATTGATTTGATGCGGCAATATTTTTTATTTCTTCAAGCGAAGGCTTAAGCATTTATATCACCTTTTTTTCTACTGCTGCGCGTATTTTTAATTCTTCCATCAGCGAAGCGAATTGCTCTAAATCAAGCGATTGCGCGCCGTCACACAGAGCTTTTGCAGGGTTGTTATGCGCTTCTATCATTAAGCCGTCTGCACCTACGGCAAGAGCGGCTTTTGCAAGCGGCGATACAAGGCTTCGGCTGCCTGAGGCATGACTTGGGTCTACTATGACAGGCAGATGCGATTTTTGTTTTATAACCGCTACTGCGGATAAATCCAGAGTGTTACGTGTCATTGTTTCAAATGTGCGGATGCCTCTCTCGCAAAGAATTACATTGGAATTACCCGATGATACTATGTATTCGGCGCTCATCAATAATTCTTCGATTGTATTTGCAAGACCTCTTTTTAAAAGGACGGGTTTTTTTAATTTACCTACAACTTTTAATAAATCATAGTTCTGCATATTTCTTGCGCCGATTTGGATAATATCAATATCATCAAATAAATCAACTTGAGTTTGATTCATTATCTCTGACACTATCGGTAAGCCCGTTTCTTTTTTTGCAAGGCGGAGCATTTCCAACCCTTCGGCTTGTTTGCCCTGAAAAGCATAAGGCGAAGTTCTGGGTTTGAATGCGCCTCCGCGAAGGATTTTCGCTCCGCTCTTCTTTACACTTTTTGCAATCTCTAAAATCTGTTCGTTGCTTTCAACAGAGCAAGGTCCTGAAATTACAGTGAAAAAACCCTCTCCGATTGATACATCCCCTGCCTTTACTATCGTATCTTCATAGCGGACTGACCGGTTGACCGCTTTAAACTGCTCTGTTATACGTTTTCCAAAATCTATTATGTCATTGGTTTCTACCACATGATCCAAATCAATTGTCATCGTATTGCCGATAAGACAGACTGCGGTGTGCTCGGTTCCTACGCTATATATGGTAGAAAACCCTTTCTGCTCCCATTCTGAGACAAACCTGTCAATCTTCTCTTTGGGTACATTGGGTTTAAGTATAAATACCATTATTTTCTCCTTAACCGATATTATAGTAGAAAAAAAGATTTGTGTCATGATATCGAATTTTAAAATTATTTTCTTGTAATTATTGAATTTTTGTGTTTAAATTAAATAAAATGAAAAGTTTAAGAACGGCTTTTTCGCTGCTTTTTTTAGGATTGTGTCTTTTTGTCGCTCTTAGCGTCGGACTGGTACTTTTTTTTCAATATCGTAATTATATTGTAAAAAGCTATACAGAAGTTATAGAACACACCGCCATCTCAATAGAACACCTCTTTCCGGAGATAAAAAATACAAGTACGCTTCTTGACGAAGGAAGAGACGGTTCGCAATCTTATTTTGATCTTGTAAATAAAATCGGCAACATAAGTGAATCTTACGGTTTTGCCTATATTTATTATCTCCAGATTGAAAGAAATAATGTCCGTTTTATTTTTGACACCGATGACATTTCCCTGTTTGGCGGCGATATAGAAGAATATTTGTTAAAGAAATATGATGACCCGCCGGCTGAAATTATGGAAGCATGGACGAGCGGGAATTTTACTATAACAAAAGAGCCTTATACCGATAAATGGGGTACATTTGTGTCCGGCTTTTATCCTATAATTAATGCAGGACGCACAACAGGTGTTTTAGGGCTTGATCTTAATGTCACCTATGTACAAGGGCTTCAGAACAATGCAATATTTATTTTTATTATTTCTCTTTCAATAATTCTTGCAGCTGCAGTTATTATCTCCCTTACTGTCGCGGCATCCATTACAAAACCAATAATAGAAGTTGCAGCTGCAGCAAATTTATTAGCGCAAATGCGTTTTGATATAAAAACATCAAAATTGCGCAAAGACGAAATCGGTATTATGCAGGGAGCGTTATATGAAATCCGCGATACCTTGCGTCAGACAATGGGAGAAATTAACGATGAACAATTAGGAAAACAGCTGAATATAAGCCGTAACCTTAATAAAATTATAAATCAATCAAATGAAGGGCTTGGAACGATAATTAACGGGATGGAAATTCTTGTCAGAAAAAGCGACGGAGAACATACATCCGTACAGAAAACTTCCAAATCTGTTGATGCTATTATTGTTAATATTAACGCTCTTATTTCTGCCGTAGAATCACAGTCGGAAAGCATTAACTCATCATCTAAATTAATTGAACAAATGGTAGAAGGGATTCATCATATAAAAAATACAGTGCAGGAAGCAAACACGATTACATTAACATTGGGCGAGTCATCTAAAAACAGCAAAAAAACTTTAGAGCAGCTTACTAAAGACATTACAGGTTTAACAGAACGCTCCATCGCTCTGGAAAATGCCAACAAAACAATATCAGGAATTGCAGCGCAAACAAACATTCTTGCAATGAATGCTGCAATTGAAGCGGCTCATGCAGGGGAGGCGGGAAAAGGTTTTGCGGTTGTCGCTGCAGAAATCCGCAAACTTGCAGAATTATCCAACAAGGAATCAAATTCCATCTCTGCAGAAATAAAAAACATGACAGATGCAATAAACATGATAAAAAAAGTTTCCGGAGAAAATGAAGTAAGTGTTAATACTATTTTTACAAAGTTGACCGAGATGAGTTCTTCTTTTGCAAATATTAAAGAGATCAGTGATATGCAGGCATCGAACAGCGGCAGAATTATCAGCGCATTGCAGCAAATACACATCATGGCAGAAGAAGTAAATAAAAATTCAGTTAAAATTAAAGATGACAGTTCTTCCATTGTACTTACTGTAAATGATTTGGCTTCTGCATCCCAAGAAGTAATGGGCAGTGTAAATTCGGCGCAAGATGCAAGCAAGCAGATAGCGAATTCTTTTTCAATGGCAAAAAAGATTGTGGACGGCGTAATAATCATTCGTCCTGATAAACAATAAAAAGGCGGGTATATGTTATTTAAAAAAAAGAAAGAAGAATTAAGCGATCAGCTTACCGTGTATCAGGAACGCAAGGCTCCCAGATGGGGAACGCCGCAATTTAATTTAAAAGCCGGCATTACAATAGACGGTTTTGAAGGCGAAGGGCAGCTGGGAAATATCAGTATTTCAGGCTGTAGTATAAAAAGTGTTACTTATGTAAATATTATTCCAGATAAAATTTACAATGTTAAAATAATCCCGGAGCAAAGTGATAACATGAGCTCTTTCAGTATCAAAATGAAACTAAGCTGGACAAAGAGCAACGAAGAACTTTTTCTTGCAGGTTTTTCATTGGACGAAGGTGAAAGCAGTTATCAATTAAAACAATATGTAGAGATATTGAGGGCACGGGGAATTGAACCTGACTACGGTAATATGAGACCTCAATCTTAATTTCTACTCATGAATATGTTCAAAACCTTTTTCAAATATATCTTTTACATGACTGTCGGCAAGCGAATAATAAACCTCCTTGCCGCGTTTTTCATATTTTACAAGGTTCGTAAGTCTTAGAGCTCTTAATTGATGAGAGATTGCAGATTTTGTCATATTAAGCAATAAAGCAATATCGCATACACACAATTCACTGTGCGAAAGCGCCCAAAGAATTCTGACACGTGTACTGTCCGAAAACATTTTATATAAGTCTGCCAGTTCGTAAAATTCCTCGTCTTTAGGCATGATTTTACGAACTTTATTAATTATTTCTTCGTGTGTAATATCGTTTTCACAAATGTGTGTTTTTTTCTTCATTATTTACCTATTTTATATATTGAACTACAAGATCCTCAATTTCTTTAAATTCACTGTGCAGTAAATGAACAGATATATCATGTAATATTTTTTTTATTTCGCTTGTCCATTTTTCTTTTTTTAAAACATCTAACGCTGTTTTTGCTGTTTTTTTATCATATTCAGCACATGCGTTTTTAATCTCTGTAAATTTTTCATTTAACAGGCTCTGATTAATTTCCAGATTTGAATCGTTATTTGAAACATCATCATGCTGAATATCATCGAAAGACTTAAAGTTTATAACAAGATTTTTAAGCGTATTTACAAATGCAGGAGTTGCATTTTTAAGAAGCTCGAAATTGTGCTGTCTGCCTGCATGTTCCAGTTTTGATGCAATTAAAGAAAACTCTTTTTCGCCTATATTTGCAAGCGCGCTTTTTATTCCATGAACAGCTGTAATATATGAATCTATTTCCGAATCGTCTATATTAATTTTTTCCAATACTTTTATAGCACTTTCAGCATCTCTTACAAAAAAATCAATTATTCTAAATGCTTTTGTATCTTCTTTATTCCATGCCTCTCTTTGCATAGCTGCCCGCTCTGCATTAGAAACACGCCGCGCATTTTCTATCTCCTCTTGAGATTTTCTGTTTTTAATATACTCCACTAAAACAAAATCAAGTTCGCGCGAATCTATCGGTTTAGAGATAAAGTTGTCAAAACCGTTTTTTAAAAACATATTTTTTCTGCCGACAATAGCATTTGCCGTTAACGCTACTATCGGATGATTATATCCTTTTTCGCGTATAATCTTTACAGCTTCTATGCCATCCATTTTAGGCATCATATGATCCATAAAAATTATATCGTATACATTACCGTCTTCTACTTTTTTTATAGCTTCAAAACCGCTTGACGCTGTATCTATTTTTAATCCATAAGGGATCATCATTCCTTTTGCAACATAGATATTTGATTCTACATCATCAACTACAAGGATACTGCCGTACGGCATATATTCGCGCAGAAACTGAACTTTTTTTGAAATTGTGGAGCTATGAAAATTAAATGATTTTAATTTATTAATTAACTCTATGTTAAAAACTTCCGTTCCTGCACGTTTTTGCGGAAGACGTACTGTAAACATAGAACCTTTATCGGGAACACTTTCAACATATATTTCTCCGTTCATTAATTCAATAAGGCGTTTTGAAATGCTCATTCCCAAACCTGCGCCGACTGTAGTACGGTTTATTTCCAGATTAAAACGTGTATATTCATCGAAAAGTTTAGTTAGCTGTTCTTCTGTCATACCTTGCCCTGTATCACTTACCTTGAAAATTAGAGTTACATCATCTTTTTGAAAACGATCGGGTTCAACTGCAATATAAAAATCTATCTTTCCTTGATCTGTATATTTAAAAGCATTAGACAAAAGATTATTAAGCACCTGTTTGATACGAAGCACATCTCCGATAAGATCAACAGGCATGTTATCTGCTAAATCAAGGGAAAATTCTATCGGTTTACTTTCATAACGCAATCTGTTTAACTGAACTGTATCATTTATAAGGCTTGGAAGATCATATTTTAACGGGATAATCTCCAGTTTTCCGGATTCTATTTTAGAAAGATCGAGTATATCATTTATAATATTTAATAACAAATTACCCGATTCATATATTTTTTCAAATGATTCGCTTATTTCATGATAAGGTGTTTTAGAAAAATCGGCAAGATTATTCTCGTTATCAATTGTTTTATCAAACATTAAAGTTTCTTTTTGAAGCTGTATTTCTGCAATGCCTAAAATTGCATTCATCGGTGTGCGAATCTCGTGGCTCATATGCGAAAGAAAAATACTTTTTGATTTATTGCTCTGCTCTGCCTGTTCTTTTGCAACCTCAAGCTGATGGGTCATATCATTGCGTATAACAGTGTTGGCTAACATACGGCTTGCAGAGCGCAGTATTAGAACTTCGTTATCTGCAATGGTTTTTTCTTCATTACAGCGATCAAAACCTACAAAACCCCACAATGTATCATGGAAAAAAACCGGCACTACAAAAATAGAAAGAATATTTCTAGGCGTTAGTTCGGACTGCTCTTTTGGAGACATATCACATACTAAAGAGTTAATGCAGTTTCCTTGCGAAAGTGTATTATTCCATATAGGATGTTCATCAAAATTAAGATCGGGGGCAAGATTGCCTTCTTTTAAACGCGATCTAAACTTGCCGTTTTCCCATTCAAAACCTAAAGAAAAACATAACGAATTATTTACTTTTTCTTTTCCTGAGTTTATCCATATACAAATACGATCAACGCCTATTGCTTCCGCTATAATACCCATCGATTGTTTTATATTTTCTTCAAAATGCTCGGTATAGGATTGCAATTCTTGCAGAGGTTCCGGTTCAAGCAAAACAGAGGAAACCTGATTTACTATATTAAGAAGTTCTTTCTGCTTGTCAAGTTTACCTATCATTTTATAATATTTAATAAGAATAAATATCAAAATGATCAATAAAACAGAAAGAATTGAAGCAAATATGGTCATATAAAGAAAACGATCTGCCGCTAATTTTTTGGAATAATCGTAAACACGGTTTGTCCAGCTTATAATGATTTTATCAATATCAATCCTGCTCATTGCTTTATCAATAATTGAACAAAGAATTTTTTCATTTACATTAAAACCAAAAAACGATCTTTCCACCATAGAATTTAATAAAATATTAATTTTATAACCTGTTTTTTCTCTATAATGAGTCTGATATAAAATCATGTAATCTGTAGTTAGAAATAATTCAATTTCGCCTTTCTCAAGTGCGTCTAAAGCCTCGTTTCTTGTGCGGTATTCCTTATAACCGCTTGATCCCGGAACAAGCAGTTCAAACATTTCAGCAGGAGCATTTCCTGTAACAACCCCTACAACTGCTTTTGCAACCTGATAAATTTTTAAATCAGGAAAATCCATTCTAGATAACAGAGCAAAATGAAATTTAAAATAAGGGGTATTTGGAAAGAGAAAATCGTTTTCCCGCCCGTCTGTATGGATCAACTCTGCATCAAAAGCGGCTCTGCCTGATTTAACAATTTCCAATATTTCTGCAACTGATGAGTTTTTATTTGTTACAGTTTCAAACTCAATACCAGAAAGCGAAGATATTTCTTTTATAATATCCACCGATATTCCGTGAAAATCATCAATTTTTTCATCAAAAAAACATATGGGGTAATTATCCGGTTCCATAGTAACAGGAACTTTTAATTTATTATCTGCAAGATTCGTGATATATGCTCTTTCTTCGTCTGTTAAAGATAAATCAAACATAAATTGCGCATAACTTCTTTCACCCTGTGTGTACAAACTGTGAATCTTGTCAATACCGCCTGCTTCAAGATATTTATTTAAGACCGATATTACAGGTTCTAATTCAGGATTAGCGCTTGATAAAGAGATAGGAGTGTAAACAAGCGGGAGAAGTTTTACGCTGGTTATATTTCCGTAAATATTAAATTCATAATCGCTCGGTTCATCGATTATAACAGCGTCTACTGTATTATTCCACAACATCTGTGCCGCATTATATACAGTATCAATATACACAGAATCAAAATATAATTCAGGATATGCGTTTTTAATTGATTGTTCGGTTATTGTACCTTCAAAAAAACCAATCTTAAGTCCTTTAAGGTCTTCTGTTGAATTAAATCCTACAGCATCATCTTTTATAAATATAGAAAGCGATCTTTCCGCTATCGCAGATGTCATAAAATATTTTTGCATGCGCTCATTTGTCGGTGTCAATTCGCTGAGAAAATCTATTGAAAAATTATCTGTGCCGTTTAATAAATCATCCCATTCGTAAAATATTACATCAAACGGAATATCAAACAATTGAGACAAATGTGCGGCAAATAAAGGCACAAAGCCTGAATACGAGCCGTCTTTTTGCAAGAAAGATTCTGTTGCTAAAATTGTACCGTAAGAGAATCTTTTTCCGGAGGATTTTAAAGCTTCTATACTTGCGATTTCTTGATTTGTAATTCCCGGAATATCTTTGTATGATTTAATAAAATTTGAATCATTTAATAATTCGGTGTATTTTTTATTAATCTTATTACATCCGAAAAAAAACGTAATTATAAAAAGAATTACAAAGACTGAAAAAAACAAACGCTTTAATAACAATTCTGTGCCCCTATTAGTATTAACGGCATTTTATTCTTGTGTGATAATTCTCTGCTCTTTATTAATTTTACTCTCTCTGCGCTTCTCAAGCAATAGGTAAACAACAGGAATAAAAAATAATGTAATAAAAGTGGAACTAAAAAGCCCTCCGAAAATACTTTGCCCCAAAGGCGCATATACTTCCGAACCTTCGCCTGTCGCCATTGAAAGAGGGATAACTCCAAAAAGAGTTGTAACAGTTGTCATTAAAATCGGTTTAAGGCGCGATATAGCACCTGTAATAACAGCTTCTTCCAACGGAAGAGCATACTTATCACGCAGCAGATTTATATAACTGATAAGAATTATAGCGTTATTCACAACAAGCCCCGCCAAAGTTATAATCCCCATAATTGAAACGATATTCAAAGAAGAGCGGAATATAAGAAGCCCGCCTGTTATTCCGATTAAAGTAAACGGAATGGAAGACATAACCAATAAGGGTTGAGTAAAACGCTCAAATTGAATAACCATTACCGAATATACAAGAAATAATGCCGCTGCAAGCACAATTATTAAAGATTTAAAAGATGACAGCATTTCAGCGGCTGTTCCGCCAAGCTCCCAACCGGCTCCCGGAACTATTCCCTGAGTATTAAGGAGATTTTCAAGACGGCGCGTGCTTTCGCGGACATTCGGATCTTTTAAACTTGCGCTTACTGTAATTGAACGTGATTTATCTCTGTGATTAATTTGAGAAAGAGTTTCTTCTATACCTAATTCAGAAAAAGTAGCGTAAGACACTTGAGTCCCTGCGCTTGTTTTAATTCCAAGCGAATATAAAACATCATTTGGAATACTTGAGCGTCCAAGATTTGTTCTAAGTTCGATAGGATAATTTTTATCTTTACCGTAAAAAGTTCCCAAAGAAATACCGTTAAACACAATACGGTTTGTTAAAGCCGCTTCATAAGATGATAAACCTAATCTTCCTAAATATTGATGAAGGAGGCGTGCATTCATTTCACGCTGATTAAAACGGATATTAACATCAGTATTCGCTACATTCGGGTCTTGCTGCATATACTGCCTAACCTGAGCGGAAGCGGCGATAACAGTATCAAGATTTGCCCCGTACACATTGACTACCAAACCTTCGCCGCCTGTTGCCAGCGATAAAAGATTTGATAAACCTCCGTTACGGAATTCTGCCTGTAAATCGGGAATCATCCGTTTTATTTTATCTTGAAGTTCATTTACAATTTCTACAACATGGCGTTTTCTGTAAGATAAGCGTTTTAATTTAATAGTTCCGTATGCTCTGTTAGGATCGCTGCCCATAGAAAAAGCGCCGCCCTGCCCTACTATAAAATAAGAAGTATCAAGCTCCTCCCCTATTAATTCTTTGATTGTTCTTTCCAGATGCAAAACTTTATCACGTGTCATTTCAAGTGTATAGCCGCCGGGTGTTTCCGCTGTTACTACAATTTCTGCCATATCTGTTTGTGCAAGAAATTCAAAACCAAGCAGACGCAAAGAGAAAATACTCATTATAAAAAGCACTAATGTACCTGTTATAAAAGAAAACTTATTTTTTATTGCGGCTAATAAAAGCTTTTTATAACTGCGGTTAAGAAAATTCATAAATTTTTCAACATTATCTGAAAGTTTTATTCCAAAACCTTTTAAATTTATTTTATTTAATTTTTCAGTATCATTTTTCTTAAGAAAGAGCGCGCATAAAAAAGGAATTACAACAATTGCAACTAACATAGAAAAAAAGATGGAAAATATCATAGTCCAAGCAACATCTTTAAGAATAATTCCTGCCAAACCTGTTAAAAACAACACAGGGAAAAAAGCGGCTAAAGTTGTTGTCATTGACGCAACCAGAGCAGAACCTGTTTCATTTACACCTAACGATGCTGATTCACTTGCAGTTAGTTTACCTTTATCAAAATGACGCTGTATCATTTCCAAAACAACAATGGAAGCGTCTATTACCATGCCTATAGCAGCTGTAATCCCGCCTAAAGTTACAAGGTCAAGACTTGAACCTTTTACCCATAAGGCAAGCATAGTAAAAAGTATCGACAAAGGGATTGCAAAACTTATCATTAAAGTAGTGCTTGTGTTATGCAAAAATAAAAATAAAATAAAAACGGCAAGCAATGCACCCATAAGAGCGGAACGCAATACTGAGTTTACAGACATGGAAATATTTTCTGCATCATCTTTTATAAAGTTAAACGAAAGAGCGCCTGCATATTCTTTTTCCATATTATTTAAAATTGAACGGATTTCCCTGCTGATGGCAACACTGTCCCCGTCCGGCTGTTTAATAATAGAAAGGGAAAGCGAATCCTCCCCGCCTGAAACAATATAATTGGTTCTTCTGTCTTCTGTAAACTCAATTTGCGCGGTATCTTTAAGTCGGATAAATTGCCCGTCTTTAAAAGCCAAAACCTGATCTTCAAAATCTTTAAGAGAGGTAAAGCGCCCGTCTGTACGTATATTAAGATTATAACCTTGATAAATTCCGTCTCCTCCGGGTAGAGAAAAATTTGCAACAGGCATAATTTTAGCGATGTCCAGCAATGATATTTGCAAAGCGCTGAGGCGATCGAGGTCAATTAAAATTTCTACAATTTCCCTGCTGTCGCCGTTCATATTAACATTTCCTACACCGGATATTCGTGACAATGCAGGGACAACATGATCGCGGCAAAGAGTTGACAATTCGCTGCGGCTTCCTTCGCCGCTTACAATTATTGTCATAATAGGAAGTTCTGCCGTACTGTATTGAAGTATTCTAGGCGGTGCGGGAAGCCCTTCAGGCAAATCGCCCATTGCACTATTTATTTTTTCTCTAATCTCATACAACCTGTCTTCCGCTTTTTCATTATAACCTAATTGCAATTCAATAACGGAAACAGAATTTCTGGAAGTAGAAGTCATTAAATTAAGCCCTGAAAGAGTGGAAAGCGCCTCTTCAAGAGGATTGGTTATTTCAACTTCAATGTCTGAAGGCCCTACACCGGGCCAAGTTGTAATAACAACAATAGTGGGCATACTCATATCAGCGATAAGGCTTCGTCTAAGATTAAATGCCGACATCAATCCGAATACCAAAAGAATTACGAGCAGCATTATAATAACTTTTGGATGCTTTATTGCAAAATCCGAAATTTTCATTTTGGGACACCTGAGTGCGGATCAATATAAACACTTAAAATATTAAGACGCTGCCCTATTGTAATAAAATGCTGCCCTTCATAAATAAATTCTCTGCCGCTCAATTCATCTGAAATTTGAAAATAATCGTTATTAAAAAAATCCGGAATTAATTCTATATATTGTGATCGTGCAAACTTCGTTTGTGTTTCTTCTGTGATATACCAAAGTCTGTTTTCCGAAGCGATAACTTTTAACGGCAGATAATAAATATTTTCTCTTTTTTCTAAAATGAAAACTACATTTACAAACATACCGGGGCGCAAACCATGCTCTGCTCCTTGCGGGATTTCATATTCAACAAGAAAACTTCGGTTTTCAGGCGACACATAGGGAGCAAGACTCAATGGTTTAAGATAAAAAGAAATATCGTCTCCAAGTGCGGGAACAAGAAGACGGACAGGCATTGTTTCCCAATTTTCAGAAAAAAACCTGTAATGAATTTCCGGAATTGCAGCTTTTACTCTTAAGTCGCCTAAGTCTCCAAGACTTACAAGAGGAGTACCGGCACCTACAAGACTGCCTTCTGTACTATGGCGCATTAAAACATTTGCATTCATAGGAGCGCGGATTTTTGTATAATCCATGTTAAGCTGAGCCAATTCAAATTGAGCTCTTGCCACCTCGAATGACATTCTAACTTCTTCATAATTTTGACGCGATACTCCTTGGCTTTGATAAAGTTGGCTAAACCTGTCAAAAGTAGACCGCGCGGTTAAAAAAGCGGATTGCGCCTGAAGGTATCCCAGTTCATAAGGAGCGGAATCAACTTCGGCTATTATTTGGTTTTCGCTTACTTCGTCTCCGACATTCACATTAAGGGTATTAAGAGTGCCTCCTACACGGGCAACCGCTGTAATAAGACGTCCTGTTTCCACATGGCTTGTAATTCGCAGTGTTTTTTCCATGCTGCCGTAAATAGGTTTTATAGCAATAACAGGGGCAAGAAATTCACTGTCGTCTTCGCTGTCTTTACGGATAATTGAAATAATTATAATTACACAAAGCAGTGCAAGAACTGCAAAAACGCCTGCTTTAACAGGAGATATTTTACCTTTAATATTAAATTTCATTTTGCCAAATCCATATTATTCTATTATGTTTTAATTATAATTTATTTTTACTTTTTTTGTAACCTAGTATATCTTCTTTAACTTAAAAATAAACTTTTCCATACCGGAAACAAAACTTTTATCTTTGCACCAGATGCTAATTTCCACATCTGTCCCTTTACGGTCTATTTCCTGATTAAATAATAAGTAAACATCCGTTTCAGAAAGCGATTTATATATACTTTGCGTTTGTTCTGCCTTACACATAATTACAAGAATCCCGTCAGAACTAAGGCTTTTTATTATTTTTAAAAGAGCTGTAACTATATCGTTTACAGCGTTTTTTGAAAAAGGAACTTCTGTTATTATCGAATCAAAACTGTCTTCTGCAAAAGACGCTGTCTTTGCATCAATAACAAAATGCCTTCCCGCCAAAAACTCAAGACCGGGTTTTAAAACAGGGTCTATGTCTATACTGGTGCTGCTTCCGTTCGAGATATATTTAAAAGCAAATATAATACCGCCCGCTCCTGCAAAGGGGTCTATTAATCTTTTGTTTTTCTGCGGGATTGATAAGTTTACCATACATCTTGCATCTTCTGCGGGCAAAGACCTTCTTCCTGTAACACTACCGTCCCCTCTGTAACCTATAACTGTTTTTTCTTCGCTGCCGCTTCCTGATATTTTAAATTCCCTGTTATGAGGTGAATGTTCTTCATAAATCTTACTGTCTTGAATAAAAAAATTATCTATTGAAAATTTTTTACCTTTCCAAACAAGGGGGTTTATTGATTTAATATCAATTTGTCTCTTGCGCGGCTCTTCAGAAACGCAAGCATCATCAAAATTCAATAAATAAAATTTATCGCAATACCCTATGCCGAATAAATTATCTTTTAAAGAGTTTATGTTTTCTTTAGGACATAAAAAAGAGATAATCCCTTTTACATCCCCTAAGGGTTGGTTTAAAATAAAAATAAGTTTTTTTTCATATTGAGAGAAAATCATTTCCAGAACAGCTAATTGTTTAACTTTTATTCTGGAATTTCTGATCTTACAAATAATTACACAATATTGAGTTATTAATTCAGCGATATTTGCTTTAGTTACTTCTATACAGTAATCATTGATCACAGCAAAGTTTCATCGTCCATTTCTCCGCCCGGCGGGAAAAGATATAAATCCGGAAGTTTAAATGTACGGTTCAATGCATATGATTGGGGATTATGAAATTTACTTATCGAAGAAAGATTAAAAAAGTGGTTTAGAGGTTCATAATCGGGAGAATTAATCTTTAAAGAAAATTTAAAATCTTTTGCAATATCAGGAGCGGATGCAATAATCGGAGCAGGCCAAAAACTTAGCGCGCCGGGAGTGCTTGCAACCATAGTGTAAGGATTTTGCCAGTTTGTGTTTCTCATTGCAACCAGTTCGCCGTCACAATAAAGTGAGACATCAACGCCGACAACCGGTTCAAAACTTATACCGTTAAAAATACGCCCTGAAATAGTGGGGATATCAAACACAGGATGATGAGTTCTTACAGTTCCTGCTTGAGAGCCGTCATGAGGAGCTGTAGGGCGCAGGTTATGATTAACAAGACGCAGCCCCTTGTAAATAAGGGTGGAAATATCAGCTTCTGTCTGCTGGTGTTTTATACTTGTCTGATCAATGCGTGTAAACCCGCGGTTAGATACTATGTAATTCGGTTCTATCCGATTCAGGGTAAAACAAACCGTATCTATTCTGCATTGATAACACAGGCAAAATTTTTCCGGATTGCCGTTTTCCTGTATTTCATCAAATATGGCTTGCACCATATCGAAAACCATGTCTTCGTTAGTATTGTGAATATCCATGTTAAGCCCCCCTGAAGGTTTACCCGACTTTTAAAAATTAAAGGTCAGAGTTAAATATTTTATTAAGTATACTACATTCTTGAAGAAAAGTCTTTATAGTTTCATTATATTTTTGATTAATATATATCCTGATTGTGTACAATGTTTCAATAAAAGCATTTACCGTCTCTGTTTTAAATGCGCTGGAACTATCGCTGAAATTACGCCCTTCATCAAGGACAAAAAGCCCTGTTTCAAAGGAAACAGGCTCAGGAATGTCGATAATTATGTCCTCCCCGCTGATATTTAACCCCTTCTGCCTTAATTCCTGTGCAAGTTTTTCCTCAAATTGCGCTCTTTTGTTAATATCCCGTATATTTTTCCATGCAGGATTTGATAAATCAGCTTTTTCATAGGAAATTTCAGCGGCTGTGCCATAAATTACCCCTTCGCGCACCGCTTCTACAAGATTTTTACAAGTTTTAATACGTTCTGAGTCTGACAAAAGAGAAAAAAGGCTCGTATCATCAAGATTATAAAGACTTTCGCAAGATAAATCGCCAGAAACAAGCCCTGTTATCAGAGCTTTTTTTACCATTGCAGTGGCTGCGCGTACTTGCCTGTGCCAATAGACAGTCCGATACATTAGATATTTGGAAAAAAGAACAGCCTCGACATTTGGAATCAGCTTTGAATCGATATCTGCACCCCTTTCCTTGTCGGGGTAAAGCCTTGAAAGGATAAAATCTACATCTTGAGCGCCGTAGGGAACCCCGCAGAAACGGGCATCGCGGTTTAAATAATCGAGCTTATCGGGATCAAGAGCGCCTGATAAAAGCTTGCGGTAGAAAAGCAATTCATCGCTGACAGGGGAAGCCATTTCCTTATCTACAATGGCGGCGGTTAGCGCAGGGTCGGCGCCCGCTTCCCCTACAAGGGATTTTAACGGCTCTTTTAAAATAGCTGCGGCTGTAAGCGCTTCGTGGGAAGAAAGAGATAATTCTTTTAAAGAATGGGTATAAGGGAAATGCCCTAAATCATGAAGGAGGCAGGCAGCAAGAAAGGATTTTACCCCTTCGTGAGTAAGCCATGCCGATGCGCCTCTTTCCGTCAAATTCTGCAAAAGCCTCCTGCCGATATGATAAACGCCTATGGAATGGCTTGCCCTTGTGTGGGTAGCTCCCGGATAAACAAGGTAGACAGGACCTAACTGCATAATGCGGTTTAACCTTCTAAATAGAGAAGATTCTGTTAAAGATGCGAATTTATCGGTCATATAAATATGACCCCATAAAACATCCCTGACAGGGTGGGTATACGATTCAATAAGGGATGCTTCTATTGAACTTTTCATGATTTTTTATTATAGAATAATTTATTTTTTTTTGCTAGAATATATATTAACAAGGAGAAAATATGCATACAAACAAGGTTTGTGCAGGGTTTAAATTTAGTTTGTGCTTATTTTTGTTGATTTTATTGCTTGCTATGCAAACAGGAAAAGCCTCGTCTCAGGAAATAACCCGCGCGGCAAGAGGTTCTATCCCCGAAGCATTACTGCGCCCGAACCGATCAGAGGCTCCGCGTTATCCTATAGATACTGTAATAGGAGAGCTAGGACGCGGAGAAGCTCCGGAAGGCGGATATGTTTTTGCAAATTCAATTTGCGAAGGGCTGGTATCAGGAGAAATGAGTCATAGAGCTTTATCTTCGATCAGTGCAAGTATAAGGGAAAGTTATTTATCTTCGATAGAAATTATTAACCCTCTTAGTTACAGAATCGGAGGAGGAAGAGAAGAAGCGGACGGCGCAATTTCATTTTTAGTAAGATTTATTGGAAGGGAGCAAGGAATAACAGGAGAATTATTTATAAGGCTTATAAGAGAAGTTATTAAAAATGAAGATGATACATCAGAAGAAGACAGAACAAGAACATACTGGAGATTTGATGAGCTCTTGCTTGAAGAAGTAAAAGATAAGGAAACAGAACTCAAAGAATCTATATATCTGAATGATTTTAATCCATATGAGAGGTTTTTTTAAAAACAATTATGGCTACACCTGTAGGAAGAATTGAAAAAGAATTTCTTTTAAGAGCATTGATAGAAGAGAAACTTCCGATAATGTATATAAAAGAAAGAAATGAATATGTTTTAACACTTGAAAAATATCCTTTTGATGTAAATCCTGAACAAGGCGGAATTAATGAAATGATCTTCCGCCACACAAAACCTTTAGGTAAATTAAAACCTAATACAAAAATACCTCTTTTATTTAATTATCGGGGACAGGTAATAGATTTCAGCGTAGATGTAATTACTCAAAAAGATAATTTACTAATCTGCAAACCTGCCGATATACTTTATAAAAATTTAGATCGCAATTATTTACGTGTTGATACTCCGTCAGATTTAAAAATTTTATTTACATTCAGAGGAGACAGATATAACCTTTCTTTCCCAAGAGTTCCTGAATACGAAACAATAGGGATAAGCGATCTTGGACGAAATGCCGATCCAAAAAATCTTTCTAATTTAATTAAACAAATAACTCACTCCCTTAAAAATTATGCAGACGGATTTAAGATAGTAAATTTTAAAGACAAGAAACCTGATACAATGGAAGAGCGCATTGTTTCAGAAACAGGAAAAACACTTTTTATCCCGTCAACAACAGGCTTACTGCCAAAAACAGATCCTTACCCGAAAAAAAGAATTATAACAGAAGATTTATTCAAACGATATTTAGAAACAACGGGTGTAGGTCCCGGATTCTTAGATGATACCACTGCGCGTTTTTTAAAAAATAAAGCCGATGACGGTTTTTATTCTGATGCATGGGTGCCGATTCTTTTTCATGAATATGTTATCGGATACATTCATATTTGGATTGATAAAGAAGGACGCCTGCCTTTTGATTTCAGCGTGCTGGATAGTGTTTATCAATTTGCAAAAGTACTTGCATTCTCGCTGAAAGAAAACGGATATTTTGAGCACGGCAGAATGCACAACGATGCATTTGAAGGCAAAGTTCTGGATATAAGTGCATCGGGATTACTTTTCGCTTACCCGCTTGGCACAATTCTTATGAACACACTCTTACTTGATGCAGAACTAACCGTTACCATAGAAGCGCCTTACCGCACGGTAAGCGTTATCGCAAAAATAGTGCGCAAGTTCAAAGACAAAACAGCAAGTTACTTCGGCTGCCGCTTTATAAACATGGCGCCGGAAGATATGCGCTTCTTATTTGAACATTTATACGGCAGGCAAATAGACGCATCGGATACGGAATTCTTAGCAGGACAAGTGTAAAATTTATCTCTCTAATTTTCTATACACATAACGGTGAGGGCTGTCTGCCGCGCTTCCAAGTTTTTCTCTTCGCCATTGCGCGTATTCAGACCAGTTGCCGTCGTACCAAACCACTTCGCCGTCTTCGAAGGCGAGGATGTGCGTTACGATCCTGTCTAAAAACCAGCGATCGTGGCTTATTACTAAACTAACACCTGCAAAAGTGTCAAGCGCGTCTTCTAATGCGCGTAACGTGTTTACATCTAGGTCGTTTGTCGGCTCGTCAAGAAGTAAAACATTTGCGCCTTCTTTTAACATCAATGCAAGATTTAAACGGTTGCGCTCTCCTCCGCTGAGAACTCCCACTTTTTTAGATTGATCAGCTCCTGAAAAATTGTACCATGCACAATATGCGCGGGAGTTTATTTCCCTTGCGCTCTGCCCCGCTCCTAATTTTATTAAATCCTGCCCGTCAGAAAGCTGCTCCCATACGCTTTTTTCGCTGTCAAGATTTTCCCTCATCTGATCTGCAAAACCTAATTTTACGCTTTCTCCCAATTTCAAAGTGCCGCTGTCAGGCTTTTCGCTGCCTGTGATCAATTTAAAAAGAGTTGTTTTACCCGCACCGTTAGGACCGATGATACCGACACAGGCTCCCGGCGGAACAGTAAAATTTAAATTTTCGAATAACAGTTTCTGCCCGAAAGATTTAGAAAGCCCTTCCGCTTCGATTACAAGTTTTCCAAGATGGGGACCTGCAGGGATAGTAATTTTATTATTGGTTGCTCCTCCCCTGTTTCTTTCTCTCTCATCATCTTGAAAAAGTTTTTCGTATTGGGTGATACGCGCCTTGCTTTTTGCATGACGCCCTTTAGGACTCATCCTTATCCATTCAAGTTCGCGTTGCAAGGTTTTACGCCTGTCGCTTTCGCCTTTTTCTTCCTGCGCCATTCTTTTTTCTTTTTGTTCTAACCAGCCAGAATAATTTCCTTTCCACGGGATACCTTCGCCGCGGTCAAGTTCTAAAATCCAGCCTGCAACATTATCTAAAAAATAGCGGTCGTGCGTTACAGCGATTACAGTCCCTGCATAATCATGAAGATGCCTTTCAAGCCATGCGACAGTTTCAGCATCAAGGTGGTTTGTAGGCTCGTCGAGTAACAGAATATCAGGTTTTTGCAAAAGCAATCTGCAAAGAGCAACGCGCCTTCTTTCCCCTCCGGAAAGATGATCTACAACTTCTTCGCCCGCAGGACAGCGGAGAGCTTCCATTGCAAGCTCTAGGCGGCTGTCGAGATTCCATCCGTCTTGAGCTTCAATTTTTTCCTGCAGCTCTGCCTGCTTTGCACCTAACTTATCGTAGTCGGCATCAGGCTCACCGAAAGCCTCGCTCACTTTATCGAACTCTTCAAGAAGAGCGACAAGTTCCTTCGCGCCTTCGGACACAATTTCTTTTACGGTTTTGCCGGGCTCAAGATAAGGTTCTTGTTCAAGATAACCGATAGTAAAACCGGGGCTGACGGAAGTTTCGCCTGCAAACTCGGTATCGACGCCTGCCAATATTTTTAACAAACTGGATTTCCCGGAACCGTTAAGACCGATAACACCGATTTTCGCACCGTAAAAATAGGAGATGCTGATGTCTTTTAACACCTGTTTTGTTCCATGTTTTTTTGACACTTTATACATGGAGTAGATTATTTTTTTATCATCTGTTGACATGAGGAGATTTTAACATAATGTATTTAAAAATTATAGTGCTTGTAAAGTCTTTGGTCTGCGGGCGTAAAAAACGCTCCCTTACCTCGATAGTAAACACTCGGATGGGATCGTTTTTTCCGCCCGCAGACCAGAGAATATATAAATTTAAAAATTCTATATAATAAAATAAGGAGGGGTAAATGGAGAACTCTGTTTTATTTGTTTATAATACTTAATAAAATATCATTTTCTGAAATGGTTATTAATGTCACATAACGCTTTGCGGTTTTAAAATAAATTTTTGTAAAACTCAAGAACGCACAACACGGAAGCCGACATGGATGTTCCTGCCATCAGGGGAGCCGTAGCCACGGGCAGCTGAACGAGTGAACTCTGCCGAAATGAGCCAACAACCGCAGCGCGCCACGCGGTGAGTGCCTGAGACCGCTCCCATAGGATCAGTTTGCGCTCCGCTTGGATAATTTCCATACCAATCCCAACACCATTCATATACATTACCATGCATGTCAAATAATCCATAAGCGTTTGCAGGTTTTTGCCCTACAGAATGCGTTGAATTTCCGCTGTTACTATAAAACCATCCTGTGTTATCGTTAAAATTTGATCCTGTATTATACGCTGTTGTTGTTCCAGCCCTGCATGCATATTCCCATTCCGCTTCTGTAGGAAGACGGTATCCGGATGTTTCTAACGAACCGTTTACCTTCCTGTTCCATGTTACTGTAGTACCTTTTATAATATAAACAGGATTTAAACCTTCTTTTTGGCTTAACATATTACAATACTCTATTGCATCAAACCAGCTTACATTTTCTACAGGCAGGTTATCTCCTTTAAATCCACTTGGATTTTTTTCCATCACTTCCCTATACTCTTTCTGTGTCACTGTAAATTTACACATATAAAACGAACTTACTGTCACCTGATGCTGTGTTTCAACATCAAGACGATCAGGTTCATTCTCAGGGCTGCCCATCATAAAAGTGCCGCCTTTAATATGAACAAAGTTAGCAGGGATTTTATGTGATGATGGTGAAGGACTTGGGCTTGTCGTAACTGTCTGTTCCGGTTTTGGTTTTTCTATTTGCCAGCCGAGTGCGCCTATAAACTCAAAAATAATATTCTCAGCAATTTCCGGCATGACAAAATCTTCTGTAAGATTTCTTACCGCTATCTTTACAGCTCTTTCCTTATCTTCTTGCGAAGAATTTATATTTTGTTTTAATATTTTAGAAGCGCCGCTGTCATACACAGAATTAACTAATTTTTTTATACTCTTAGAAGCAGACGGCATAAAGTCAGAAAAATATGATTTTAATTTTTCTCCGAGTAAAACATCTGCGCCGAATTTTTTATAAATGGCGACTAACGCATCTTTGGTATTCTCATATGATGTCTTCTCTTCTTTCTCGTTTGGATTTTCGCCGCAAAAAGGGCATTTAGTAATAGAGGCGGTAATCTTTTCGTTTCCAGACCATTCCATTTCACAGTGAACGCATTTCATGTTTTTCTCCTTTTATTGAATTATACCATAATTTAATATAACATGAAACAATAATTATGTCATCTATGAAGATTTTATCGCCAAGACGCGAAGAATCGCCAAGATCGCAAAGTAAATTTTTATTATCAAACAAATCAAATAAAAAAATGCTTGAAAAAATAATATATCGAACAATCACTTGGCGTTCTCTTCGTTACTTTGCGCCTTTGCGATTAAAATTAATTTATAATTTCGTATAACGTCCCTTTCATTTCATTGATTTTAATTTATAAATTGCAACAACCATTTTTTATTTTAGTTATAAAAAACTTAAGAACGCACAACACGGAAACCGTTAATGCTACGCCTTTTGTCAGGATCACTGCCGCTACGAAAGGCTGAACGAGTGCACTCCGCCGAAGAGCCCCAACACCCGCCGCGATCCACGCGGATAATGCCTGAGACAGCTCCCGTAGGATCATTTTGCGCTCCGCTTGGATAATTTCCATACCAATCCCAACACCATTCACAAACATTTCCGTGCTTGTCAAATAATCCAAAAGCGTTTGAGGTTTTTTGCCCTACAGGATGAGTTGTTCCTCCGCTGTTTTCTTTATACCATCCTGTGTTATCATTTAAATTTGACCCTGTATTATATGCTGTTGTTGTGCCAGCTCTGCATGCATATTCCCATTCTGCTTCGGTAGGCAGACGGTAACCGGACGTTTCTAATGAACCATTTGTATTCCTATTCCATGTTACTGTTCTATTATTGTCAATAATATAAGCAGGAGTTAAACCTTCTCTTTGGCTTAGTTTATTACAATACTCTACCGCATCAAACCAGCTTACACTTTCTACAGGCAGGTTATCTCCTTTAAATTCACTGGGATTTATTCCCATCACTTCCATATATTCTTTCTGTGTCACTGTAAATTTACACATATAAAACGAACTTACTGTTACCTGATGCTGTGTTTCACCTTTATCCCGACCATGTTCATTCACAGGGCTTCCCATCAAGAAAGTGCCGCCTTTTATGTGTACAAAGTTTACAAGGATTTTATGTGATGGTGTTGGTGAAGGGTTTGGCTTTACAGGTGTCGGTGACAGACTTGGAGTTGACGTAACCTTTTTTACCGCTTCTGCAGCTTTTTTCGCAGTTTCTTCTGCTGCCTTCTTTTCTGCTTCCGCCTTCGCCGCTTTCTTCTCAGCTTCAGCGGCTTTTTTTTCTGCTTCTGCTATCTTTTTTTCTGCATCTGTTGGTTCCGGTTTTGGTTTTTCTATCTGCCAGCCGAGTGCATAAACATATTCAAATATTATTTCTGCTGCGCTGTCAAAAGAAAAGTGCGCTTCTGTCAATCTTTGTATAGCAACTTTTACAGCCGCTTCTTTATCTTCTTTAGATGCGTTTAAATTATTTTTTAATACTTTTGCAGCCCCCATTTCATAAACAGCATATACAAGACGTTTATCCCCTGAAGAAACAGACGGTGCAAAATCTGAAAAATATGATTTTAATTTTTCTCCGAGTAAAACATCTGCGCCGAATTTTTTATAAATGGCGTTTAACGCGTCTTTGGTATTTTCGTATGATGTTTTCTCTTCTTTTTCATTTGGATTTTCGCCGCAAAAAGGGCATTTTGTCATTGTAGCGGAATTCTTTTCGTTTACTTTCCATTCGTTTTCACAGTGAACGCATTTCATGCTTTTCTCCTTTTATTGAATTATAACATATTTTAATTTATAAATTGCAAAAAAACTTTTTATTATGTTACAGAAACTCAAGAACGCACAAGCCGGAAACCGATTATACGATTTTTGCTTGTAGGATTGAAACCGTCACGATATGCAGAACGGAGATTTTGCTTGTAGTAGTTCCAAGATCCGCCACGTACCACACGATCATCACCTGAGTCTGGTCCAATAGGATCTGTTTGCTCTTTGTTTATATAAACATTATATCGATCCCAGCACCATTCACTCACATTTCCGTGCATATCAAACAATCCCCAAGCATTCGCAGGTTTTTGACCTACGGTATGTGTTGTTTTTCCGCTGTTTTCTTCATACCATCCTGTGTTATCGCTTATCTCTGCTCCTGTGTTATACGCTACTGTTGTTCCCGCTCTGCACGCATATTCCCATTCCGCTTCGGTAGGCAAACGGTAACCGGATATTCCTAACGAACCGTTTTTATCCCTGTTCCAAATTACTATCCTATTATCTCCTGAACCATATATAGTATAAACAGGATCTATTCCTTCTCTTTGACTTAACACATTACAATATTCTATTGCATCAAGCCAGTTTATATTTTCTATAGGCAGGTTATCTTCATTAAACCAACTGGGATTTGTTCCCATCACTTCTCTGTATTCCTTCTGTGTCACTGCGAATTTACAAATATAAAACGGACTTATTGTTACCTGATGTTGTATTTCGTTATTATTCCGACCTGCTTCATTCGCAGGACTACCCATCATAAAAGTACCGCCTTCTATATACACAAAATTTGCCGGGATAGAATTTAATTGTTTCGGCGATGGACCGGAAGATGACATAATTTGCTTCTCTGCTTCTTTCGGTTTATCAATTTTCCAGCCGAGCGCGTAAATAAATTCGTATATGATATTTTCCGCCATTTCCGGTGCGATAAAAGCTTCTGTTAGGTTTCTTACCGCTATCTTTACAGCTCTTTCTTTTTCTTCCTGCGAAGAGTTTAAATTTTGTTTTAATACCTTAGAAGAGCCTTTTTTATAAACTGCATAAACTAAATCTTTTATATTAGCTGAAACAGAGGGGGCAAAATCCGGAAAATAAGCGTTTAATTTATCACCAAGTAAAACATCTGCGCCGAATTGAGTATAAATAGCTGCTAACGCATCTTTAGAGTTCTCGTAGGATTTTTGCTCTTTCTTTTCGTTTGGATTTTCTCCGCAAAAAGGGCATTTAGTGATCGGTAAAGAAAGTTTTTCGCTCGTCTTCCATTCACAATCACAGTGAACACATTTCATATTTACTCCTTTTGTTGAATTATAACATATTCAAATTTAACATTAAATATATCATCGAAGTAGATTATTTTTTTATCATCTGTTGACATGAGGGGATTTTAACATAGAGCGGATAATTTTTATAATGTAATTTGAAATAATTTTTTAGCACGAAGGTGCAGAAGGATTTATTATTTGACTCTATCCAGCGGAATAAAACTTTTCGGATTTTTCCTGTATTCTTCCATACCTTCGTCTATCATAGCGATTTCTTCCGGGTTTGCCGCTTCAACAACCGGTTTCCAATAATCATACGCTAAATGGGTTAATAAAGGTTTTATCGCAGGTAAACTTTGATCCGGTATTGCATCAATTATACTGTGTATTTCTTTTCTTAAAATTGCAGCTGTCATTTTTTCCTCTTGTTCTTTTTTTTATAAACCTGTCCTCGCGAATCAATGTTGGTAATAATAATAATATCATCTTCAATGCGGAACAATACCCGGTATCCTCCAATTCGTAACCGAAAATAACCGTTCCATCCTTTCAGTGTTTTAATATCACCTTCCGGCGGTTCTTTTGCAAGATCATTAAAAGCATTCCTAAAACGCTCTTTATCTGTTGCACTTAAACGCTCAAAATATTTTGCAGCTACAGGACGCAACAATACCGTCATTATAAATTAATTATACCTAAAATACATATACATGGCAACTTTGTTTTCAAAAACTCAAGAACGCACAACACGGAAACCGACACTGCTGATCCCGATGCCGGGAAAGCTGTCGCTACGGTTGGCTGAACGAGCGCTCTTTGCCGAATCTAACCAACTCCCGCCGCGAATCACGCGGCTAGTACCTGAGACTTCTCCTGTAGGATCAATTTGCGTTCCGCTTGGATAATTTCCATACCAATCCCAACACCATTCCCAAACATTACCGTGCATATCAAATAATCCATAATCATTTTCAGGTTTTTGCCCGACAGGATTTGTTGGATATACGCTGTTTTCTTTACACCATCCTGTGTTATCGGTAAAATCTGACCCTGTGTTATATGCTGTTGTCGTTTCTGCTCTGCATGTATATTCCCATTCCGCTTCTGTAGGAAGACGGTATCCGGATGTTTCTAACAAACCGTTTGAATTCCTGTTCCATGTTACTGTAGTACCTTTTACATTATAAACAGGAGTTAAACCTTCTCTTTGGCTTAGCTTATTACAATACTCTATCGCCTTATACCAGCTTACATTTTGTACAGGTAGGTTATCTCCTTTAGAAATAATACTTGGATTTTTTCCCATCACTTCCCTATACTCTTTCTGTGTCACTGTAAATTTACATATATAAAATGAACTTACTGTCACCTGATGCTGTGTTTCTTTATTGCTACGACCATGTTCATTCGCAGGGCTGCCCATTATGAAAGTACCGCCTTTAATATACACAAAGTTTTCAGGGTTTTTATTTGATGATGATATCTGCGGACTTGATGAAGGAGCGTTTGCCGGTGACGGACTTTGATTTGACGAAACCTTATTTGCTGCTTCTGTCGGTTCTTGTTTAGGTTTTTCTGCCTGCCAGCCGAGTGCGCTTATAAACTCAAAGATAATTTTTTCTGCAATTTCAAGCGCAACAAAATCTTCTGTAAGATTTCTTATCGCTATCTTTACAGCTCTTTCTTTATCTTCCTGCGAAGAATTTAAATTCTGTTTTAAAATTTTAGATGCACCGCTGTCATACACGGAATTAACTAATTTTTTAATACTCTTGGAAGCAGACGGCATAAAGTCAGAAAAATATGATTTTAATTTTTCTCCCAGTAAAACATCTGCTCCAAATTTCTTATAAATAGCGGCTAACGCGTCTTTGGTATTCTCGTATGATGTCTTCTCTTCTTTTTCGTTTAGATCTTCGCCGCAAAAAGGGCATTTAGTGATCGGGGAAGAAAGTTTTTCGCTCGTTTTCCATTCACAATCACAGTGAACGCATTTCATATTTACTCCTTTTAATGAATTATACCATATTTTAATATAACATTAAACAATAATTATGTCATCTACAAAGAATATATCAAACAATAACTTGGCGTTCTCTGCGTTACTTTGCGCCTTTGCGATAAAAATTAATTTCTAATTTCGTATAACGTCCCTTTTATTTCACTGATTTTAATAATTTTATTAATTATACATGGCAACTTTGTTTTCAAAAACTCAAGAACGCACAACACGGAAACCGAAAATGCCGTTCCCGGTGTCGTAGGCGTTACGGCCAGCTGAAATAGCGTTCTCTGCCGAATAGGACCAACACCCGCCACGTCCCACATGGTAATTGTCATCGTTGGAGATCGCTCCTATCGGATCAATTTGCGCTCCGCTTGAATAAGCTCCATACCAATCCCAACACCATTCAAAAACATTACCATGCATGTCAAACAATCCATAAGCGTTTGCGGGTTTTTGCCCTACAGGATGGGTTTTTCCTCCGCTGTTTTCTTTACACCATCCTGTGTTATCGGTAAAATATTTTCCTGTATTATATTCAGTTGTTGTTCCCGCTCTGCATGCATATTCCCATTCCGCTTCGGTAGGAAGACGATAACCGTTTGTTTTCCTGTTCCATGTTACTTCTTTACTATTGTCTATAGTATAAACAGGAGTTAAACCTTCTCTTTGGCTTAACTTATTACAATACTCTACCGCATCATACCAGCTTACATTTTCCACAGGCAGGTTATCTCCTTTAAATTCACTTGGATTTAATCCCATCACTTCCCTATACTCTTTCTGTGTCACTGTAAATTTACACATATAAAATGAACTTACTGTCACCTGATGCTGTGTTTCTTTATTGCTACGACCATGTTCATTCCCCATCATGAAAGTGCCGCATTTTATTTGAACAAAGTTTGCGGAAATAGAGTTTGATGACGGTGAAGGACTTGGGCTTGTCGGAATATTTTTCGCTTCTATTTTTTCTGGTTCAGGTTTTTTTATTTGCCAGCCGAGTGCGCAAACAAACTCAAGAATAATATTTTCCGCTATTTCAGGAGCGATAAAAGCATCCGTAAGGTTTCTTACAGCTATCTTTACAGCTCTTTCCTTGTCTTCCTGCGAAGAATTTAAATTTTGTTTTAAAACATTGGATGCGCCTTTTTTATAAACTGCACTAATTAATTCTTTTATATTGATAGAAACAGAAGGAGCAAAATCAGGAAAATAGGCTTTTAATTTTTCTCCGAGTAAAATATCTGCGCCGAATTTCTTATAAATAGCGGCTAAGGCATCTTTGGTATTCTCGTATGATGTATTCTCTTCTTTTTCGTTTAGATCTTCTCCGCAAAAAGGGCATTTAGTGATCGGAGAAGAAAGTTTTTCGCTCGTTTTCCATTCACAATCACAGTGAACGCATTTCATGGATTTCTCCTTTTTATTAAATTGTATTATATTGTAACATTAAAAAAATAATTATGTCATCTACAAAGATTTTATCGAACAACAACTTGGCGTCCTCTGCGTTACTTTGCGCCTTTGCGATTAAAATTAATTTTTTATTTTTAAATTATCTCACCCTATCACTCTATGACACACTGATTGTGTTATTTGTTATATATGACAATATTAAACCATTTCGAGAAAATCATAGCTCTTGCCGAAGAAAACGGCTTGGCTGAGGCGTTTTTTCAGAACGCGCAGGAACACCTTGACGCAGCAGGTGCATTGCTGCAAACTACCCCTTCTCAAACTACCCTTTTCGCTCTTTTATTGAATCATTTCGGCGAAGATTCTGTTTCTATTGATGATCTTTCCAAAACTCTAAAGTGCGGTAAAATGCAGCTTATCGAATACATGGAAGATTTTGATGTCTTAAGAAAAAAAAGATTGATACGCCCTTCCAGAAATCCGCGTTTTATGCGAAATAATTCAGGCTTTCCGTCATACGTAGTCCCGTTAGATGTCATTGAAGCTGTCCGTAAGGGTGTTGAATATCAATATCAAGCATACGAAAATCTTACACCGGAAGATTTTTTTGAATGTGCGGAAAATCTTTTAAAAGCTGTAAAGAGTGATGATTTAAGCGATCTTGCTTTTCTTGATGAGGTTGACGATCTTCTTAAACGCAATAAACATCTTAGTTTTGTTAAAAAATCCGAAGAATTCGATTTAGGCAACGGTTCTGTGATCATTCTTTTTATTTTTATTACAACATTTTTACATAAAGATGAAGAAGTAGTTGAAATGGAAACAATTACAAACATAATCAGTGATATTTTAGGGAGAACAGAAGCGCGTCATGTAAACAGCCGTTTTAAATCACGGGAGCATAAACTTTTTGCAAAAGGGCTTGTTGAGTTTGATTGCAACAACAGCATGGCAGATACCGAATACTTGCGCATAACGGACTTGGCAAGAGATGAATTTCTTTCCGATGTTAACTTAAAAGAAAAAATCAAGCAGAAAAGAAACAGTAATTTTATTCTTGCAGATAATATAAAAACAAAGAATTTATTTTTCAGTGATACTATGAAAAGCCGTATTCATGAACTAACAACTTTGTTACGCGAAGAAAACTTTACAGGGATTCAAAAACGCCTTGCAGACAGCAGTATGCGTACAGGTTTTGCATGCATTTTTTCAGGACCTCCGGGAACAGGCAAAACAGAAACCGCATATCAGATAGCGCGCGAAACAGGCAGAGATATAATGCTTGTCGATATTGCCGATACAAAAAGCATGTGGTTCGGTCAAAGCGAAAAACGCATTAAAGCTGTTTTTGACCGCTACAGAGGCGCTGTAAAAAGCACAGGCATTGCCCCTATCCTTTTGTTTAACGAAGCGGACGCTGTTCTTGGAAAGCGAAGGACTCTCTGTGAATCGCGAAGCGGTCCTGATCAAACTGAAAACGCAATTCAAAATATAATTTTGCAGGAAATGGAAAATTTAAACGGTATTCTTATTGCAACAACAAACATGACAACTAACCTTGATAAAGCGTTTGAACGCCGTTTCCTTTACAAAATTGAATTTGATAAACCCGATACAGAAGCGAAAAAAATGATGTGGCAGAATTTTATTCCTTCTCTCAGTGAAGAAGACGCTTTTTTCCTTGCGCGTAACTTTGATTTTTCAGGCGGTCAAATTGAAAACATAACACGTAAAAATCTTGTCTCTTTTATTTTGAACGGAACTGCCGCAGATATCAATATAATAGAAAAATTTTGCAAAGAAGAATTGATGGAAAAAGCCGCAGTTAGAATCGGGTTTTAATCAAATACATTTTAAATCAGGAAAAAATAAATGCTTGTTGAAGGAAAATATTTGGTGTATCATAATGATATGCAGCCGAGAAAAAAACTGCCTAAAACCGCATTACCGCGTCTTTTTTTTATTGATAAAGAAATAGGAGCCGGTAAATATCCCAACGCCCCATCTCTTGCACAGCAATACGAAACGAGTATTTCAAGCATCAACCGTGATATTGCATACATGAGGGATATGCTCGGCGCGCCTATCGCTTATGATTTTTATAAAAAAGGTTTTTATTATACGGAAAAAACCTACCGGCTTGCCGCAGCGTATGCAACAGCGGACGATCTTTTGGCGCTTGGTATGGCAAAAGATTTGTTAGAGCTATACAAAAACACTCCGATACACGAGGCTGCATTAAATTTATTGGAAAATATTTCCGCTCCGTTACGTGACGAGAAAAATACAGAATGGTTTAAAGATCGTATTGTAATTCCAAAAACAGCTTATGTTGTTGTTAACCCAGAAATATGGAATTGTATAGTAGAGAGCCTTCGCAAAAATAAGGTAATCACCTTTGAATATTTAAGTGCACAAACAGGGTTTGCATTTTTTGAAAGCGAAGAAAACGAAACAGAATTAAATTCAAAAACCAAAGCGCATGAAAAAATCAATATCCGCCGTGTCCGCCCTTACCAATTGCTTTTTGATCAAAGAGCATGGTATTTATATGCATATGATGAAGATAAAAGCGACACGCGTATTTTTTCGTTATCAAGAATTTCTTCTGTTATACTGACAGAAAAAACTTTTTCCATGCCCAAAGATTTTGATTACCGTAAAATAGAGGGGACAAGCTACTTCGGCATTTACAAAAGCGAGAAACCCTACAGTTTTAAAATAGCGATAACAGGCGACACAAGATGGGTAAGAGAGCGCATATGGGCAGAAGATCAGCAAATAAAAGAAACAAAAAACGGAATTGAATTATCATTTACAAGCAATCAATTTAACAAAGTACTCGAATGGATACTTTTTCAAACCCCCCGCGCAAAACCTCTGTCTCCAAAACTTTTAGTAAACCGGTGGACGCAATTGATTCAAGAAGCGGCAGCGATAGCACAGGGGTGATCCTTTTAATATAATATATTAATATCAGGAGATAATCAAAATGGCAAAGAAAGCAAGCAACAACGAACCCATTGAAAAACAACTCTGGAAATCAGCCGATAAACTCAGAAAAAACATCGACGCAGCCGAGTATAAGCATGTCGTTCTTGGATTGATTTTCCTTAAATATATCTCTGATGCTTTTGAAGCGCTTTATAACAAACTGGTCAAACAAAAAAGCGAAGGAGCCGACCCTGAAGACAAAGACGAATACAAGGCGGAAAATGTTTTCTATGTGCCAAAAATCGCCAGGTGGTCTCATTTGCTGTCAAATGCAAAATTACCTACTATAGGCAAAGATGTTGACAATGCGATGGACGCAATCGAGAAAGGCAATCCCTCTCTTAGAGATGTGCTTCCCAAAGTATTTGCAAGGGGCAATTTAGACCCGACAAATCTTGGCGGATTAATCGACCTTATTGGAAACATAGCTTTTACAGACGCGAAAGAGCGAAGCGCTGATATTTTGGGTCATGTGTTTGAATATTTCCTTGGTGAGTTTGCGCTTGCCGAAGGCAAGAAGGGAGGACAGTTCTACACTCCGCGAAGCGTTGTTGAGCTTCTTGTAGAAATGCTCCAGCCGTACAAGGGTCGAGTTTTTGACCCATGCTGCGGTTCCGGCGGAATGTTTGTACAATCAGAAAAATTTGTGGGAGAACACAGAGGAAAAATCAACGATATATCGATTTACGGACAGGAAAGCAATCAGACAACATGGCGGCTTGCGAGAATGAATCTTGCCATTCGCGGCATCGACAGTTCTCAGGTTAAATGGAATAACGAAGGCTCTTTTTTAAATGACGCTCACAAAGACCTAAAAGCCGATTTTGTAATCGCAAATCCGCCGTTCAATGACAGCGATTGGTCGGGCGATTTGCTTAGAGGGGATGGCAGATGGAAATACGGCGCGCCCCCTTGCGGCAACGCAAATTACGCATGGATTCAGCACTTTCTTTACCACCTAAGCCCAAGCGGAATTGCCGGTTTTGTTTTGGCAAAAGGTTCGCTTACCTCAAAAAGTTCAGGCGAGGGCGATATACGCAAAGCTTTGATAGAAGCGCGTCTTGTCGATTGCGTTGTAAACCTCCCTGCCAAATTATTTCTAAATACCCAAATCCCGGCGTGTCTGTGGTTTTTGTCGCGCAATAAAGCCAATTCACGTAATCGCGCTGATGAAATTTTATTTATTGACGCGCGTAACGAAGGGCACTTAATTAACCGCAGAACAAGGGAACTTTCAGGCGATGATATAAAGAAAATTGCTGATGTCTATCACGAATGGAAAAAACCCAAAGGCAAATACGAAGACATAAAAGGCTTTTGCAATTCCGCAAGTGTTGAACGGGTAAAGGAGCTTGATTATGTTCTCACTCCCGGCAGATATGTCGGGCTTCCCGACGATGAAGACGATTTTGATTTTACCGAGCGTTTTACAAGTCTAAAAGCCGAGTTTGAGGCTCAATTAAAAGAAGAGGCAAAACTGAACAAAGCAATTTTGGAGAACCTTGCGAAGGTGAAGTGATGAAAAAAGTGAGCAATTATACTGATGAGATTCAGGTAATAAAAAATGCAATATTAAAAAGCCGCTATCGTGCCGCAGCTTTGGCGAACAAGGAACTTTTATCGCTATATTACGGTATTGGGAAATATATCTCAGAAAACAGCAGAAATGGATTTTGGGGTACAAGCGCAATCGAAACCATATCCGAGAAGCTACAAAAAGAATTGCCTGGGTTACGCGGGTTCTCAGCAGGTAATATTAAGAAAATGAGAATATTTTTTGAACAGTGGTGTGAATGTATCGAGAATCGTGCGTTGTCAACGAACGATTTAACAGTTACATCCAAAGAAATAGATATAAATATGTTTGCTTCAAATCGCCAGTTACCAGCTGGCGATTTATCGGGAAAAATATTCAAGTTGTTTTTTACCATTGGTTTTACTCATCATTACGAAATTATTGCCAAGACTAATACATTAGAGGAAAGGCTTTTTTATATTGAAAGATGTGCGGTAGAATTTTGGAATGTAGAAACTTTACGATACAATATAAAAAGTAAATTATATGCAAAACAGGGAAAACTGCATAATAATTTTAAAACCACTATTTCAGACAAAGACCTTCAGCGGAAAGCCTTGATGTCGTTTAAAGATGAATATTTACTTGATTATATTAATATAGAATCGCCTGACGATGAACCGGACGAGCGTGTTCTGGAAAGCGAAGTTGTAAGCAATATCAGAAAATTTATAATGTCGCTTGGAAAGGATTTTTCGTTTATTGGTAATCAGTACCGTTTAATAATAGAAGAACAGGAATACTTTATCGATCTGCTTTTCTTTAACCGTCAGCTGCAATCTCTTGTAGCCATAGAATTAAAACGAGGTGATTTTAAGCCGGAATATATGGGGAAAATGAATTTTTATTTATCAGCTCTGGATGACTTAGTACGGCTTCCTCATGAAAACCCCTCTATTGGAATCATTTTATGTAAATCAAACAACAAGCGTATTGTTGAATACGCATTTAGGGACACAACAAAACCTATGGGTGTAGCTACTTACAAAATTGCAAAAAAGTTACCGCCCGAATATAAAAACATCCTGCCTGATGCAGAACGGTTAAAAGAGTTGTTATGAACAGGAATAGCTTGAATTTTATGTATTGACAACGTGCGCACAGTGTGTTATATTGTTAATTCCTATAATTTGGAGGGTATATGGCAACAACCAATATAAACATTCGCACAGATAGCGAATTAAAAGTAAAAGCTCAATCTGTACTGTCGGATTTGGGTTTTGATATGTCAACGGCAATAAATGTATTTCTTAATCAGGTGGTTTATAAACAAGCAATTCCATTTGAAATATCGAAATCAGACACTAAAACCAGAACCGCAAAACTTGGAGGATGGGAAGGTAAAATTTCCATGTCTGATGATTTTAATAAACCAATGAAGGAATGATAACTATTAAACATTATAAACAGGAGAGGTAATTATAATATGATTAGTAAAATAAGCTTAAATAAAGTTAGAAGTTTTAAAAATCCTGCAGTTTTAGAAACTGATAAAAAGATAAACCTTATCTATGGTTTAAATGGAACAGGAAAAAGTACCTTGTCAGATTATCTTCTTAAAAACAAAGATGCTGAGTATAAGAACTGTACAATTGAAGGTTTGAACAGCGATAATGACATTCTCGTTTATAATCAAACATTTATAAAGGAGAACTTTTTTGAATCGGAAAATTTAAAAGGTATTTTTACTTTATCAGAGAAAAATAAAGAGATTGAAATAAAAATTGCTAATGCTGAAAAAGAACTAAAACGAATAGAGGAAGAAAAATCCGCAAAAGAAAAAGAACTTCATACTGCAGAGAGAGATATTTTATCAAAGCAAGAAACAGCGAAAGACAAAATATGGGAAATAAAAAAGAGTTATACTGGTGGTGACAGAGTTCTAGAATTTTGTTTAGAAGGTTATAAAAATGACGGCGTTAAACTGCTTACTTTTGTTGAAGGATTACCAAAACCAGACAACAAGCCAACTAAAACTATTGAAGCAATAAAAGAGGAAGTTCAGTCATTATCTGGAGATAATGCACAGAAATACGACATTTTAAATCCTGTTTTATTTCATGCTAAAAATATTGAATTGGATGATTTGTTTAAGAAACAGATTGTTGGAAATGAAAACAGTACTGTATCAGAGTTAATAAACAAATTTGGCAACTCTGATTGGGTAAAAGATGGGTTAGAATATATACCTGATGATATTGAAGAAAAAAATGGAATTTGCCCTTTTTGCCAGGAATTAACTATCTCAAAACAGTTATTTCAGAGTATCAAAGATTATTTTGATGAATCGTATGAAGCAGACATCAATTCATTGAAAGGTTTCTACAAAGAATATTTAGAAGCGATTCGGTCCATTCCTAATAAATCAACGTTTGAAACTAATCCAAAATACGAAAGTTACAAAAAAGATTTTGAATTGAAATACGATACTTTCTTAAGAATGGTTAATGATAATTTAAAACAGATTGAAGATAAAATCAAGTCGCCAAGTATTGTTGTTGCTTTAAAAAAATCCGACAATGCGCTTGAAGAATTAAATGCCATAATAGAGAGCATAAACAAACTTATAACAGAACATAATATAAAAATTGATCATAAGGAGGCAGCTTTAAAAGAAATTAAAACTATGTTTTGGGAAATCATGCGGTGGGATTACGACCAAACCATTAGCACATTTATTTCTGATAAAGCCCAATCACATAAAAATATTACAGCAATAAAAAACTCACTGCAAGAGATAGAAACGAAAATAGAAGACCAAAAGAAAATCATTGTAGAACAGCAGAAAAGGACTGTAAACATTGAAGAGGCTATTACAAATATAAATAATGGTTTAATTGATTTGGATATCACTGATTTCAAAATAGAAAAACATTCTGATAATCTATATAAAATCGTTAGAGAACAAAATAATAATAAAATTTTCAACTCACTAAGTGAGGGAGAAAAAATGATTATCAGTTTTCTATACTTTATTGAATTGTGTAGAGGAAAGAAAGAAGCAACTGAAGTTGGTAAGAAGAAAATCATTGTCATTGATGATCCAATTTCAAGTTTATCACATATTTATGTTTTTAATATTGGAAGATTAATAAAAAACGAATTTTTTGGGAAAAAGATAATAAAAAAAGATGTTTCAACTTGGAATTATAAATATGAACAAGTTTTTATCTTAACTCACAGCTTATATTTCTTTTATGAAATTACAGAGACAAAACATGACGATAGGAATGAAACACAGAAACTCTTTCGTATCACAAAAAATGAAAATGGTAGTTTGTTTGCTCCAATGAAATACGAGGAAATACAGAACGATTATCAAGCATATTGGTATATAATAAAAGATGAAAAACAACCTTCTGCATTAATTGCGAATTGTATGAGAAATATTATTGAATATTTCTTCAATTTTGTAGAAAAAAAAGATTTAAACAATGCCTTTCAAAAAACTGAACTGCAAGAAAATAGATTTCAAGCGTTTTATAGGTACATAAACAGAGAATCTCATTCACTGGGGCAAAATATTTACGATTTCAAGGAATTTAATTATAAAGATTTTAAAGATGCTTTTGAAGTATTATTTAAAATTACAGGTTACGAAGAGCATTATAGGAAGATGATTAAATGAATAAAGTAGAAATCAAACATTTAATGAAAAAATATTTAAAGTATATATAAGAGAGGTTTTGCAGCGGCAATGAGTGAGTGGATAATATTTAAAAAGAGTTCGCACAGAGGCACAAAGACGCGGAGGAATCATGTCTGAGTGGAATCTTAAAACATTAGGTTCAATGTGTGTGAAGATTGGAAGCGGTGCAACCCCAACAGGAGGACAAGAAAGTTATATAGATGAGGGTATTTCGCTGATAAGAAGTCAAAATGTTGATGATCATCAATTCCTTTATGATGGACTTGCGCATATTAACGATGATCAGGCTAATAAACTAAATAATGTAACTGTTGAAGCAAATGATACACTAATTAATATCACAGGCGATTCCGTTGCTCGTGTATGTTCTGTTCCTATTAATATTTTACCAGCTCGTGTTAATCAACATGTTGCTATTATTCGTACAGATGGAAAGCAATTAGATAATTGCTTTATTAAATATTCACTTTTATCAATGAAAGAACATTTACTTTCTATTTCAGAAATTGGTGCTACTCGTCGAGCTCTTACAAAAAGCATGCTTGATAATCTTGAGATTTTAACTCCAAATATAAAAGAACAAAAAGCCATTGCAAGTGTTCTTTCCAGTCTTGACGACAAGATAAATCTTCTGCATCAGCAGAACAAGACACTGGAAGCAATGGCGGAGACGTTGTTTCGGCAGTGGTTTGTGGAGGAGGTAGGTGATGATTGGGAAGAAGGGGATATAAGTTATTATGCATCGCATTTGAAAACCTCTATTCAGCCTCAAAACAATCCTCAAATAGAATATTTTCACTATAGTATTCCTTCATTTGATAAAAAAAAACAACCTGTAAAGGAAAGTGGTTCTGAAATACAAAGTAATAAATATTGTTTGGAAAAAAACTGTATTTTATTTTCTAAATTGAATCCACATAAAGAAAAAAGAATTTGGTTGTTACAAAAAGAAGTTGAAGAAAATTCCATTTGTTCAACTGAATTTCAAGTTATAAAACCTTATAATATTAAGTATTTATATTATCTTTATGGTTTGCTTTCTTATAAACAGAATTATCTAGAAATAGCATCTAGTGTTGGTGGTACAAGCGGTATTCATCAAAGAATTGATCCCGCTACTATTTTTTCTTACATATGTCCTATTGTTCCATTAAAAATTATAGAAAATTATAATGAACATATAATACCTTTGTTCAAGAAGATTTATATTAATCAAGCGCAAATCCAAACTCTCGAAATATTTCGCGATACACTTTTACCAAAGCTGATGAGCGGTGAAGTGAGGGTGGAGATATGATAGCAAACAACAACTCTGCGATCTCTGCGCCTTTGTGTCTCTGCGAGAAATTCTTCTTGATTAACCATGTTCGTGTGGTTTGTGGTCATATCCCTTTATTCTCTGCCTTACCCTGTGATACTCTGTATTACCCTGATTCTATATTACATAAGGATTTATGTCAACTTCTTTTTCTCTCTATTACTCTCCTTTCCTACCTGTTACCCTGCGTTCCTATCAAAAAATGATGTCATAATTGATAACATAATCATTGAGTTTCACCTAACGCACACGAAAAACAAAGAAAAAACTAAAGCACTGACCCAAAATAAAATACCCTCAAATGTAGCATATACAAGCCCGTAGAGCGTTCCAAATACCGATCGCCGTATCATTTCACCTTTAAGCCTTTAAAAGTCTATTTTTAGCAGTTTTGGCTTGACATAAATATTCATTAGTTTTATAAACATAAGAATAAAAGGAATTCTTTTATTTGGGAGGAATTTATTAATGAAAAAGACAGTTGTTGTAACAAATGAAACTAAATCTGGGCGTAACATAAATTTCAAAGACACTAAGACTAGTGATAATATGACGCTTAAGCAATTTGTAAATAAGATTGAAAATGGAAATTATGAAGGTGCTTATCATCTTCGAGTTGTAAACGGTAAAAAGACACCTTGTTCAAATCCTGACAAATCAGAGAGTAATAATTTAGATTAAATGTCTATGTAATTCGTTTAGTAGTCAAAATTGCTCCGTTTCACTCCGCAATTTTTTCAAACCATCAAAATCGCAAAGTGAAGCAATTATCCGCATTATGAAGACCGTGTGAGATTATCGTAATCCACCCACCCAAATCCGATTAACCCACAAGATTAGCGTACTTCGGTGGTGGGTTAGAGTTTGCATATATTGTCCCTTCCCCCGCCGCGCGGCTCCCCCATCTACCAAGAAATAAGGTACGTTTTACTCCCTGCGCTCCCTTCGGTCGCTCCAGTCGTAAAACTAGTTATCAAGGCGCTCAAGGAGGAAGGGGCAATTTTTTGCCTTTGGCAAAAAATTGTTAGGAAAAAAATTATGCAAACATCGTGTTTGCATAATTTTTCTAGACAAGGCTAATCCTCACGCCCAAACTCTAACCCACCACAACTGGCTGAAGTTTGCCCGCCCTAACTGTCTGAGCATGAAGCATAGCGATATTCGCACACGGCTAACGTAGTGAAAGCCGTCTCCCAAATTCCGTACCAATACATTTCTCCGAATTTCGATACCGCCTTTCCAATGAAACAAATTCCTTCGTAGTGAACTGTTAATCGGCTCTATCGCTAGTCCTCAGCCTTGCTCCGTTTCGCTAGGAACCTGCGATTCTACGCTCAACTCCGCAAACTTCGGACTAGCGGCGTTGATAGTCAATGAAGCCGCCGTCGGCTCTTTACTTCGCAACCGAAAAATAAAAACTAATTTTGATACCGCCTTGCTCCTGAAGCAAAGAGTTGGCTCTTTCCGCTATGGCAGAATTAAACCAAAGGCGTACAACACATACGCCGCCAAAAGCGCCGAAAAAAACTGCGTTTTTTCTTCGGCACATTTGTCGTCACGGACTTACAAAGGCGTTTGTCGGTTCTTACCGCTAGACAGCCGCTTGCTCCATTCGCTTCGCTCATTACGCAATCGGCAGACTAGCGGCGTTCTTGTTAGTGATGAAATCATCGGCTCTTACTGCCATAGCGGACGGTCTACCAAGTGATGGCTTTTATCGGCTCTTGCCCTGCCACAGACTTAAAAAATGAAAGCGAAATCGCTTTATAAAAAAGCCATGAAAGTGATAGCGAAAAAACAGTCTTTGGCAGGGCAGACCGACTGATAGTTGAGTGTATCAATGAAGCATGAAATTCAAATTTCGGCTTCCCTATATATATACATATATTTATATAAGTTTCCTTTTATTTTTTTTAAGATACACAAAATAAAAAAAATATAATAATAGAGAGTAACCGAGAGTAATACAGGGTAACAGGAAGCAATAAAAAACGTGTAGCATAAATCAAAACGAACCATACACACTCCTTCACAAACTACACTTTTAGCAATGAATTTTTTTTACTAGGGGGGGTGTGCGTCCCCAAAATTTTGCCATAATTTTCTAGTTTGAAAATATTTTTATGAAGCATAATTTTTCTTGATTTATTTTTACAAGAATATATAGTAATACAGGGTAACCAGTAGTAATACAGAGTAACAAAATACCGTTTGAATTAACCCACAGTGTTTTCACAACCCAAATTCAAAGGGGGCAAGGGGGAAACAACTACTTCGTCATTATATTTTTTATATAAGGATTACAATTTATAGGGACAGTGTCACTTATACATCTCTTGCATGCCAAGGTGCAATGCTAATAATTTCAGTTTCAATATTTTCATTAATTTCAAGCAAACCGATTTCTTTTAATTCTTTAATAGTTTCCAATAATTGCTTTCCAAAATCGTTTAATCTAATTTCAAATTCAAAGTGATGATATTCATCAGATGCATTTATGCCTTCAATTTCAACGCCACTTTCAAATTTATATTTTACAGTATCTTCATTATCATCCCATTCCAAATAATCTTCATCAATATTTGAAATAAACTCTAAATAAGGATAAGTATTTTCTAAATCTTTTAGTGCTGACATATATTTTAACTCTGCTCTAATAGCACACCATTCATTATTTATTTGTTCCTTTATATACATTTCGCTTCTTGTTTTTGACTGCCAGTCTAAAAACTCAACTTTAAATATACTTTTCTCATCTATTGACCTTTTTAAATGCCAGATTAAATTATAATCTTTAATACAAATTTTCACGACTTCAGGTTTTTCTTGTATTGCTTTTTGCCATTCGGATATATCACCTTTTTTAATTATTAATTTGAAAGCCTGTTCATCTAAAATACTATCCTTATCTAATTTAATGATTCTTGTATTTCTTTTATCATGTAAAATTGCTTTTCCAAATACATTATCAATATATTTTTGTATATTTAATATCAGGAATAAATCTTTACTTTCAATGTAAACTACGAGATATGTTATTGTGGGTTGTAAATACCAGAATTTTAAATGTTTCACTTCAATATTGATTTTAACATCTTTTTCTTTAAAATCATTTTTAGAAAATGTATCTTTCATTAATCCTTTTAATTGAAACCAAACTAATGATGTTGTTACTCTTTCTTCTCCATTCTTTAATTGTTTAACAAAATGAATACCTATATCTCTTGCACACCGATCTCTTTCATAATTAACAAATTCTCCATATTCAGAAGCAATTTCTTTAAATTTTTGCAAATATTTTCTTTCAAATGCATCTGTCTTTCCTACTTTCATTGTTTACCTTTGATAAATATTTAATTAACATTATAATGAATATATTTATTCCAAAATTCAGGATCGGACATACTCCATCCAAATAAATCATCAGGGTCTTGTTCATTTTCACTAAGATATTTTCCTAAACATCGATCAATTTTTTCTAACAATTCCAAGATTTTTTCATTTCGACGATGTGTAATATCTAGACAATAGTAACCATTATCATAATCTGAGTTGACTAATTTATTTTCAATTAGATCATTAAAAATCTTGCCTTCAGATATATCATATTTTTCATAATTTTTTCCTGTACAATGTAAAAATATAAAACGTGCATAATATTTAGAATTAACAGGCGCATCTTCAATAATTTTCCTTAGTTCGCCTATAGCCTTCGCCACTTCCTGCCAATCATCGTCATTTTCTGTAAATGTTTCTATTGGCTTTTGCCCTATCTCCTTAATTTGTTGTTTTAATTGGTTAATATCTTCTTTGTAATGAGAGTTTGATACTTTTAAATCCTGTAGTTCTTCAAGTAATTTTTCATATTCTTCTTTCTTAACATCAATTATTTCATCTAATGTTATAGATATTTTTCCAAGTTGATAAATAACTTGTTTCTCTAATCCTTTTAGTTCAACAGAACCAATCTTCATCCATTTTAATTTTGGAGTTTTTGCAACAAATGATGCACTTGAAATAACCTCACCTCCAACTGCATATTTTGCTATTCGTGCACATCTATCTACTGCAGTTCCTTGTGGATCAAGAACATTATGATTTTTAAATTCAAGTTCATAAACATATCCAAAATCAATCGTTACCTTAATTCTTGTTTCAAAACCAGTAACACTTTTTAATGTCTCCTCAATTTCAGATACTCTTCCTACTAAATTCGCAGCATCATGAATATTATTAAATGATGCCATTACTTCATCACCAATATACTTTACAACTTTTCCATTACAAAAATTTACTGCATCAGTTAAAATATCACTGAATTGTTTTACTCTAAGTATCCATGTCTCTGGATTATCTTTAAATCTTGTTTTAAATTCAGTTGAACCTACAATATCCATAAAAACAATTGATTTTTCAATTAAACCATTCCTTATTATTTCTTCTGTTGCCTTTTTTTCTTCGTTTAATTGTTGTGCTTTTTTCTTCAGTGCTTCAAGCAATACAAGTTCATCATTAGCCATGATTATCTCCGTTTTTAAAAAAATCTAAAATATTCATATAGTTAAAACATTCTCACTTAGTTAAATTATTATTTCTGCCGATTTTTATAAGCCCTATCAAATTTTGACCAGTCTTCAGTATTTATATAATCATTCCAAGCAAAATAAAATTCAATTCTTGCTTCAGTACACATTTTGCAATTTCTTAGATATTTCATAATAGGTATAAATGTTTTACTACGTTTAGGAAATGTTTCATCAAAAACTGCATCTCTTGCAAAGTCATTATTATAGTTTAATAAATTTACTTGAATACAAAGCCATTTGAAAAATGGTACACGCTCAAAAA
>Ga0209755_10000527_pt1 | contig 69345 bp, 55 predicted proteins | sample TergutCo191P1_FD_187301 | JGI IMG/M metagenome (GOLD analysis project Ga0209755, IMG submission 187301) | Cornitermes sp. P1 segment gut microbial communities from Petit-Saut dam, French Guiana - Co191P1 (SPAdes) (version 2) | ecosystem: Host-associated > Arthropoda: Insects > Digestive system...
AAAGGCAGATAATTCACAGCTCCAAAGATATAGGCAGGCCGAAAGTCGCGTCCGCGAAAGACAGAATCAAAGGCATTAATCCGTTTGTGAATGTTATTGTGCATAACACAATGCTCACAAGTAAAAACGCGATGGAAATAATCGCCGATTACGATATAGTCGCGGACGGAACGGATAATTTTCAAACACGCTATCTTGTAAATGACTCGTGTGTGTTTCTGGGAAAAATAAATATTTACGGCTCTGTTTTTCAGTTTGAAGGACAGTCAAGTATTTTTGGAGCGAAAGACGGACCGTGTTACAGATGTATCTATCCGTCTCCGCCGCCTCCGGGACTCGTTCCTTCTTGCGCCGAAGGCGGAGTAATGGGAGTTTTACCCGGTATTATCGGAACGATTCAAGCGGCAGAGACAATTAAAATGATAGTCGGTGGCGCAAAACCATTAATCGGACGCTTACTTCATTTTGACGCGTGGCGCATGACGTTCCGCGAACTCAATTTGGAAAAAGATCCAAATTGTCCTGTGTGCGGAAAAAATCCGTCAATAAAAGAACTTATCGACTACGAACAGTTCTGCGGATTAAAAAAAGATAAAGATAGTGACCCGATTGAAATAATTACCGCCAACGATTTAAAAAAACGTTTAGACGCAGGTGATAAAATTCAATTTATTGATATACGCGAGCCGCATGAACGCGCCATCGTCAAATTTCCAAACGCAATTATCATGCCGCTCGGTCAGCTGGTAAGACGAATGGATGAATTGGACAGTTCTCTCGATTCGGTTTTCTTGTGCAAAATAGGTCAGCGCAGCATTTTAGGAATACGCGCTTTACGTGAAGCAGGTTACAAGGGCAAACTTTTAAATTTGCAGGACGGCTTAAACGCCTGGGCGCGTGATGTAGATAATTCAATGCCGGTGTATTAAGATGTATGAAGTATGGAAATGAAGATAGATTTGAATCACATTCGCGAGCATTTTAAAAACGACCGTTTTGCTGCGGAAGCCGGAATTGTAATTGATTCTGTTACCGAGGAACAGGCAGTGTGCAGTATGGAACTGAACGAAGGACATAGAAATTCCGTAGGAAATGTTCAGGGCGGCGCAATTTTTACATTGGCAGATTTAACATTTGCGGTTCATTGCAATTTAGCATGGGTCTGCGGCGAGGACATCGGAGTTACAGTGGGACAATCATGCAGCATTTCGTTTTTGAAAAGTACCAAAGGCTCAAAACTTACAGCATCATCAACCTGTCTTTCAAAAGGCCGCAGCGTGTCAGTATACAGGATTAGCGTAAAGGATGATCTTGGCGTATTAATTGCGGAAATGCAGGCAAATGCTTTTACAACTGTAAAAAAATAAAACCCTCTTGAATACATACTAAACACATAATATTATCAGGTTATGGATATTAGCACAATCTGCGTACACGGCTGCCAAAAAAAATACGATACAACCGGAGCGGTATCAGTTCCCATTTTTGCGTCTTCGACCTTTGCCCATCCCGGTGTCGGGCAGAGTACGGGATTCGACTATTCACGCTCACAAAACCCCACAAAGGAACATCTGGAACACGCGATTACAGCGCTTGAAGGCGGTGCGGAAACAATAGCATTTTCAACAGGCATGGCGGCAGTTTCCGTGTTTATGGAATTATTCTCTCCGGGCGATCATATTGTCGCGTCTTATGATTTATACGGCGGTACATTCCGTCTTTTTTCCAATATATCAATAAAGAACGGCATTACATTTTCTTACGCGGCGAATTTACAGGAAATATCGGAAAAAATCACGTCCGCTACAAAAGCGGTTTTTATCGAAACTCCCACTAATCCCATGATGAATGTTGTGAATATTGCAGCAGTTGCGCAGCTAAAGCAGCGTGCACAGCTAAAGCAGTGTGTGCGGATTAAACAAAACGCACAGATTAATTCAAATAAAATTCTTTTGATTGTCGACAACACTTTTTTAACTCCCATTTTTCAAAGACCTTTATCTTTAGGCGCGGATATAGTGCTTCACAGCGGGACAAAATATCTTGGCGGCCATAACGACACACTTGCCGGAACGTTAACTGTAAAAGATAAAGATTTGTCAGAACGGCTGCGTTTTATCGCAAAAACAACCGGCGCCAGCCTTTCGCCTTTTGACAGTTTTTTGATTATTCGCGGAATAAAAACCCTTGCTGTACGAATGGAGCGTCATAATAAAACAGCATTAGTTGTTGCACAGTGGCTTGCGCAGCAAAAAAAAATAAAAAAAGTTTATTACATAGGCTTGCAGGATCATCCTGATTATGCAATATCCTGCCGTCAGGCAAGCGGCTTTGGCGGGATGATTTCTTTTACGGTTAATGATGAACAGACAGCGGTTTCGATTTTGGAAAACGTTAAACTTATCAAATATGCCGAAAGCCTCGGCGGGACGGAAAGCCTTATCACCTATCCGCTGCTGCAAACTCATGCCGATCTTCCGCAGGAAGATCGCGAAGCGCGCGGAATAAACGGCTGTTTGCTGCGTTTATCCGTTGGCCTTGAAGCGGCAGATGACATTATACAAGATTTAAAACAGGCAATGGAAATTCCAGCATGAAATTCGATTTTGACACCGTTATAGACAGAAAAAATACCAGCAGCATTAAATACGATTCTGTATCAAGGGGAAAACCGGAAGATGCGCTGCCTTTATGGGTTGCCGACATGGATTTTGCGGCGCCTTCTTGTGTAAAGGACGCGCTAATTTCCCGCGCACGGCATGGAATCTTTGGCTACAGCGAGCCTGATAGATCATATTTTCTTGCAGTGCAGGAATGGTTTAAAAACCGTTTTGAGTGGAACACGGAAAAAAATTGGCTTCTTATAACCCCCGGAGTTGTAAATGCTTTGTATCTCGCTGTCCGCGCTTTTACAAAACCGGGAGACTGTATTGTTGTGCAGCAGCCGGTGTATTATCCGTTTAATTCGGCGGTACAAAAAACCGGACGCATATTGCTTGTCAACGAACTTATTTACAGCGAAGGACATTACAGCATAGACTTTGAAGATTTTGAAAATAAAATCAAACCGGCAAAACTTTTTATATTATGCAATCCTCATAATCCGGTCGGAAGGGTGTGGACGAACGATGAACTTACTCGCATGGGTGAAATCTGCCTGCGTTACAGCGTTACGGTTATCGCCGATGAAATACATCAGGACATTGTTTTTCCGCCTCACAAACATCGTGTATTCTCGGCGCTTGACGAGCGGTTTTCAAATTTTACCGTTACGTGCACATCTCCTTCAAAAACATTTAATCTTGCAGGTCTGCAGCAAGCGAATATTTTTATTCCCAACGAACAATTACGCGCTCTTTTTAAGCAGGAATATGAAAACTGCGGATTAAGCCAGCCGGGAATCATGGGACTTGTTTCCTGCGAAGCGGCATATACATGCGGAGCCGAGTGGCTGGACGCATTAATCAATTATCTTGCTGGAAATATGTCACTGATAAATGATTTTCTGAATAACCACATTCCTAAAATCAAACTAGTTAAACCGGAAGGAACCTATCTTGCATGGCTTGATTTCTCTGAACTTGGGTTAAGTGATAACGAATTGAATAACGCCGTTACTTATAAAGCTAAATTGTGGCTAAATAGCGGCCCCATTTTCGGCAGGGGCGGAAACGGATTTCAACGATTGAACGCCGCCTGTCCCCGGTCTTTATTACAGAACGCGCTGGAGCAGTTGAGAAATATTGATTAATTCTTTCAGCAAGGAGATATAACATGAAAACATTTCGTTCAAAAATTTACGGAGTAATAACAGAAACAATCGGAGCAACGCCTTTGGTACGTTTGCCGAAACTGAGCGTCTCACCTAACGGTGAGAGACTTCCAGGGATTTTACTTGGAAAGCTTGAAGCGTTTAATCCCGCGGGGAGCGTTAAATGCCGCATAGGAGCCGCAATGCTTGAAGCCGCCAAACAAAATGGAAAATTACAGCCCGGCGCAGTAGTAATAGAACCGACAAGCGGAAATACAGGCATAGGGCTTGCGTTTTCCTGCGCGTCGCTCGGTTATAAACTTATACTTACAATGCCTGAAACCATGTCCATTGAACGCCGCAAACTGGCAAAAATGCTTGGCGCAGATATTATTTTAACGCCGGGAACTGAAGGAATGACAGGCGCAATAAAAAAAGCAAAAGAGCTTAATGCGCAAATAGCAGGCAGTTTCATGCCGCTGCAATTTGAAAACCCTGTCAATCCGCAGGTTCATCGTGAAACAACAGCTTTGGAAATATGGGAAGACACAAACGGACAGGTTGATATTTTTGTCGCTGGAGTGGGAACGGGCGGCACTATCACCGGGGTAGGAGAAGTTCTTAAAGAGAAAAAGAAAACTGTTAAAATAGTTGCGGTAGAACCTGACGCATCTCCTGTTCTTTCAGGAGGATTGGCAGGACCTCACCGGATACAGGGCATTGGCGCGGGATTTATTCCCAAGATACTTAACCGTTCAATCATTGATGAAATTATGCGCGTAACAAATGAAGACGCCTCTGATACAGCCAGAAAACTGAGCCGCGAAGAAGGAATACTCGCGGGCATATCTTCAGGCGCGGCAGTTTGGGCTGCTTTACAGATTGCCGCAAAACCGGAGAATAATGGAAAAACCATTGTAACAATATTACCGGATTCCGGAGAGCGGTATCTTTCGACACAGTTATCGAATTCGGAAGATTCATAAAATTATTTGAAGAAGGATCGACGCAGGAATAGACATTCGCCTTGCCTAGTAGTCTTATACAAATGACAGAATGAATGTTAAGCTAATTCCTTATAACATAAAGAAATAACTAATTACTTTACCATCGGAAGAATCGTCATAAAGACGGAAAGAAAGAAAGGCTCCAAAATTTCAGGGCATCTTACCGGGGTGTGTTTAAATGCTCTCATAAAATAGGCGCGCGCTTAAACGCCAAGCCTGTTCTTTCTTAAAAGCTCGCCTGTAGTTTGCACCGTAACGGCGTTATAACCGCTTAAAGGCAAAATGCGTTCATGTATTGTATCAATAATCCAGTCAATCTGCGGGAAATAAAGATGTTCCATTTCCGCCGCCGGAGTTATCCAGTTACGGCTTCCTGTTACCGCGACAGGCGCGTCAAGATAATCAAAAGCGAGAGTCTGCACGTTACTTGCAACTGTATGAAGGAATGATCCGCGTTCGCACGCGTCGCTTGCAAGAAGGAGTTTTCCTGTTTTTCTCACGGATTCAATAATTATCCTGTAATTTAAAGGATTGATAAAACGCAGATCAATAACTTCGACAGAAAGATTGAACTGGGCTTCAAGTTTTTTCGCGGCTTCCATCGCCGGATACAAAGTAGCGCCGATGGCCGCGATTGTAAGATCGTCTCCATGTTTGCGGATAACAGGTTCGCCCTCGGGTATTTCGTAGTACCCTTCGGGAACTCCGTTTTTCTCAAACTGTTCGCTGATGTCATAAAGAAGCTGGCTTTCAAAGAAAATTACAGGGTCGCTTCCGCGCAGGGCAAGGTTTAACATTCCCTTGGCGTCGTAAGGAGTAGCGGGGAAATAGGACTTAAGCCCCGGTATGTGAGCTGTAATTGCCGACCAGTCCTGGCTGTGCTGAGCGCCGTATTTATTACCGACAGAAACGCGTACAACAAGCGGCATTTTCAAAAGACCTGCGGACATAGACTGCCACTTAGACGCCTGATTAAATATTTCATCTCCGGCGCGTCCCATAAAATCACAATACATCAATTCCACAACAGCCCTTCCTCCCGACAGCGCGTAACCGACGCCTGAGCCGACAATTGCGCCTTCTGATATAGGACTGTTAAAAAGGCGGTTATACGGAAGGAGTTCTGTAAGCCCCCGGTAAACTGCGAACGCGCCGCCCCAGTCGCGGTTTTCCTCACCCCATGCCGCCATTGTCGGGTCTATCGCAAAGCGGTAAACCATTGCCTCGAACAGCGCGTCACGGTACTGGAAGGCTTTATTTTTGGGTACAGGTTTTCCTTCAGCGTCAAAACCATAACGCGCTTTTCCCGCGAGCGCTTTAACTCTTGGATTTTCCTGTATGTTCTGTAAAAGTTCCGGCTGCCTGTCGTCAAACTTTTCAATTTTTCGGTTGGAAAACATTACAGACTCAATAAACGCTCCTGTAAGCCTTGAAGAGATTTCGTCATTAACCGCAAGTTTAACAACTTCAAGAAGTTTCGCTTTTATATTTTCGCGTAACGCGTCAAGTTCGCCCTTTTTTACGGCATTGTTTTCGATTAAGTACGCGCCGTATTCTTCGATTGAATCATTTTCCTGCCAGAGTTTTATCTCTTCGGGAGTTCTGTAGCTTGACGCGTCCGATGGAGAATGTCCTGAAATTCGGTATGTAAGGGTATCAAGAAGAACGGGCCCCTTTCCTTCAAGGAGAATTTCCTTCTTGCGCTTTACCGCTTCCGCAACGGCAAGCGGATTGTAACCGTCAACGCGCTCTGAGTGCATATTTTCGGGATTAACGCCTGCGCCGACACGCGCCATAATACCGTAACCCATTGTCTCCCCTGATGTCTGTCCTCCCATCCCATAAAAATTGTTAAAGAAGTTAAAGAGGATTGGAGGAGCTCCGTTACATACTGTTCCCGCTTTTTGCTGCGCGTCTTTTGGCCATAGAGTCCTGTATTGATCCATGGCGGATAACATCATCGCTTCCCACACAGGGCCGCATCCCATTGACGCGTCTCCTATATTGGCGATAACAATCCCCGGCTTTTTGTTAATTCTCTTGTAAAGCGCGCTTCCTGCGGCGATGTCCGCTGAGCCGCCGACAATCGCGTTATTGGGCATTGAACCGAATGGAGTGAAAAACGCGTGCATTGAGCCGCCAAGACCTCTGTTAATACCGGCTTTTCGCGCGAATATTTCCGCTAACGTTCCGTATAGAATAAAGTTCTCGCCAAGGTCGCGCAGGTTTTTGAATGGTATCTTCTCAGCGATGCTTAAGGTCTCGCCTTCAAGGTAATTTTTCATTATATCTTCAAGTTTTTTCTCGTTTTCTTTATCCTGTGTTAGCTGCCATAATGCCGAGAAACACTTTGCGATTATCTCGCCGTGGCTTCTGTGGCTTCCGAAAATATAGTCATCTGTTGTCAGGTTAAAACATTGCCCGACAGCGGAGGCTTCCTGTCCCATTGAAAGATGAGCCGGCCCTTTGTGGTTGTATTCAATGCTGTTCCACACGCCTTGAGTCTTGAAAGTGTTAAGCATCATTTCAAACTCACGGATCACCGCCATATCGTACCAAATTTGCACAAGGCGCTCTTTTCCATAAGTTTCAGCTTCTTTTTTAAAATCGCTTTTATACTGATTAACGGGTATATCCCTGATTTTCAGGATTTGGCTTTTACGCACTTCCTTTGGATCAATTACGATTGATTTTGGCATATATTACTCCTTATATTTCCCATACCGCGTCGCTGATAAGCTCGCTGACAGTAGGATGCGGGAAAATTAACTGTTTAACATCTTCTACGCGGAACTCATGTTCAATGAGAGCCGCTCCTCCCCAGATAAACTCAGGCGAATAGCTGCCGACGGCATGTATGCCGAGGATTCGCCTGTTCTTCGCGTCTGCGATTACTTTAACCGCTCCATGAGAGATGAATGTATTTTCCGCGATAAAACGTCCTGACATTTTCGATGGAAGGCTCGCTTTGAGGATTTTTTTCCCTTTGGCGTCAGCTTCCTGTTCTGTTATGCCGACACCCGCGGCTTCTGTAATACCGTATACGGCCCACGGAATAGCATCGTAACGCATTCTGTTATGTGAATTTATTTTTGCTTTGCCGTCAAGGACGGCAATGATATCTTCAGCGGCAACTTCTCCCATCCTGTACGCGCAGTGGGCAAGAAGGCTTTTTCCTGTTACATCCCCTGCCGCCCAGATTCCTGGAATATTTGTTCGCATAAAATCATCAACATCAACTGCGCCTCTGTGTATGCTGATTCCTGATGCGCCAGCTCCCCATGTATCAATTACAGGCCGCCTTCCCGCGGCCATTAAAATTAAATCGGAGGATAATATTTCTTGTTTACCGTCCTTTGTAATATAATGAACACAAGAGCCTTCTATTTTTTCCACCTTGCAGCCAAGTTTAAAATCGACTCCTTTCATTGCTTTGCGTAGAATAGGGGAGAGTTCCTTATCCATAAAGGGAATTATTTCGTTCATCATTTCAATAATAGTAACTTTGCTTCCCAGAGAGGAATAAAGACCGGCGAATTCAATACCGATAACGCCGCCTCCGATTATTGCGAGATTCTTTGGAACGGCTTCTATTGACAATAGGGCAGAGGAGTCAACTACAAGGGGATTGCCTTTAACGCCGGGAATCGGAGGAATTACAGGAGTTGAGCCTGCGCAAACAAGGATAACTTTCCCTTCATGCACGCTTTCTTCTCCGTTAGGTGAAACTGACTTTACCTTCGCCGGTCTTTCTCCCGAAGGCGGCAGAACAATTACTCCCGTTCCGTTAATTACTTCTGCGCCGAAACGTTTCATCTGCCCTTCAACTCCGATTCTCAGCTTTTTTACAACTTCGTTTTTCCAGTTTTGAACAGCTTTCCAGTCGAAAGACGCGTCTTTAATATTTATTCCAAACCTATGCGCTTCCTTTGCGTGAACATATTGTTTTGCCGAGTTAAGAAGCGTCTTTGTTGGAATACAGCCGATATTAAGACATGTTCCGCCCATATGCTGCTGTTCAATTAAAAGAACTTTTTTCTTCTCCTGACCAAGTCTTTCCGCCGCAAGATAGCCCGCAGGGCCTCCGCCGATAATTATTACATCAAACATAGAAACTTCCTTCGGATAAAAGCAAATCGATATTCTCTACCGCTTCGCATAACGCTTTTAAAAAATGCGCGGCAGGAGCGCCGTCTACAGCCTGATGATTTATTGTCAGGCTAAACCCGATGTGAGGCGCAAAACTGTAACCGCCTTCTCCGCGCGGTTCTGATGCGGCAGGTTTTAATTCAATTCCGCAAACTCCAAGAATAGCAACTTCGGGAACATTAAGAATGGGAGTAAAGCCTGTAATCCCGAATGCGCCAAGATTGGTAACCGTAAAAGTAGAGCCTGTAAGTTCCTGCGGTTTGGCGCTTCCTCCCTGACAGGAAGAGGCAAGCCTTTTTGTTTCAGATGAAATCTGATAAAGAGACATAAGGTTCGCATTTCGAATAACGGGAACCATAAGACCGCGCGGAGTATCAACCGCGACACCAATATGAACATTTTCAAAAGTTTTTATTGTATCTCCTGTTTTATGCGCGTTCATAAATGAAAAAAGGGGGAGAACCCTTGAAACCGCGTAAACGATTAAATCATTAACTGTTATTTTCAATGACTTGGTATCCTCTGGCAGAAATTGAGATGTTTTCATTCTGGAGCGTATATCCTGAAGCCTTGACACAGGCGCGTACGCGTTAAGTGTAAACTGCGCGGTACCGGACAGGGACTCTGACATTTTATCGGAAATTATTTTGCGTATTCCCTTAACCGGGGTTTCGGTAAATTTATCTTCATTTGATAATAAGGAATGAGAAGAGCATATATCGTCAGAGGTTATCCGGCCTGCGAATCCTGTGCCATGCTGACGGACAGCAGCCTTTGCGGCTAACGTCAGCGCCGGACGTTTTTCCAATGCGGCTAACACATCGCGCTCTATTATTCTCCCTTCGGGGCCTGTGCCATGTATCGTATCAAGCGGCAGAACTTCTTTTTCAGCAAGATTACGCGCTCTGGGAGAAGCGTGAGAATGCGTTGTGTTTAACGCGGAATGAGGTTTATGTAATACGAGATCAGGAGCTGGAACTTCTTTGTTTTCAGAAACTTCATCCTTTTTTTCTTCTTTCTTTTGTACTTTGAGCGGGGTTTCTTCGGAAGTTGTCTTATCCAAAGCCGCTTGCCAGTTTTCACCAGCTGCGCCTATTACCGCAATAGGTGAGAGAACAGGCACATCATCACCTGATTCAAAAAGAATCTTTAGTACTGTTCCCGTTTTTCCGGCGGGGATTTCAAACGCAGCTTTATCGGTCTCTATTTCGCAGACGGCTGTTTCTTCTGTTACACTGTCTCCTTCTTTTACTTTCCAGTCAACAATGATGCATGATTCTACCGTATTCCCCTGTCTGGGCATTATCAATATATGCGCCATATTTTCTCCTATATAGAGTTGTTCGGAAACTTCAGTTTCTGAACAACTGCCTTATAAAAATAGCATTTTTGTAGGGCTTTAGCCCGAAAAAATGCAGGACTTGTGAGACAACCAACTGGGTTGTCGAACAAGTCCATTATACTCTTTTTATATTTATTCTCTCTTCGCTTAATTCCGATTCTGTTTTTTCTTCCAAATCGCTGTCCGTAAGAATCAAATCCATTGCAGATAACGGCAGTACGTTAATAAAACCAAACCTTCCGTACTTGCTTGAATCCGCAACAAGGACAGTTGTCTGCGCGCGGGACTTCATCGCTTTTACAATTTCCGCGCCTTCAATAAGGTGAGTTGTCATTCCGCGCTCAACTGTAAAGCCGTCTGTGCCGACAAACGCAAGGCGCACATTGACGCGCTCAATTGTTTCAAGCGCGATTGGCCCTACCATCGATTCTGTCGAACGGCGGAACTCGCCGCCCGTCATTGTTATTTGCAAATTGGGGTGCATCCTCGCGTAGGAAAATACAAGGGTAGAGTTTGTGACAATATGGATATCCTGTTTATCCGAAAGATAGCGGGCAATAAGAGCGGTTGTAGTTCCGGCCTCGATCATTATTACATCGCCGTCTTTGACAAGTTTCGCCGCGGCGCGCGCTATTGCGTTCTTTCGCTCGGGAAAAAGCCTCTGCCGCTCAAGGATGACCTTATGAATTGAAGCAGTCGCGCCGCCTCTCTTTCTGTTGATCCAGCCCTTGTCCTCAAGCTCGCGGAGATCGCCCCTGATTGTGACTTCGGAAAGCCCCAAATCGCGGGCGAGCGCTCCTACAGAAACCGAACCGTCAGCGGAAAGGCGGCCAATTATTATCCGTTCACGTTCATTAAGCTCAACGCTCATTTATCATTTCCTTTCGAATTACTTTCGTTTCTCTTTCGATTATATATTATTATGCTTGAAAAGGCAAGAAATAATGAAGTTTCCTGGCACATCTTACGTATACAGCTCTTTTAGGAAAATTTATTTTTAATTTAGAACGAAATTCTTCTTCCCTCTGTGTTATTCTGTGGTTTTGCCTTTGTGTCAAACTAAGGCTGCTCCTTTTGCCAAAAACAACAGAAAATACTATAATATATGCAATGACAGACAATTTTATGATTATTAATGATCCTTCTCTTTCCGGCAATGAACGCCTGGCTGCTCTTAGAAAAACCGGGAAAAACAGAGATTTATCGCAAAACACGGGAGAAATTAATAATCATATACATACTATTTACAGTTACAGCCCTTATACTCCGTCAATGGCGGCTTATAAAGCATGGGAATCAGGGTTAAAAGCAGCGGGTTCTGTGGATCATGATTCAATCGCGGCAGCGGATGAGATGCTGGAATCTTGCGCGGTTTTAGGCATCGGAGGATGTGCAGGTTTTGAAGTCCGCGTCAGTTTCAAAAAAGACGCTTTTGGTAAAGCGTCTGTGTTTTCCGCTAGGAAATTAAATAACCCCGATTCCGAGGGTATAGCTTATATGACTGTTCAGGGGATACCTCGTTCTTTTATTCAAAGCGCGGCTTTATTTCTTGCGCCAATAAGGGAAGAGCGGCTTAAGCGGACAAAGGCGATGGCTGTTTCAGCTAACGCTCTTTTAAGAGAAGCGGACATACAAGAAATTGATTTTGAGAAGGACATATATCGCTGTTCAAAATATAATGAAGGCGGAGAAATAACTGAAAGGCATCTTCTTGCAGCAATCGCCGGAACTATTATTAATAAATACGGTAAAGGGCCGCGTCTTACAGACGGGTTAAAACAAAAATTTGACGTAACAATTCCGCCAAAAATCAGCTCGCTCCTTTGCGATCCTGATAATCCTCACTACCTTTATGATCTTTTGGGTGTTTTAAAATCAGATATACTTCCTTTAATATTTATTCAGCCTGATGAAAAAGAATGTATCAGCGCGCAGACTGTAACATCCTTTGCTGATTCCATCTGCGCGATTCCCTCTTACGCGTATCTTGGAGACGTTGGCGAATCTCCTACAGGTGATAAAAAAGCGGAGAAATTCGAAGATGATTTTATCGATGAACTTTTTGTTGAATTATCACGGTTAAAATATAAAGCGGTTACATATATGCCTCCCCGAAATACAAGAGATCAGCTTTTAAATGTTCAGCAGCTTTGCCGCAAACATGGTTTTATGGAAATATCAGGAGTTGATATAAACAGTTCGCGTCAGTCTTTTAACTGCCCTGAGGTTTTAAATGATGAGAGCCGTCATCTGATTGATACGACATGGGCGCTGATTGCGCATGAAAGACTAGCCAGTGTTGACAGGCGTTACGGGCTTTTTTCCGCGGATAATCCGCTTGCTTCCCTCGGGCTTAAAGACAGATTAGCCGCCTTTGCTTTCTTCGGTAAAAAATTAGATTTGAATAATCCCGGTGAATCCGCGGCGCAGATTGCAATTGAAATTGATAAAGGAAATCTTAATTGGAGAAATGTATGAAAAACGGAATAATTTCCGCTCTTATAAGAGGGCTTTGCATTGATGTTACGGGAAAACCGCATATTGTGGTATTTAATGACTGGGAATTAATTGTTCCCAAAACTGCCATGAAAGTTGAAATTAACCTTAAAGACAGCGAGCAGGCAGCGGCTAACATTATTCGCAGCGCTTATTATGACTGGAAAAAATCCGATCCTACCGAAGACGGCAAAGTGTCAGTTCCCTCATGCGTGGCTGTTTCAGCTAACGGAAAGCACGCTGGCGTATGCTGGATAGGGGAAGACCTTGACTGCGCGCGTAAATGCCTTGATGAGAAAAAATCGTCTCACCTAGCGGAAATACACGCGCAGGACAGTATTTTAATTGATATGGAAAAAAGATCAGGCGTTGTAAAAAACAGGATAGCTCTTGTTACAGGAGGCGCTCAGGGAATCGGAGAGGAAATTACGCGCAACCTCGCTTCGGCCGGAGCCCTTGTTTTTATCGCGGATCTTAACATTAACGGCGCGAAAAAACTGGCAAATAAAATAAATGATACTGAAAAAAGGACAGCTGCGATTCCTGTCGAAGTTAATGTGTCAAGCGAAGAATCCGTGGAAGCGATGTTCAATACAGTAGCGCTTACCGCAGGAGGATTGGATCTTTGCGTCAGCAACGCCGGAGTGCTTAAGGCGGGAAGCGTTCTTGAACAGGAAATATCCGATTTTAAATTTGTCACTGATATTAATTACACGGGTTTTTTCATTATCTGCAAATTCGCAGGAAGGCTTTTAAGAGCCCAGAATTATACCGCACCTGACTGGAAGACAGACATTATCCAGGTAAACTCAAAATCCGGTCTTGAAGGTTCAAATAAAAACGGAGCGTACGCAGGCGGAAAGTTCGGCGGACTCGGCCTTGCAGCGAGTTTCGCGATGGAGCTTATTGAATACGGGATAAAAGTGAACGCAGTATGCCCGGGAAATTTTCTTGACGGCCCATTATGGTCTGATCCTGATAAAGGCCTTTTTGTACAGTATTTAAAACAGGGAAAGGTTCCAGGCGCAAAAAGCATCGCCGATATCCGCGCTTTTTACGAATCAAAAGTTCCCATGAAAAGAGGCTGTACCGGAAAAGATTTAATGCGCGCGATTTATTACATTGTCGAACAGGAATATGAAACAGGGCAGGCTGTTCCCGTCACAGGCGGACAGGTAATGCTGCATTGAAAAAATCGCTACTTATCAGTCTGAGTAAAAACACCGTCCCATTCTTTTGGCGGCGGATTTTTTCTGTACAGAAGACAGCGTTCTCTCATAAGTTTTCCGGGTAAATCATTCGCGCGGTACTTTAAGACAGTGTTAAAGTATTTAAGCGCTTCATACCAATTTTGCTCAAAATAATGCTTTAAACCAATCTCGTAAATTTTATTTATTTTATTTTCTTTTTTATTAATACCGTCTTTAATGGAAATCAGCTCATAAATTTTCATTCCCTGATACCGTCCCAGAAGATATACTCGATCCAAAAGACGAAACTCAAAATCATTGCGGCATTTATTATAAACATTTTCGCTTGTGATAATTTCTGTTCCGTAGATTTTATTTATAGCTTCCAGTCTGCTTGAAACATTAACCGTATCGCCGACGACTGTATAATTCAGCCTTTCTTTGTAACCCAGATTTCCGACAAGCGCGCTGCCGGAATGTATGCCGATGCGTGTCAGAAACGGAACTTTTCCCAGATTATCCCATTGACTGAAAAGATTACGCAGATTGCTTTGTATTGTAAGCGCGGACAGACAAGCCTTTTGCGCGTGATCTTCCATCGGCAAAGGCGCGCCCCAGAAAGCCATGACAGAGTCTCCTATATATTTATCGATTGTTCCCTTGTTTTCCAGAATATTTTTAGAAACGCTTTCAAAATATATACAAAGATCCTGAATGAGTTTTTCAGGTTCCATTTTTTCCACGATTGAAGTGAACTTGGAAATATCACTGAAAAAAACTGTCAGCTCCTGCTGCTTTCCGCCTAAATCTGGTTTGATGTTTTGGTTGATTAACTGAACTACAAGGTCAGCCGGAACATACCGTTTAAAGTTTTTAAACAGGCTGCTTTCTTCATACACAAGAATTCCGTAAATAACAATTACTATCAGAAAAAAAGCGTACGGCGACAGCCAAAATAAAGGAAATGCCGCCGCGGTTAAGAGCATCATATCACGCAGACTTGCGGCGATAACCGATAATGTTGTAATCAGTAATAAAAAACTAACAAAATTTCTTTTAATAATGACTGAAATAATCAGAATAATAAAGCTGCCGAGTAAAACAGGTATAAAATAATAATTGGTCATTAAATTAAACGCGGCGTTTATTGAATATTTATCATTCTGAATAAATGGATATCCGGCGCATACAATGCTGTAAATGATAAGCCCTGTAAAAATATATTTTTTTTGTTTAACAAGAAATCCTGTAGATTCAATAATATACATTAAATAAAAACCAAGAGCGAGGAGCTGAAAACTTCGCGTCAGCTTTACAAGAAAGGTATAATTAATTGAATCAAACGCGAAACCGATATTGGAATAAGCGAGAGCGAAAGACAATGAAAAGAAAGCGAATATAATATATTTTGCATCCTTACAGCCTCTGGAAATAAATGATCCGAAATGATAAAAGGCGACAAGTATCGCGAGAAACTGCGCCGCGATAATAAGATATTTATTAAACAGGTTTTTTAAAAACGCCTTAACTTCATTATCTTTATATTCAGCGATTGAAATTTCAGGCAGTGAATTGGTTTCAAATTGAGGGAAAACCTCGATAATTAATTTATTAACTTTCTGCGCAGAGATGCTGCCGCTGTTAAGCGGCACATGCGATACAGCGGTTTCTCCTGTGGAATACACGCCTTCTAATTCCGGTCTAAGCCCTTTTCTGTATATAACAGTATCATTTAAACGAATTAAAACAGGCATATCAAAAAGATCTATATAAAGCGATAAATTTTTGTTCAGGAAATATTCAGGAATAGTAAAATAAGTTTTAAATACATGATAATTGCCGCTGACAGAATTATTTACAAGTAATTCTCTGTTGTACGGCTTAAATATGTCAGCCTCATAATTACTTTCAAGCAGTTTTTCCCTGTCGGCGCTCGTACCTGAAAATATTTGAAAGTTTTCAAGTGTCAGCCTGTTCATGCCGGAATTTACGCTGTTATTACAGGAAATAAAAACAAACGCGAATATCAAATAGAAAATGATTGGAAGGCAGGGAATCTTCATTAAAAAGTTAATTTTCCTCATCATCAATTACTTTCAGCGATGTCATTAATAATATCATATTTTTATAGGATGTGCATAATAATTAAAGAAAAAGCTGTTGAAACAATGTTAAATTGAATGGGAATATACCGCTTTTCTAAATCTCCGGAGCGCTGTCAAGTAAATATTTTTCTGCTTCTGTGTTCCATAATCCCTGATGACGCGCGCAAATCTCCGCGAGTTTTTTATAAAAAGGATCGTTTTTTCCTTTTTCTGCGAAATCGTCGATTGCTGTAAGGTCAAGTTTTTTATGAGTGTAGATAAGTTTTTTGCCTCCGGGAATTTTATCAAGATTTATTGTAGTATCAGGGGCGGTGTTTAACCCGCCTATGTGGGTGATCATAAATCCCGGATTTAATTCACCTTTTGCCATCATGTCAAGGGATTCTTTCATGTCGTCTGTGTTTCCCCCTGATGTTCCGACAAGATGATGCGATTCATAATGAACATTGTAAAAATTAAACTCCGCGGAAAATGCGGGATTTACAGGGCCCGCGAAAAAATTAAGGCAGCCGTCTCTGCCTAAAAGCTTGTCTCCCGTTTCAAGCACAGGTTTTAAAGGCGCGAACACAAAAACATCATCGTAGAGTTTTCCGCCGTTTATTGATTTTAAATGATCGACAGGATCACCCAAATTTTTTGTGTTAACATAAATTAGTTTAACTCCGTTTTTTTCAGCGTCTTTTGCTGTTAAAAGCTGAGCCGCGCGGGATAGGCGGCTGTCGTCGATATCGGTGACAACAAGGAGCGAAGGCTTTCTTGGATTGTGAACCGCGTAGTCAATCGCACCTAACCCCATAGGACCTGCTCCGGCAAGGAGCGCCATTGAACCGCCTTGCGCGATTCCCATTGAATGCATATATAAGCCTGCTTTTGTATGATACTGCGCGTGAAACGCTCCTACTATGCAGGAAACAGGTTCTGAAAGAGAACCCATATAATAATTTTCGCCGCTGTAATCAAGAAGACAGTTCATCTCCATTACTTCTTTGGGAATTATTACATAAGTCGCGCTCCCTCCGATGTATTCGTAAGAATAACCTGGCGCCCATAAAGTAGCTTCTCCGTTTTCATCCGGGTAATTAAGAGCGGTCTGAATCGCGAATTTGTTCCCAGCTTTATACTTGTCTTTCCATTTCGCGCCTACCTGTTCAATTGTTCCGCAAAATTCATGTCCGATAATAGGCTGGTTTTTATTTAAATCATGGCGCACGCGTTTATGTTTCGCGCCCTGAGAAGCGAGTTTGTGACTCGACATGCAGATTGAATCGGAAAATACCTTCGCAAGTATTTCATCATCTTTTACCTGAGGCAGTTCAAACTCATCCAAGCGAAGATCATTTTCTCCGTGTAAACGGATTGCTTTTGTTTTCATACCCGCTCTCTATTTCCTTTTATCAAGCGCGTCTTTTTCATATTGATCGACTTTATAAAGCCAGTTTATTCCCGAAGGAACTTCCGCGTCAAAACAAAGTTTATCCCATACAGCGCCGAAAGGAAGCGTCTTTAGCTCTTCCATAAGAGCGAGGCGCTCATGATTCTTTCCGGCTTTTTCCGCGTCTGTAAGCATTTTTACAGGTTCTAAAAGCGCTTCCAGCAATCCTTTGCGAAGAGACCTTGTACCGATCGTCCATGCCGCGATTCGGTTAATTGAAGCGTCAAAGAAATCCAGGGCTATGTCGATACGGTTAAAACATTTCGCTCTTGCGATTTCGCGGCAAGTGTCGCGTAACTCATCGGAATAGATCGCGACATGATCTGAATCCCACCTAAGGCCGCGGCTGAAATGTATTAAAAGACCGGGAATAAAAAGAAGGGCTGCTGAAATCTTATCCGCGAGAGCTTCTGTCGGGTGGAAGTGCCCAGAATCAAGGCATAGCTTTATCTGCCTGGCGGAAGCATATCCCATATAAAACTCATGTGAGCCGACAACATAGGCTTCGCTTCCTATGCCGAAAAGTTTGGACTCTACAGCGTCCGTGATTGTTTTAGCGTCGTATTTTACTTCAAGAGTTTCGTCTAACGCGTCGCGCAGCCTTTGCCTTGGTGAAAGACGATCAGCGGGTGTGTCTTTGGAGCCGTCAGGCGCCCAGATGTTGTTTACACACGGACTTCCCTGATTCGCTCCGATAGCAGAGGCAATTTTACGCGATGCCTTACAGTGGCGGATCCAGAAACCGCGGATTTTTTTATCGTCGCTTGAAAGAGTGCAGCCTGTATCCGCCATCGGATGCGCGAAAAAGCTGGGGTTAAAATCAAGCGGGATTTTCTTTTTCTTTGACCAGGACATCCATGTTTTAAAATGTTCAGGCTCAAGTTCGTCGCGCGAAACTTTTTTTCCGTCTGTTTCTGCGTAAAGGGTATGCAGGTTAAAGCGTTTTTTCCCGGGAATTAAAGAAAAGGCAAACTCAGCGTCCGCTCTAAGCTCGTCTGCGTTACGCGCTCTTCCCGGATAATTTCCCGTAGCGAGAATGCCGCCCCCTGATCCGACGCTGCCTTCAAAACCGGTAACATCGTCTCCCTGCCAGCACTGTACGGAAATAGGAATGTCAAGCGCGGCGCGGATTGCTTTATCAGTATTAACTCCGAATTGCGAGTATGCTGCTTTGGCAAGCTCATAGGATTCTTCGATTAACTGCTTTAGCTGTTCGCCTGTTTTTTTATTTTCTTTCATGATTCCTCCGTTAATTTGTTGAGACGCTGGAACGAAAACGCTCAACTTCCCAATTATTAATAAAATCTATTTTCTCCCGCGTCATAAAAAGCGGCCCGCCGAAACTTTCGGTGTAAACGGCAACTTTAACGGTATCCTTAAAAAGATCGAGAGCAAAACAGGCGGCTTTTTCTGCCGCCGCCGCGCTGAATACGCCAAGGTTTTTAACAGCGATAATTTTCGCGGCCCTGCCTGTTTTTTTATTATGACTTTCCAACTCCGCGCGGACAGCTTCCTTTGTGTTTGCTTCTGTAAAGAGCGGATCGCTTCCCGCGTAAACAATATGATCGGGGGTAAACGCTGATGACACAGGATAAAAAGAATGGCGATCTTTGATATAACGAGCTGTTTCCCTGCTGTTCATAAAAGCGGAGAAACCGTTAAAATCCTTCAGCATTTTCATTATCTCTTTACATGATTGTATTTGCTCTTGTGTTAGTAAATTCTCTTCTATGTCTTTCGAGCCGTTAGTTCTATGTCTCTGCGGGAAATCTTCTGTGTGTGTTATTCGCTCTTCATCCGAAAAATCCGGACTTCTTTTAATCCTTGCGCCGATTTTTTCCATTATTTCATTATATACACGTTTTATTCCGTCCGCTGTGTCCGCTCCGGCGAAAATACCGTGGTTTTGCAGGAAAATAACAGAAGCGTGTTTTTTACGCTCCGTATAATACTCAGTTAACGCTGTTTTAACAAGGCGGGAAAGAATGTATCCGGGATTTGTTGAAGGAACCCAAAGAGCTGAATCATCGCTGAAAATCTCTTTAAAAACAGTTTTTCCATTTTTGGAACAGCAAAGTCCGTTAACCAAAGCCGGATGAAGGTGAACAACATATGAGCAGGGGATAATATCATGTAACAACGCTTCGACGCTCGGCCTCTTTTCTCCTTCTTTTCGCGCCGCCATCAAATCAGCTAATACATTCTTTTCTCTTTCGTCGCTGGATGAGGGATAAGTTTTTTCCCAAATTGCGCTTAACGCCTGCCTGTCCATTTTTACAAAGGAGGCCGCTGTTGCGTCCGCAAGAGAAAATCCGGACGCTTTTACAATGAGGTCTTTTTCATCCTTAAACGAAGTATTTCCTCCGCCTGCAAGGGTATATTCCGGATTGCTTCCGTAAAAGCGGGATAATTCCACCAGTTCTTTTATACTCATTATCATTAATCCATATGAAACATTTCGGTTAAATCACTGCTTACAGGCGATTCATCGGGGTTTGTTTCCATTACATCCTTCATCATATGCCACCATTTTTTTACAATCTCTTTTTGAGGCAGATTATCGTTTGAAGCGTCGTCCGCAAGATATTGAAAGGCGAATAAGGTGTTGGTTTTACTGTCAAGGTATATCGAGTAATCCGAAATACCGGCTTTTCTTAATTCATCTTTAAGCTCAGGCCATATTTTATCATGGCGTTTTTTATATTCAGCCTCGCAGCCTGGTTTAAGACGCATTGCAAAGGCGTTTCTTCTCATTTTTACTCCTTAAATAATAATTTGACAACAATGTAGTATATACCTCACTAAAGGTGAAATCAATTGCTATTGACGGTACATTATTATTCATGAGATAATTAAAAAAAATCTTACAGGAGGAATTAAAATGAAAAAAATTGGTTTTTTACTGCTCATCCTTATGATTCTGCCAATGATGATTTTCGCAAGCCCGGCGCAGGATACATCCGGCTCTCTTCGCTTTGGCTGGTGGGGAAATGTCGCGCGCGATGACAGGACAAACGCGGTAATCAGGCTTTTTCAAGGAATGAACCCGGGTATTACGGTTGAACCGGAAGCGGGCGTTGCTTTCGCCGCGTACTGGGACAGATTAGCGACGCAAGCAGCTGCGAGGAACCTTCCCGATGTTATTCAACAAGATGTTTCATATCTCAAGATGTTTAATAATAACAACCAGTTAGAGGATCTTAACGCATATGCTTCGAGAGGCGGAGTAATCGATCTTACTTACTGGGACGCGGGCGCGGTAGCCACAGGCAGGCTTGGAAACAAACTTGCAGGTCTTATCATGGCGACCAATGCGTGGGGTATGATTGTTGACCCGGCGGTTCTCCAGAGAGCGGGAGTTACAATTAACGACACTACATGGACATGGACGGATTATGAAAGAATCGCAACTCAGATATTTACAACCACAGGGGTGCAGACAATACCGCCGTTCAATACAAGGCAGGTTATAGAGCATATCAGCCGCCAGTTTGGAGTTCCTTGCTATTCCGCTGACGACAGATCGCTTGGCATTACAAATAATCAAACAGCGTATAATGCTGTCAGGTCATGGATTGAAATGGAAGTGCGCCTCCTGAATGCCGGAATCCTTTATGATATACAGGATTCATGGATACAGGGAAAAGCAATGGCGGAAGAGCCTATTTCGCTCGGAAAGACATGGAACCAGATGAACTGGAGTAACCAGCTTGTAGGTTTCCAGGACGCGGCGCGCAGACCGCTTGATTATATTATGTTCCCCACTTTCCCGACAAAAACAGCTAACGGAACATATTACAGAGCTTCCATGTTCCTTTCAATGACAAGCACTTCACAGAACAAAGCGCTTGCCGCGAAATTTATTAACTTCTTTGTTAACGATCTTACCGCAGGCAGAATACTTCTTGTTGAGCGCGGAGCTCCTGTTAACAGCCGGATTCGCACCGACATCAGACCGGTTGTAACAGCAGGCGATATTAAAGTTCTTGATTATCTTGACAAGATTGCTAATTATACATCTCCGGCTGATCCGGCTTATCCGTCTACCGCGGGCGAAATTGAAAACACTGTTACACGAAATGTCATGTTCGAAATTATGACAGGAAGGCTTACAGCCGAAACCGGTCTTGCGGAACTTGTACGTCAGTCTAACGCTGTTTTAACAAGGTAGTTCTTTGATTACCAAACAGGGCGGCTGTTGAAACAGCCCCCTGTTTTTTTTATAATTAAAAACATTAATCATCTTTATCGGGCAGGAGTATTCAATGAAAGCATACTATACCGGCAAAAGGCAGCTGAAAGAGGATATTGCCGGTTTTCTTTTTATAAGCCCCTGGCTTATCGGCTTTTTCGCTTTCGCGGTAATCCCGATGGGGATGTCGTTTTATTTTTCATTTACAAGGTATAACCTTCTTAGTTCTCCTGTTTTTATAGGGTTTGCGAATTTCCAGCGCATGATGACGGATCCGCAATTCTGGATAACTTTAAGAGTTACCGTCGTCTACGCTTTTTTCTCAGTTTCACTTCGTTTAATATTCGCGTTTTTTCTGGCTTCCATGTTCAAGCGAGCTTCATGGATGACCAAGGTATATACAACAGCTTATTACATTCCGTCTTTAGTCGGAGCCAGCGTCGCTATTGCTGTTTTGTGGCGGCGGATTTTTATGGGCGACGGTTTAATCAATATTGTCTTACAGAAAATCGGCATCAACAGCACCAACAGCTGGATTGGAAATCCTGATACAGCGCTGGGGGTAATTGTTATTCTCGCGGTGTGGCAATTCGGCTCTTCCATGCTTATCTTCCTTGCGGGTCTAAGGCAGATCCCTAAGACATACTACGAAGCGGCTTCAATTGACGGCGCAGGCTGGGCGAACCAGTTTTTTCGCATAACGCTTCCCCAGATGACGCCTATTATTTTCTTCAATCTAATCATGCAGCTGATCAACGGATTCACCGCCTTCAGTCAGGCATTTATTATATCAGGAGGTTCAGGCGATCCAAATAACAGTACGCTGTTTTATGCATTATATGTTTATTTACGCGGCTTCAGGTATATGGAAATGGGGTATGGATCAGCTCTCGCCTGGGTGCTTGTTGTTATTATCGCTGTTTTTACCGCGATTATTTTTAAAACTCAGGACCGCTGGGTTCATTACGAATCGTGAGGCAGAAAATGGATTTATCACAAAGACAGCGCAGAAAGAATTTGATTAATTCCGGGCTTTATCATTTATTTATGATTCTTTTCGGATTTGTAATGCTTTATCCGATTTTATGGATGATAGTAAGTTCTTTTAAACCGACTGAAGAAATTTTTGACAGCATTTCTTTAATCCCTAAAAATTTTTCTTTTAACAATTACGCCCGCGGCTGGAATTTCAGTGAAAATACCAGATACTCATTTACCAATTTTTTTATTAATTCAATTTATTTATCGACAATTACTACAATCGGCGCGGTTCTTTCATCTTCGCTTGTCGCGTATGGTTTCGCGCGGATTCGTTTCAGGGGAAGGAATTTCTGGTTCAGCTGCATGTTCCTTACCCTTATGCTGCCGTATCAGGTAGTTATGGTTCCTCAGTTTATAATGTTTTTTAATTTCGGATGGGTAAATACCTTTTATCCTTTAATACTGCCGCAGTTCACAGGGCAGGCTTTTTTTATATTCCTTATGGTTCAGTTTTTCCGCGGCGTTCCGATGGAACTTGATGAATCGGCTGTAATAGACGGCTGTAATAAATTTAACATATTCGCCCGTATTCTTTTTCCTCTGATAAAACCTGCGCTGATAACATCCGCGATATTCAGCTTCTACTGGAGATGGGACGACTTTTTAGCGCATCTTCTTTACCTTAACCGGACGCAGCTTTATACAGTATCTCTTGCTTTGCGTAACTTTGCCGACCCCACTTCGCATACCGACTGGGGCGCGATTTTCGCAATGGGGACTTTGTCCCTGCTGCCTTCGCTTGTTATTTTCTTCCTTTTCCAAAAATATATTGTAGAAGGAATCAGCACTACAGGTATGAAGGCTTAAGCTGCTGCCGCGATGCTGGAATTACGGGGTGTTTCCAAAGAATACGGTTCGCGGAAGGTTCTTAATAATATAAATTTCTCTTTAGGCGATCAAGAAATTCTTGGCTTTCTCGGTCCTAACGGCGCGGGAAAAACAACAACGATGAACATTATTACAGGCTTTTTATCTTCAACATCGGGGACTGTAACGCTTAACGGCCATGAAATACTGGAAGACCCGCTGAATTGTAAAAAGCAAATTGGATATCTTCCCGAACAGCCTCCGCTGTATCCCGAAATGACCGCGGAAAGTTATCTTTCATTTGTTTTTGATTTAAAAAAAATCACTTTACAAAAAAAAGAACACATCGCAGAAATTTGCGGCTTAACCGGAATTACTGATGTACGCAGCAGAATTATTAAAAATTTATCAAAAGGATATCAGCAGCGTGTAGGCTTGGCTCAGGCAATGCTTGGAAATCCCAATCTCCTGATTCTTGATGAACCCACAGTTGGTCTTGATCCAAAACAAATTCTGGAAGTCCGGGAATTAATAAGGGAACTCGGCAAAAGATGCGCGGTGATTTTTTCTTCGCACATTTTACAGGAAATTCAATCTGTATGCACAAGGATAATTATTATAAATAACGGCGCGATTATAGCCGATGATACTCCCCAAAAACTTTCCTCGCTTGCAGGAGAGAACAATCTGCTTTTATGCGCGCAGCTTCCAGAGAAGGTTTCACCTAACGATCTGGTGCAGTATATTAAAAAAATCTCCGGTCTTAAATCCGTAAAACGTGCTGATTCTGCAGCGGAATCAGGCTCTTTCGAATTTCTTTTGGAGGTTGAAACAGGCAAGGACATTCGAGTGGAACTTTTTAAACTGCTCGCTGAAAAAAACTGGCCGATTTTATCCTTAAAAAAAAGCGGCATCTCTCTTGAAGAAGCGTTCCTGCGTCTTACCGCAGGTGATTCATCAAAACTAATCGCGCTTTTTAATAAAGGAGCAGAGAAATGAACGCGATAATCAGGCGGGAGCTGTCAGCTTATTTTTCATCTCCAATCGGTTTTATTTATCTTGGAGTTATTTATTTTCTTTCCGGTCTTTTTTTATTAACAGGAGCTTTAGCTGCAGGCAGCGCTGATATAAGGCCGGTCTTTTCATCGCTTTTATCGGCAGTAATGTTTTCTACTCCTGTTCTTACCATGCGTCTTATGTCAGAAGACCGCCGAAGGCACACGGATCAAATTCTGCTGACTTCTCCTATCACCCTTGGAGCGATAGTTGCGGGGAAATTTTTTGCGGCGGCTGTCGTTTATATAGCGGGGATTTCCGTTACTATAATTTATGCCGCCGTTTTGAGTTTTTTCGCTTCTATAAGCTGGGCAATCATTATCGGAAATTATATCGCGCTTTTACTCCTTGGACTGGCTTTTATCTCCATAGGACAGTTTATTTCCTCTCTTACAGAGAATCAGGCAATTGCCGCAATCGGCACTTTCGCTGTGGTGCTTGGAATTATTTTTTTGGATGTTCTTCCCGTTATTATACCCAATCCGGTTCTTACAGCGGTAATTGAGGAAATATCGTTTACCATGCGTTTTACTCCGATAACAAGCGGAATACTTTCGGTTTCGAATCTTTTTTTCTTTATTAGCGTTTGCTTCATTTTCCTGTTTTTAACCACAAGAGTTCTTGAAAAAAGAAGGTGGAGTTAAATGAGCGCTGTAAAAAATATTTTTAACAACAGGAATTTAAAATACGGAACAGTTTCTGTAGTTATCACAATTTGCGTCGTTCTTTTTATCGTTCTTGTTAATGCCGCGCTGACTTATCTTTTTAAAAAATATCCGCTTGATATCGATCTTACTAAAAACCGTGTTTTTGAGATTTCAAAAGACACGGAAAATATTCTTGCGGCTCTGGATCAGGATGTAACTATTTATGTGATGAACAGCGAGTCCGGTTTTATTTCCGGGTCTCCGCAGGATTATTTTATTCAGGCGAATGAAGTTATCCGCAAATACTCCCGGTATTCTTCCCGTGTGCGCATTGAGTATGTGGATTTAATCCGCAATCCGGATTTTGTTTCAAGATACCCTGAGGATCAAATCAGGATGAATGATATAATTGTAACATCGCGAAACAAGCATAAAGTGATTTATCCCGCAGCTCTTTTTAATATTTTCAGTTCCGAGTACGGAGATTATGTCGCGTCATCCAGAGCTGAACAAGCTCTTACATCAGCTCTTATTAATGTAATTAATGACAAGGAATTCCTGGCTCTTGTTTTATCAGGCCACGGCTTTCAGGATGTGCTTTCATTTCTGGAACTTTTAATGCTGAACAATTATAATGCAGCTGAAATCAATCTCTTAACAAATGAAATACCTTCCGAGGCATCGCTTATAATTCTCGCTAATCCCGCGCGGGATCTTTCTCCTGAAGAGCTCAGAAAAATTGACGCTTTTCTTAATAACGGAGACGGCAGGGTATTTTTTTACCTTGCATCCGTAGTTCAGCCTGCAGTGCCGAATCTTGACGAATTTTTAAGCGAATGGGGCATTGCGGTGGATTCTGGGCTTATTTTTGAAACAGACAGCAGCCGGTTAATTTCACCGTCTCCCTATATAGCCATTGCTGATTATACTGAAGATAAATTTTCACATAACATGCTGCAAAGAAATTTACAGCCGCTGATTGCGCAGTCGCGCCCTCTTAGGGCTGTATATGACGAGTTCCGCTCGCGCTTTGTTACAACGCTATTGACTTTCTCTCAGGGTTCCGGAATAAGGCCGGCAGACGCGCCGAATGACTGGATTGCGAATTCTTCATATGTTACAGGCAATGTCCCGGCCCTTTTACTATGCACGCAGGCAGGTTATGACACTAACAAAAATTACACGCAAAACCATGTACTTGTAAGCGGTTCTGTTCTGGCAGTGGAAGAAAGCACTCTCGGTAATCCGTATGTAGCTAATTCTGCGTATTTTCTTGATCTGCTTGGAAATCTAACAGGCCGCGGGGATAATTTCTACATAATGGATAAAATTATCGGATTTACAGAGCTGAGAGCCAGTTATTCGCAGATTATTGCGATGATTGTTGTATTTACTGTGCTGCTTCCTCTGGCGGTTTTAAGCGCGGGGATTATTGTATGGCTGCGAAGACGGCATAAATAAAAAATTATCATGAATAAAAGAATAATTTTTATAATTGCAATGTTCATTGTATTAGCGTCTCTTGGCATTGTTATTTTTATTTTAACAAGGGAAGATGAGACTCCTCCCGTTTCAGAGCAGGAATATGAGACAGTATATATTTATGTGACAGGCAATATAAGCGATGTTAAGTACGCTACGATCCGCAATGGCCGCGGAGAATACACAATAAAGGGCGGTGAAATTCCGTCGGTTGCAGGGTATGACAATCTGCCTGTAAGTATTTTTTATTTTCTCAATATCCTTGATGTATCTTCAAGGCTTGCATCCTATGGGCATGTAACGAGCGAAGCCGCGGACCTTTCTATTTTCGGACTTGAACCCGCTCAGGCGCAATTAACCATTCAGTCTGAAAACGGAAAAACGACTGTTCTTTTTATTGGTTATAGCGCGCCTGACGGAAATATGTATGTAAAGCTGGAGGATTCACCAGATGTTTTCCTCGCTTCATATTTTGATGTCAGTATTTTCTTAAGCGATCTTTTTTCTCTTGTAGACACTTCTCTTACCCCTCCCGCTCAAACGGATGAAGATGAAACGCTTGTCTTTGATAAAATTATTCTTGGCGGCTATGTGCGTGACGCGATTACTATAAAACCCGCAGAAAAATCAGGTAACGCTATGAGTTTTGGTTTTTTCAGTCCATTTGAAATTACAAGCCCGGTAAACGCCGCAGTCAGCATGGATCAAACAGAAATGCTGGAATCAATGTTCGGTTTATACGCGGATCGTTTTATCGCAGATATTTCAGGCAGGCATGGCGAGCTTGAAATTTACGGGCTTTCACAGCCTTGGTCTACACTTGAGTTAACCGCCGCAGGAATTAATTACAGCCTTCTGTTTTCAAAGCCTGACGATAACGGTAAAGTTTTCATTCACCGGGAAGGAACGCCCTATATCTATGAAAGCGCCGCGGTTAATTTTCCGTGGCTTGATATCGGTCATTTTGAATTGATGAATAGAATGGTTATCCTGCCCTTTATTGACAGCATAGCTTCGGTTGACATAAAAACGCCGCAGAGAACCGTTTCATTTTCTCTTTCAGGAGAAGGCAGCGGATTAAAAGTTAAAGCCGCGGATAATTCCAATCGATCTTTAAGCGTTGATATTGATACAGGAAATTTCCGCACCTTCTATCAAAACATTATTGGCGCGAAATATGACGAGTACAGCGAATATACAGCGGCGCAGCAGCAGCTTCCGTTTCTGGAAATAATTTATAATTACCGTGATAAAAATAAAAGCTCGGATACAGTCAGCTTTTATCAGTCAACTGCAAGGCGCGTTTTAACGAGCTTAAACGGCGGCAGAGCGCACTTTACGTTATCAGCGTATACCGATAAGATTCTCTCGGATTTGGATCTTATTCTTTCAGGCGAAAGGATACGTTCTTATTTATGAAATTACGCACAGGAGAAATACAATGACAATTAACGGAAAGACAGCGCTTTGTTACGCGAAAATGGGCGCGGATACCATTATGCGCAAATTTTCTATAGAAAAGCTTCCGCCTGAAAACCGCTTTCATTATCATCAGGGGGTTTTTCTTTCGGGAATGGAGAGAACATACCTTTTGTGTAAAGACAGAAAATATTACGATTATATAAAAGGCTGGATGGACTATCATATTGATGAGAGAGGAAAAATAAAATATAACGATAACGGACTTCAGTTTGACGACATGATGCCGTCTATTATGCTTTTTAATTTGTATAATGAAACAAAAGACGGGCGCTATAAAAAGGTGCTCGATGATTTTTCTTTGCTTGTTGATACATGGCCGACAAACGCGCTTGGGGGATTCTGGCACAAAGACATCCGTCCCAATCAGATGTGGCTGGACGGTCTTTATATGATAGGACCTTACTGTTCAATGTACGCTCATTATTTTAACAAACCTTATTATTACGAAATAGTATACCGGCAGATGGATCTTATGAGACGCAACATGACAGATCCGGTAACAGGACTTTTATATCACGCGTGGGATGACTCAAAAGTTATAGACTGGTGCGATAAAAAAACAGGACTTTCCGCGGAATTCTGGGGGCGCGCTATCGGCTGGTACGCTGTTGCTGTTATGGATATCCTTGATTTTTTCCCAAAGGAGCATCCGCGCCGGCATGAATTTATTTCCGCTGGAGCTGACATAATAAACGCTCTTGTGCGTTTTCAAGATGAACAGTCAGGACTTTGGTATCAGGTAGTAGACAAGGGAGAGCGGGAAGAGAACTGGCTTGAGACTTCATGTTCTTCGCTTTATACTTACGCAATCGCCAAAGCGGTTAAGAAAGGTTTTTTACATAAATCATACGCAAAATACATTCACCGGGCTTATGAAGGAATTATAAAATCGCTGAAGTTCAAAGATGATGATTTGATTATTTCCAATATCTGCGTCGGTACCGGAGTAGGGGATTACAGGTTCTATATTGACCGTCCGACAGTAGAAAATGATCTTCACGGTATGGGAGCGTTTTTACTGATGTGCAGCGAGTATTACGATACATGCACTCAACTTGACTTGTGATATATTTGCGGACAAATCCAGCCTTTAAAACGATATCAAATCTTTTATTTTAACAGGCTCGCCTGACGCGATTGATTTGTTACCCGCAATTCCCGTAAGTATTGAATATACTCCGTCAATGTGGGAAGCGGCGCGTTTGAATCTGTCCTCTTTCGGATCGCCGAAAATATCGTTCAGCATTACATTGTCTCCGCCGCCGTGAGAGCCTTTTCCTTCGGTAAACTCAATATTATACTGATTAGCGAACATGGGCCAGAACATAATTGATTTCTGCGAAAGAGCGCCCTCTTCGCTCTTTTCTCCGCCTGCGTTTATATACGCTTTCTCTTTTACGCTTACTTCCAGACGACCTTTTGATCCGTTAAAGACAATATTGTAGCCTTCCCACGGCATATAAGCGCTAAGCGAGTAAGTCATGATTGCGTTATTTTTATAACGGATCAAAAGCCCCATTGTGTCTTCGATTGAGATTTCATCGGAGAACACGCTTCGATCGCGGATATAACCTGAATCATTTTCAGCGTCAAGATAAAGAGACTTCATTGTTTCGTTACTATTCATGTCAATCGCAAACGGATCTTTTTTCGCAGCGTCGCTTCCGTGACAGCGGTAATAAAAATCTTTCACGCCTCTTTTTTCAGCGTTTTTCATTCCGTAAAAGTTAAGGTCTCCCATCGCGAAAACAGTTTCAGGCAGCGTTCCAAGCCAGAAATTAACCAAATCGAAATGATGAGTCGATTTATGCACAAGTAAACCGCCTGAGTTTAATTTATTCCTGTGCCAGCGGCGGAAATAATCCGCTCCGTGATATGTATCCAAAAGCCATTCAAAGTGAACGGAAAAAACATCGCCTAATAGGCCGTCCATTATAACTTCGCGGATTTTTGTGTTATGGGGAGAGTAGCGGTAATTGAACGTTACGCGCAAATTTTTTCCCGTTCGCTTCTGGCAGTCAAGGATCGCCTGAGCTTTTTTCTCGTCAATTGTCATTGGCTTTTCAGTAATTACATCGCAGCCTTTTTCCATTGACCGGATTATATAGTCGTGGTGGGTGCGATCCACGCTTGTGACTATAACTGTGTCCGGTTTAATTTCATCCAGCATTTTATCAAAGTCGGTGTAATTGTAAGTCTTCGCCTGCGCGGCTGCGTATTCATTTTTTAGCAGCCTGTTCGCGTAATTCATGCGTGTCTGCGAGATATCGCAAAATGCTGCTATTTGAGCGCTTTCTTTGTAAGTTGTTGAAATCGCCTCGTAATACATACGCGCTCTTCCGCCTGTCCCTACCTGAACATATTTTTTCCTCGGCATATTTTTCCTCACATCACAATTTCTTTCCAGGCAGCGCTTCTTTAAGCCATACTTGTCTGTAATCTTCAAGTTCAGGAAATTTTTCCTTTTTCTGTTCAATATAGTTAACTTCAAAATCCCGCGCTAAATCATGTAAGGACTTTCCGTTAAGCGCCATCTTCGCGGTCATGGCGGCTCCCAGCGCGGAAGCTTCATCTATATCAGTAAGAAACACTTTGTTTTCCTGCAGGTATGAAGAGAGCAGAAGATTATAAGACTCGTCTTTTCTGAAACCGCCTTCTAAAAATATATCATAACCCGGCTTAATGCCTGTACGCTCAAGCGCTGTAATAGTCTGAAGTACAAGTGATATGCGAAGAGCGGCGAACAATGATTCAAAGCCTGAAAAGTTTTTTTCCGCGCTGTTGATGAAATAATTCCTGCCGTTATCTGAAATACGTGCTATTGATTCCGGGAACTGCCCCGAGCCTTTTGTTAATTCCGGCAGCAGAAAAAGTTTTTTCTCTTTTAATATGCTGCGGTATAAATCTTCATTCCAGACTGGAATATCGTTTTTTTTATATTGATTTATGAATAACTGCGACCATGTTTCAAACTCAAGACCGCCAAGAAAGATAGCGGTTTTTACCGGAGCGCCGAAAGCTGATATATTAAAAAACACAACCTTTCCAAGTTCGCCGGGAGCGAAGCCGTATTTTTCAACAGGGTTCATAATTACGCACCATGTGCCTGTGGAGTTTAATATAAATCCTCTCTCGCCTTTTTTCGCGAAATGCGGAAGAAGAGCCGAGTTTGAATCGTGAATACCCATTGTAACTATTGTATCTTTGGACAAACCTGTTTTAACGGCGAAGTCATCGCTGATATTTCCGAGGACATCCCATGACTTGCATAATTTACCGGGAATCAAATTCCCTATTCCTAATTTTCGCGCGACAGATGAAAGGCGGTTTTCTTCATGATCCCATAAATATGTATGATTGCCCATGTAAGTGCTTTCTACTCCTGTTTTTCCTGTAAAACGAAAACCCCAGTATTGAGGGTATGGCAGCACCGATGTTACATTTTTAAAAGAGTCCGTGAATTGCTTTTGCGCGAAGAAAATGCCTTTTGCGGGATTTATCAGAGCTTTAAACGCCGGCGTTCCGGTTTTTGCCTGAAGCTCTTCTTTTCTTCCGAATGTTTCGTAGAAACTATTATGGAAATCATCTCCCGGCTCGTATGTATAGTATACGCAGGGGACTGCGGCCTTTCCGTCTTTACCGGTGCAAACAAAAGTCGCGCCGTGTGTGCAAACTGATATTGCTTTTACCGGGTATTTTTGCGCGAATATTTTTATTTCTTCGGTAAACCATTCTTCCATTGCCTCAAGGTCATGACACTCAATTCCGTTAATTACAAGCGGATTGAAGACAAGGTAGCAGGCATCCAGCTGACGCAGCGAATCATCGTAAACAGCGACTTTCTTATTAGTCATTCCAATATCGATCACCGCAATCGCGTATTCCACACATACCTCCAAAAATAAATTACTTCTTTTTAAAATTATTTGTATAACGGTCCAAGCGCGGCGCACGCGCGGTAATCGGAGCCTTCCTTGTCCATTCCAAACGCATTCCAGTAACTAGGCCTGAAAATTTGATCTTCAGGAACATTGTGCATGCAGACAGGAATGCGGAGTATCGAACAAAGAGCGATTAAATCAGCGCCGATGTGTCCGTATGAAATTGATCCGTGATTAGCGCCCCAGTTGTTCATTACGTCATACGCTGATTTAAAAGCGCCTTTTCCCGTAACGCGCGGAGCGAACCATGTGCATGGCCATGTGTAGTCTGTGCGTTTCCATAAAATGTCTGACACTTCATCAGGAAGGTTTACTGTCCATCCTTCTGCAATTTGAAGAACAGGACCGATTCCTTTAACAATATTGAGTCTTGACATTGTAACAGGCATTTGAGCCTTTGTGATAAAACGCGATGAAAATCCGCCGCCCCTGAAATATCCAAAGTCCGTAGCGTTCCATGTTGTCGCTTCTAGACATGATTTCCAGTCAGCTTCGCTTACTTCCCAGAACGGCTTGATTACATTATTACCGGCAGAGTCTTTCATTTCACCGCACGCGTCCACGCAGGCGGCTCCTGAGTTTATCAGGTGAATAAAGCCTCCCGCTTCTTTCGCAGCGCCTTTTAAATCCCATCCTGCCGCGCGCTTTACAGCTTCACCGCTCCAGTAAGTTCTTACGTCAGCGAAAATTTGAGCGGTACCGGTTAAAAGTTTTCCGAATAACATTCCGGCGCCGTTTAAAGAATCATTTTCTGTAGCTAAAATATAAGGTTCCCTGGTTCCTTCCCAGTCAAAGGAAGAGCACATCAACGATTCAGGGAAATCGCAGTTAGGATAAAAATCCGTCCATTGGCGCTGACCCTGAAAGCCTCCGGCGATTGCGTTGTGACCGAGTTGTTCTTCTTCGCAGCCGGCTGGAAGGTTTTCATTTCCGTTAAAAAGGTCTTTTATAATACACATCATTTTAACGACAAATTCCCACGCTTTATCCTGCTCTTCGCACGAGCGCTGAAGCTGCGGCGGATTTTTATCAAAACCTTCTTTGCAGTATTTTTTTGTCCATTCAAGCGCTTTTTGGAATTCCTGTTTATTATAAATGCCGTTCTCCATTCGTCTTATAATTTCAACTTCATCAACGCTTTCAACCCTCATACCAAGATATTCTTCGAAAAATTCAGTATTAATAATTGAGCCAGCTATACCCATACATATGGAGCCGATTTGCAGATAACTTTTTCCTCTCATTGTTGCGGCCGCGACAGCCGCTCTTCCAAAACGGAGAAGTTTTTCCTGCACATCAGACGGGATTTCCGCGTCGTCGGCGTTCTGCACATCGTGTCCGTATATTCCAAAGGCGGGTAGTCCTTTTTGCGCATGGCTTGCGAGCACAGAGGCAAGGTAAACAGCGCCGGGTCTTTCTGTGCCGTTAAAACCCCAAACGCCTTTAATAGTCTGAGGATCCATGTCCATCGTTTCTGATCCGTAACACCAGCATGGCGTAACAGTCAAGGTAATATCAACACCTTCGCGGCGGAATTGCTGCGCGCACTGCGCCGCTTCGCTTACCCGGCCGATTGTTGTATCAGATATAATTACTTTTACAGCTTCTCCGTTTGAATAGCGCAGGTTTTTTTCAAGCAGCGCCTTTGCGGCCTTTGCCATGTTCATCGTCTGTTCTTCAAGCGATTCTCTGACTTTTAAAACGCCTCTTCGCGCGTCTATTGCCGGCCGAATCCCTATTTTTGGATATTCGCCTTTAAAACGATTAACCGCCATTTTTACCTCTTGATAATATAATAACTTATATTTAATAATTGTAGAAGTGTTTTCCAAAATGCATTACTATATTGAAAACTCATGCACCGATCCTTATTATAATCTCGCCCTTGAACAATATTTTTTTGACTCTTATGAGCGGTTAAATAAAAATTTTCCGCCTGCCTTAAATTTTATTATTTTGTGGCGGAATAATAATTCGATTATTGTCGGAAAAAATCAGAATACAATCGCAGAGATTAATTCTTCTTTTGTAAAATCGAATAACATCAATATAGTAAGACGGCTTTCAGGCGGAGGAGCTGTTTATCATGATTTGGGAAATTTAAACTTTACTTTTATAACCGGCTCTGATAATGACAGTAAAATTGATTTTTCATCTTTTTGTAATTTTATTAAAGAAGCCTTGGTATCTTTCGGAGTACCGGCTGAAATTTCAGGACGCAATGACATAACCGCAGGCGGCGGAAAAATTTCCGGTAACGCGCAATATTTAAAAAACGGAAAAGTAATGCACCACGGCACATTATTATACGACAGCGATCTTGATATGCTTTGCGGCGCATTGAATGTAAAAGACGATAAACTTGAATCAAAGGGCATAAAATCGGTAAAGAGCAGGGTTTTAAATATACGCCCTTTTATGAAAGAAAATTTATCTATCGAGGATTTTTGGATAAAACTTAAAAATTATTTGTTTAACGAACTTGACATAAGTGAATATATTATATCCTGCGAAGATAATAAAATAATTGAAAAACTTAAAAAAGAGGTTTATTCAAAATGGAGCTGGAATTACGGCTCGTCTCCTTCATATAATGTACGTAAAAAAAGGCGGTTAGAAGGCTGCGGTAATATTGAAATTCTTCTTGATGTTGGAAAAGAAGGCGTTATCAATAATATAACATTTTACGGCGACTTTTTTACTAACGATGATCCTTGTAAGCTGGCGGAATTATTAAAAGGACGTCATTTTGAATATAGCGAATTATCACAAGCTGTAAAAGAAATAGACTTAACTTCTTTCTTTCATGGTATTTCCGCCGCAGGGTTTCTTGTATTGCTTTTTGAGTGAAAATTATGGCATTAATGTTATTTTGGTTAAAAATTACGTTAAAGAGAATAACAAACCTCTTTAAATCATCTCCTGTAATGTTTATTTGGCTTTTTATTATTATTGGCGCTTTTATTTTCGCGATTATTAACAGGCATCTGATAATAACGCCGGATATCAGTACATTATTTTATATAGTGCCGTTTCTTGTTTTGTTTTCTATATTCGCTTCTTTTAAGAATTATAATTTAATGCCTGAATTAATTCTTTATTCAAAAAGTAAAAATAACAATAAAAAAATCATCGTTGAATATTTTATTAAAAAAGTTGTTTTTAGCAATATCCTTCTGATAATTTGCTGCATTATAGCCCTGTTTTCAAAGCCAAATGTGTACTTGTTTTTAACATTCACAGGCTTAACTGTTTTTATGTTAATTCTGTCATTTTTCATAATGTATATAAAAAACAATTATATAAGCAAACGAGTAATAAAAAAAGAAAAAAAAGGCCAAAAAATAAATCCTTATATTAAAAGCATTGTATATGATTATGCAACTCCCGATTTTTATACTGTTTTTGCGTTAAGTATATCTCTTTTTTCAGTAATTACTGTTGAAACTGTAAAAGATTCAGGTTTCTTTTCTGAGACAGCCAATCAATATATTTATTTTGTCTTTATTTTAATTTTATTTTCAATAGGTTTTTCAGGAATAATAGAATCTGTACAAAATATTAACTGGAAGTATCAATCAATATTATCAGAAAATACTATTAAATATCATTATAAAAGAACTTTAATTTTTCTTTTAGGAACATACGGAATTTTAATCCTCATTTTTATTATTATAGGAAATTTTATTAACCCGGTATTATTTGTAAAATATATCGTTTGTGTGTTTTTTAATATATTTGCAACCATTAATCTCGCGTTTATCTTTATTAATAAATTAATTAAAATTTTTATTCTTGCTTTTATTATTGTATTAACAGCATTTATTAGTATATTACCGGCATTTCTTCTGGCTGTTTTATTAATTCCCGCTGTGATTACATTTATAAAAGCTAAAAATGATTATAAGGAGTGGTATTTACTATGATTGTTTGTGAAAATCTTTCTAAAATTTTCAGCTCAAACTCCGGCATTAAAAATATTAATCTTGAATTTTCACCAGGAAATATTTACGGAATAATTGGTTATAACGGAGCAGGTAAAACAACGCTTTTTAACTGTATTGAAGGACTATATATTCCGACATCCGGCTTTGTCTGCCATAATGGAGTTAAAACTACTAATGACTGTGAATTTCTTTCATATAGGAGAAAAATCGCTTTTCTTCCCGGAGATGACTATTTATATCCGCGGCTTACCTGCATAGAGAATATTGAACTTGCGACGATTTTAAAAACAGGAAAAAATAAATTAACCGCGGAAACAGAGGAGTTAATCCGTTATTTTGAAATTGATAAATATATTAATAAATGTTTTAAAGAATGTTCTTCAGGAATGAAGAAGAAAACGCAGATTGTTATAAGCCTTATTGGAGATATTGATACAATTATTTGGGATGAACCTAATAACGGGCTTGATATAATCTCAAATATTAAAATAAAGAACCTTCTTAAATATTATAAAAATAAAAACATTACTATCCTTTTTTCAAGCCACGTTATCGAATTCCTTGATAATTTTATAGATATTTGCGTATTACTGCATGAAGGTGAAGTTATTGAAAATAAAGAAGCGCGCAGCATTGGTTCATTAACTGAATTATTCATGAAAAAAATACCGCAGGATACAGACATAATACCTTTTAATTATACAAATTTTAACGATTAAAAACAGGTTTCCACTTTATATTTAAAGAAGAAAAATTTATAATAAGTCAGCAAGGTATCTGCCTGTATAAGAGGCAGGCGCTTTTGCGACTTCTTCAGGAGTTCCTTCCGCAACAATGTAGCCTCCTTCGTTACCTCCTTCGGGGCCCATGTCGATTATATAATCCGCGCATTTTATTACATCCAGATTATGCTCAATAACAATTACCGTGTGTCCGTTATCGACAAGCTTATTTATGCTGATTAAAAGTTTTTCAATATCGGCGATATGAAGGCCGGTTGTAGGTTCGTCAAGTATATAAAGGTTATGATTGCCGCGTTTTATTTTAGCGAGTTCGTACGAGAGTTTTATTCGCTGAGCCTCTCCGCCTGAAAGCGTTGTGGAACTTTGCCCGAGCGTCATGTAACCTAAGCCAAGTTCATCCATAATGGTCAGTTTGTGATGCAGCAGTTTATAGCTTTTAAAAAAGACACGCGCTTCTTCTACCGTCATATTCAAGATGTCGCCTATGCTTTTTCCTTTTAATTTAATCTCAAGCCCTTCTTCCGAAAATCTTGCGCCCTTACAGACAGGACATACGGTTTCAATATCCGCCATAAACTGAAGGCTTGTTACAATGACGCCGTCTCCGCTGCAATGTTCGCATCTTGTGCCGTTTGCGTGCGTTAGGCTGAAATCAATCGCTTCGTAACCCTTGTTTTTCGCTTCGTCCGTATCCGCGAATAACTTTCTTATTGTATCGAAGATGCCGACATACGTAGCGGGATTTGATTTACTGTTTCGCCCGATTGCGCTTTGGTCGATATTTATAACATTATTTATCTCTTGTGAGCCCAGCATATACTCATGCTTACCGGGTACAATTCGTTCCTGCCGCTTTATTACTTCCATCTGCTTAAACAGGGTGTCATGAATTAAAGTTGATTTTCCCGAACCGCTTACACCAGTTACGCAAACAAATAGACCAAGCGGGATTTCTACTGTTATATTTTTTAAATTGTTTTCTGATGCGCCGCCGATTGCGATTACATTATCTTTAGGACGGCGTCTTTTTTTTGGGATTGTTATTTTCTTTCTGCCTGAAAGATATGCGCCGGTCATTGATTCAGTATTTTTTATCAGCGATTTTTTATCTCCTGTTACAATAATATTGCCGCCGTGAATACCTGGGCCTGGACCGATTTCTACAAGAAAATCAGCGTTATTCATTGTTTCAAGATCATGTTCCACTACAATTACCGTGTTTCCAATATCGCGAAGCCTTTTCATTATATCGATTACTTTTACAGAGTCTCTTGGATGAAGGCCGATGCTTGGTTCATCCATTACATATAACATTCCCATAAGTTCCGAGCTGATCTGTGTTGACATTTTAATCCGCTGCATCTCTCCGCCCGATATTGTATCGCTTCGCCTGTTAAGGTTTAAATAATAAAGACCTACATCAAGCAGAAGCTGAAGCCTTTTTATAAGTTCATGCACTATGCTTTGCGCGGCTTCTTTTTTTGATCCCTTAAATTTTAACTTTGACAAAAATTCTGTTAAATCAAGTATCTGCATTGCGCCCAACTCAAAAATATTTTTGCCGCCGACTTTAACTCCAAGCCGCTGCTTTTTAAGCCTTGCGCCGCCGCAATCTGGGCAAATTGTCTCTATCATAACATCCTTGATAAAATCTGGCTCTCCGCCTGAGTCGCCGATTCTGTGAACCCAGTGATGATATACCCAGTTAATATCGCCTGCAACGCCTCCCCAGGGAAAACATCTTCCTACCATAAAGTTTTTCTTTTTTAAAAACGGAGGTTCAATCATTTCAAGCGGTACGCCATTTGTTCCGTATAAAAGAATTTCACGCGCTTCTTGCGTAAGTTTGTTAAAAGGAGTATCTAAACTGTAACCGTATTTCTGCGCCGCGCTGTAATGCATTACACCCCTGTAACTTTGCATAGCGCTTTTCGCGAGAACCGATTGTCTAAAGCAGCCCTGCATTACGCTTTTTTCCGGGTTATCAATCAGAAATCTCGGTTCAACAACATGAGACATTCCTATTCCATGACAGGTTCCGCAAGCGCTTCCGTCGGTGTTAAAAGAAAAATGAAAAGGCTGCATTTCGCATAATGTATAATGATGCTGCGGGCATGAAAACTTTTTATAAAAATTCTCACGCAAGGCTGATGGAACGCCTTTAGGAGTTTCGATAATTTCTATTTTAATAAAAATATCTTCGTCAAGTGAAATCATAGCAGCTTCTATTGTTTTAGCTATTTGAATATACATGCTCTTTTTTAACGTAAAACGTCCCAGAATAATTTCGATGTTATAATCTATGTTTTCATCCAGTTCTTTCTTTTCCGATAAATCAAAATATTTTCCGTTAACCAGCAGCCGCTTATAGCCTTTTTTTCGGATTGTATCGAACATAAAGTTATAATCTGTTCCTTTTACTCTCGCGGCGGGAGCCTGAAGCTCAATCACGCTTTTTTCAGGCAGCGACAGAATATGCTCGGCTATCTGCGAAGATTTAACAGGGTCTAAATGATATCCGCATACGGGACATTCTCCGGTTCCCGCTGTTGCGAATAACAAACGCAGGTAATCCTGAATATCCGTAACTGTTCCAACTGTCGAGCGCGGATTGAAGTTGCCTTTTTTTTGTTCGATTGACACAACGGGAGATAATCCGCGCACAAATTTAACATCCGGCTTTTTTATTTGATTTATGCGTCCTTTCGCGAAGTTGGAAACTGATTCCAGAAAACGTCTTTGTCCCTCGCCGTAAATAACATCAAAAGCAAGGGAAGATTTTCCTGAACCTGAAACGCCGGTAATGACAGTCAGCTTGTCACGGGGGATACAGACATCTATATTTTTTAAATTGTTTTGTTTTGCTCCTATTATTTCAATAGTATCCCTTATCATTTCCGGTTCCTCCTGTATAAACATAAGCGGCTTCTTCCACAGTCTTGCGGCTCTTGGGCGTTAAACTTAAAGGTTCGCCTGTTCTACAGACAACATCATTTTCCGCAAGAAATTCAAATATGTGATAAATCGCGTGAGAATCACAATTAAAATGCTTTACAAGCACTGTAACTGTTCTAATTTTACCGTCGGACATAAAATCAATAACAGGCTGTTTAAGTAAGTCAATATTATTTTTAAGAAATTTTTTAAAGAGGGCGAGCGCTTTTTCAATTTGCACATTTGTCATTTCACCGCGCATTGGTTTTACATAAACAGGCTCAATCAGTTCAGGCGCGTATTCCATTACGCGGATAACAGCGTCTCTGTGCGGAGGTTTGTTTTCCAGTATTAAAAGCATGTTCGCATAACTGTGCGCAGCAAGCAGAATCATTCTCTGCGCGTAAAGGGAATTTCCTTTCCAAAGCCACTGTTCAATTTTTTCCATATCGCCGATTAACCATGCCGCGTTATTGAAAAATGTAAGAGCGCGGTCGCCGGATCCCATCTTTGCGGCTTCATTTAAAAATTCTATAAGGCTTTCATTTACGCAATAAACAATGCGGACAGCCGCGTGAATGGAAAAGAACCACGGGTTACCTTTATCGCGCTCAAGGTGGCGGCAATAATCAAACTCCTTGTAGACTTCCACATTGAAAAATATACCCTCTTCTTCTATACAAAAGTTAGTCTGAGAGAGTTTAACTTCACGGACAAGCACATAAACGTCAATATCGCTTTTTTCCCAGACATCGTTTCTGGCCATGCTGCCGTATACTATTATTGCCGTTACGTTGGGGTCCGCTTTCAGTTTTTTCGAAAATGAAGAAAGCGCTTTCTCGTATTGTTCACGCACCTGAGCTTGTTCTGTTTTTTCCATTTTTTTTGGCATGACGTAAATACTACACTATTGTTAATATGTTAGAATGAATGTTTTTAAACATTCCCTAATAATAATGCACTTTTATTTAAAATAATATCCCTATAACATTAGTATAACAAAGGTATAAACATAATGATAAAAATCTTTCAATTTTTTTTATTGACAAAATGCTGCCTTTCTTTTATATTGACTAATATGACTATAAATAAATAAAGAGTCATAATAGGAAAGGAGGGTAGCATGCCGCGAGCTTTAACGGAACAGGAAAAATGCAGGCTGTGTCAAAGGCTGCTTGATAAGGGAAGAGATATCGTTTTTGGTATTGGGATTAAAAAAATCAGTGTAGATGATATAACAAAAGCCGCCGGTATGGCAAAAGGCTCGTTCTATCATCACTTTGAATCAAAGGAAAAATATTTATATGAGCTGATAATGGAAATTCATAAACAAATTTTTAAACAGGCGCAAAATTATATAGAAACGGTAAATACTTTAAAAGAAAAAACTCAATTAAAACAATACATTAACGGTTTTCTTAATAATCTTTTCCATATGCCGCAGATGAAATTTTTTATTAAAAATTGCAATGACATAAATGATTTAATGGATATCATGGCGGAAAATGAAGATGAACCTTCATTTTTTAAGAATACTCCGCGTTTAAAAAAAATTGACGCTGATTTATTTGAAAAACTGATAGCGATGACAGGCGTTGATACAAAAAAAGTAAAGTCAGGCGTTATGCACAATTATATGCACACTCTTTTTATGATTATGGACTGCGATCTTATGATGGAAGACGACCTTGACGAAACATTTGAATTAATTATGGACAGTTTTATTTCGTATTTAATAAACGGCGGCGTGGCTGCGGGAGACATAAAATGAAAAATATATTTGATATCAATTTCAACGCGAGAAATAACCTTATAAGACTGATATTCGGAGCTTGTGTTTACGCATGCGCTTTTATAATAAACATAACCTCACACGGCGGTACAGTTCCGTTAGTTCTTTTTGCAGCAGCCTATGTTATTCTTGGATTTGATATTGTGCTCCGCGCTCTTGCGAATCTTTTTCATGGGAAGGTATTCGATGAAAACTTCCTTATGAGCATCGCCACAATCGGGGCTTTTTTAATAGGGGAAGCGCCTGAAGCCGCCGGCGTTATGCTGTTTTATCAGGTTGGAGAGTATTTCCAGGAGATGGCGGTAGAGAAGTCAAAAAAATCCATTACCGGTCTTATGAATATAAAACCTGATTACGCGAATCTGTTAAAACAAGATGAGATAGTAAAAGTGCCGCCTGATACTGTAAATATCGGGGATTTGATTATCGTTAAACCCGGAGAAAAAATCCCGCTTGACGGAATAATAACAGAAGGCGCTTCGTTACTCGATACTTCCGCTCTGACAGGAGAATCTGTTCCCAGAACGGCGGAAGTAAACAGCGCTGTGCTTTCAGGCTGCGTTAACTTAAGCGGAAAGTTAACAGTAAAAGTTACAAAGTTATTCGGCGAATCTACCGTTTCAAAAATCATCGATCTTGTTGAAAACTCCGCTAATAAAAAAGCAAAGACAGAAAACTTTATTACAAGATTCGCGCGAATTTATACCCCTGTAGTTGTGCTTCTGGCGGCTTTACTTGCTGTAGTCCCGCCCTTGTTTTTATCCGGTGAATGGAACACATGGATTCACCGCGCGCTTGTATTCCTTGTCATTTCATGCCCGTGCGCTTTGGTTTTATCAATACCGATGGGTTTTTTCGCGGGGATAGGAAAAGCCGCGAAAAGCGGAATTCTTGTCAAAGGCGGAAATTATCTTGAAGCGTTAAGCCGGCTTGAGACAGTAGTATTTGATAAAACCGGAACATTAACAAAAGGCGTTTTTAAAGTTACACAGATTAATTGCGCAGACGGATTCAATGATAATGAACTGCTTGAATTGGTTTCCTGCGCGGAGAGCGGTTCAAATCACCCGATAGCGTTATCTGTCATTAAAGAGTGCAGGGAGAGGAAGATTGCGGTTAATGAGCAAATAAAAGGAAGCGGTTACACGGAAATCGCAGGATGCGGAGTGAGCGTTAAAATAAACGGAATGGTAATCCTGGCGGGTAATCAGAAATTAATGGAAAAAAACGGGATACGCGTTGATGATTCATTAAACTATGGCACAAGAGTATACGCGGCAAAAGATGGAGTATACGCAGGCTGTATTGTAATATCTGATGAAATAAAAAAAGACAGTAAGAGTGCGGTATCTTCCCTTAAAAAGCGCGGAGTTAAAAAAACTGTAATGCTGACAGGAGATAATCCTGAAACTGCGCAAAAGATTGCAGAAGAACTTGAACTTGACGAAGTATACGCAGGTCTTCTTCCCTATGAAAAAGTAAAGACGCTTCAAAAAATAAACGGACAGAAAACAGCGGGAAGCAAACTTGCATTTGCAGGAGACGGTATTAATGACGCGCCGTCGCTTGCTATCGCCGACATCGGCATCGCGATGGGAGCTCTTGGCTCTGACGCCGCGATCGAAGCCGCCGATGTTGTCTTAATGACAGATGAGCCTTCCAGGATATGTCAGGCGATGGATATCGCGAAGTATACAGGGAGAATAGTACGGCAGAATATTGTTTTTACATTATGCGTAAAGATTGTATTTCTTGTCCTTGGCGCATTCGGAATCGCGTCAATGTGGGAAGCGGTTTTCGCGGATGCCGGCGTCTCACTTTTGGCGGTGCTGAACGCGTTAAGGATAATGAGATTTAAAATTAAAAGTTAAAATCTTTATCCTTGCATTTTAAAATTTATTGGGTCAGAATATTATGATGGATAATGCCGGTAAAGCGCATATAATAAAAATAGCATCCCTTACAGCCCTTTTCGGAAACGCAGCATTGGCGGCTGTAAAAATTGCCACCGGTATATACGCAGGAAGCCTTGCTGTTATCGGGGACGGCATTGATTCATCTGTCGATGTTCTTATAGCGGTAATTTCACTAGTTGTCGCGAATATAATTTCACGACCCGCGGATGAGAATCATCCGTGGGGACACGGCAGAGCCGAAACAGTAGCGACTGCAATGCTTTCATTCATTTTATTTTTCGCAGGAGCGCAGCTGATATTTAATTCGGCAGGCGATATTATTTTCGGCGTTGAAAAAGAAGTACCGTCTTTCATCGCAATTGTGGGCACCCTTGTATCGATAGCGGGAAAACTTTTACTTGCGTGGTCTCAGTATTTATTCGGAACAAAAGCGCGATCTGCCATGCTTAAGGCAAACGCGAAAAATATGACGGCGGATGTCATTCTTTCCGCCGGAGTGCTTGCAGGCCTTGGACTTTCAATGCTTTTAAATATAGGACTGATTGATTCAATCGCCGCGATTCTTGTAGGCATTTGGGTAATAAAATCAGCGTTCGATATTTTTGTGGAAGCCAACAAGGAACTGATGGACGGCGGATATCACAAAAAACATTATCAGATTGTGTTTGACGCTGTTAAATCCGTGGAAGAAGTAGACAGGCCTCACCGCGTGCGGATGCGCCGTATAGCGGGTTTATGGGATATCAATATCGATATCGAAGTTCCGCCGAACAAAACAGTAATAGAAGCGCATTGGATTTCATACAAGGTTGAAACTGCAATCAAGGAAAAAATACAAAATGTTTATGATATAGTTGTTCATATTGAACCCGCCGGAAATCAGGAAGACGAAGGCTACGGCCTGAGCGAAGAAACCTTAAGAAACGAGCTTGATTACAGCACGATGACATGATCAAAACACTATTCGCGTAACATACTGATCGAGTAACACAAGAACGCCGAGTACGCCTGTATATACCGCGAATCCGTAAAGGGATTTTTCCCTTATTATCTTTAACATGAACTTAACAGCGAAGAACCCGACAACCGCGGCTGTAATTGTCCCCGCGATAACAGCGCCCGCGTTAACGCTTGTTTGCGCGGCCGTTACAGCTGCCGCGCTTCCCTTTAAAAGATCCTTTGCCTGTAAAACAACAGCTCCCATTATCGCGGGAATCGACAGTAAAAAAGAAAAACGCGCGGCAAAGTCGCGGTCAAGGCCGCGAAAGAGCGCTCCTGAGATTGTAGCGCCGGAGCGCGAAATCCCCGGAGGAATCGCTATCGCCTGCATGAGGCCGATAATTACAGCGTCAATCCAGTTCATGCTGTCCGCGGTTTTTAAATTTACGGAGTTTGTTTTTCTCCTTGACAATATTTCTGCCGTAACAAGAAGGATAGTTGTAAATAAAAAACACCAGCCGAGAAACTTCGCTGATATAAAAATACTTTCTATCGAATCCTTAAATAAAAGAGCGGCGATAACCGCGGGAACTGTCGCTATAATTAAAAACAGTGTAAGTTTCTGAATAGGCTTTTTAAGTATCTCCCAGATGTCTTTCCACAGAACAACAAAGACCGCTGTTAAAGATCCGGCGTGAAGCATCGTATCAAAAAACAGGGAGGGCTCTTTTATATTAAATATTTTTTGTAACAGAACCAAATGCCCGGAGGAGCTTACGGGAAGAAACTCCGTAAGTCCCTGCACTATGCCTAAAATAACTGCTTCAATAACATTCATTACATAGCTCCTACTGCGGAAGTATCATCGCGTTAACAGTGATGTTCCTTTCGTTAATTGCTCTATCCGCCATTTGTTTCGTTATCCTGCCTCTCGGGCTCGGATGAGGAGGCGCGTCTCCTATCAGTATCATAATACGTGCTTGAGCTTCCCAGGGAAAGCCTGTAGCGCCGTCGTAAAGGGCTTCGTAAACAGCTTCGGGGATATCGCCGCCGCCCTGTACGCGGATAGCGTTAAGTTCGCGCTGGAAAAGCGAAAAGTTATTTGTAAAAGGAATTATCCTTGTAAGGTATGTGTCATAATAATCCTTAAACAACACCATGCCGATTCTGAAAGATTCAAAGCCGCCAAGGATTTCGTCTAACATCGGGATAAGCCTCTGGCGCACGGCGTCGATATATTTTCTCATGCTGTTTGTCGTGTCCAGGCAGATAACAAGGTCGAGGGTTTTCCCTTTTTCTTTTTCAAGCACGTTTTTAATAAGGTTTACAACATCCTCGGGAGTGCGGGAATATATCAGCTCTCCGCTTCCGCTTCTTGCTATCTCGCTGAAGGCCGCGAGGGTTTCGGGTATGTAGAGCCCTTCGGGAGGGCCTGGCGGCGGCTCCTGCATTGCGGCTAACACAAAGGGATTGTCGGCGAACGCTCCCCGGTAATCGGCGTAGGGCATGGCGAACGCGCGGATATTAAGGTAGGTTCCTTCCCCTATATGAACCTCCCCATGTCTTGTGTCTTCATAACCGTAGTAAATTACATAGGGAAGGTATATGTGAAAAGCCTGCCCCAGCGCAGGATGATTAACGACGGTGGAAGAAACAAGCGAGTAGACGCGGTTTTCCGCCGGAATCGGGACGCCGTTTAAAAGGCGTATTTCATCGCCGTTAACCGCGTTCCATTCACCCGCGCGGTAGGCGTAATTGTCGGATAGAAGAGCGGGGTCTCTTGTGGATTCTGTTAAAAGCACAGAAGCGATATCGGCTTTTTTTCTGATAAAAAGGTGAAATCCGCCTTCGGCGCGCAGTTCCAGTATAAGGTCGCCTGGAGCGATACTTAAATCCTGCGGGTACAGGGAAAGACTTAAGCAGGCAAGAAAGAGGATAATTAAACTGCTTTTTTTCATGTAATATTATCGGCAGAATTGGCTTTTTCGGCCTGCCCTTTAAAGAAGATAAACCACAGAGGGCACCGAGTTTCACAGGGGGAAGAAGAGAAATACTAACCGTATGAACTTGTTTTTTTGTTTGTTAATGTGGTTTTGTGATTGAAAAACTTAATAATAATTTATAATATTATCATTTTTAATTATGTTGTCACAGGCAAGCGTATACGGTTGTTGAGCTTGATAGTGGCTGTAGCAGTATAAAAATACATAACATTTATTTTCTAAATAACCCCAAAAAGATTTTTTGTAATGGAGTAAATGTAAGTTGTTCTTCATTTAAAGATTGGCATATTATATTAGTCAGTTCAATAACCGCTTTTTCAATAATTTTTCGGTCATCTCTGGAAAGCGGCCCTAAACATTTATAAATTGTACGCATTTCCGGGTTTAATAAATCAAGTAATTCGTGGTCTTCAAGCTTATTTCCAGTAACCAGATACTCAACTGTTACACCAAGAGTTTTAGCTATTAATACTGCTTTATCAGCTGGAGGTATACTGTTATTGGAAAGCAGATATTTATCAATAGTCTGCTTTGGTATACCGGTTTTGTGAGCTAATTCCTTAACGGGCATACCCTTAAATTCCAGTTCTCCCTTCAAATTATCATTAAAACCCATTTTGAAATAATATCCAGATTTGGATATATTATGCTTGATAATATCTATATAAGGATATAATATTATTGTATCCACATATGGATACAAGGAGTTTTTATGAAAAAGAAATTGATTTTAATATTTGCCTTAATGTCATTAATGATTTTCTGCTCTTGCGTACAGAAGAATGCCGCACAGCAGGGACTGCGTGCCGCACATCAGTACAATCCGGAAACTGATTTTAATGCAGAGCCTATTGACGGCGGCAGAGGGGTAAGGATTACCGAATATATCGGAACTAACTGGAATGTCAATATACCACAAAGAATACAAAATATACCAGTTACAGAAATAGGAGTAGAAGCATTTGCTAGAAAATCTATTATTAGCGTTATCATTCCCAATACTGTTACTTCTATCGGTTTTAGGGCGTTCCAGAACTGTAGTGGCCTTACAAGCATAACAATCCCCAATAGCGTTACTTCTATCGGAGAAAGAGTGTTCCAGTACTGCAGCGGCCTTACAAGTATAACAATCTCCGCAAACGTTACTTCTATCAGTAATCATGCGTTCCGTGACTGCACCGGCCTTACAAACATAACAATCCCCAACAGCGTTACTTCTATTGACTCTGAAGCGTTCAGTAACTGCTCAGTCCTTACAAGCATAACAATCCCCAATAGCGTTACTTATATCGGTCATGGTGCGTTCATGTATTGCAGCGGCCTTACAAGCGTTATATTCCAGGGCACGATTAACGCTTCTGATTTTAGTGCAGATGAACCTTTCCCCGGCGATTTACGAGCGAAATACCTTGCAGGCGGGATCGGAACTTATACACGGCCTTCCGGCAGCAACACATGGACGAAGAAGTAATGGGTAGCGCGAGGGAGTAGGCGCACTGGCGTCATGAACCGTTTTTAGGGTATCGGCGACTGCTCTCGGGGAAAAGTAATTTCCCTACAGGGAGAAAAGCCGGAACACATACGTGGTTTTGAGTTTGCGCGGGGTGTTGTTGACGGCCGCCCTGATCAGATCACTTGATCAGGTGCTGATCAAGTTTCACCTAATAATAACATCAACTTTATTACCCGGAATCATTGCGGCCGAGGAAGGAAGAAGGAGTTTTATTTTTACGCTGAATTTATTTTTCATGGCTGATGTCTGCATGTCTTTCGGCGTATATTGGCTTCTGACATCGATATAACGCACCTCACCCTGAATTTCTTCGCTGCCGGATATAACTGTTATTTTTTGTCCGTATGAAATTTCGTTTATGTGTTCGTTAGGCATATAAAAAACAACAAATTTTTCATTCTCCGCGGATATATCCGCTATGTTATATCCTGCGCTGACCATTGAACCCATGTTGTAATTGATACTGACCACAATGCCACCTGAGTTTGCCCTGATTTCATATTTCTCAAGCATATCCTGAATCTGCCTCATTCTGCTTTCTATATCCCTTATGTCAATTTCAGCTAACGCATACCCGGTCTGCGAAGCGTTTCTGTTAGCTGATCCGCTCTGTAAAAGCGAATAATGCGTCCTTGCTGTCTGAAGCTGGCTTTCCGCGGCTTCAAGCGACTGGACGGCAATCGTCTCCCTTAGCTTCGCGTTGTCAAGGTCGATGCGCGCAATGCCGCCGATTTCAAACATTTGTTCAAGAGGAACAAGGTCATTTCTTGCCTGATTATAGCTTGCCTGCGCGCTGCGGTAATTGGCTTCCGCGATACTAACACTGCTTCGCGCTCTTACAAGTTCATCCTGATTCATGAGCTGTATTTTTTCAAGCGAGATTTGAAGCTGTTCAAGGCTGTATTGCTGATTTGCTGAATCAAGGCGCGCTATCAAATCGCCTTTTTTTACAGGGCTTCCAAGCTGTACTTTCATTTCAATTATTTTTCCGGAAACTTCTGATACTTGCGGATAAATTGTTCCTTCAACAACTCCCGGTAATTTTAAATCACCGCCGCGTAATAAATTGAATAATATAACGCCTATGATTAATAAAATAAAAATCGGAATAATTTTTTTTACTGGTATGTCTTTTTTTTTCATAATTCACTCTCCTTTGCGCGGGAAGCTTCGCTGCAAAATGCGCGGGAAGTTTCTGTGCATGATACACGGGATACATCGCCGCTTCCCAATCCGCGGCTCATAAAACGCGCTAGAACAGCCGCGTCTTTTTTTATTTTGTCTTCCGGAAAATTTTCCGGAAACACCATAATACGGAAAAAGAAGAAACCTGATATACAGGAAATAATTATATTCATGATGTCTGTTTCATTAAAATCGCTGCGTGTTTTTTCAAACCCTGTTTGCGCCGTTATCAGTTTTTTCGCTATCATATCCAAAGGCAATTTTTTAAACTGCTCCAGCAGCATGACGCGGATTTCAGGCTGGAAAGGAATCTCCTGAATTAATATTTTAAACAGCGGGGCTCCTTCCTGTATCAGCTCCATGCGGTTTTCCAAAAAAGCGCCAAGAAAATCCTCACGGCTGTTAAAAGGTTTTTCCATTAATTCATGGATTCCGGTCGAGATAAGCGGGAAAAGGGCGGTATTAATAATGTGTTTTGTAATCCATAAAATTATATCTTTTTTTGTCGGGAATAATTTAAAAATTGACGCTTCCGCCACTCCCGCTTTCCCGGCAATTTCCCTGGTTGATGTCGCGGCATATCCTTTTTTACTGAATAATTCTATCGCGGCCTTTATGATTAATTTTTGCTTGTCCGTTATCTTTTCAGTTTCATTATTGAAAATATTCTTCAGCCATTTATATTCTTCCATATTTTCCCCCGTTAAATATTTCTGTAACGCTTTAAAAGACGTATATTTACCATTATAAAAAGTAACGATAATCCAAGCATTACGAGAATATCAATGTAAATATCAAAAATGCCGCCGCCTTTTATCATCACTTTCATTAACGCTTCGGCTACATAATGGAGAGGCATAAATTTTCCTACTGTTTCCCAAACAGGCGAGAGCTGGAAAAGACCTGAGAAAAAAACCTGAGGGACAATAATAATCGGGATGAATTGTATCATCTGGAATTCGTTGTTTGCCGCTGTTGAAATCAGAATACCAAGAGTCAGAGCCATCATTGTTGTGCAAAAAGTTATTAAAAGGACAAGGAAAATAGAACCTATCATCATTACGCCAAGAATATAAACTACATAAAGGCATATAATAATAGATTGAAGCAAAGTAATAATTCCGAATCCGAGAACATAACCTGCGACAATTTCCCATCTTTGTATCGGCGTGGAAAGAAGTTTTTCTAAAGTTCCTGTCGTTCTCTCCTGCAAAAATGAAATGCCGGCGATTAAAAAAACAAAGAAAAAAATTAAAAATCCAATCAGTACAGAACCAAAATTATCGAACATGCTGAAATCATCGTATCCGTAAACATAAAAAACTTCTGATTTTAAATCCGGTCTGTTTTGATAAATATTAATCTTTGCCGTTTCAAGAGCGCTAAGGATAAACCTTGCCTTATCGGGTTTACTGCCGTCAATTTCGATAAAAGATTTTCCATTAACTATATTTATACTTGCGTCCGCATCCCCCCTTTCAAGGGCGATTTTCGCATCACGCTCATTATAATAAGAAGCTGTAATATTAAAATCAGTAAGGGCGTTTATAAAACTTTCCGGAGCGTTTATTACAGCTACATGACCTTCAAGGTTAGTGTCGTCAAGAATAAAATAAAGCAATGTTAGAACCAATACGGGAGCCATAAGCATAAGGGCAAGCGTTCTTTTATCATGACGCATCTGCTGTAATATCCGCAGTGCGACCGCAATTACAGGCTGCGCTCTAGCTTTCATCATTAGCTCCTTTTCCGTAATAAATGAAAGCTTCTTCAATACTTGCAGCGCCGATACCGGCGCGCAGCTCGTAAGGTGAACCTTGCGCAATCAATTTTCCATCGCGCATCATTGCAAGTTCGTGGCATTTTTCCGCTTCATCCATAACGTGAGTGGTTACAATAATAGTTATTCCGCGTTCTGTCATAGATGTTAAAGCGTCCCAAATTGATTTTCGAAGAACAGGATCGATGCCTACTGTCGGCTCGTCCAGTATTAAAATTTCAGGTTCATGAAGAAGGGACATTGCAAGGGAGAGACGGCGCTTCATTCCGCCTGAATAAGCCGACACAAGTTTTTCCCTGTGAGCTGTCAGGTTTACAAGCGTCATAACTTCATCAATTTTTTCTTTTGATTTTTCTTTTTTCATACCGTAAAGCGAGCTGAAAAAAATAAGATTTTCTTCCGCGGTCAGGTTTGCGTATAACGCATCTGACTGCGCCATATATCCCAGTCGTTTCATAAGGGAAAGTTTTGGCATCGCTTCCCCAAGCACCTGCACATCGCCTGAGGTTGCTTCCAAAATCCCTGCCATTATTTTTACAGTCGTTGTTTTTCCGCAGCCGGAAGGCCCCAAAAATCCATATATGATACCGCGTTGAATATTCAAATTTATGTCAAAAAGAACCTGTTTATCTCCGAAAGAATGGTTAATTTTATCAAGGATAATACATGATTCTTTCATTTTTCTCTCAATAATTAAAATGGTATCAGGCAGCTTTTAGCGAGTGAGTACTTACTTATAATATATGAGAATAATATAGAATTGTCAAGATCATCTTAAATATTCTCTTGTAAAACTATTGACATTCTTTTAAAAAAAAGATACTTTGTTTTAGTACAATTCTTTATTTAAAAAAGGGCTCCAAGAGGCCCTTTTTTTTATATACCGGCGGGGATATGCGTTGGATTGGAAAAGATGATAGTTCACAGCAAAAGCACTATGAAGAAACAGCCGCTGTTCGGGAACAGCTTAAAGCGGTTCTTGACGGGCTTAAATATAGTCTTTTGGAACTTACTATTTCAAGATCAAGAGGCAGCGTACAGGTTAGGGTTGTTATTTACAACGGGGCAAGCATCGGCACAGAAGACTGTACAAAAGTCCACCGCGCGATAATGCCGCGTCTTGAGCTTGCTTTTGACAAGCAGGATGTCTATCTTGAAGTGTCATCGCCCGGAGTTGACCGGCTTATAAAAGAAGGCGCTGAGTTTGTACATTACAAGGGAAGGGGAGTGCGGTGTTACCGCACCGATATAACAGATTGGACGGCAGGGGTTTTGGAGTCTGCTGATGAAAACGGAATTATATTAAAAACAAATAACGGAGTCGAGAGTTTGAAATATAACATAATTGCGAAAGCAAAATTGGATAGCGCCGCTATCCGCGACTCGCAACAGGAGGTTTAGATGGGAACAGATATGTCGCAGGCAATCCGTCAGATAAACCAGGATCGCGGAATACCTGAGGAACTGATACTCAGGACCATCGAAGATACATTAATAGCCGCGTACAAACACCGTTTTGGAAACGCGGATAACGCGGTAGTAAGGTTTGATGAAGATAATCTAGAAGTTTGGATTTTCGCGAAGAAGAGAATAGTTGAACAGGACGGAGTTTATGATCCTGTTGTAGAAATAGACCTTGAAGAAGCGAAAGAAATAGAACCCGACGCTGAAATAGGCGATGAAATTCTTGTGGAGATTGATCCAAAACAGTTTGATCGAATCGCCGTTCAAAGCGCGAAGCAGAAAGCGCACCAGACAATCAGGGATATACAGAAAGATTCGCTCTTTTCCGAGTATAAGGACAAGGAAGGGGAAATTATTATCGGCTATTATCAGCGGGAGCGCAGCGGAACAATTTATGTAGACATCGGAAAAATCGAAGGAGTTCTCCCTAAAAAATATCAGTCTCCGCGCGAAATTTACCATGTTAATGACAGAATTAAAGCGCTCATCGCCGAAGTAAAAAAAGATTCTTCGGGGCTGCAGATAGTTCTTTCAAGAACGCATACCGATTTTGTCCGCGCTATTTTTGAACTTGAAGTTCCGGAAGTATATGACAAGACAGTGGAAATTCATAAAATTGTGCGCGAACCCGGTTTCCGCACAAAACTCGCGGTTTACTCAAACAGGGAAGACGTTGACCCTGTAGGAGCGTGTGTCGGGCTTAAAGGCGTGCGTATTCAGGCTGTTATAAAAGAGCTTGAAGGTGAAAAAATCGATATATTAAAATACGATCCCGACCCGAGGCGTTTTATTAAAAACGCGCTCTCTCCGGCGGAAGTGCGTGACGTAATAATTTTGGACGAAGGCAAACATCAGGCGCTGGCGGTTGTAAACGATTCTATGCTCTCGCTTGCCATCGGTAAACAAGGACTTAATGTGCGCCTTGCGAACCGGCTTGTAGACTGGAACATCGACGTTAAAACGGAATCGCAGTTTGCTGAAATGGATATCGCCGCGGAATCCCGCCGCGCTGTTTCAGAGCTTTTCGGAGACACCGAAACTATCGACGACGAAATTTCCCGCATCAGCGAACTGCCCGGCGTAGACATCCGTATCGCGCAGACTCTTCTTGACAACGGAATTGATTTTATCGAAGACTTCATCGGTCTTGAGCAGGAAGAACTTGAAGAAAAAGGTTTGACAGCGCTGGAACTTGACGTATTGCGTAAACTTATTGAAGAATATATCGAAATTGTAGAAGAAGAACCTGAAGAAGAAATACTGGAAGAGGAAAATGAGGAAAGCGTGATTGAGGAATACGAGTGTCCCGAATGTAAAGCGAAAATCACTGTGGATATGACAACATGTCCAAACTGCGGGATAGGGCTTAGTTTTGAATACGAAGAGGAGGAGTAACGGAGTATTTATGGCGGAACATCCAACAAAGTTTCCCGCAGAAGAAACTGACAAAACAAAAAAAACAAAGACACTGCTGATTAAACATTCCCATAACGAACAGGAAAGTCCTGCGGGAAAAAATCAGAGCGATCAGGGAGAAAGGCGCAAAGTAAAAGTGCTTGTAAAAAAACCGTCTTCTCCTGTTAATAAAAAACCTTCTCCGAAAGTTGTTGTCAGCTCCGCTCCTTCCGGAAAACCGTCTCATCCTAAAAGACCGGAAAGCCAGGAAAGAAAACAGGGACAGGATAATGTTACAGACTCGTCAAGAATCAGCACCTTCCCGATTGCTCAGCGCCCTGCCGCGGCCGCGGGAAGGGTAGGCGGAAAATTAGTCGGCAATCAAAATCAGCCTCAGCGTCCGGCGCGTCCGCAGCAGCCCAGAGGAAACAGGCCGAATAATGAGCATCAGCAGAAAAGCGGTTTTAATCAGCGTCCTCAAAGACCGCCGTTTACTCCAAAGCCGGGGCAAAAACCAGGATTTACAGGAGGTTTTAACCGGCCGCCAAACCGCGGTGTAAGCGCGGCTCCGGCAAGCCCGTTACCTGAAGGAAAAGGACCCGCAAAACGAAAGTTTATTACTAAAAAACCTGTTTATAACCGGAAAGAAAAAGAACTTGAGATGGAGGAAAAACTCCTCCAGACTAAAAAGAAAATAACTCATGTTGCTAATCCTGTGCCTAAATCAATCGACATAATGGAAGTGATTTCCGTATCTGAACTGGCAAGGAAAATGAATTTAAAGGCGTCGGATTTAATTACAAAATTGATGAGCATGGGTCAGATGGTTACCATAAACCAGCAAATTGACGCTGATACCGCGACCCTTCTTGCCGCCGAGTTTGGCGCAGATGTCAGGATTGTCAGTCTTTACGACGAGACTGTAATTGAAACAGCCTCCGACGAAGACGCGGTGTTATTGCCGCGCCCGCCTGTAATAACCGTTATGGGACATGTAGACCACGGAAAAACAAAACTGTTAGACGCTATCCGCAAAGCTGACGTAGTCTCAGGGGAATTCGGCGGCATTACGCAGCATATCGGCGCTTACATGGTGGAGACTCCGCACGGCAGCCTCACTTTTCTTGATACGCCGGGCCATGAAGCGTTTACGCGCATGAGAGCCAGAGGCGCGCAGATAACTGACATTGTAGTGCTTGTGGTCGCCGCGGATGACGGAGTTATGCCGCAAACCATTGAAGCCATCAATCACGCTAAAGACGCGGATGTTCCGATTATTGTCGCTGTTAATAAAATTGACAAACCGGAAGCTAATCCCGACAGGGTAAAAAGCCAGCTGTCCGATTTGGGTTTAATGCCCGAAGACTGGGGCGGACAGACAATGTTTGTCGAACTTTCCGCATTGCAGAAAACAGGCGTTGATAAATTAATTGACGCGATTCTGCTTGAAGCGGAACTTCTTGATTTAAAAGCTAACTTTAAGCGTAACGCCGAAGGAAAAATTCTTGAATCGAAAGTTGATCACGGGAGAGGCATTGTAGCGACCGTAATGGTGGAAAAAGGAACGCTTGCTATCGGAGACGCCTTTGTCGCTGGCATCTGGCCTGGTAAGGTACGCGCGATATTTAACGACAAGGGAGATAAAATAAATAAAGCAACCCCTTCAATGCCTGTCGAAGTCCTTGGGTTTGAAGGTATTCCTAACGCCGGAGATCCGCTTCAGGTAGTAGGTGATGAAAAAGTCGCGCGCGAATTTTCATCAAAAAGGCAGGAATTAAAACGTTTTGAAGACGCAAAAATAATGAGAAAGGTTACAATGGATAACCTTCATGACATGATAAGCGACGGTACAATTCAGGAGCTTAAGGTCATTATTAAAGCGGACGTTCAGGGTTCCGCTGAGGCGCTTAAATCAAGCCTTGAAAAACTGAGCACAAAAGAGATACGCCTCCATGTAATTCAGGCGCTTCCCGGTCCTGTTAACGAAGGCGATGTAGACCTCGCGATTGCGTCAAAAGCGGTTATTATCAGCTTTAACGTGCGTCCCCTTCCTAAAGCGAAAATTCTCGCCGAACAGGAAAAGGTTGATATCAGAAAATATAATATTATTTACAAAGCTGTTGAAGAGATAAGAGCGGCGATGGAAGGAATGTTAAAACCGGACACAAAAGAAGAAATTATCGCAACAGTGGAAATCCGGGAAACATTCAAAGTTCCCAAGGTCGGCACAATAGCGGGTTGTTATGTGCAAACAGGGACAGTAAAACGAAGCTGCACTGTCAACGTGGTAAGAGATCAAATTGTAATACATTCCGGAAAAATCGCTTCTTTAAAACGCTTTAAGGATGACGCCCGCGAGGTCGCGGCAGGATATGAATGCGGAATCGGCCTTGATAATTTTGACGATATCCGTATCGGCGACAATCTTGAAATCATCGAAGTGGTGGAAATCGCGCGGAAATTAAAAGGCGACTAACATGCCGGGCTTTCGGACAGAAAAACTGGGACAGGCGATTCAGGAAAAAATCGGCTCTCTTATTCTTGAAGGAAAAATCAAGGACAACAGGGTTAACTCTTTTCTTTCTGTAACCAAAGTTGATGTCTCAAAAGATTTATCCTTCGCCGATGTGTATGTTTCCGATATCCGCGGCAGCATAAAAGAAAAAGAAATCGAAGGGTTAAAAAGCGCCGCGGGTTTTATCCAGTCGCAGCTTGGAGCTGTAATGCGGATAAGAAAAACTCCCCATCTGCGTTTCCACGCCGACAAAAGCATAAGCGAAAGCTTTGACCTAATAAAAAAAATTGACGAACTTGTGGAAACTGAAAAATAGAATAAAGCTATGCCCTGTGGAATTATTTTTTTAAACAAACAGTCAGGGATTACCTCTTTTGACGCGTTACGTGATATAAAACGCGCTCTTGGGACAGGAAAAGTCGGGCATACAGGAACTCTTGATAAATTCGCACGCGGGCTTTTAATTGTTCTTTGCGGCAGAGCGTTAAAACTAAGCCGGTGGTTTACCCACTGTGATAAAAAGTACACCGGCAGAATACATTTCGGCATTGAAACCGACACTCTGGATCCTGAAGGAAAAGAAATCGCAAGCGCTCCCTTGCCTTCCCGCGAAAAAGCGGAAAACGCTCTTTCTCAGTTTACCGGAAGTTTTATGCAGGAACCTCCTGTTTTTTCCGCTATTCATGTGAACGGGAAACGCGCTTCTAACCTTGTCCGTTCAGGTCAAATACCCGAAATGAAAAAACGGCCGGTAACTATTTACAAACTGGAACTTATTGGATGGGATCCTCCTTTTGCCGATATTTTAGTCCATTGTTCAGGCGGAACTTACATCCGCTCTCTAGCGCGTGATATCGCGAAAACCGCTGGGAGCAGAGGTCATTTAGCATCGCTTTTAAGAACTGAAATTGCGGGGTTCACGCTTGAAACGCCGGGGAGCGAAGCGGAGAGCTGCAAATATGGAACTGAGAATGAAAAGAGGAATGAGCAGCTCGCTGTTTTTCCGGTTGATAAGAGCGTAATTTCAAGGCTTGGGATTCCGTGGTTTGAGGCTACCGGGCAGGAAGCGGAGGCGGTTTCTCAGGGAAAACCGCTTGATCGTATTTTAGATGATAAAACCTTTATAAATCCATCGTATCACACTTTGTATTCAACACCGCATATTGCTGTTTTCTGCCGGGAGACACTTATCGCTGTAATTGAAAAAACAGATAATAAATGGAAGTATGGATGCGTAATATAAAAATTCCTTTTTGTTGACAAATTCCCGGTAATGGCATATCCTGATAAAAATAACAGGAGGAAATATGGAAACTAATGTTTTCAATGTATCTCTGGCAAAAAATCCGGCAATAACCATTAATATAACACCAGGCCATTTCACGACCAATAACGCTCATACCAACAATTACCTTGATGTCAGTAATTTAAAAAGTAATACTGTAATCGCCAAGGACGTGGCGCAGGAATTCGCGATTCCTTATATATCAAATACGTTTGTTGATACGATTGTTTGCATGGAGAAAATGGAAGTAATCGGCGCGTACCTTGCGCAGTCTCTCAGCCAGGACGGTAATTCTGTAAGCACAGGCAACAAAATCTATGTAGTGTCACCTATCAGCAATGCTTATGGAAATCTTATTTTCCCGACCAGCGTAGTTGAATGGATTGCAGGGAAAAGCGTTTTACTGCTAATGGCGTCAATATCTTCAGGGCGCACGCTTTCAGGCGGAATTGAATGTATCAATTATTACGGCGGAAAACTTGTCGGAGTCTCGGCTCTGTATCTCGCTTCCAATGTCCGATCCGATATGACGATTTACCCATTATTCACATCGGAAGATATACCGGGCTATAAACTCTACTCAACAAATGAATGTGAATTGTGTAAAAAGGGAGTAAAGCTTGACGCTATTATATCAAGCGAAGGATATACAAAATTACAATAATCATGTTTTTTTCATATACCGATAATTAAAAATCGGACTTAAATATTTTCAAAAGGAGAACTAATTTATGTCGCTCTTGGACAGTATTATCGCCAGTTTAGGCATCTTAAAATTAACAATGAATCAGGGGATAATGTTACTCCTTGGATTGTTCTTTTTATATCTCTCGATTGTTAAAAAATTCGAACCGCTTCTTCTGCTCCCGCTCGCCTTTGGCATGATTCTGGCAAATCTTCCGATTGTCGGTCTTAGCGCGTATGATTTTAATCCGAATGGTTTTAAGGAATTAACCGGTCAGCCTTTGCCTGAAGGTATGGTATGCACCGCCCATCTGTCTGGTGATGTATGTACGCATACATCATTCCTTCAGAATCTTATGAACTTTCTTTACACAGGTATTCGTTTAGTTATATATCCGCCTCTGATATTTCTTTGCATAGGAACGATGACCGATTTCAGCCCGTTGATTGCCTCCCCAAAAAGCGCGCTCATCGGCCTTGGCGGTCAGCTTGGCATCTTTATTGCAATGGCTGTTTCATACTTTATTGGAAACGCGCTCGCGCCTCTTTTCCCGGGGTTTGACGGTTTTACATTAAAGGAGGCAGCCGCTATCGGAATAATCGGAAGCTCGGACGGCCCGACATCGATTTTTACCGCGACGCGCTTGGCTCCTGACCTGCTGCCGGCGATAGCGATTGCAGCGTTCTCTTACATGGCCCTTGTTCCTTTCATTCAGCCGCCTATAATGCTGGCTATGACAACAAAAAAGGAACGTGTAATTGTAATGCCGGAGCCAAAGAGGGTTTCACAAAAGCAGAAAGTTCTTTTCCCGATTATATTGGGTCTTACTGTACTGCTTCTGGTTCCCGCTGCCGGAGCGCTTGTTGCCATGTTATGCCTTGGCAATTTAATCAGGGAAAGTGGAGTCGCCGACAGATATGTCCGCGCATTCCAGAATGATTTTTTAAGCATCCTTACATTCCTTGTGGCGTTAAGCATCGGCTCTTCCGCTACTGCAGAACGCTTCCTTACACCGCAGACATTAATTATTCTTGCAAGCGGTCTTTTGGCGTTCGCCTTTGGTACAATAGGCGGCGTTTCTGTTGCCAAACTTTTATGCGCCGTAACAGGCGGGAAAGTTAATCCGCTTATCGGTAACTCAGGTGTTTCCGCGATGCCGATGGCCGCGCGCATCTCACAGAAAATAGGGCAGAGATTCAACTCGGACAATCATTTGTTAATGCACGCGATGGGCCCGATCGTTTCAAGTACAATCGGCTCGGCGATTATCGCTGGTATTTTTATTTCATATTTCTCGCATTAGAATTGAGTGTGTTCCAAAACTTCAGTTTTTGGAATAACGTTCGGATTTTTTTTCAAAGTGAGAGAACTCTAGACTAAAGCTTGCTCTTCCCTGTGAAACACTGCGTAAGTTAGTCATAAAGCCGAACATTTTTTCCATAGGAGCCTGCGCTTTAATCTCGTCAATATCGGTCTTTGAGTTCATGCTTTGAATTTGTCCGCCAAGCTGTGTTACAAGACTCATAACCTCTCCGATAAAATCATGAGGACTGACAAGATCGACTGCCATGATCGGCTCTAAAAGTATAGGACTCGCGCCGCGGCTGGCTTCATCGAACGCCATACTTGCGCATGCTTCAAACGCGAACTCTGTTCCTGTCAGCTCGGAATAATGAATGTCAGTTATTTTCGCCGTTATATCAATACATGGGTACCCCATAACAATACCGGAAGAAAAAGAGCTTTTTATTCCGCGTTCAATTGCGTCTAAAATTTCCGCCGGTATCTCGTTTTTACCTGGCTGGGTTTTCGCCGCATATATATATTTATTTCCGCCGCCGCGCTGAGCGGGCTCAAGATGCAGTGTAAGAGACGCGGTGTTTTCTTTCCCTGCGATAATTTTAGAAAAACTCATTTCCTTTTCTGCAGCCTTGCTTATAGACTCGCGGTATGTAACCTGAGGATTGCTTACTTTAGCGCCGAGTTTGTATTCCTTTAATATGCGCGTAACAAGAACTTCAAGATGAAGTTCACCCATTCCGGAAATGATAAGCTGCCCTGTTTCTTCATTCTCTCTGATTGTAAATGTCGGATCCTCTTTTGAAAGGAGCGCGAGTATATCTTTTAATTTGTCCTGATCGGACATTGTTTTTGGTTCTATCGATATCGAAATTACAGGTTCTGGAAACTGCATTTTTTCCAAAAGAACAGGCCAGCCTTCGCTGCCGATAGTGTCTCCTGTCTGCGCAAGTTTCATTCCAATAATGACGCCGATGTCTCCCGCGTAAAGACTGTCAACGCTTTCTGATTTATTTGAATGCATCCTTAAAATTCTGTTTGCGCGCTCTCTTTTTTTCTTTCCGATATTGTAAACAGCGCTTCCGCTTTTAAAAGAACCTGAATACATTCTTACATAACAAAGAGAACCTGCTTCCCGATCATTTTGAATCTTAAAAACAAGTCCGAGCGGCTGGCTGTTTGGATCGCAGGGTATATTGATATCTTCTTCTTTTTTAAGGCTATGCCCGGTAACAGAAACTGTTTCATCAGGAGCGGGGAGATAATCTACAACCGCGTCAATTACAGGCTGCACTCCCATATTGCGGCGCGAAGCGCCGGCGAATACCGGAAGAAGACGCCGTTTTAACACAGCTTTTCGAAGTTCGCTTCTTATAAGAGAAGGCGATATTTCTTCTCCCGCAAGATATTTTTCTGTAATTAAATCGGAAACGCCTGATAAAGCGTCAATCAGTTTCTCCCGCCACTTTCTTGCGTTTTCTTCGCGGATTGGCGGTATATCACAAAGGAACATGTCTTCTCCGCCATGTTCCCAATGAATCTCTTTCATCTCGATTAAATCGATAACGCCTTCAAAAGCGCTTTCTTTACCGATTGGAATCTGCATCGCCGCGGTATCAATCTTTAATTTGTTTTTAATATCATCAAGCACATAATAAAAATCCGCTCCCATTCGATCCATTTTATTAATATAGCCAATGCAGGGAACATTATATCTTTTTGCCTGCCTCCACACTGTTTCAGTCTGAGGCTCAACTCCGCGGACAGCGTCAAAAATCGTTATCGCTCCGTCAAGCACGCGAAGCGATCGTTCAACCTCTGCGGTAAAATCCACATGCCCGGGTGTGTCGATTATATTGATTTGATGTTCTTTCCAGTAAGTAGTAGTCGCCGCGCTTTGAATGGTAATGCCGCGTTCCTGCTCCTGTTCCATCCAGTCCATTATAGCTTCGCCGTCGTCAACTTCGCCTATGCGATGACTTTTTCCGGTAAAAAAAAGAATCCTTTCTGTAGTTGTTGTTTTACCGGCGTCAATATGAGCCATGATTCCGATATTACGCATTTTAGAAAGCATGAGTTATTGTAATAAAATAAAAAAATGAATACAATATAGTATGAGTAAAGGATTATCTTACGTTCTTGTAACTCCGTATACAATTGGTAAAAGCAGAACAGGCGGCGTTCTTTCCCGGCTGCTTTCCCGGACTGATTTGGAATTGGTCGGCGCTCAAATATTCGCGCCAGATACAAAATTCGCGCTGAATTACGCTGAAAGCCTTCGCGACAGAGCGCCTTCCAACCAGCTAATGCTTCTTGCGGATTACGCGGAAAAGAATCTTGCTCCTTCAGGCGGCAGAGCGCACAGAACTCTTCTTCTTCTTTTTCAGGGGGAAAACCCGTGCGGCCAGCTTTTAAATATTTGCGGACATATCTACACAAGACACGTTGAAGTAGACGCTCTTTCAGGAGAAACTATCCGCGATACGTACTCTGATCTCATTTTTTCCGACGCAAATCAGGAAGAAGTCCGGTATTTTGAACCTGCTGTTTTTACGCCAAGGTCTCAGGAAGAAGCAAACAGAGACCTGCGAATGTTTGCGGGTTTTATGGAATCTAATGAAAATCTGGTTCAAAATGTTGAATATCCCGATCCTTCAAAGATAGAAAGAACTCTTGTTATCATTAAACCGGATAACTGGAAACGCAGTTCATCGCGACCGGGCGCAATCATTGACATGTTTTCAAGAACAGGACTTCGCATTATCGGCATAAAAGTTCACCGTTTCTCTCTTTCCGAAGCGCTGGATTTTTACGGTCCTGTCGAAGCTATACTCAAGGAAAAACTCGCTTCAAGTTTCGGACAAAAAGCGCTGGAACTGCTGGAAAAGGAATTCCAGTTTAAAATCAGCAAGGAATTATCCGAATTACTAGGCGCAAGTTTTGGAACAGAATGCGCCCGTGATCAGTTTTATCAGATTGTTGAATTTATGTCAGGCAAAAGACCTGGCTTTTTTTCTGCGGAAGAAATACAAAAACCCGGCAATGTAAAATGTATGATTCTGGTTTATGAAGGTGAAAACGCTGTTAATAAAATACGCGATGTTCTTGGATCTACGGATCCTTTAAAAGCCGCAGACGGCACCGTCAGGCGGGAGTTTGGCAGCAACGTAATGGTAAACACAGCTCACGCTTCTGATTCCGTAGAAAGTTTTGAACGCGAGCAAAAAATTGTCAGGATAAATCATAATTCTTTAGCGTCAATTATCAGGGAAAGTATCGGCTAATGAAAAGTGCGGCCCCTTCGTCTATCGGTTAGGACATGAGATTCTCAATCTTAAAAGAGGGGTTCGATTCCCCTAGGGGCTATTCGCTGTGGTAATTTATCAATGTAGTTACAGGAGTAGGTTCAAGGATTTTTCCGTAATCAAGGAACGGAAGCCCTACTATGCCGAATATCTCGGGCACTTGCGCGCCGCCTTCGTTAAGGATGGCTCTTGCGGCGTTTAATGTGCCGCCCGTGGCAATAAGATCGTCTGTTAAAAGAACGCGCTTGCCTTTAGGCACATCTGCTCTGTGCACTTCAATTTCTGCCTGTCCGTATTCAAGGGCGTATTTTTTAGACAGAGTAACGCCCGGCAATTTGCCTTTTTTGCGTATTGGAATTATCGGGATATTCAAGCAATAGGCAAAGGAAGCGGCGAATAAAAAACCCCGGGCTTCAATAGCGGCAACAGCGTCTATGTTTTTGTTTTTGTAAAGTTCAACCATTTTATCAATGCAATATTTATAAGCGGCAGGAGCGGCAAGGATGCTGGTAATGTCATAAAAAATAATTCCCATTTTTGGAAAGTCGGGAACTTTTCTGATGTAATCGTCTAAATTTAAACTGGTCATTTTCCATTCTCCGAAATATGATTGATTACAGTTTATTCAGCTATAAATCCATTAAGCCATTTTTTAATTTTTGTTTTATTTATTATTTCGTCTTTTAAAAATAACGGCTCATATACATCCGCTTCGCAGTCTTTTACAATTTTTAAAAGATAGTTTAAAGTTTTTTCTTTGTTTGAATAAAGCCCGCATCTTCTTGACGCAAGATTTATATGGCAAAGCATTTCTTCCAGATAAGAAAATGAATCCGGTTTTGGGTTTTCGCATCCAATAATGAAATAATCGGCGGGAAGAAGTTCTGCTCCTGAAAATTTATCCGCAGAACATATTTTTACATTACATTCCTTCATCATGGCGGAGATTTCTTTCGCTGTTTTCTGAACCGGTTCCATTCCGTCAGTAATAATTAACGCCTTTTTGCTCACTTTGATTATCTTATCCATATAAAAATCTGATGTCAATCATTGCCCGTGGTTCCTAAACCTTGAACCGAATAATCCACAATAGTCCAGATATTATCTCTTTTTTCCAGATAGTATATATACTGCCTTAATTCAGTAAAAGACGGCATCCTGTATCGCTGAAGAACAGTTACTGTTCCCTCATTATTATTATACACAGTCCTTAGAATTTCATATGATGTCGGAATTGTAACTATGTTTCCATTAATAACGGAATTTTGCATATTGATCCTGTATTCGGAAAGCATGCGTATTCTTCCTTCTTCGTTCTCCGCAAGATATCTGCGTTTTTGCACGGCATCCCGCTGAAGCATCGTTTCAAGATCAAGGTACAAAAAGAATTTTTCCCACTGAGATTGCTGACGGGCTGACAGCAGATAATCAACAACCTGATCCGGCGAAAGCTGCTGGCGAACCAATACTGCTCCTGTTGCTGCATCCATTTCCAGAGGAATACCGTCCGATCCCAGAATTAAAGCAGGCCGCAATGTAAAATTTAAATAATTTGTTTCAATAGCGGAAGAGAACGGATACGCGACTGTTGAGCGGAACAGCTCAGGGTAAATAATTGCGCGCACTCTGTATGATCCGGCCTGTCCTAAGTAAACATAATCGCGCAGGTCTTCTAAAAATGAAAATGATTCGCCGCATTCTATAATAATCTCGCGAAAAAATATCTGACTTGTTTGCGTTCTTTTCCTGATTAATGAATCTGACTGCGTCAATTGCCTGTTTGTCATTGTCCTTATATCAAAGTCAATTGAAAAAGCGCGATCGTCGGCAAGCTTAAAACGGTAAGGAGAAGGACTGTTATTTGTAATTGTTATTAATACAAAGATTGGATTAGATTCAACATAATAAATCTGTCTGTCATAAAACCTGATATTAAATTCCACCTGACCCTGAGAAACATCATAAGAATGTAAAAAAGGAAGGCTTGTAAAAATCAATAGAATCAAAGCCGGTAAACGGTAAATATTCTTCATTATACTTCCCTTTGTTAAAGAAGATACCCCGTCAATAAAACCGGGTATTCAAAGTGAACACACTTCTATAATATAGTAATCGGCAGATTTTTATGAAATCCTTATCATTTCCTGAACTTTTACAAAAATGTCATACCGCAAAATCATTCTCGGCGCTTTCTTTGGCTATTAAAAATGAGGAGTTCCCGATAGATATAGAAGGCAGCGAAGGCTCGCTTAATTCTCTGCTTGTTACAGAGGCGTACCTTTCTTTAAAAGGGCGGATTTTTATTATTGTTCCTCATGAGGATGCCGCTGATGATTTATTATTGGATTTAACTTCGGTCAGAAATAATAATGTTGAGTCCGGAAAAAACATCAATGTACCATGTGTAAAATTTCCATGGTGGGGCAGCGCTCCTTACCGGGAACTGACTCCTCAATCTCCTGTATTCGGTAATAGAGCGAAGGCATTATCAGAATTAGCTTCTCCCGGAAAACCCGGTATTGTTATTATCCCAATGAGGGCGCTTCTTTCTCCTCTTCCTCCGCGTAATTATATCAGAGAACTGCTTATAACGCTAAAACCTGCGGGAAGCATAGACACATTCAATCTTTCTAAAACGCTTGTTTTATATGGATATACCAGAGTGCCCAGAGTTCAGGTTCAGGGCGAGTTTGCCCTGCGCGGGGAGGTTCTGGATATTTTTATGGGCGGCGATGAAGAAGCGTACAGGGTGCTTTTTGATTTTGACAAAGTTGAATCAATCAAGCAGTTTAACCCTGTAATGCAAATGACAATAAATGAAAAACTGCCTCAATTAACAATACGGCCAATGAAGGAAGTTATTTGGACCGATGAAAGAATTGAAACGCTTGAGAAAAACCTGTCTGTCTTTAAAGAGTTTCAGGACGGCAGCAAGTCTTTAATTGATGAATTAATTTCGCACCGTAATATAAAAGGCGAAGAGATGTTTTTTCCGCTGGCTTTTGAAAAAGCTGGCTGCCTTCTTGATTATTTAACAGAAGAAGAGACGGATAAAACATTTACAAAAACATTAATGCTGATTGACAGGGAAAGACTTGAAAATACGCATGAAAATCTTATACGCGAATATCAGGGATTGTATTCAAGAGCAGTCAGGGAAAAAAATCAATATGAGCGCGGAAACAGTATCAGTTATCCTCTGCCTGAACGTTTGCTGCTTAATTTCAGCGATATGTTTGACGGGCGCTCATTAAAAATTATTTCTCTAAGATCAATTAAAGGAGAGCCTAAAAAAGGCGTATGCCACATTGAACTAAAAAGCGAAAGCGCCCGCAGTTTTTTTGGCAATTTAAAATATTTAAAGGAAGAGTTTGAGACTTTACTCAGCAACGGATGGCAGATAACAGTCGCCGCGGAATCGGAAGTGCAGGCCGATCGCATCAGAATGATTATCGATCCTTCTGAAAAAAACAGAGCGGTTTATAAATCGCTTTCAATTATGTCCGCTCCTCTTACGGCGGGCTTTTCGCTGCCTGAAATAAAATTAATGGTTGTTCAGGAAAATGAAATTTTCGGCCGCAGAAAAAGAGCTCCTCGTTCTTTAAAAACAGCGAGATCAAGTCCTATCGACACATTTGTAGAAATAAATCCCGGTGATTACATTGTGCATGTAAATCACGGGATAGGGTTATTTAAAGGAATTGAGCGGCTGACAGCATCAGGGCATGAAAGGGATTATATAAAAATTGAATACGCGGATGAAGAGACAGTTTTTGTTCCTGTTGAACAATTGAACCTTGTTCAGCGCTACATCGGCAATGAAAACTCAGGTCTTCCTGTACGTCTTGATACGCTGGGATCCAAAAGCTGGGAGAACCGTAAAAACAGGGTAAAAAAATCCGTTGAAGATATCGCGGAAAAATTAATTGAACTGTACTCAAAGCGCAAACACGCGCAGGGGTACGCGTTCGGAAAGGATTCGCAGTGGCAGACAATGTTTGAAGCGGCTTTTCCGTTTGAAGAAACAGAAGATCAGCTGCGCTGCATCGCTGAAATTAAAAAGGATATGGAAAGCGTCTGTCCGATGGACAGGCTTGTATGCGGCGATGTTGGTTACGGAAAAACAGAAGTCGCCCTGCGCGCCTGTTTTAAAGCTGTAATGGACGGCAAACAGGTTGTATTTCTCGCCCCTACGACAATTCTTACCGAGCAGCACTACGAAAATTTCAAAGAGCGTTTTTCCCAGTTTCCAATTAATGTCGCTATGCTGTCCCGGTTTGTTGACAGAAAAAAAACGCATATAATTCTGGAGAAGTTAAGAAACGGCGAAATTGATCTTGTGATAGGAACTCACCGGGTTATTCAGCGTGATGTGCAATTTAAAAATCTTGGGCTTATTGTTATTGACGAAGAGCAGCGTTTCGGCGTAAAGGACAAGGAGCGCCTTAAAGAGTTAAAGACAAATGTTGACTGCTTAACTCTGTCTGCAACCCCTATACCGCGCACTCTCCACATGAGCCTTGTAAAAATCCGCGATATGAGCCTTTTGGCTACAGCTCCCCCCGGACGGCATCCGATAGAAACCTTTGTGGAAGAGTATGACAATTATTTAATATCCAGGGCAATCCGCCGCGAAGTTGAAAGGGAAGGGCAGGTTTTCTTTCTGCATAACCGCATTGATACATTAAAGGATACACGCCTAAAACTTGAAAAACTCCTGCCTGAACTGCTGATAGAAACAGCGCACGGCCGGATGGACACCCTTGATCTTGAAGACGTTATGCGCCGTTTTATTCACAGGGGATTTCACGTATTGGTTTCAACTACAATTATAGAAAACGGGATTGACATACCGAATGTTAATACAATTATTATTGACAGAGCTGATATGTACGGAGTGTCGCAGCTTTATCAGCTTCGCGGCAGGGTAGGAAGATCAGATCGTGTAGCGTACGCTTATCTTTTTTATCCTGAGCAGAAAGCGTTATCCGAAATCGCGATGAAACGGCTTCAGACAATATCGGATTTTACCGAGCTGGGAAGCGGTTTTAAAATAGCGATGAAGGATATGGAAATAAGAGGCGCGGGAAATCTGCTGGGGAAAGAACAATCAGGCGATATTTATTCAGTAGGTTTTGACCTGTACATAAAACTTTTGGATGAAGCCGTAAGGCGGCTTGAAGAATCAGATTATGAGTCGGAAACGGAAACGCTTCTGGAACTTGAATACTCAGGTTTTATTCCCGATACATACATTGATTCAGCCCAGGAAAAAATGGAAGTATACAAAATGATAGCCGCTATACGCGATAAAGACGATTTGGACAGAGCTTACGGTGAAATGCTTGATCGTTTCGGCCCTCTGCCTGACGAAGCCGCCTCCCTTCTCTCGCTCGCGGAAATAAGGATCATTAGCCGCCAGCTTGCGGTGTCTTCATTAAAAGAAAGAAGCGGCATTGTACGTGTAGAGTTCGCGAAGGTGGCGAAAATTAAAGTAGATCGATTAATACGGCTAATGCAGGAATCATCAGGTAGAGTGAAACTTGATCCTAAAAAGCCGAATATTCTCCTGTTTACAACAGGCAGCATCGGTCTAAAGGAAAAAAGCGAGTTTATACGGGAAAAGCTATCTATGCTAATTCAATAGTTTTATTATGTTTTATTATGCTTTAGTTTATTTCATAATTCTTTACAGGATAAGGAGTTAACTTAACAATCACACAAATCGAATTTTATTATCTTGCTATTTGTTTTAGTTTGTTTTATAATTTTTTGTAGACGGTATGTAGACCATTTGTAGACAATAAAACTTATCGTTTTTTAAACTAATGAGTGTAAAAATAAGAATTAAAAGGGGTAAAATCTACCTCGATATCTACGAGCATGGACGGCGGCGCTGGGAGTCTTTAGGGCTTACCATACCGAATGACAAACAGCAGGCGCGCGAAATAATGAAACTCGCCGATGTATGCAGGAGCAAGAGAGAAGCGCAGCTAACAAGCGGCGAATGGGGATTGATTGACAAAACAGCCGCGAAACAGACGTTATCTGAATATATCGGAAGTTTAAAGAATATTAGCCGCAACACAAAGTACGCTTTAAATTTTATTAATAAACACGGCAAGGGAGATATCATTCTTTCAAACATCACAGAAAAATGGATGGATGATTTTCAGGGGTTTTTAAAACATGATTCGGGATTGAAAAAAGGTTCCGCCAAAACATACGAAAGCGCAATAAGGAGCGTTTTGAAAAAAGCGGTGAGAGACAGGCTTATTACTCATAACCCATCATCTGCTGTTAAAACCATAAAAGCGCCGGAATCAGATATGGTATATCTTGAATTAAGCGAAATAAGTAAACTTGTTAAAATAGAATATCACAAACCAATACCCGCTGAAATAAAGAAAGCTTTTTTATTCGCCTGTTTAACAGGCTTAAGAATCTCTGATATAAAAACTTTACAATGGGGAGATATAAAAAGAGAACCGCTGCAGATTGCTAAAATGCAAAAAAAGACAGGTA